>QWCH01003133.1_pt1 | contig 18250 bp, 18 predicted proteins | sample 1972671 | NCBI WGS metagenome assembly QWCH01 (sample SAMN09866713, study PRJNA288562) | Human gut metagenome isolate term3_stool, whole genome shotgun sequencing... | isolation source: gut | host: Homo sapiens | place: USA: California | reverse complement strand
TACTTTTGTACCCAAGAAAAGAGAGCAGTTGTGCTTTCAACAGGTAGTCAGAATGGTAGTCATCAAGCGGTCAAAATACTGCTACAAAAATGCTACACTGATGATTTATCGAAATATATAGGACGTTTATATACAACGAAATACGAGAGTTTGGTTCATAAACCTCTCTCTCCGCAAACAAGGGTGTAAATCAACGAGTTACGTGATTTACACCCTTTTATACACCCGAAAATCTCATTGCCACGAAAACTACACCCAAGACGAAAAACTTTACTATTTGGATGTGGCGTGCAGATTATCATTGTTCTTCTTTTGGTGGCTTTTGTCCTCGCTTTGGAAGTCTTTTCACCATTTTATCGAAGTCGCTTTCGAGTTGTGCCATTTCTCTTTGGCGGTAGATGGTGAACTCTCGCTCGGCTTTTTCTATAGCTTCCTTGTGCGATACGCTTCCCTTTCCTTCGAGTAGTTTGCGTTGCAGAGCTATGATCTGGTTGTCAAGAGCTGAAATCCAGTCTGCCATACGCATGGGACGTTCTTCAAGGGCTTGGAATTCGGCAAAGTCTAAAAATTGCGACACAAGTAGGTTGAGCCGTTGCAGTTCTTTTTCGGTGAGGTAATTCTTAGCTATCTTTACATCATCCTTAGTAATATAGTTGCCTTTGAAATTGGTCATGCCGACGAGAGGTTTTTCACTATCCACACGGTCGTAGATAATTTCTGCAGCCGTGTGTTCGTGTATGGCATAGTGGAGTTTGTTCTGCACTGTAGCGAAGAATGTGCGTGTGAGGTCGGTTCGTGGGTCATAATCCACAGACGTGGCATAGATGTCTGTCACCTGTTGATAAAAATTGCGCTCAGATGCCCTAATGTCCCGAATGCGTTGCAACAATTCTCGAAAATAACGATTGCCACCCTGCCTCAGTCGGTCATCATCCATCGCAAAGCCTTTTTGGATGTACTCGTGTAGTCTTTCAGTAGCCCAACGGCGGAAGCGAGTTGCTACCTGCGATTGCACGCGATAACCAAGGGCGATAATCATATCAAGATTATAGTGGTCAATATTGCGCTGGACATTGCGATTGCCTTCCTGTCGAACTAACAAGTATTTCTTGTGAGTTGCCTCGTCTGTCAATTCATTGTCAGCATAGATATTCTTGATATGTAGGGCTATATTCTGTTGCGTAGTATCGTAAATCTCTGCTAACTGCCCTTGAGTGATCCACACATCCTCGTCTGTAAAGCGCACGTTTATCTTTACCAAGCCGTTATCGTCTTGGTAGATGATAAGATGATTATCATTCTTTTCTTTTGTCATTGCTACTACTTTATATAGAGCCTTTTTTCTACTCCGTGACAACTTTAAATATATATTCTATTTTCGCAGACAAATCTTTGACAGTCTCCTTTTTCTTAAAGTGAACCAAAGATGGAATCTGTACCCACCTTTCATCGCCATCAATGAAACTGCAATCCTTCAATAATCCAAACAGTTCTTTTGCATATTTCTTTGTTTTGCAATCAAACTGTATTCTTAGTTCATGGTGTTGACAGAATCCTATCCATAATGTACAATACCCTCGATTTTGTTTGAGCCAAATGTCATTACCGAAACTGTCACTATACTGTTTGTACATATTGAGCTGATTTGAATCATAATATTCAAAGCCATAATTATTGGCTATGGCATTTGCTATCTTAGCTCTTTCTGTATCAAGTGCTACTTTCGAATACCATTTCCTTGGTGCGGCAAGCATAATATGCTCTCCATACCAACATACTCTAAATGCAGTCTTTCCACTTGCTTCTTCAGCAGCTATCCAATCATATAGTTGAATATCTTGACGAATCCTATTTACAGCCATGCTGCAGTACTTAACCTCCATATTCGAGGCACTAGGCCAAGGCGTAAATTCTTCAGCATTATCAATGTGTTCTGCAAGTCCTTCTTTAACGGCTGCAACATTATCACCCTCCAGAACATCTGCTAACATTCGTCTAACATCATTGTTCGATGCTAAGATGTTCTTTAAGTATTTATTAGTTTCAGCACGTTCTGTAATAAAGCGGTTTCTTATGTCATCCCATGTAACAAACTGACTCGCAATGGCACGAATTAGCAAGTGCTCTTGACGATATACCGGTGAAATACCAGATTCATCAAACATGTCTTTGGCAAGAGACAAACTGTGCTGGTAATCTGACAAGGACATGCCTTCTTTGTAGAAAAACATCACCATACCCCTAAAGTATGGATGTCTCTCAGCCTCTTCAAAGACTTGAAGCCATTCGTCGCTTTCGGCAATACAGGAAGCTTTCAGTACCTCCTCGAGTAAAGCTCTGTTTTCTCTTTCGCCTATTTTGTCTTCTTTCCACTGAGATAGGGCATTGTAGAATGCTTCTCCTTCAGACATTCTTTTGGCTATACTATGAATTACAGCGGAGAATTTCCTAATCAGCGATGACACAGGAGTAAGACTGTCAATATTTGTGTTCTCAACGACGTTCCACACTATTCGCATCCACTGTCTGAAAGTTTCTGCGTCAAATAACTCAAACGCTTCAATAAATTCAATAACTGCACCAAACGCGATAAGTTTGATGTGTGTCATCTCTGAATTGATATTTCTATAGAAATCATCACCATCCGATGATAACTTTCCCCAAGCAGGAACCATCATTTCGTATATGGCCTTTCTCGAATCCTTGAAGTCATACTGGTAGAACGTGTCAAGCACTTTATCTAAAGTCAGTATGTATTCCGGATGATTTGTTAGAATCGACTCGAATTCTTGAAATCCAAGATATTCATCCGTCTTGGTTCGATTCTCCGCATCAGTATAAATCTTCCTCAAAATAACGTCCTGTCGCATATCCCTGTCATTGACAACATCTTTGGTAGAGATAATATATTTGCATGCAAAGAATCGGGAAAAGAAGCTCATATAAGGAGCATCAAAGTTCTCAAATCCTCTCTTCCAGAATATGTCAATCCATTTAGAATCCAGTTTGACAGAGAAATTGAAATGGAATTCAACCGTTTCTTCGCTATCTTTACGATAGAGAGGAACAAGTTCTTTGAAAGGTGGATAGTCAATACCACCAATATAATTTATCAGGTCTGCCTTGAAGTTCTCAAATGGACTTAGTTGCAAACCACGGGCATTCATTTTGATATACAACTCTTCAGACAGATTGAAGAAGCCCAAAGACTTCACATAGAACTGGATATTTGCCAATTTCGTGTGAAGAGCGTTATTTTCCTGATTGATATATCGTTCATGTATGGCATCAAGCATGGTAAGCATGGCTGTTATGGTGCTATCTCTATCAAATGACTTGAAATACCATTTTGCTTGTCTGATTACTTTTGATGGTATTTGGCCAGACAAATCAATACGATAGGAGGCAAGCTTATGACAAAATACCGTTGAGGTGGAACGTGTCTCATAGACAAAGCGGTCCAAGGCATCACGTATCACCTTGTCTTCCTCATCTTCTTCTGTCAGTTCACAATTGGCTATATACCAATAGGCGAGGAATAAGGTGGTCATACGTTGCTGACCATCCAGAAGCTCCATCACATATTCGTCATTAGATGGGCGAACAATGCCATAAATGAAATTGAAATCAAATATTTCATCTGTCTTAAAATTCGCAAACAACTCGTTCAACAGAGTATTGCGAACATAAGTACACACGCCATCCAGTCTTCCTTGTGCATAAGGACGTTGTATCTTAGGAATTATAATCTGACTGACCTTAACCTTCGTGTCTTTGTTTAGGTCAAAATCTTTCTTGTATATATCTATAAATGTATATCTCTCATTCATCGCTCTTCCTCCTCATTACTTACATAGTTTATAATAACATCATAAACATATCTGTGATATGCATTCATATCTTCTTCTGTCCAAAGAGAACGATTCGTTCCCTTTGGGTCAAAGAACTTAGCAAAGATGTATTGGGTCGCAATAGGAACAAACACACCCTGTTTGATACGTTCAATGATAATACGCCGTTTGGTACAGAAAAGGCTGTTACCATACATTCTGTTGGTAGCAGCATCAAGAAGGGTCAGATTACCGATGGAGTTTTTAATTTCTTCGTCTGCTTCTACCTCCTTGGCATTCTTCTTCAATATGTCAATAGCTATGTCATAAGCTTTTTCTTCCATATTTTGCTGAATTTGCTTATGCTCTTCTTTGGTCAGCTCTTCTGAACGGTCTTCCATTGCGCTCTGAACCCACTCAATCTTGTCTTTCTCCTTCTTCAGTGCATTAGTATGGAAGGAGTCAACATGCTCAATATCCCAATTCTGCGCACTAAGTACGTCAAACGGAAACTTATACACATCTGAATCCGATTCGAGCTTTTGATTTTGCTCATTCAGAAGATGGATGTTCAAAGTCAACAATAGTTTGTAGATGTTGTCATGCTCCTTATTATTATAAGTATTAAGGATAAACTTCTTGTCTTCGTCTATCTTGATACCACGAAGATGGTGAGATATGCGCTTTTTCAGATAACGTTCAAAGTCAGCCCTGCTTGACAGTTCGGGCATATAGTCGAAATGAAGAACCAGTCGGCACAAATCTTCACCACACTGACTTAACAGGCCAATGAAATTGTAAGTGGATGGGGTGCAGAACCAGTCGTCAAGTGTACGGAACAACTCCATGACTTCGTTCCAGGCATCTGCGACTTCATGTTGCAAGTCCTCACCAATCTTCCCCTCAAATCGGTTATAATAGAAACGGAATATCTCGCTCTGTCTGGTGTCCATCAACTTTTTGTCAATCTCCTTCAAAGCGTTGTCCCATTTCTCTTCTGGAATATCTTTCAAAACATTCTTCTTATATATCAGATTAAAAAGGAGGTCTATTCGATTAGGCATATCAAAGCCTTTCTTCTGAAGGAAGAACCAGAAATTGTTGGCATGGAGCGTGTTTTCGATAAACTCCCATTCCAAGGCCAGTTCCGACTGCTTAATGTACTTGTCGCCAACGGTAAAATTCTTCTTCAATAGGAACAAGCCTTTGATAAGCTCGGCATCTGTTAACCTAATCTTGCCTGTATTTATCTTTTGGAACTCCTTAATGTTGTTCTTTTCCTTGCTCTCTGCTATTTCATACCATAACACCTGTACAGAACCTCCTTTAGTGTCGCTCATTCCATTGAGCAATTTGAAGAAAGAGTTACGGATATTGTCAAGGCTTCCTCCCAATTGATAGCGGGTGTTGATTGCCTTTCCGTCAGTTCTTATCCACTCAGCAATATACTTGAAAGCATTTGCCATGTGAAAGAAATCTACGTTTTCCTTGAAATCATCTTCGCTACTGTCCTTAATCTTTTTCATAGACATGCTTTCAAGGAATGTGGCAGAGCCGTCACGGGTAGCATAGCAAATATGGTACAACTCCTTACCGTCCTCTTCTTCTTTCAGTGTTTCCGCATCCCATCCCTTCTGATCCATAAGGTATTTGTACAGAAGGTATATGGTTGTGAATCGCTGTTGACCATCGATGATTTCCCAGACTCCATGCTCTTTGATGCCATCGCTATATTCATCCTTAAAAATAGATTTCAACTTATTTTCGTCAGTAATCGAACGTGCGATAATCGGCTGAAGACAGTAGAACTGATTTTGCTTCTTTTCTTTCCCTTCATTTGCAAAGTCATTTGCAAAGCAAAGAAGGTCTCGAAGCAAGTCACCAACCTGCTTCACTGTCCAACGATAACCTCTTTGATAGGATGGAATATAGAAGTATCTCCCGTCAAGGAGTTCGCCTATTGCATACTGATATATAGAGTTTTCCATATTGTTTTATTTAGTTTGTTTGATTATATCACTAACTCTTTAACTGATATGCCAAGTAAATCAGCTACTTTGAAGATGATAGATAGGTTAGTCTGCTTGCGGTTACAAACATAGGCGTTGGTGATGCTGAAACTCATGCCCAACTCTTTAGCGAGCCACGTTTGGGTGATGCCTCGCTTCTTCAAATGCTCCTTGATAAGGTTGCGGTGCTCTTTCTTCTGTCCCATCGGATGATTGTTTATCTTGATATTAGTAACAAAGTTATGAACTTATAATGAATAAAACGAGAAAAAATGGAACTTTCACGCTACTGGAAATAATTTTTCCTGTGAGAAGACATAAAGGTAATCTCTTAAGTTGTCAATGATGATTGGAAACGAATAACATTTTACCCAAAACTACCCACTTTTTGAATATGTATTTAGCGTTTTTGATAATTATTGATTTCCTTGTGTTTCCCTATACTTCCTGCTACATCCTTGCCTCTTGGAATAACATCAAAAGCCTCCTACTTTTGCATCGTCAGAGCTGATTGAATGCCCTATGCGCAAGGGCAATTTATTCATTTCAAAACAATCGAATTATGACGATAAACGAATTACTGAGCAAACCTGTATGGCAGATGACTGGTGAAGAGTTGCTTTTCCTTGCACAACACGGCAATATGTCCACGAGTAGAGAAACAAAGGCTACTTCCGCTAAAGAAGAAAAACGATATGTATATGGATTGGCTGGCATTGCACGCCTCTTTGGGTGTAGCCTGCCCACGGCTAATCGTATCAAGCAGAGTGGTAAAATCAATCGTGCCATTACACAAGTGGGTCGCAAGATTATTGTGGATGCCGACCTTGCACTTGAATTGGCAGGACGAAAGACAGGAGGGAGATGATGAACACGACTGATTATGAAAATATTTGGCAAAAGTCGCTCATTCATGTAACGGATGAGTTTGCGCTTCCGCCCGTTGTGCTGCAAGCAGGTGAAGCCATTATTGGCACATTAGGTAACTTCAGTGTGTCGACAGGTAAGGCAAAAGCAAAGAAGACTTTCAATGTGAGTGCCATCGTTGCAGCAGCCCTTATCAATGGACAAGTATTGGAATATCGTGCTTCATTTCCAGAATTGAAAAGAAATATTCTCTACTTCGATACAGAGCAAAGTCCCTATCACTGCCAACTTGTGATGCAACGCATTCTGCGGTTGGCAGGATTGCCAATAGATCGAGAGCCAGAGCATTTGAGGTTCAGCCATCTCAGAGCGATTGCAGACCCAAACGGGCGCAGAGAAATCATCCGTTATGCTATTTACAACACACCCAATGTGGGCTTGGTGGTCATTGATGGTATTCGTGACTTGATGCTTGATATCAACAACTCTACGGAGGCTACCAAGTTAGTGGGCGACCTGATGCAATGGACGAGTGAACAGAATATCCATATTCAGACCGTGCTTCACCTCAACAAGGGCGACGATAACGCACGTGGACATATTGAGACGGAACTCAACAACAAGGCAGAAACTGTCCTGCAAATCACAAGGGACAATACGCTGCCCGAGCGAAGTATTGTAGCCCCTGCCATCATTCGCTCCAAGCCCTTTGAAAAGTTTGCCTTTCGGCTCACAGAGATTGAAGATGAGATTTGCATTCCAGAAATAGACCTCTCATATTCGGACAATGGGCGAAAATCACATTGTTACTCTTACCAAGCGTTAAACGATAACGAACATCGAAAGGCGTTAGAACAAGTATTCTCTACAAGCGAAATTTTGCCATATAGTACACTAATCGTAGCTCTTAAAGAGGCTTATGCTAAGATTGTGGGGCTATCCTATGGGCAAACTAAACTCAAGGAACTTTTGCAATTCTTGCTCAACAAAGGTATAGTGGTTAAGGAAGAACGAGGAAAATATCGGCTCTGTCATAATTCTCTTCAATAAAACCTTTGGTCGGTCGGACACAGGCTATATATACCTGAACCGATCCGACCAAAGAGAAACAAACTTGGTCGGACGTAAAGGTGAGCCTATAGTGTACGACTGTCCGACCAATCCTAAGCCCTTCAGCCTCCAAAGGAAAAAGGCTGAGAGTTTTTCTTTTCAAACATCAAAACAAAATCACAATGGAAATACAAAATATCAAGCAAATCTCTATCACAGATTATTTGCAGCAACAGGGTTATTCACCTGCACGAGTACAAGGAATTCATTTTTGGTACTGCTCCCCACTACGTAATGAAAGTACGCCATCATTCAAAGTTAATACAGAGCGTAATCAATGGTATGACTTTGGAACTGGCGAACATGGAGATATTATTGACCTTGTACGTACTTTACAGCATTGTACCATGTACGAAGCCATTGACTTTCTAATCGGTTCAAAACAAATTGTGTATCAAGATTTTTCTTTTGGCGGTGAAAGAAAAACCTCTAATCACAAATTAGAAATCATATCTGTACAATCGCTTACCAATCCTTATTTGTTACGTTACATCGCAGAGCGAGGAATATCTCTCAGCATCGCCAATAGGTTCTGTTTTGAAATTCGATACAATAATACCAATCGGACATACTATGCCATTGGATTTGCAAACGATGCTGGCGGTTGGGAAATTCGTAGTCCTTATTTCAAAGGTTGCATTGCTCCAAAAGCGATTACAACTATTAGTAAAGGCACAGACGTTTTACAAATCTTTGAAGGGTTTATGGATTTCCTTTCGTGGCAAACGCTAAATCCATCTTCAGCTTGCGATACCATAGTTCTTAATTCTTTGGCTCTTTTGCCACGCATTCAAGAGAAGTTAAAAAGCTACAAGCAAGTTGAGAGTTTTATGGACAATGATGAAGCAGGACGAAAATCGTTTGAAGTTTTGAAGCAGTTTTGCCCATCTATCATAGACGGTTCTATTCGCTATCAAACTCATAAAGACCTTAACGAATGGCTTGTATCTCTGTACAAAGTGCAAGAAAATCAACCTTCGTTACTGACCACGAAACGTGGCATCAGAAGATAGTGTTTATCCAGGAAGCCAGGAAGCAAGTTTGTGTTTTGAGTATCTCAAAACCTACTTGCTCCCATCATAGGGAGGTGAAAATCCCGTTGGTCTCATCAAAAAAATAAAAATGGAACAGAAAAATAAAGGTGGACGACCTACCAAGACATTATCAGAGAAACGGAAATATCAAGTGCTTCTTCGGCTTAATACAATGGAGTACTACACCTTATTGGGAAAAGCACGTGAAGCCTCAATTCCTCGAACAGAGTTTTTACGGCTGCTCATAACAAATGCAGAAGTAAAGAGTCGAATCAAGCCAGAAGAAATGCAACTCATCCGCACAGTCTCGGGTATGGCAAATAATCTCAATCAGATAGCCCATCGGCTCAATTCCTTTGACATTTCTACCCTCAATGAAGATTTGAACGCACTGAAACAACTTATTCACGAACTCATGAAACGCTTGAAAACATGATAGCAAAAATTATCAAAGGAGCATACTTCGGAGGTGTAATCAACTATATGCTTAGCAAAGAGGAAGGAAAAGCTATGGTTTTGGCGTGTAATAACATAGGTTTTACCGACCAAAACCTATGCGCCCATGAGTTTGCCCTTCAAGCCTCTATGCGCCCGAACGTGCAGAAGCCAGTCTGCCACACGATACTCTCGTTCTCTGCCAGCGATATTGAGCGATTGACAAGCGAGATGATGGTGAAGATTGCCAATGAGTATTTAGCGAAAATGGGCTATGGCGATACGCAGAGCCTTATCGTAAGACACAGCGACCGCCAGCATCCGCACCTGCACATTTGCATCAACCGCATCGGCAATGATGGCAAGACCATCAGCGACCGCAATGAGAAATACCGCTCTACAAAGATTTGCCGAGAACTGACAGAGCGTTATGGCTTGACCATTGGAGAAGGTAAGCGAGCCGTAAATCGCCACCGATTGCGAGGCGAAGACAAGTTACGCTATGAAATATTCGATGCTATCAAAGCGATATTGCCTCAATCACAGAATTGGAAAGACTTCGTAACAGGTTTAGAACAACAGGATATTACCACTCGTTTCAAGACGAGAGGTAATACCAATGTTGTGCAGGGAATCATCTTTGAAAAGGATGGTTGCAGCTTCAGTGGCTCAAAAATAGACCGCTCGTGTTCTTTCTCTCGCCTCAATGCTGAGATAGAACGAAATTCTCACAAACAAGAGAAAATTCATCTACAAAATGAACCTATGGCACATCCTGTAGATGAAAGCATTTTTATTACCGAACTATCTGAAGCAATTAGTGAAGTGTTTTCTATTCCAACACCAAGTAATGGCGTAGATGTTGATGAGCTCCGCTTCCAAAAGAAACTTCGCAATAGAGCTAATCGCAAACGTAGAATTTAATCACATCAAATTTATATCAGTATGAATAACGAAATAGCACCTGTTCTTGATATGCTCGAAGAACTCAAACAAGACTGCAAAGCCATCAGTAAGGCACAGGCAGAACTGTGTACAGCTTTTGATGAACAGCTATCCAATCCCAAAGCAGATAGCATTAAAACGCAAGAAGCCGTACAAATTCATCTCTCCCAAGAGACCCAATCCAAAATCAAAGAACATCAACTTTTTGTTTTGGAGGCACTATCGGAGTCCAGTAAGAAGCTTGACCTAAAGTTTGAAACGCTACAAGAACTCATCAGCAAGCATCAAAAGCCCATAGCATTTAAGAACTACTCGCTATTTGCCAGCGTGCAATTAGCCGAACGTATGCTACTCTTGTTAGTCTGCGGACTGATTATGGTCAGTTGCTGGTTCTTCAATATGGGAGCCAACAAGCTGCAAACAGCCTCTGATTACGACCTGCGTTATCGCTATCTGCGAATGCAAGGCAAAGCCACCGCCTCCGACTTCTCTCATCTTGATAGCATATTTATCACACATCGCAATTCCAAAACCATTCGACAGTTGGAGCAGAAGGTCGTAGATTATGAGCAAGCCCTGCAACGGCAAGTGGAGTTGTTGATACAACAGAATGAGATTAAGCAAGAGCAAAGCGAGCTAAAGAAACATTTGAGCCAGAATTATCCGAACTAGCTTGAATGATCTCTTCTGTTAAGTATGCAAGCTAAAATATCACATTTTTAGGTGGCACTTATTCTCTAAAATAAGCCTTTTTAGTATATCTGATAGATAGCGGAATGAAAAATTCTCTTTCAATTTTACTATGTTGCAAAATCTTAAAAAATTAAGGTGTGCAGTGATTTTTCACAATTTGTAATTATTTTTGCACATGTATCATTTATTGTTTATGCATAGTAATCTATACAATCGTTATCTGTGGCTTCTCAACACTCTGTTACTTAATAAGCGATTAAGTTTTTCCGAGATAAGCAAAAAGTGGGAACAGTCTTTCCTCTACGAGGGAAAGCCATTAAATTTAAGAACCTTCCACGACCATCGTAATGCCGTGGAAGAGATGTTTCATGTGTCTATTGAGTGCGATAACTCCGATGCCCATCGCTATTATATAGAGAATGCTACGTCTCTTAAAAATGATAGATTACGAAAATGGCTACTGAATTCATTTAACATAACAAATTTAGTGAATGAAGGACAACAGATGTCAGAACGTATCTTATTAGAGGATATTCCCTGTGGCGCTGAATATATTTCTACCATTATTGGGGCTATGCAACAAAACAAGGTGCTGAGGATAGAATATCAAGCATTCTATGAAGGCGATATTACAGAATATCTACTTCAACCTTATTGTATGAAGATGAGCCATCAGCGATGGTACATTTTAGGAAAAGCGAATGATGAGTTAAGACATTTCGCTCTGGACAGAATCATGGACTTAGAAATGACTGACGACGAATTTATATTTCCTAAAAACTTTTCGCCTAAAGCTTATTATAGTGGCAGTATAGGTATATGGGTAAACGAAAGCGTAAAGCCAGAAAGGGTTGTGCTGAGAGCCTATGGGCAAATGGCTAAATATTTTTGTACGCTACCTCTACATCCCTCGCAAAAGGAGATAATAGAAACAGATAAGTATGCTGACTTTGAATACCAGCTTAGCATTACACGCGAATTGGTACTCACAATTCTGTCTAAAGGTAGATACATTAAAGTTTTAGAACCCAACCGCCTATGCCTTATGGTGGAGGAAGAAACAAAAGAAATCATGAATCTATATAGCAAGTGATAGATGTTAATAAACAGCTTTTTTATAGGTAAAAAAGACTTGTCTAAAATAATTTACTAAGAAAATACAATATGGACTTAAATCAAACAATAGAAAAAGTAACTAAGGAAACATTTGAAGAATTAGCCAGAATCTATAAAAAGAATTTATGGGGGAGTAAAACAAAAAGTAGACTTGTCTTCACTAATTACTCTAGTGGTAAGTATGAAAAACGATTGAGTGAACAAGAGTTACGCTTCGTTTTTATCGAAAAACTAATACCCGAACTTGAGCAACAGGATTTATTTTATAGCATAGAAACGCCAACTCAAGGTAAATACAAATTTTCAGAAAAAGGAAATAAAAAGCTACAGCCAATCTGTGATATAAAAGGACAATCGGCATCATTCGATCTTGTTATTCTCAACAGAAAAGAAGAAAAACTTGCTTTAATTGAATTTAAAGCCAAAAATGCTCATAATCATGAGCATGCTAAAGATTTCTGTAAACTTATGAATCCAGCAGAAGGAGAAAATGCTTTAAGATACTTTATCGAGATAATTGAAAGCTATGACCAGAGAACCATCAAAAATTTAAAAGGTAAAATAGACAACTATCAGTTTCCTATAATGGGTGGTGACGAGAAGCCAATCCCTATAAGAATTGCTTGCTATTGTTTAGAGAAATACAACGAAAGCTCATTGGGTGAATTTATACAATTCGATCCTATGCAGAACCAGTCCGTTTTTTATATAAAAAAATAAGATAAATACTAACTATGAACTCTTTCTGCATACCAAATTCCTAACTTTGCGCCAGTATTAAATTTCTCAATCGTATTATATAATATGGAAAGAACAAAACGACGCAAAGAAGAATTGAACGAAAGAGTAAAGAATGAGGCACTCCAGTTTCAGGTGAACTGGGGTGTCAAGACATTGGGAATCGATGTTGCTGAAGAAGTACGCAAACGCATTGACGACGAGTTGAGAATTTTGAAGAATCTCGGGTTGGCTGATAACCTGCTGTCCTTGAAGGAGATTGTAGAAGGTGTTAAAAGAGACTTGAATGCTGTACCCGAGCCATTTGACGGAAATTTGTCAGGAAGCCTGGTTGCTTACACGCTTGGCATTACTTTAGGCAACCCGCTTGACCGAAACTTACTAATGCCAGTCTCCAGCTACACGCTCCCCATGCAAGTGAGTCTTCGCTACGATAACAGTATTCGCAACCAGGTGGTGGAATGGATAAAATCGCATGGTTACAAGGAAGTGAAAACTCGACTCGGACAGCCCATCTTGAAGATGGATAAAATGGTCGTAGAATTTAAGCGACTCGTTAAATCATAATCTTTATCACAAGTTTCCACCTTGACGAAGGGAGACGCTAAATAACACAAGGTATGCAAAAAGAATTAAAAGACTTGTTTCGCACCATTTGGCGAAATAGCAATCTCATTGGCATTACCAATGAGGATATAGAGGTGTTCGCATCCAAAGATACTACAACCATCATTGCTGATTTTGAAGCAGAACAAAACAAACTGGGCACATTCCAATCGCTTTGCCACAATGTGCAAGAGAAATTGGGGCAACAAGCGAGAAAGGGATATGTAGAGAATATTCTCATTTATATAGACATGCCCAAAGGAGAACAAGAATTGACTATGCAAGACTTGGAAACATTGAATGGGATGCAACAAGCCATTGCTCCCAATACGCGCCAGATACTGGCAATAGGAACCCATACGGCCAGCTATCTTCGTATAGCAGTCGTTATCGGGATGGACAAAATGAAGACATTACCGACTTTCTTCAGTTGTAAAGGTAAAAAGATATTCGTATTTTCTGATACACATGGCCTGCATAGGCAATTAGAAATCCCGGAATCTGCAGACATCCTTATTTGTGCAGGCGATGCAGTAGAAGATAATCTCAATCCTGCTGATTATGAGGATTTTCTTAACTGGTACAAGAGTCAACCTGCGAAATTGAGACTTTTCACCCCCGGTAATCATGAATTATCGTTTGACATTGCTCCATTATGGGCAGAAACACTATTCAAAACAGACGATATCGTATTGCTTCATGACGGAACTTTCTCTTATGATGGAATCAACTTTGCAGCCATCACAGAGGATACCGCCAGAGATATTGAGATATTGCCTAAGGAAATCGACATTGTCATAACACATCATCCGCCTGTGGGAATTTTAGATTGTGGTGTGGGGAGTGAGTCTATCCGTAAGGCTATCGAAACAATGAAGCCACGCTATCATCTCTTCGGACATGCGCATCAGGAAGGGTGTAAAAGTCTGAAAGAATATTCAACCACTTTTATCAATACCAGCCATTGCAATGAACTTAAAAACACATCTTATTATGAACAGAAGTCAGATGATTGAAATAACAAGGGAAAATTATTCAAATTATCTTTCCTTAAATATTATCGCCTTTTCTCACTCTTTTGCGGGAGCATGTGGAGAGGGCGGAGCTCTGATAATGGTTACGGCAGAGGGATCTGCCTATCACACCAATTTCATTCAAGAAGGGTTCACGATGAAGGAAATCAAAAAGTTATGTCCCCCTCTTACTGATTGTACCTTCGGACTTGCTGATGAAGGGGACGTTCCAAAGGGATGGCAATACATTGATTTGGGAATGGGAAATCATCTTGTCATACAAACTAAATATTGGCACGCATTTGCTAAGAGAGGGAACAAGTCTGTGGAAGCAGATAGCTTATATCAAGATTGGTTACCAATCATGAAAAAAATAGCGACACAGCCAACTATTCGAATCACAATACATCGCGGAGCCAATCAGGTAGGTGGCTGTATCACGGAAGTAGCGACGGCACAGGCACGAATCATGATAGATTTGGGAAGCAATCTCCCTGGTAGTATGAAAACGGAATTGACAAACGAGGAGGTTGCCGAAATGACAAAGGGGGTTGATGCCGTGTTCTACACTCATTACCATGGCGACCATATCGGACTTTTTACTGCTGTACCCGATGCGATACCTCAATATATAGGCGAAGGAGCATTGGAAGTATTGAAGTGTCGGAACAAGGTTCTAAATAAAAAAAGAGAACTAAGCCAAGAGCAAAAGGTCTTAAATAGAATGAGTACCTATACGTCCAACCACACTATCCGGATTGGGGATATTAATATAACGCCCTACTATTGCTCACACTCTGCATTCGACGCTTACATGTTTAAGATAGATAGTCAGGGAAAGGTCATTCTTCATACAGGAGATTTTCGCCAACATGGCTATCTGGGAAAGGCACTCAATGGTGTGTTGAAGAAGCACATAGGACCGGTAGATATCCTTATCACAGAGGGTACCATGCTGAGTCGCCCACAAGAAACAGTGCTGACAGAGAATGACATAAAAAGAAATACGGTAGATGTTTTGAAAAAACACAAGTATGTTTATGCTCTTTGCTCATCAACAGATATGGAGCGGCTTGCTTCATTCCATGCTGCATGTAAAGAGACAGGACGCTTGTTTGTTTGTGATGAATATCAGAAATCAATACTTGACATATTTAGCAATCATGCCCAAAACAAGGATTTATTTGGATTCGATCAAGCCTTCACATATCCTCATAAAGAGTCTGATAAGGTAACAGGACATTTGAAATGTCATGGATTTCTACATATTATCCGAGGGAGTCAGGAGTGGGTGGTAAAGAAAAGAATAAAGACCTACAATGACGAACCGTCCTATCTTATTTACTCCATGTGGCAAGGTTATTACAATGGTGACGAAACAGTAAGATTGTCTAATGTAATAAACATAAGAAGTATCTTTGACGATAAAATATTTGATGGAATAAAAGATGGTTTTCACACCAGTGGACATGCAGAACTCCAGACACTCCGTGATGTTTGCACAATAACTCAACCTCAAACGGGCATCATCTTTATTCACAAAGATGCTGCCTCATCGCCACAAGCCCTACAGTTGCCAGCATCACTTCATATTATTGATAATAATGAAGAAATAAATAATTTCTCCATCCAGATTGATAACTAACGAAGTTTCCACATCATCAAAAAGAAAAATGATGAACATAGAAGAAATATATGCATCGCCTGAACTAAGATTGTAGAAGAAAAGGCGCTAATACTCTTCATTCAAATATCTTTTTTATGCACCGCAATCCAAAAACCCATTCAGCAGTTGGAGCAGAAGGTCATTGATTACGAGCAAGCCTTGCAACGGCAAGCGGAGTTGTTGCTGCAACAAGAACGTATCAAACAGGAACAAAGGAAACTAAAGAAGCATTTGAAGAAATAGCAAACGTTTTAAGAAAATATTTAGTATTGTTAGAATACATATTAACTATCAGTTAAACCTTATGCAACAAAGGAGCGTTACACAACTGATAATGGTCGTTAAGGACGGCACCGTTTGAAAAGGTAGTCGTTCCTTGTTGTTCCGTGCCGTATGCGTCATGGGCGTGACCAAAAAGATGAAATTTGGGTTTTACTTCCAACACTTTGTTTCTCAAAGATAGATTTCCCCAATGTGTTCCGTTGGATTTGTCCAGTATCATCACGGGTGGTTCGTGTGTAATAAGTACGTCTACACCATGCGGTATGATGCTCTCTTGATGATTGTATGCCAAACCAAAGAATCTTACACCCTCGATTTCACAGCCTCTGTCTTGCAAGAAATGAATATTATTGGGCAAGTCTTCTATGTTTTCAGCTTCCCATAAACATAGATCGTGATTGCCTGTGACAAAAATCTTATGACGGTAGGGTTGTTCGATTAACCAGTTCAGGAAGTTGGGTGCCTCCTCTTCTGTACCCATATCAGTAAAGTCGCCACAATGCACCAAAACATCAGCTGTTGGTAAATTGGTCAGCAGCCGATGTCGATTGTGGGTATCTGAGATTTGAAGTATTGTCATATTAGGACGCTATGGGTTATCGGTATACCATACAGGAGCTTTATCAAAACCTACAATATACTCTGTATGATGCTGACCACATTTAGGAGTAATTTGCCATTTGACTTCTACATTCTCTGGAAGTTGTTCAAAGAAAGAAGCCAATACCTTCATATCCTCCCTTAGCATATTTTCTTCTAAGCTTTGCAATTCTAATCCAAGCATTATAGTTCTAATATTATCACTATGTGATATGGGGGATATTGGGTAAATAGCCTGATCTAACGACGGAGCTGTTCCAGAAGTAATATAAGTTGCCAAACGAGCACATGTCCTAAAATCATTAAAGTCCATACTTATGATTCCTTTCGTTTCCATGAAATTATGGAAAAACATCAAAAAGTGAAGAATATTATCTTGCAAAGTATAATAGTGTGAGGTAAAAATATTGTAGAATTTCCACCTGTCCTTGAAAACTTTATACTGCGAAGTAGGGTGTAGGTCTAAAACAAAAATGCTACCAACTAAACTATTATACTGTTTAATAAAAGCATCTATTTCAGACATATATACTTCTGCATTGTCAGTAAAGACAAAAACAGCGAGGCATTCTAAAGGGCGTAAGTCATCTATATTATAAGTAACTATATCCTTATAAGGCTGCTGTAGACTACTCAGAAACTCTGTAGCTTTATCACCAAAACAATGATAAGCAACAAATTGTGGATATGATTGCCCAAAATCCAGAAGTTGATTCAATTCTTCCATTTATTTCTTTTCTAAATTTTAGATTTTGAAACAAGATTCTATTTCACTAATCTTATTCTTTATCCACTTTAACACTTCTTCTTTTCCAATTGCAGGATATTGAGCTATATCATGCCAGTTGTTACCTTCGTTATCGGAAATCCAACTCCAACCATAAGGATAATTATGGGTTGGTTCATCTGTAAAGCAATCTAATTTAGGTTGCAACGGAATAGTCTTGTCCTCCGAAGCAACCGCAATCCACGCTTCTTTCCAATAGGCTTCGTCTGTTTTAATAACGATAAAAAGATTCCTTTTACTATTCAAACTTTTCCATAAAGCGCCATTGTCATCTTGACGTTCGTTAAAGCCAAGGCCTTTTAGGGGCTTAATTATATAGTCGCTTCTTAATTTATCTCCGATTTGTTTCTGTAACAATAGCAATTCGGAAGTAACATCAATATTGTCATATTTAATGGCTTCTTCAATAATACTTTGTTGATTATTGCTGTCCGGTAAAACTCAAAAGAGCATAAATATCCTCCCCGAAGCCCAGTAAAATTGGACTTCGGGGTTTATTTTTTCAAAAGTAAGCCCTCC
>QWCH01003132.1_pt1 | contig 18263 bp, 11 predicted proteins | sample 1972671 | NCBI WGS metagenome assembly QWCH01 (sample SAMN09866713, study PRJNA288562) | Human gut metagenome isolate term3_stool, whole genome shotgun sequencing... | isolation source: gut | host: Homo sapiens | place: USA: California | reverse complement strand
GAATGGAGAAATCACCCAAACAATTGATATTTACTACAATTTCATAGGAAATACAGACACACTACAAGTATTTTACAATCTCTAATTAGGCATAAAGCAACTAATGGCAGGTGGTGGTATTGTTCTAATTGGAATGAAGTTAATACCATTATTAAGCAATGTTTTTAATGGATAGTTGGAGTTAGTAAATGTTTTTATTATTTAATATCTTTGACAAATTATCAGATTTGCTTAAAGATATTTTAATCGGAAGCATACAGGCAAACTTTGAATCAATGTTTGGAGAGATGAACGACAAAATTGGCATTATTGCCAGAGATGTTGGTCAAACACCAATGGGTTGGAATAAAGATGTTTATACTTTTATAAAAAGCATAAATGACGATGTTATAGTTCCAATTGCAGGTCTTATAATAACTGCAGTGCTATGTATTGAGTTAATACAGGTGGTTATGCAGAGAAACAATATGCAAGATGCAGACACATTTGAGCTATATAAATACATCATAAAGGCTTTTATTGCTGTATATTTGGCGAGTCATGCTTTTGAATTTTCCATGGCAGTTTTTGATGTTGCACAGACGCTAGTTAATAAAGCTGCTGGAGTAGTTGGCTCGTCAACGACATTCACTTCCGATGACCTGCTCGCCACGATTGAAACTCTTAAAGGGTTTGAGATAGGTAAACTCTTCGCTTTAGTTATAGAAACGACAATATACAAATTTGTTTTATGGGTAGTTGGTATTTTAATAAACGTAATTGTTTGTGGACGTATGTTTGAAATATATGTTTATTCATCAATATCATCAATACCATTTGCAACTATGGGAAACAAAGAGTGGGGTCAAATTGGGACAAATTATATTAAGGGACTTTTTGCATTAGGATTGCAAGGATTATTCTTGATGATATGTCTTGGAATATATAACGTTTTGATTAAATCAGTAGTTATATCAGGTGCTGACTTTACAGCTTCTCTAACAAGTATCGTTGGTTTTGCAATACTCTTAGGTGTAATGATGTTTAAGAGTGGATCAATCTCAAAAAGCATTATGAATGCAAATTAAAATTAAGGAGGTATTTATGGATAAAAAAGATGTGTGTATTTTACTAGGAGCTGGAGCTCTTATTGCTGGTGCATATAGCACGTATAATCAATATAAACAAGAAAAAAAGTTGTGTAAACTAAACAAAAAGCTAACTAGACTAGGTTCTTGTCACAACAATTTTGTTGAAGTACAAAAGGCTATTAATAATTTATCGTCTGAAAATATGACTGATATGTGTGACAGAGTTGATTGTTTAGAAGATACGAGTATTTCTAACTATAATCAAATCTTAGAACTAAAAGAACAAGCAAATAAAGGCGATGCATGTAAATGTATGAACGACTATAGCGACTTAGAGGGTCAGGGAGATTAAAATGGCTTACGTACCAATTCCAAAAGATCTCGACAGAATTAAAACTAAAGTTGCTTTTAATTTAACAAAAAGGCAACTAATAGGGTTTGCTGTAGCTGCATTGATTGGTGTGCCTGCTTATTTAACAGCAAAAAAATATTTGCCTAATGATATATCTATAATATTTTTGCTGGTATCTACACTTCCTATATTTTATATTACATTTTTTGACAAAGACGGTTTAACTTTTGAAAAATATTACAAGTACTATTATTTGCATAAGTTTTATCAGCCAGCAAAAAGAGTAAGAAAGGAGGTTTACCTTGAAGAAAAGAGAAAAGCAGATGCAAAGCTTAAATCAAATGCAAAAACAGCTAAAAAAAGATAGAAAAGAATTAAGGGGGATAAAGGCAAGAAAGAATCAAAATAGTAGTCTTTTAAGCGTATTACTAAATAAAGAAAAAAAGATATATACAGTTGAAGATACAATTCCATATTTAAGAATGTTATCAGATGGTATTTGTCAACTAGACGAAAGGCGATACTCAAAAACAATAGCTTTTCAGGATATAAACTATCAATTGGCACTTGAAGAAGATAGAGATTTAATTTTTAATCAATTTGCTAACTTTTTAAATTCTTTCGATCCAAGTGTACACATTGAGCTTAATTATGTAAATCAAATGGGAAGAAATAAAGATTTACAAGATGCAATAAAAATTGGAGACAAAAATGATGGATATGATGATGTAAGAAAAGAATTTAGGGAAATGCTAAAAATGCAGCTTAATAAAGGAAATAACGGACTAAAAAAAATGAAGTTTGTTACATTTACAATTGAAGCTGATAATTTAGATCAAGCAAAAGCCAATCTTAATAGGCTTGAGGTTGACATTTTATCAAATTTCAAGGCTATGGGAGTTAGAGCAGAAAGTCTTGATGGAGAAGAAAGGTTAAGGCTTATACACGACATGCTTAATCCAGATGGTGACTTTAACTTTTCTTATCAAGACTTGAAAAAGAAAGAATCTACAAAATCATACATTACACCAAGTGTTTTTAATTTTGCACCAGCTGAAATTTTTAAATTCGGTAAATATATTGGTTCTACAACACATTTTCAAATATTGGCAAGTGAGCTTTCTGACAAAATGTTGTCCGAACTACTAAATATTGAAGATAATATATATATTGGTTTTCATATAGATGTTATAGAACAGACAGAAGCCGTTAAGCTTATTAAAAGAAAAAATACTGATATTGACAAAATGAAAATAGAGGAGCAAAAGAAAGCTATTCGTGCAGGATATGATATGGATATTATACCATCAGATATTAACACTTATGGAAATGATGTAAAGTCTATGTTATCAGACCTACAAAATAGAGACGAAAGATTGTTTTTAGTTACTATAGTTATTATGAACTATGGGAAAACAATTCAAAAGGTTGAAAATACTATTGCACAACTCTCATCAATTGCCAACAAAAATAACTGTCAAATCAAAAGGCTGAGCCACATGCAAGAGCAAGGACTTGTTACAGTTTTGCCTTTAGGAACAAATGAAATTGAGATAAAAAGATATTTAACTTCATCTTCCACTGCTGTGTTTATGCCGTTTACTACTGAAGAGTTGTTTATTGACTCATCAAACTCTTTATATTATGGGTTAAATGCTCTTAGTCAAAACTTAATAATGGCAGATAGGAAACTACTAAAGAACCCTAATGGATTAATATTAGGTACACCAGGCTCAGGTAAGTCTTTCTCAGCCAAAAGAGAGATGGCAAATGCTATATTAGTAACAGATGATGATGTAATTATCTGTGATCCAGAGGGCGAGTATGGAAACCTTGTTAGACAGTTTCGCGGTGAAGTTATTAAAGTTTCAGCGAAATCAAAAGATTATCTAAATCCATTAGATATTAATATGAACTATGGAGATGGAGATGCACCATTAAAAGATAAAGCGAACTTTATAATGTCTATGCTTGAACTTGTAGTAGGGGGCTCAGGGCTAACAGCAGCAGAAAAATCAGTTATAGATAGATGCTTACCTAAAATTTATCAAAAGTATTTTGATAATCCTATACCTGAGAACATGCCTATTCTTGAAGACTTATATAATCAGCTATTATCACAAGATGAAAAAGTTGGACAAAAGCTTGCTACAGAGCTTGAAATTTATGTAAAAGGAAGTCTAAATGTCTTTAACAATAGATCAAATGTTGATATGCACAAACAGCTTTTATGCTTTGATATTAAAGAGTTGGGCACTCAGCTTAAAAAAATTGGAATGCTCGTAATTCAAGACCAAGTATGGAACAAAGTTTCTCTAAACAGAGGTCAAAAAGCTACAAGATACTATATTGATGAGTTTCACTTGCTATTAAAAGATGCTCAAACTGCTTCTTATTCAGTAGAAATTTGGAAGAGGTTTAGAAAGTGGGGAGGCATTCCGACAGGCATCACGCAAAACGTTAAAGACCTTTTAACAAGTATGGAGATTGAAAACATATTTGATAATACAGACTTTATATTAATGCTTAACCAAGCGAGTGGTGACAGAGAAATACTTGCTAAAAAATTAAAAATATCACCTTATCAACTAAACTATATCACTAACTCAAACGCAGGTGAAGGACTCTTATTCTTTGGAAATACAATAGTTCCGTTTATTGATAAGTTCCCTAAGAATACTATGTTATATAAATTAATGACTACTAAGCCAGAAGAAGCAAAGTAGGTGAGTTATGAAAAAGCGTAATAAAGATTTTCAAAAAAATTACAACAAATCAAGAGATGCACCTAAAGATAGCAACACTAACGAAAATGTTAAGAGTAAGCTTGTGCACTCTGAGGACTATCGAAATAAGATTGTAAAAACTGGCGAAAGATTTAAGGATAAAATAGCCGAAAAAGATACTAAACTTATTCAAGATGATGCTACAAATGTAGCAAGTGAAGATACGACAAGAAAATCAAAAAGACCGAAGATCCCTGAGAAAGAAATAATCAATAACGACAAGTCTTCTTATAGCACACCAAGCAAGCTTGTGCATTCTGAAGATTATCGAAATAAGATTGTAAAGACTGGGAAAAAGCTTAATGAAAACAAGTCCAGCAAAAATACTAAGAGTAAGCTTATGCACTCTGAGGACTATCGAAATAAAATTATAAAATCTGGCGAAAGATTTAAGGATAAGATAGCTGAGAAATATACTAAGCTTGTTCAAGATAATACTACAAATGTGGAAAATCAAGAAGTAAAAAGAAAACCGAAAAGAGCAAAGCTTCTTGACAAAAATACACTTAGCAATAAGACCACTGACTCTAAACAAAGTAAGCTTGTGCATTTTAAGAACTATCGAAATAAAATTATAAAATCCAAAGAAAAATACAAAGACAAGCTTAGACGTAAAAGCTCTAAACTCATACAAGATGAGAACAAGCATAATCTAAGTAACAATCAATATAATTATAGTGAAGATGCAAATAAAGAGCCTGTAGGTGTTAATAGCGAACAAACAAGCAACTCTGAAACTGAAAATAAGCAAAATTACAAGAGAAAGAATTATAAGAACACTATTTATACACGCACTAGGAATAAAAAACTTAAAAAGGATAATAACAAATCTGAAAACATCAAAGACTCCTCTAAAGGCAACTTAAGTGGTAATGATAAAGTAAATTTAAGCGACAAAAAGTTAAAGAAATATCAAAGAAAACAATACAAACTATATAATAAAAAGTCTAATTATAAATTGTATGATGATATTAAAGACAATACTTTAAAAGTTGGAGCTAAAACATCTGAATTAACTAGAGACTATCTAAGCCAAGGAAGCGATAACTCTGGTATTGAATCAGCCGAAAAAGTTGCAGGAGCGTCCTCTAAGCTACAACATGGAATAAGAAAATATAAGTTAGATAAAAAGAAAAAAACACTTAGAAAAATTTCAAAGCTTGAAAATAAAATTAGCAAAAGAAGTAGCAAGCTTGAATTTAGGCCTGCTATTGCTGATTTAAAAAATAAAAAAGAATACCAAAAAGCAAATGCTGTTAAAAAGTTTTTTAAGAGAAAGCAAATGAAAAAAATGATTGCTAAGAAGCATGAAGCTAGATTTGTAGATAGAGTAAAAAAGTCTTTCTTAAGCTTAAACAAAAAAGTTAAAGAAATAATTGTTAAAAAGGTTAAGGGCTTTTTATTCATTGCAATTGCTATATTTATGCTATTTATGGTGCTCTTTGGAATAGGAAGTATTGGAGGGTCTGGTCTTAATAATTCGAGCAATTCCGTTTTAACAACAAGCTATTTATCTGATAAAGATGTTTTAAATGGCATCAACACAAACTTTACTAATCTTGAAAATGAATTAGCTGATAAAATAGCCAATGTACCAACAGATCATCCTGGATATGATCAATATGTTTATATCGATACAGAAAATATTGGACACAGTATTTATGAGCTTTTTGCTTATATTACTTCTAAATGTGGAGGACCAAATGATCCATCTGAGGTTCAGCCTGATTTAATTGAGCTTTTTAATAAAATGTATCAGCTTGAATTTAAAGAAAAAGTTGAGATTAAAACTAGAACGGTTCGTAAAGAATATGTTGACGGAAGAGGCAGGGTTCACATTATTGAAGAAAAAGAACCATATGAGTATAAAACACTTATAACAACTCTTAAATATAAAACTATAGGTGATGTTGCAAAAGAAGTATTTCAGGACTCTGAAGATAATATGTTACATTACAACACACTTATGGAAACAAGAGGTAATTCAGGATTGACATTTGGTAACTCTGAGTTGATAGAAGCTAATGGTGGTGTTGGAGGTGGACAAGACTACGAGGCATCTTCTGATATACAAAAGAAAATTGTAGATGCTTGTTATATTACACCATCGCCTGGAAAAGGTTGGTGTGCTATGTGGGTATCTCAAGTGTATCAAAATGCAGGACTTGGATATATAGGAGGCAATGCATGCGATTTGTATAGAAGATATGCATTTACATCAGATCCATCTAAGCTTCAAGTGGGAATGCTTGTAATGGTAGAAAGCTCATCAAGTGGGACGCAGGCAGGTTTAACTTATGGACACGTTGGCATATATATTGGAGATGGAAAAGTCATGGACAATATAGGCAAAGTAAGAATTACCACTCTTGATGACTGGATTAAAACATATTGCAAAAATAGTCCAGTAGGCTTTGGCTATCCACCTTCAGTACAACCTTAAGAAGTATGAAATAACTTAATAAAAATTATTAAGTGGCACAAAAATAATCAAATATATAAAATTTAAAAAGGAGAGTAAAATTATGATGAAAAGAACTATAGCTATATTAATGATGGCTGTTATATTAATTGGAAGTTTTAACCCGATATCAAGGGCACAAGAAAACACTGAACAAGATAAAATTTATTACTGGAAAGTCTATACAACTGACATAGCAAAAGGAGAAGAAAATTTAATAGAATGGATCAATCCTACTATTTGGGATGGCATGGGATATAGTTGGGACAAATATTGGAAATTAGGATATGACACTATCGAATTTCGCAATATAGATGGAGACAATTATGTTGTAGGTTCAGATCAAAAAATGTTAAAAGATAGGAAAGTTGGGGATGTTTTTTATGACATTCAAAGTGGACATGCTGATAAGCATGAGAGGAATTTGACTGCCAAGTGGACACCACTTATGAAAAATACAATCAAAAGCATTTCTCCGTTTAGTGATAATGATAGAATGTTCAATGTAAAAGTAACTTCTTTGTATGCATATAAACATATTGGATATGCTAGGTCATATGACAAAGATATTTTTGAAAAATATGAACTAAACCGCTATACAAGTCATCATCCAACTGATTATACTTACCACTATGAACGTATATCTAACGAGCCGACTGGTGATGTAAATTGGATAAATGATGACGGATTCCAAGAGGATTATAAGAATAAGCATACTCAAGGTCCAGGCAAAGAAAATCCTAGTGTTCCTGGCAAAGAAAACTCAAATGAGCCTGGCGAAACAGATCCTAGCAATAAATCTAAGATTGATGAACTAGAGAAAGAATTAGCAGATAAAGATACTAAAATTGCATATCTAGAAAAACAAATAGAGCATCTAAATAAGCTAATTGCTGAAAAAGATGCTAACAAGTGTCCGAGTGAAAATACTGAAAAATGTGACGAGCTAGAAAAAGAACTCGAAGAAATTAAGAAAGCAAAAGCTAATTTAGAAAAAGAATTAGAAGATGCTAAAAAAGCAAAAGATGACGTTTTAGCCAATGCTAAAGAAGAAGCAAAAAAAGAAATCGGCAAAAATAAAGATTTAACTGACACAGAAAAAGTAGACGCATATAAAAAAATTGACGACGCTAAAACTGTCGAAAAAGTTAAGAAAATTGTAGACGATATTTTAAAAAATTCCAAAGCTAAACAAGACGATCCTGAATATTTAAAGAAGAAGCTTGAAAAATTAATAGATGAAGCTAAGAGAGTAAGATACCCATCTGAAGAATTGGAAAAAGCAATTGATGAAGCTTACGATATTATTTTAGACAGATATTCAAGAGCTGATGATTATAAGTATGCTATTGAAAATCTTGAGAAAATATTACAAAATATGAGCGATACAAGAAGAAACAGATATAAATTAGATGTTGACGAATTAAAAGATACAGACAAAGAGCTAACAGGAAAAACTGAATCTAAATGCTATGTAGACGTATATAATGGCAACAAACGTATACTAAATGGACAAGCTAACTATAAAGGCGATTTTTCTATTGAAATTAAGAAAGATAAAATTAAAGCAAAAGATAAACTAAAGATAGTTGCTACTGATCCAAGAGATGACAGTAAATATAAGGAAGTAGAAATAGTTGTAGGCGGAGACACTAAGGAAACTAAAGAGAACAAGCCAGCATTTAGCATTGACGACCTATTAACAGCAGATAGATCAAACTCTTTAGTTGATTTAGCTATATTTCCAGTTGGAAAGAACTATTATAACGTAATTCAAAACAGTCAAAAAACAACTGTCTATATGGATGTTAAAGCATTCATTAGTGGCAGTAGAACAATGCTTCCTATAAGATATATTGCATATACTTTAGGATTTAATGTTGAGTATGATAATATATCTCGTGAAGCGATATTCTCTAATACAGAAAATCCAGTTTTGGCTAAAAAGACTATATCGATCAATATAGATACTGGCATGATGAGAGATTCTTACGGAAGAATATATCAATCTGACGTAAAACCAATGCTTATCAACAATAGAATTCACGCATCTATAGCAAATATTGCTAAAATGTTTGAGGCAAGCCAAGGCACTATTGAAGATGGTGTTAATCAAACGATTGAATGGGATAATGCTAGAAAAGCTGTTTATGTATTTAAAAATGTAAAATAGCAAAAGGAGTAGATTATGATTAAAAACAAGATAAAGCAAGGAGTAGCCTTTGGGTTGCTCTTTTCATCACTTTTGACACCTACATTTGCTCTTGCTAAAACTACGCAAGAGGTTATAGAAGATCAACCAACATCAATATATGCCCCTAGTTCATATAATATAGAGGGTATTAATGATGATTTACTAACACCAGGTAGTCAAAATATTCCGTACCAAAATTATACACAAAACAATCAAAATAAAGAAAACACTAAAGCCCCTTTAGTTAAAGGGGGAAATTTGAAAGCAGTTAATCCTTTAGCTACAAAAGAAAATAAAGCAAGAGGAACTGTGCTTGAAAATGTAGATAAGACTGGAAAGGATATTACACCTACTGGAGATATAAAGAAAGATAAAGACAATCCTGTTGATGTAAGACAATTTTTAACATTTCAAACTAAAAGTGGCAAGACAATGCACTTAATTGTAGACCACTCTGCACAACAAGAAAATGTACAATTATTGACAGAAGTAGGAGAGCAAGACCTGCTTAACATGATTGAAGCAGATGAAGATGCTAAACCTGCAATTAAAGAAGAGCCAGTTAAGAAAGAAGAGCCAGTTAAGAAAGAAGAGCCAGAAGAAAAGACAGACGATAAAGAACCTAAAAAAGAACCTAAAAAAGAAAAATCTGGATCTTCAATGTTTATAATATTGGTTGTAATCTTTGTGGGTGCTGCTGCATATTACTTTAAGGTTGTAAAAAACAAAGATAAGAAAGATATGGAGGATTTTGAAGAAGAAAATGAAGACTATATTGGCGAATCTGAAGAAGTGATTGATAATACTCACAAAGACGAGGAGGCTGAAAACTATTCTAAAGATGAAGACCATGAAGATCATGAAGATGAAGATGATGATGAAGACCTTTTATAAATATAAATAATTGTTAAGGGCAAATGATATACATTTGCCCTTTCATTTTTAAGCATATTTTGAGCGTAGGAAGGCTTTTAAAGCATTAAGCATATATTTACTAGGCTAAGTATATAAAATCGAGATATGAGCGTTTTAGATAGCTTAAAATTGAAATGAGTAAAAAGGAGGTAGAAAATGCCAAATTTAGAAGATAAAGTAGATAAACTTGTGAACGATTTTGTCAAAGCAGTTGACGAAATGGAAAAAGGTGGTGGCGAAAAAGATTCAGAATCGTATAAAAAGTTTATGAGTTATGGCAATGATTATTTATCAGATATAAATGAAAATGATAAAGTAGATTTGCCACAGCCTAATGAAAATATATATTTTGTTAAAGGACAGGGAGATAAAAAAGGCAAAATGTTTAAAAACTTCGATGATGCAAAAACTTATGCTATAGAAACAAACAAGTTTTTATTTCAAATTAATGGCTCTGATTTTTATGATAAGAAAATGGAATTAAAATCGTTAAAGCAAATTGATTTGACAAAAGATTGCTCTAAAAAAGAATCTGTCTTAGGTAAAATTGCTGACTACAAAAAAGAAGATAAAAACTTGCATAAACCTAAGTCTGAAAAGAATAAAAGTATAGGAATGGAGATGTAATATGAAATTAGTAATAGCAGAAAAGCCAAGCGTAGCATTAACGCTTGCAAAAGTTATAGGTGCAAACACAAAAAAAGATGGATATTGTGAGGGCAACGGCTATATTGTATCTTGGTGCGTAGGTCACTTAATACAAATGTCTAATCCTGATAAAATAGATGAAAAATGGAAAACTTGGTCTTTAAAAAATATGCCTATAATTCCAGAAGAGTATAAATATGAGATTACAAAAGCAACTAAAAAGCAATATACCATTTTAAAAAAGCTACTAGATTCTGATAGAGTTGACACTGTGGTCAATGCTTGTGATGCTGGTCGTGAGGGCGAGTTAATATTTAGGCTTGTATACAATCAAGCTAAATGTAAGAAGAAAATTCAAAGGCTTTGGATCTCTTCAATGGAAAATAAAGCTATCGAAGATGGCTTTAAAAATCTTAAAAATGGAAATGACTATGAGAACTTATATAAGTCGGCAAGTGCGAGAGCGATTGCGGACTGGCTAGTTGGAATGAACCTAAGCAGACTGTATTCCTGTTTATACAATCAAACTTATTCTGTCGGCAGAGTTCAAACTCCAACTTTATATCTAATTGCTAAAAGAGATAGTGAAATAAGCACTTTTAAAAAGCAAAAGTACTATACAGTAGATATAGCAAGCGATAATATAAAGCTTGTATCAGAAAGAATTGATGATTTAAGCGTAGCAAATAGTTTGCTAGAAAATATTAAAAATGAATATGCTAATAAAGATATAGAACTTACAAGCGTAGAGAATAAAAAAGCAAGTATCAAACCTGAGAAGCCTTATGACTTAACTACATTGCAAAGAGAAGCAAATAAGTATTTTGGGTATAGTGCAAACGATACTCTAAATACTACACAAAGTCTTTACGAAAAGAAGCTTGTAACTTATCCAAGAACTGACAGTAGATATTTAACAAACGATATGACTGAAACAATTAAAGAATTATTGCAAGGTCTTGAAAATGACTATATTATTAATGAAGATAACTTTAAATCAATATTTGATTCGTCAAAAGTCACAGATCACTATGCAATAATTCCTACACTTACAGGTATAGCTAAGGCAGATGGTTTATCAGATAAAGAATATAATATCTATAACTTAATTAAAAACAAACTATTAGCTTCTTGCTCAGACAATTTAATTGAGTCAAATACAGGCGTTGAACTTATATTTGGAGAGCACAAATTTAGTGCAAAGGGCAAATCAGTAGTTGAACAAGGTTTTACTAAATATTTGCAAGAATATATGAAATCAAAAGAAGATAGCAAGCTTCCAAGCTTAAGTCAAGGCGACTCAATTAAGCTTGTATCTTTTGAATTGTCAGAAAAATATACAAAGCCACAAAGTCACTACAATGAAAATACTCTTTTAAAAGCGATGGAAACAGCTGGAGTTGACTCTCTAGACAAGAATATCGAGGTTGAGAGAAAAGGCTTAGGAACTCCTGCGACAAGAGCTAGTATAATAGAAAGCTTAATTCGTAGAGAACTTATTAAAAGAGATAAGAAAAATTTATTAATAACAGATAAGGGCAATAGATTAGTTGCTGTTGTAGAAGATAAATTTAAATCTGCAGATACCACTTCTGAGTGGGAAATGAAGTTATCAAAAATAAGTTCAGGGGAAGTAAATGCAGATGATTTTATAAAAGAAATTGAAAGTAACGTAACAGAGCTAATTGAAAGATATAAGAAAAACATTAAGTAATATCTTTTAAATATAGGAGGTGCACATAATGGCAATAATTAAATTAAATTACGATAAGGAAGAGTTTAACAAGCTTATGAATTCACTATATAATGTATATAATTTTGTAAAAGATAGTGAAGATAGCGAAGATGATTCAATTAGAGAAAACATAGAAGAAGTGTTGGGCAGTATTAAAAAGTATTCTATTGGCAGATATGATGAAGATAAAGATGAATATCTATATATAAGAGTTCCTCATACTGAAAGAGACTTATTTATTATATGGGACGCAAGAGACTTTGCTTCATTTTTAGACGCTCGTTCATACTTTTATACACTTGATGAACCTGAAAACATTGACTACTATACAAAATTTGTTGAAGAATTCAAAGCAAAATATGAAATATACAAAGAGGAAAAAATGAAGAAGCTACAACAATCTATGGATAAAAAAGAAGCAATCAATAGAGTTGAAAAAGAGATAGAAGAAGATAACAATCAAGTTATAGATGAAGAACAAACAACAACAGCAGAGCCACTTTAGGCTCTGTTTTTTGTTTTATTGGGAGGAAGTAAGATGAGAATAAATGATTTTTTAAACAATAAAGAGATAGTAAAAGATAATATACTTGCAAGTGAAAAAGAATATCTAAAGCTTTTAAAAGTAGTAGGCAATAATCAAAGATATGACTTTGTAACGCAATTAAGCATTTATAATAAAGTTCCGAATGCTAAAGCTTGTGCTGGTTATGACTTTTGGAAAAAGAATTATAATAGGGCAGTTTTAAGAGGCGAAAAAGGCATTCCTTATTTAGCAGATAAATATAAAAAGTCTGTCGATTATATCTTTGATATAAGCCAAACTACACCTATTGTTAGAAATGTAAATAAAATTAAATCTGTAGATTATTGGCAATTTGATTTTAATTCAGATATTGATATTTTAAAAGGTACAATATCTGAAAATAGTTATGAGCCAAGTGATGTGCTTAATGAAAACATATTTGCGTTAAGCAGAATATATGGAGATGAAGATATAGATGTTGCACTTAATGATCTTAAAGTTAGTGCTGATAAAAAATTAAGCTTTCAAAAGTTTATGAGAGAGTCAATATCTTACTCTGTGGCAAGTAGATTTAACATACTTTATCCAATAGATGTTGATAATGTAAAAGAAAATATTTCAGAACTTACACCAATATCGCTTGAATACGTGGGAGACATAGTTTCAACTACAAGCCATAATATTATAGAAGATATAATGGAAAAATCTATAGAAATAAAAAGATCAAAAGTCTTGACAAGCGTTAATGATATAATGTACAATAGTGATGAAGTAGAAAGAAAAGATATAGGAGGTATAGAAAATGAGCTTCGAGGAGAGTTTGAAACAATACACAAAGAAGAAGATGGAGAGTCCGTTCGATCAGTGCGAGGATACAGAGGAGATAGCTTACAAGATGAACGAGATAGCGGAGGACGAGCTACTAGCGGACGAGGAATTCCAAAAGAATCATGGAGTGAATTGGGCGATAATGAGGCTGGATTATCTGTCACTGGAACACACGGACGAGAACTGGATGAAACTTCAAGAACTATATTGGGACAAGACCTTGATAGACCACTTGAAAGAGACGCAAGTGAGAGCAGAGAACTTCATCAAGCTGGAAAAGCCGAGAATGATGAAAGCTTGGAACATAGAGAGCGAGGACAGTCCTCAATATCCAACGATGATGTCAGCATTGAGAGAGATATTAATCAAGGAGATAATAGAAGCCTAGAAGAAAATCAAGATTTAGAGAAAGAAGCTAATAAGGCTTCTTTTTTTGTTGATCCAAACTTAAAAAATTTCCAAATCACTAATGAAGTTTTAGTTGAAAAACTAACTCCGTCAGAAAGACTTAAAAATAATATAGAGGCTATATCTACATTAAAGAAAATTGAAAATGGCGACTTGACACTAAATGCTGATACGCAAGAAACTCTTGCTAAATATGTTGGTTGGGGTGGACTTGCAGATGTATTTGACGAAAGCAAAGAAGGACAATGGCTTACAGCAAGAGCTTTTTTAAAAGAGAGTTTAAGCGAAGAAGAATATAAAAATGCTAAAGAATCTACGCTTACAGCCTTTTATACTCCAAAAATAGTAATGGACGGAATGTATAAAACTCTTAGCGATATGGGTTTTAATTCAGGGAATATTTTAGAGCCATCTGCAGGCATAGGAAACTTTATTGGTAATTTACCTGCTGATATGAGAGGCTCTAAAGTCTATGGTGTTGAACTCGACTCGATAAGTGGAAGAATAGCAAAAGCCTTGTATCCTGAATCTAACATTCAAGTTAAAGGCTTTGAGGAAACTAACTTTTCTAACAATTTCTTCGACTTAGCGATAGGCAATGTTCCATTTGGGGACTTCAAGCTTAACGATCGTGAATATAATAAAAGTAATTTTTTTATTCACGATTATTTCTTTGCTAAGTCGATAGACAAAGTGAGAAACGGGGGCATTATAGCCTTTATAACATCGTCTGGTACTATGGATAAAAAAGACGAAACAGTTAGAAGATATATTAATGCAAGAGCAGAATTTTTAGGAGCGATAAGACTACCTAATAATACATTTAAAGGTCTTGCTGGCACAGAAGTAACGTCTGACATTATCTTCCTTAAAAAAAGAGATTCGGTCATCGATAGAGATGATGATTGGATACATCTTTCAGAAAATAAAGATGGATTAGTATATAACAAATATTTTGTTGATAATCCTCAAATGGTACTTGGCGAAATGAAAGTTGTGTCAGGAAGATTTGGCGATGAGCTTACTTGTGGTGAAAAAGAAAACGCTAATTTTGAAAATTTATTTAATATAGCAAGTAGTGTAATATCCTCAAATAATAAATATGAAAAGGTAGAATTGCTACAAGACGAAGAAGTTAGTATTCCTGCGACAGATGATGTTAAGAATTTCTCATATACAATTATTGATAATGATGTATATTTTAGAGAGAATTCTATTTTAATTAAGCAAAATATAACAGATAAAAATAAGGATAAAATAAAAGATTATATTTCTGTTAAGGATGCACTAAAAGTTGTAATTGACAGACAAAAAGAAGATTATTCAGATGCTGATATACAAGAATCTCAGTTAAAATTAAATGAAGTATATGATGATTTTGTTGCAAAATATGGAATAATCAACGATAAAAACAATATAAAGCTATTAAGAGATGACAGCAATTTCCCTCTTTTGTCTTCTATAGAAATTTTAGATAACGATAACAATTTTAAAGCTAAAGGCGATATTTTTACAAAAAGAACTATAGTAAAGGCAAAAGTGGTAGATCATGTTGACACTTCACTTGAGGCATTAGTACTTTCTGTTTCACAAAGAGGTGGAGTTGACTTTGATTATATGCAAGACCTAACAGGTAAAAATAGAGATGTTTTAATAAATGATTTAGAGGGCGAAATTTTTCTTGATATAAGCTCGTATGATAAAATTAACAACTATCTCCCATTTAAGAGCTTTAATAACGATAGTCCTTTACATTTTGATTATGTAGCTAAAGATGAATATCTTAGTGGCAATATAAGAAATAAAATAGAATGTTTAAATGAATATATTAGTCGTTTCAATATTTTGAAAGAACAATTACCTGAAGATCAAAAACTAGAAATGGAAAAAGAGCTTAAAGAATTAAATTTTCAAAAAGACAGGCTAAAAGAAGTTATGCCTATAGAACTAACAGCAAGTGATATTAATGTTAGATTAGGAGCAACTTGGATACCAGAAGAAGATGTTGAAGACTTTATGTTTAACCTTTTAAAAACTCCTAATTTTGATAGATGGAATATCTCCGTTAGATTTTCGCCATTGACAAGCGAGTGGAATGTTGAGGGCAAAAGTGTAGATTCATACAATGACTTAGCTAATATGACCTATGGAACTAATAGAGTTAACGCATATAAGCTAATAGAAGATGCTCTAAACTTAAAAGATACACGAATTTTCGATCAAGTTATAAATGATGATGGCTCAAAGACTTCTGTATTGAATAAAAAAGAGACTTTACTTGCTAGTCAAAAACAAGAATTAATAAAATCAGCGTTTAAAAACTGGATATTTGAAGACCCTGATAGAAGAAATAGGCTTGAAAAAATATATAATCAAAGGTTTAATTCAATAAGAAATAGGGAATATGATGGTTCTAATTTAACGTTTGATGGAATGACAACAGACATACAACTTAAAGAACATCAGAAAAATGCTATAGCTAGAACTCTTTATGGTGGAAATACTCTACTTGCACATGTTGTTGGAGCAGGCAAAACTTTTGAGATGGTAGCTTCTGCTATGGAATCTAAAAAGTTAGGTCTTGCTAGCAAGTCTTTATTTGTTGTGCCAAATCACTTGACAACTCAAATAGGTCGTGAATTTATGCAACTTTATCCATCGGCTAACATAATGATAGCTGATAAAAAAGACTTTCAGCCTAAAAATAGAAAGAGGTTCATTGGCAAAATTGCAACAGGCGAGTGGGACGCAGTAATTATTGGTCACTCGCAATTTGAAAAAATACCTATGTCAAAGGAATATCAAGTAAAACATATTCAGGATCAAATACATGATATTGTGTCTTTTATAGAAGAGAATAAATATAGTGAAAGTCAAAAGTTTAGCGTCAAACAGCTTGAAAAAACAAAGAAGAAACTTCAAGTGAGACTAGAAAAGTTAAATGATGATTTTAAAAAAGATGATGTAATAACTTTTGAAGAGCTTGGAGTTGATAAGTTGTTTATTGACGAAGCTCACAACTATAAAAATCTATTTTTATTCACTAAAATGAGGAATGTAGCTGGTATAGGACAGTCTGAAGCGTTTAAGTCTTCTGACATGTTTATGAAGTGCAGATACATGGATGAGATGACAAATGGCAAGGGAGTTGTGTTTGCAACTGGCACACCAATATCAAACTCAATGACCGAGCTATATACAATGCAAAGGTATTTGCAGTATGATGAGCTTAAAGAAAGAGGTCTGGAGCATTTTGATGCGTGGGCATCGACTTTTGGCGAAACTGAAAATTCTTTTGAATTGTCTCCTGAGGGTACAGGCTATAGGCAAAAAACAAGGTTTTCTAAATTTTATAATCTGCCAGAGCTAATGTCTATGTTTAAAGAAGTTGCAGATATTAAAACTGCTGATATGTTGGAATTACCAGTGCCTGAAGCTAATTTCGAAGTTATCAAAACTGAGCCAAGCGAGGGACAAAAGGCTATTCTTGAAAGCATATCAGAAAGAGCTGATGCCGTTAGGAATAACGAAGTTGATCCTACTATTGACAATATGTTAAAAATTACAAATGATGGTAAAAAATTAGCGTTAGACCAAAGACTAATTAATCCGCTTTTACCTGATAATCCTGATTCTAAAGTGAACGTCTGTGTTAACAATGTTTATGCAATATGGGATAAAACTAAAGATAAGTCATCTACTCAACTGATATTTTCCGATATGTCTACACCTAAAGGCGACGGAGAGTTTAATATTTATGATGATATAAGAAACAAACTTGTAGAAATGGGAATACCTAAAAAAGAAATAGCCTTTATACATGAAGCCGATACAGATAAGCAAAAAGATGAGCTATTTGCAAAGGTTAGAAAAGGCGAAGTTAGAATTCTTATGGGTTCTACTCAAAAGATGGGAGCTGGAACTAATGTACAGGATAAATTAATAGCTCTACATGACCTAGACGTTCCGTGGAGACCATCAGACCTTGAGCAAAGAGCGGGAAGAATAGTCCGTCAAGGTAACGAAAATAAAGAAGTAAATATCTTTAGGTATGTAACAGAAAATACTTTTGATGCATATTTGTGGGTGCGACATGAAGTCGCTTAATTTAACTGTTTGGCATGATGACCAAACCAACTATTCCGTTAGTTGAGCCGAGTATCGACTGCACTTAAGTGTGGTAAGCCGATATTAAAGTAGCCCTACTTGAGGTAAAACCGTGAGGAAATACCGAAACTGCCAGCAACAAAGTGGTTAGGGAGCGAGGCTTGATAATATGGCTAACATATGTGAACTACTGATAAATGTCGTTAAGGCGAACAGGCTAAAGTTGCTGATAA
>QWCH01006212.1_pt1 | contig 18424 bp, 16 predicted proteins | sample 1972671 | NCBI WGS metagenome assembly QWCH01 (sample SAMN09866713, study PRJNA288562) | Human gut metagenome isolate term3_stool, whole genome shotgun sequencing... | isolation source: gut | host: Homo sapiens | place: USA: California | reverse complement strand
GAGAATATATCAATTCAAAAACTGGAAAGAAAAGAATAAAATAACAGCGGAAGTACTGAGAAAGGAAAGATGAATTACACACTTTTAAGGACACTACCTATCTTTCCTTTTTCTTTCACCGATTATATCTTACTACATTACTACAATAGGAGTAAAAGCGGTGAAAGAAAAAAGGATTAACGCGTAGTTGGGTGTTCAAAATAATTATACTTCGCAGTAACTACATCTGCCGTTCTTCTTTCACGGCTTTATTACGATTAAAAAGGGAATTATATACTATTTGTTATTTGCCTGACTATCCTCTGAAGCACGCTTTCATTGCTTACAAGTATAGATGCTGTGCCTGTCATGCCGTTGATAATCTTATACCTGCAATCCGTTATCCTTATCTGTGCCGTGAACACGCTGCCTGCTGCCGTTTGTCGGGATGTATGCGATGTGGCGGTTATCGTACCATTGGCTGCTCCGTATGTTTCTGCATCGTAGCCCTCAAATTCTATGTTTGCCGTCATTCCTTTTGTTACCCAATTCACATACTTATAAGGAACGGCTATTGTGCCTTGATGGGCATTTGTCATCTGCACCTTTGCACTGATGGTTTCGGGATATGGTATAAAATACCCACCTACCAGCAGTCCTAAAATCACAATGGTGATGATTGTGATGCCATAGCGTACAATTTTTGACGGTATCTCGCCAATGATATGTCTTACTTTCTCACTGCGGAGTTCTATCTTGCTATCTGCCATAATTTTCCGTTCTGTTGTTAGTTGCCCAATTCTAATTGATTCTTCACAAGGTTATAGTATGCACCTCGCTTTGCTGTGAGCGCTTCGTGGTTGCCGATTTCTACTACCTTGCCTTTATCCAATACCACTATCTGGTCGGCATTCTTCACCGTACTTAATCGGTGTGCTACGATAACCACCGTCTTTCCTTTGTAGAACTCATTAAGATGCTCCACAATCATGCGTTCATTGTTGGCATCGAGCGAGTTGGTGGCTTCGTCAAGGAAGATATAGTCGGGGTTCTTATATACGGCTCTTGCTATCAAGATACGCTGTTTCTGTCCTTGGCTCAAGCCTACACCATCGCGACCTATCTTGGTGTTGTATTTTAAGGGAAGTCCCATTACATAATCGTGAATACAGGCTATCTCGGCTGCCCTCTGCAAACGCTCCTTGTCTATCTCGCCATCATCTACGGCAATATTCCTCGCTATACTCTCGGAGAATATCACACCGTCTTGCATCACCACACCACATTGTCTGCGCCACCACTTCTTGTTGAGTGTATTTACATCAGTTCCGCCAATAGTTATTCGACCGCCCAATACGGGATAATAGCCTAACATTAGCTTGATGAGCGTTGTCTTACCGCTACCCGACGCTCCGACAATGGCTGTTACTTTGCCTTTAGGGATTGCGAGACTTACATCATCAATGATGGCTTTCAGTGCGTGAGGGTCGTATTTGAAGTTTACGTTTTCAAGGTCTATGCCTTTGTTTTCTTCTTTCACAGAAGTTTCCAATCCTTGCTTTCCGTTCTCATCGTCCATACGGTGGATTTCGTTGATACGTTCAAGGCTTATCTTTACATCTTGCACGGAGTAGAAGAAACTCATCAACTGCTCAACTGGCGAGTTGAGTTGTCCGATGATGTACTGCACTGCGAGCATCATACCCAGTGTGAGTTGCCCGTGGATCACTGCGGTTGCTGCCACCACGGTGATGACGATGTTCTTCAGTTCGTTGATGAATATGCTGCCTGCCTCCTGTGTCTGCTGAAGCTTCAACGATTTCATCTGCACTCCGAAGAGGTCGGCTTGCACATCCTCCCATTCCCAGCGACGGCGCTGTTCGCAGTCTTGGAGTTTTATCTCCTGCATGGAGGTGATAAACTCGTAGGTCTTGTTGTTGTTGATGGCTTGCTGCTCGAAAAGTTCGTAGTCGAGAACCTTTCTGCGCCTTAGGAAGAGCGCAAGCCAACCGCCATAAAGCAGACTGCCGAGCATGAAGATGACGAATATGAGCCAGTTGTATGAAAGCAGCACGATGCTGAACACCACGAAGGTGAAGAGCGAGAACACGATGTTTAAAGTTTGCTGTGTCAGAAACGAGTTCACACGGCTGTGGTCGCCCATGCGCTGCATGAGGTCGCCCATCAGCTTGGTGTCGAAGAACGACATCGGCAGCTTGAGCAGCTTGATGAAGAAGTCGCTCACAAGCGAAATATTGATGCGCATGGAGATATGCAGCAAGAGCCATCGACGGATGAAGTCAATGGCGGTGCGGCTCACCGTGAGCATCAGTTGTCCGAGAAGTATCAGCCAGATAAAACTGATATTCTGATTCTTGATGCCCACATCGACGATGGCCTGTGTGAGGAATGGCAGGATGAGTTGCAAAAGGCTTCCCACCAATAGTCCCAAGACAATCTGACCGAAATACTTGCGGTATTGCTTGATATAACCAAAGAGGAATTTAAACGACCGTTCCTCTTTGGTGCTGTCTTCTATCTTATTTTCGTAAAATGCAGGCATTGGCTCTAAGAACATCGCAATACCTTTTTCCTCACCGCCCGACTGCGTGCTGATCCAGTGTTTCTTAAACTCCTCAAGTTCGTATTTCACAAGTCCTTTTCCGGGGTCTGCAATGTAAAACGTCTTGCTTTTCTTGACTTTGTAGAGTACCACGAAATGGTTTTGATTCCAATGGAGGATGCAAGGGAACGGACTGCCTTGTACAAGTCTTTTTACTCCCAAGCACCCAGCCACAGTGTCAAATCCTATCTTTTTGGCAGCTCTATCAACTCCAAGTAAGGAAATTCCGTTTTTACCAGATGGGCAGTTTCTTCGTATCCGTTCAATATCGGGATGCTGTTTGTAGTATGTGGCTATCATCGCCAAACATGTAGGACCACAGTCCATTGCATCTCTCTGATGACTGAAAATAATTCTTTTCTTGCCCAATGACATCATAAAGTTGGTGTTTCTCTGGAGGTTGAGTTCACTATATTGTTTTTTTGTCGCTTTATCTTCTCGCCAGCGGAGAAGTTCCACGAGACAGACAGTTTCACTCTTGTCAAGGGCGATACATCAATGCGTTTCATTTCTATGTTGCCTGTCTTGAAGGTTATTTCGTTGTCGCTGTGCAAGATGTTGCTTAGCATAAGATTTATGTTCATCCGATTATTGAAGAGTATCGTATAGGCACCCAAATCAACTCCATATCTGGTTCCTGTCCTGTAGCTCAGTCGTTCCCGTGGTGTCTCACCGTTGAAGGAAAGCATCAGGCCGAGGTTCTCCCTCAGTTCCACTTGCTGGTCCAGACTCCATCCGAAGGTAAGTTTTCTGACTTTCAACTCCGGCATGGATTCATAGTTGTGGCTTGTGTATATGAGGTTGTTGGTATTCCAACACTTTAGAAGCCTATTTGTATAGGATACGGAAAGATAGTTCCGCAGCAGTTTTCCCACGTTATCGGGCTGTGTATATACCACTTCGGGATTTTGTTCGTCCTGATGTGCCATGATGTGGATGATGTCCTTTCCTGTTTTCAGTCGATAGGTTACCGTCCAGCGTGGGTTCACGTAATAGTTCAACTCCGCAGTGTGATAACTTTCTACTTTTAGTTTTTGGTTTCCTATGCTGTAGAGTTTTTCGTTCTGATAGATAGCCAGTGGGCTGTAATATCCATAACTGGGCAGCGAATAGTCTTTCTTGTATGCCAGTGTCAGGAATGACTTGTTTTTGGAATTGAGTACAAATTGAAACTGCACGTTAGTATCTACAACCTTAAAATCTACTTCATAGTTGGCTTCAGGATTGAGCCGGTCCTTATACCGCATATTCGTTACGAGATATTCTGCTCCTGCTTGCACATAATTTTTCTTGCCTAACATCCGTCCGTATTCTATCCACGGCGAACTGTCTCCTCCCGATAATCTGAAATCCTGTTTTTTTATTCCTTTGAGCAGTGGGTTGTTAATTCCGGCAGTCTGGTTGTTGTCTGCCACTCTGCTGAATCGGAACCCGCCGCTCAGACTGCTTCCGTCCTTGAAGTTAATTTCCAAATGCGGATCTACCGTTATGTAGTCCAGCTTCTGACCAAGATTGGTGTTGTCTTCCTGATTCCTGAAATAGGTTTCATCGGTATTGGTTTTCTGTCTGGAGTATTCCACCTTTGTCGAGAAGTATGAGCCGTCGCCCACCAGCAATCCCAGCTTGTAGTAAAGGCCGGCATTGATCTCATAGAATTTCATTTCATCGTTGTTCCTGAATCCCACTTGGCCGTTTGTAATATTCACCAAATCTATTTTATCGTTTACGCAGTAGAACCCTCCGTAGAGGTTCAGTGATTGTCTGGAGCTCAATTTATAGGCCAGACCGATGTTCTCCATCAAGGCCGCCTCTTTCTTTTTTGAGTCAGAGTGCCTGTGTTCTGTGTGGTTTGGATAGGTGTCGGTCCTGTCATATCGTGTCCTGTATGTTCCCATTCCCCCCTTGATGTTGTTGTAGAGGGTGAACTTTCCTTTTTGGTACTGTATTGCCGAAGAGAGTCTTAAATCTACCAGTCCCACCTTGTCGGCCTGTATGACGGCTTCGACGTTTCCTATGAGTCCTTCCTGCTCTTTGAGAGTGACCTTGACGATGCCTCCTTTGGCATTCTTCCCATGTGAGATTCTTGCATTTGAGGTAATCTCCACTTTCTTTACCATCGATGCGGGAATAGCCTGCAATTCAGACGTGGAGATGAGCCTGTCGCCGAGGTATATCTGAGTGCCGTCTTTTCCGTTCACCAGAATATCATTGTTGATCACTTGTATGCCTTGAACGTATCTCAGTGCCTCCATGATGTTCTTTCCTTCGGCTATCGGGTTGCCCTGCATCCTGACGCTGAGCACTCCTGATGGTTTCCTCGTGGAATAGGCTCCGAGCACGACCACCTCAGAGAGCTCCGTCTGATTCTCTTCCAGCGTAATCTTCATTTCGCCTTCAGTGGCCCTCTCTTGTCGAGTCGTGTAGCCCACACAGCTGAATACCAGATAAGCAGGGGCTGGAATGCTGTCGAACGCAAACTGTCCGTTCTCGTCTGTGAGCTTTCCTGTGATAAATGTAGAATCCGTAAGATTTCTTACCGTCACGTTAATATACTCCAAGGGTGTCCCGTTTCTATTCACAACGTAGCCAAAAATTCTCTTTTCGCTGCCCTGTCCGTAAACGCTTATCTGTCCCAGTAGGGATAACACGAAGAGCAAAATTATTTTCAATCGCATAGTGATATTATTTTCTGACTTATAAAAGTGTTGATATTTTTGTTAATAAGTTCCTTGCAACAGGAATGATTCGACCGTTCAATTTTTTTCTGTAAGCACGATGTCGCAAACATACAACTGGGTAGAATATTACATTTTAGGCATACTTCATTAATAAAAGGGGCTGGCTCGGTGATATATTTATAATATAATCCATTTGGGAGGAATTTTCCATTTGGGAGAATTTTTCCTATTGAATATTGTTTGTCAAAATCCCTTGCAGTGCATTTATATACAGATAGATCATAGTTTATTACATATTGGTCTGCGTTTTCAGTATAACATGATAAACAGCGATTCCTGAGTATATTATTCGGAATAACATATCCCTTTTTTAGTGCTTCTTGACAAAACTCTTGGATATTTTTACTTAAATCCATTACCTTATCTGATTCTTGCCAAACGATGTGTGGTGATACTTTGATTTTATGCCTAATATGATAATCAAAGTTATCAAGAATAGATGTTAACGTATGTATGTTTTCGGGCGTATAATTGATTCTAAGTTCAATGTTTATGTTTTCTACTTTATCACAAAGTAGATGTATATTTGAAACAATTTTATCGTAAGAATTTTTTATATTATTAGAAAATCTTGTCTTGTTGTGTAATTCTTTACCACCATCTAACGTTATTTGAAATTGCGACAATCCTATTTCATTAATTTTCACTACGTTGTCTTCATTAATAAGGCTTCCGTTAGTTGTCGTCATACTATACAACGTTATATTATTTTTTTTGCACCAAGATATAAGATGTTTTGAAAATGGATAAATAATATTGTTAAAACACAACATCGGCTCTCCACCAAACCAATCAAGGATAATTGCCTTTTTTGATTTTGAGATGGTTTCCTGTTTTATAAATTTCAATATTGAACTTATCCCATCTTTGCTAATTTTAGAGGGCTTGTGATTTTCATAACAATACCAACACTGGAAATTACAATTTAATGTAGGTAATATCGTAATACGTATAGAATCAGAATTATATCTACAATGTAAATTTGCAGCTTTAATCGCATCACTTTCCTCTATCGATTCATCTATTAATACGAAAGCATTTTCAAGATATTGCTTCGTTTCAGAAGGAATAATATCTAAATTTGATGTTGTTAATGCATTATACATCTCTTCGTCAATTTCCAATAATGCTTTGCTAAGTTGATGATATAAATATAATTTCCCATTTTGTCTATGAAAAATTGTATATCTACTTACCTTTATAGCCATATAATTTTAAGTTTTGAGAGAACGAGTGAAAATTGGATTTTTCACTCGTTCCCGCTAGAGTGTTTTTACAAGTGTAATAAATTATGGTCTCTTGATGGGTTTACCATCACCAGTATCTTTATTAGGCTTTAACGGCTTGTCTTCATCACATGAGCAAATTAATCCTTTGTTAGTATTATCGCCATTTCCGTCACAACTGCAATAGACAATAGCTTTGTTGGTGTTGGCCATTAAATCAGTGCCTCCGCATAAATCTATCATCTGTTTTTCTGAAACCTGTTCTCCCTTTTCAAGAATTTTTATAATTTCCATTTCTTTTATTTTTTAGATTATCTATAAAGAATATTCTTATAGATTTTTTTGAAACCTTGGCTAAGTTACCCAAGCTACAATGGCATTTATCGCGATTTTTGTCAACGTAGATATTAAAAGGAACTCGTCCCTTAAAATTGCGAGCGTTTCTTACTCTATATTTATCTTAAGATATTTTTTGCTATTAGTTGGATTTGTTAATGTAGTTCTACTGCTTTTATGATACCATAATAGGCATTTGCATGTCTAATTATATCAGCTATTTATGGAAATATTACCCATATATGAGCTGCTTTCAGAACTCAACTTCAGCATATAGTCCCCTTTAAGATTTGCGGGTAAAACATAATCTGAGACATTCGGGACAATATACATTGTATATACAAGCGTTCCATTCTCATCCCAAAGCGTTAAAATATACTCTTCTTTTAAATCTTTGAAAGTCAGAATAGCATTATTTAAAGTTGGATTTTGATTATTTGAAAGCAAAATTAATTATTTCGTAAAGATATAACAAAAAAAATGATTACACATTTTACACTTTCTTAAAGAAAAAGTGTAAAATATAGATTATCAAAGACTTGTATCTTGATAGAAAATGGTTTATTGATCACATTTCCCTAATATTTTTATCAATTCCCTTAGCTCCATCTATGCCGACTAATGAAACAAAGGTGTTATCCAATACCATTTGCTGGTTGTAAGTCGAGTTCTTGAGGAACGACTAAGTATTATCAAAGTATTTACATATCATTTGCAAGCAGGATATACCACATTGCATGGCATCATGTTGTTTTATCAAAGGAAAGTTTCTCATAATTAAGTTTAGAAATGGAAAAACACAGATGCCAAAATGTTTCTTGGGCGTAGTTCATATTCTTGACGTATCTGCATCAGATCGGTATAACTGGTGTAGGCATAGGTCTTTTGATTAAATAAGTTACGCACGTTAAGGCTCAGTTCCACACCATGTACAAAGGTATAGGAGGTGGAGAAATCGGTAAGCAAGAGTTGTTTATGCGTGTTATCGGACAACTGATTGCTGTAATGTTCTCCTGATAGTTTCAGCAGCCAAGCCTTTGTAATGTTTAGATTGCAAGAAAAACGCTGTGAAAGGTTATTGGACGAGGAACGTATATCAATATCTTTAAACGTCATTGATTCGTTGCTGTATGTTATCTCATAGTTCATCCCAAGCCATTTAAGAGGATGAATATTGACTTTAGTCGTAATACTCCATAAGTTTGATTGATAATGAGAGAGATTGTCGTTTTGGACTAATGCACCATTGAAACTCATATAATCCGTAGAAACACTTATCATTCCTCGAAGAAGGTTGAGTCCCTTGCTCATTCTTGCGCCTGTCATCCAAGTATTTGAGTGGGTTTTTCGAGCAAAATACGAGTTCAGAATATAGTCATCTATAAATCGACGAGAGGTGGTCAGTGTGCTTTCGTTCCATGAACGAGTGATGTAGACATTGGCAAAAAGCGTATTCAAGGGTTGTTTGTAATCGAAAGACAATGATAGAGATTTACCTTGTTCGCTATCATAATTCACAAAACCTGTGTTCAGATTTCTATAATCACTAAGTATCAGTCCATTGTAAAAATTCTGTTCTCTAATTTCGTTTTGAGATATACTTCCCGAAAGCGACATCTTAAACTTGGAAGAGAATAGGTATTGCAGATAAACATAGGGCGAAACGATTACCTTATGGTGGTTGTTGGAAGCCTGAACAAGTTTGTCTTTAAAGAAATAGGGAGTATAACTTACGGGCAATGCCAATCTAACTTGCCATCCGCCACTTTTAAATTCGGCTTCAGGAGAAACGTAGGTACGAAGGTAGGTCATACCGACATGATTGTGTACCAAACCTAATGAGTCGGGTATGCCATCTGCTGTACTTCTCATACTTCGGCTCAGAACAACCAGCCCTAACTTCATTGATACCATAAAGGGTTTTAGATAATAGCCCAACGAGGTGCTACTATTGCTAAAGAAAGCCTGAGAGCGCACATTCTGTTGTTGCGTTCCATTAGGTCGCTGCACCAATAATGTGTGTGGATTTGACATATAAGCATTGTAGAAATTGAATGTGAACGCTTGGTTACCTGTACGTCTGAGCAGTTCAAACTTGTCGTGAACCTTATACGATGGCTGTCGAGCTGTCTGACGATTTGGATAAGTTCCTTCAATATCTATGTCGGTGTCGTTCCATTGTAAATCGGTTGAGAGGGTGTTGGTAAAATACAATCTGCTGGTATTCGTGTTCAGTGCAATGCTTGCCGAGAGTTTGTTCTGTCGGGTCTTTGCCTTTTGGTTTTCGTTGGTCAAAATTGTGCTGTCATTGAGAAAATAAGAGGTTTGCGAGCATGAAGCCGATACTAATCGATCGTGCGAATAAAGTAGCTGTGTGGATAGGTCGGTGTTTTTTCCAACACCCCAAAGATTATTCATCAAAATAGTGTGTGTCTGGTTCTTGCGTACTCTATTCTCACTGATGTCCATCAATCGGTCGGGGATTACATTTATATAGTTCTTCAAAGCATAGTTGCGACTCAGAAAACTACTGCCTATATCATCTATCAGCACCATATTGTCCTTTGTAACATCTGTTCCGACGTTATTGCTCTTCAATGTATTGAGTAGTTGTGCTTTCTTAGCAAAGCGCATCAGTGTTGCCTCGCTCTCCCACATATTAGGACTGATACCGCCACCCGCCTTGATTGTTCCAACAAGCCTGCTCTTTGCAGCCTCTTTCAGTCGGATATTGATGGCTGGACTCTCCGAAAACGACATATCGTCAAGGGCTTTGATAGGCTGATGGTTTTGCAGCACTTCCACTGATGCAACGTCTGCCTGATGAATATTGGTCGTAGCCAAATTGTAGCGACCACCCAACATATCTCGTCCCTCAATATAGAATTTATTTAGAGGCTTGCCATTGTGTTTTATCTCTCCACTTTCCGACACCTCTATCCCTGGCATTTTCTTCAAAACGTCTGCCAACGACTTGTCGTTGATGTCGGCAAAACTTGCCACGTTGTAGGCAAGTGTGTCGCCACGCTGACGAATGCTTGGGGCTTTCACAATGACTTCTCTCAGTTCGGTAGACTTTTCTGTCATCATCATGTCGTATTGTGTCTGTCCTTCCGAAAGTGAGAGTATCTCTGTGGCGTAGCCAATCAAGGAGAATTGCAGTTCGTTGCCTGCAAGTGGTGTAGAAGTCTGCAACTTGTAACTGCCATCAGCTTGAGTTCGTATGAATTTCAGGATACGTTTACTGCCTTTTTGTTTCAGATTGACCATCACACCTGACAGAGGCTGTCTCGTCCGCTGTAGGCGTACAACTCCCATCAGTGTTATTTGTGCATGGAGTTGCAATGCCAATATATACAATAAGGTCAATGTAATGTATCGCTGATGTGTTCTCATAATACTATGTTGTGTTTTATATTCTTAACGGCTCTATTCTGTTTCCAAGGGCTGAAAACCTAATTGCTTCCGCGAAGAATTGGGGTCAAGATCAATTCCTGTTTCCATTTTGATTATTCCGCTCATATTTTCGAGATACTGTCTTTGCATTTTGAGAAAATCTTTCCGTTTTACTTTTTCAAATTTATTGGTACCAACATAAGTCTTACTCATAACGATTGGCATATCAATAACCTTTCGTATTCCCACAATCGTGAAATGATGATAAGCATTCGTATCGTATGCCTCCATGATTAGTCCTGGCAAGCCATGTAGCTTCCATGGACCATCGCTGACAGGCACGTCAGGAGCAAACCATGCTGTCCAGTGGTGTCCTCTATAATCGCACGTTGCCATCTGAACCGTGTAGTTCAATATTGTTTTTGTGGAGTCTGCCATCGTCCAGTTGATATTATTCAGAGAATCAACATAAATATAATCCTGTAGCGATAGTCCATCTGTAACGGTCATTTTGCCTTCGGGAAAATTCTTGTAGACATATGCCTTCATACGCTTGTGTAATGGTTGTTTCTTAGTTTTAAGAAACTCCATGATTTCCGCATCTATAATTTTACGCCTATTGGGATTTTCGTATCTTTCATCAACCTGCATACTATAAGAACTATAACACTTAGAAACTTTATTACCTAATAACAGCACAAGTCTATCATCCTCATCCAGTATTTTTTTCAGGGTATCTTGCATATGTACATATTGATATTGACACTCGAGATTGGTAACATCAAGTTTCTTCTGTGCAGTTACGACAGATGATATTAATATAAAAAATATTATCCAACTATATTTCATAACATAATTATGCTTTGCTAATAATGAAAAGATTTCAATATAATGAATTTTTTTTTAGGTGGATGTTTAAAACATCCACCTAAAATAATAGCTTAATGCTCCACACAGTGAGTACTATATCCAATAGCCCACCCTGCAAGTGCCTTCTCCGAAAGTTTATTGTTTTCTATAATTTTGCGAAGATTTTCACAATACTCTTCTCTAGAAATACCACCAAAGATGTTTTCTAACTCTTTTAATTCTAATTTTTTCATAATTTTCTAAATTAATTTAATAGTAATATTTTTTTTGCCTTTCAAAAATGCTCTTAACTAGTATTTGAGTATCTTGAATTTAAATAAGAGGTTAGGCAGTGCCTCTATATAGACTTCAAATTAAAAGATAAGCTACTTCTTCGCCTTTTAAGTCTATATTTTATTTTTATTCAGTATATCTTGAGATATATGGAATGTCGGTTATTTTATATCCATTGGGCAATCTATTACTATTTATGAACACAGAAGGATAATGCTGGATATTCATATTTCGTATAGAAGCCAACAAATCGCTATATGTAATTATTGTTTCATCGGAAATGTTAAAATGCTCTTTATAAGAGTGTACAAATAAAGTTTTCAGACAGTCTGTCTGGCAATGTCGGTAAAGCGTATAAAGATATAATTGCCTTTTATTATTTTTTATGAATGTTTCCTTATTGTTATCTACTGCTTCGAAACCATCAATGACAAGTTGCCAACGATATTTTTGTGGGAACTTCTGCATCAATAAATTGACTTCTTTTACAACTTTCTTGCAATGTTCACAATCTAAACTGATAACTGTTGTAATTGTATCAAGAGCATTTATATTGCCAAAGCATAGAGATAGATTCTGTTGAATATTCAAATTACTTACTTTATCAAAATAGCATGAAAGCACACTTTCGTTTCTCTTGATACTTAACAGTTCAATTTCTCTCTCAAGCAATATTTTTGAATTTATAGTCTTAAAAAATAGAAGATAGCAAATTATATAGATAACTGCAGCAAGTAATAGCGTCTCGGTAAATATTCTAAATGTTATGGGCGACAATGGAAATATGAAGAATGCCAACTTTAGAATGACAATGAAAGTGATTCCTAAACAAAACAGGCAATATTTTTTTATTTTAGTAATTTGGTATACAGCGAGTGCCATCATAATGAGGGCAGCAGATAGATTTACGGATAAAGTCAGAAAGTTTTGAGTTTGTATTGCGAATAAATATGCCAAATCAAAAAGAAAGTAATAGATGCCGATAATGGGGAGTCCTGCAGGAATCCATTTAGACACGGGATTCTTTTTAGAAACATAGTTGCAGTCTATATTCTTCCCTATCTTGCAAAATGAAGTGTGTTCATAAATGTTTATTTGTTGATGAAATAATATAAAAGAACAAGTAAGTCCTAAAATATTTGCAATAAAATTATACAGCAACTCATCGGGGATTACCATTATTGAAAGAATAAATATGATAGAAAAAACTATAGGTAAAGCATATTTGTTATTTTTATTCTTTTCTATATATTCAAAATTATGCTTATCTTCTACCGTGAGGACTATACCATCCCATAATGATATAAATTGTGAGATAGAGAGAGATTTTCGTTTTCCATCATATAAATCTATGACATCGTCATTGATGCTATTCATGGTATAAAAGTGTCCTTCTTTTTCGTTTGTATGAAGAAGTGCATTACTCATCCCTTTTAAATCATCTATATGTGCAAAGTAGGCATTTGAATTTATACCAAAATAAGATAATGTGGTGGTAATAGAAGCCAAACTCGGAAAATGAGAATCAGAGAAAAGAACTCTATAAACTTCTTTCCTACTTACAAAAACAGATTGCTGCTTTAAGATATTAATTATGATGTCAATCAAATAAACGTTTACTACCATAATATATTTAAATAAATACCCATTCCTTTTCTGTTGATTCCGCACTTTTCGAAAAAACTTCATAAACGGCGAAAATACTAACCACTTTTCATGATGAAGTCTTATTTCGTGTAATTATTTCAGTAAAGATAAAAAGCATATTCCTACTCAAAATCAAACACTACAAATCGGGAGAACCTTGGCTATAACCTGAAAAGTGAATATGTATGTAAGTGTGTCATAATCATTTGCTTTATACGTTCAGGGCAAATGTATGCAATATATATTAAATATGCAAGAAAATAAGAAAAAAAACTAAACCAATGCATTTTTAATATTTAAGTGCTTAGTAGAAGAATGATTTTACCTGCAGAATAAAACGCTAAACAGACACTAATGATTGAAAATCATTCTACCTTTAAACGACACACAAGCCAATCGCATTATGATATAGAATGAGATTGGCTTGTATAAAATAGAATTAGTTAATGGAAGAAATCTTTGAGCCGACATAAATTTACAAATCCAACTATTTTTTGTAGTTTTCCTCTAACAGCCTTTCCAAGTCTGAAACCTTATAGAGTATCTTCCCTGCGAATTGCGTGTAGGGGATAACTTTCCTGTCCCGATAGTCCTGCAAGGTACGAGGGCTGATATACAGCCGCTCGCATACGTCCTTGCTCGTTAGGAAATGCTCACCGCCAAACAGTGGTTTGTGTGTCTGTGCCACTTCCTTAATCCGTTTGCTCACACTGCTGATAGCGGACAAAACCACTTGCATATCGTCCATATCCATGTTTAAGTCTCTTATCTGTTCCATAATTCTCTTGTCTTATTTGTTGTCCTTAGATTTGTCTGTATTTGATTTCACTGATTTGATTTCCAACAATCGTTCCACGTCCTCACGCTTGTAGTAGCACTTATGCCCGATTTGGGCAAAGGGCAGCACGCCCGTATCACGATAGTGCTGCAAGGTGCGCTTGCTGATATTAAGCAACTGGCACACATCGCCGTTGTGCAGCCAATCGGTATGCTTGCTCTGTTCCCCAAATGCCTTGTGGCAGGTCTCGGCAAGACAGAGTATCTCATTCCTCAGTCTCTCCCAATTTGAATCCGTAATGATAAAATATCCCATAATTCTATTGTTGTTTTGTTTGTAATTCTGTCTTATTGGTATTGACAATACCTTTGCCTGTTCTGCGCTTCATCGCACGTTTATGCCTGCAAAAGTAGAGACTATTTGCCATGCTTCAAAGCACAAGGGAACAGTAGGGAAATACAGGGGAAAACAGGGAAAGGACAAAAGGAATGTCACTCTCTTTCTTTACCTCTTTACTCCATTTTATCATATCCTTTTAGCCGATGCAATACTATGCAGGACGGAGCAAATAAGCACCTGCCTTTCTTGCACAATTTCGATACTTGTACTCTTGTTTGGGGCTCAAATCCGTGTTTTCCGACAGTTTCCTGTCAAAAATCCGCGAGAAATTCATTGCCAATGAACGCAACATTATGCAAGCACTCTCCGAATGCTTGGAACTTTCATCTTCTTGTAATAACTTCACTCTCTGAAACCAAACCAAGCATATAATGAAAAAGAATGCAGATAAAGGCAAATCGGAGGGCGAAAACAATATGCCCAAGCAAAGGAAGACTTCCTCAAAAAACGGTGAGATAGAAACCTATCTTTCCTCTCGCTATGAGTTCAGATACAACACGGTGCTGGAAAGAACTGAATACAGGAACAAGGACGATGCTCACTTCTCAAAAGTGGGTCGCTATGAAATCAACACGCTCCGCAGGGAACTTGACAACGATGTGGGGATTAACACATCTTCCGACAACCTCTATTCCATTATAGAGAGCAGCTTCTCTCCACGTATCAACCCTATACAGGAGTATTTCAAGGGATTGCCCTTGAGGGATATTGGTAATATCTGTGGTAATAATAGTGGCAATAGCGATAGTTGTAATCATGAAAGTAGTGGCAATAATGAAAACAATTGCTGTTGTGATATTTCTTCCCTTTCACTGAAAGCCATTCCTGACTTGGCAAGTTGCGTTGTGGTGCGTAACTCTGACAAGTGGCTGCCGTACCTCACCAAATGGCTCGTGGCAGTGGTCGCCAATGCCATGGACGACCGTGAGTGTCGTAACCACACCTGTCTTGTGCCCACAGGCGAACAGGGCAAGTTCAAGACCACGTTCCTTGACCTGCTCTGTCCACCTGCCCTACATGGTTACAGTTACACGGGCAAGATATATCCGCAGGAGAAGGACACGCTTACCTATATCAGACAAAATCTCATCGTGAACATCGACGACCAACTCAAAGCCCTCAACAAGCGTGACGAAAACGAGTTGAAGAATCTCATCACCTGCCCGATGGTCAAGTACCGTATGCCCTACGACAAGTATGTGGAGGAACACCCCCACTTGGCGAGCTTCGTTGCATCGGTAAATGGCAATGACTTCCTTACCGACCCCACAGGCAGCAGGCGCTTCTTGCCCTTTGAAGTGCTTTCCATAAATATTGAGAGAGCAAAAGCTATCTCGATGGACAATGTTTATGCGGAAGCCAAAGCCCTGTTAAAGTCAGGTTTTCGCTATTGGTTTGACGATGACGAGATTGCCGAACTATATAGAGAGAGTGAAGACTTTCAAGTACAAACTGCAGAGATGGAGCTTTTGTTGCGTTGTTTTGAAAAGCCAACGGAGAATGAAAGTTATTCGTTAATGACCACTACGGAGATACTCACTTATTTGGGTATTTATACTCACCAGCCACTTGTTGCCAAGCGTATGGGTGAAGCCTTGAAGAAAGCAGGATACATAAAGGTGAGCAAACGGAGAAACGGTGGTAGCCCCATCTATGTCTACAAAATTAGGAAAATCTTGCCCTGCCCGCTCCTTCAAACTTGTAGTAGCCAAATGTAGTAGAATGTGTAGCGTTGTCTTATACTACAAAGTAACACTGATTATCAATCACTTATCACAAAATAGTATGTAGTAAGAAGAAAGATGAAAAAGTTTGGAGGGGGAAAACTTTGGAAACAGTAAAACCATAAAAACAGACAAATATAAATAATTATCATTCAACCCATTAAAGTATCAAAGCAATGAAAGAAGAAGATTTATCACTCACGCATCCGAGTTTTAAGGTGGACACACAGAAGAACCTCTGGATAGACTATGCCGAAGGTAGGGGCGGAAGTATCATCGACCTCTGTATGCGTTTGGAGGGCTGCACACTCTTGGAAGCCATCCACGGCTTGGGGCAGCAGAACGCTCCCGATAATACAGTATATAGTTCTCACAAAGACTTCTCACAAAACAATCTCCAACCAACGATGGCTGCAAACGAGACAAGGAAACTGATAAGTATATCAGACACCCTACCGCCACATTTGCAGGAGTATCTTATGGAAGAACGCTGCATCGACATGGAAAAAGCAACGCCATTTCTTAAATGTATCACTTACGAGGTAAGGGGCAGGCGCTACCAAGCCATCGGCTTTGCCAACCTGTCGGGAGGGTATGAGCTTCGGGATAACGGATCGTTCAAGGGAACGATAGCTCCGAAGGACATTACTCCTATATTCACCGACAAGATAATAAACCAAATACAGCCAACTTGCTTGTTTGAGGGATTTATGGATTTTCTTTCTTTTCTTTCAATGAAAGAAGAAGTAACAAATGCCTGCCTTGTGCTAAACTCCGTGAGCAATACCGCCAAAGCAATTCGGTATATGAATGCGCAGGGAATATCTTTCATTCGTACCTTTCTTGATAATGATGATGCAGGGCGGAGAGCTGTACAGGAGTTTGCAGGGGCAGGCTTTCATGTTGAGGACATGAGCATACACTACAAGGATTTCAAAGACCTCAACGAGTTTCATGTCAGTCGTGTCCGTGAGCGACAGAAGCATAAAGGGCAGATACAGGCACACATGTTGGTTACAGACCAAAATCAAAACAAGGAATCAAAACAAGTCAAACATAAAATCAGATAGAGAAATGAAAAAGAAAACAATGATGAATGACAAAGACCTTTTGTGGTTCTTGGACAACCAAGATGATGAAATGGACAATGAGGTAATCCCACAGACGGAAGCACAACCCGTTCCTGTGGAGGAAACAACAACGGACGTAGAAATGAATGAGGACAGCATTACTCAAGGAGAAGCGGATATCACTTCTGGGAAATCCGAGCATACACGGCATACTGAGAATATGGCTGTTCAAAGACGTTTCAGCTCCAAGATGAGGAAGAAAACACTCGAAGCCTACAAGCAAGCCTATCTTGTGCCAACCAAGCTGAGCAACCGAAAGGCGGTCTATCTGAACAGGGAGACACAGGAGCGTGCCGACTTCATCGTGCGCAGGTTGGGCGACAGGGGCAGCAACCTTTCAAGTTTCGTGGAGAACATCGTGCGCCTCCATCTGGAAGAGTATGGTGAGGACATAGAGAAATGGAGAAGGTTGTGAGCTGCAGGAAAAGGGTGAGGGTTTTCTTGAAAAGGAACAAGCTTTCCATCCAAAACCCTCAATCCATTTTTCAGAGAACATGACAATGAACACTTGTCGAACATACAGAACGCAGAGAATATCACGAACGCAGTTATACATGGAATGCACGGCATTCACTTTTAGGCTACAAAACGCCTTGTGCGTAAACGTTTCGTTAGCTGATATTGCAAGACGTCAGTTTGTACCCACAAACTGCCCTTGCTCCCCTCGTCTATCTATCGGGGAGATAAGACCGTAATCACTCCGTTCTCATCGGTCAGTATTTAGGATTTAAGAGGTAATAAATCATCTACAATGATAAACTTTCAAGGAAACTTATATGAACAGATATAAAGGAAAAGCTGCCCGATGGCAGCAACAGGATAAAGAAGAACAGCGGATGAACAAAACGGAGTTCATCAAGGTAAGATGTACCAGTGAAGAGAAGAAGCGTATCAAATCAAGGGCGGAAAGCACGGGACGGAAATTCTCCGATTATTGTCGGGAAATACTCCTTAACGGAGAAGTAACAGCCGTTCCCAAGATGACCGACAACGAGAGGGAAGCCATTGCCATTCTCCAACATACAGGAAGGTTCTATGGGCAGATTTCCAATCTCATCAAGGTCAAGGACGAAGATTGGCTACATATCACAAAGAACCTCTCGCTATGTGCCAAAGAAGCATTTAAGCGATTTTACGACCCGCATTTTCGGGTGGATGATGAAATATATAAGGTCTTAAATCTAACAAAAAATGATAGGTAAATGCAAGGCGATAGCGCACGGAAGCACAGCTTTGGACTATATTTTCAGGGAAGGCAAACTCGGTAGTCGGCTTGCATTCCACAATCTTTGCAGCAGAGATCCA
>QWCH01003099.1_pt1 | contig 18425 bp, 28 predicted proteins | sample 1972671 | NCBI WGS metagenome assembly QWCH01 (sample SAMN09866713, study PRJNA288562) | Human gut metagenome isolate term3_stool, whole genome shotgun sequencing... | isolation source: gut | host: Homo sapiens | place: USA: California | reverse complement strand
TTTCTGCTGTTCAGTCATTGCAGCCACACCCGATTTGCGTAACCTCGTTTCTTCAACGATTGCCGCGAGTGTTTCATTATAATCAAAATTACTATCTATATTTATTTTATTCCATTTCAAAAATGCTTCATTCAACTCTTCAAGAGACAAGGAATACAATTTCAGGTTCTTGATTTCTTTATCATTTATTTCTTTCAAGTAAATACCCTCTTCTGCTTGCATCCTGTTTTGTCTATTCAACCCGGGGACGAGATAACCAAGCCATTTTTTCCACGTGGGTATAGATTCATCAGCGATAACAGCGTTGTTTGCTTGTATCACTTTTGTCAAATATTTTATGGCTTCAATACTAGGAGTTACAGCCTTTCCCACCGTTTCTTTCAAATCCCCCCACGCGTTCGAGAGTTGCACGGTCGCTCCCGTTGCCGTGTTAGCGGCATTCGCGGCGGCACCTCCAAACTCCGTTTGTAACTCCTTAAGCATTATAAGCTGTGCCTCTTGCTTCTTGCCTTCCGCCACAAGTTTCTTTATTTGCGCTATTTGTTCCGTCGAGAAAGAAACTCCCGACCGTCTCAACGCGTTTAAGCCAAGTTCAGGAGACTCTAACGCTTTACCTAGTTGTAAAGCGGCTTGATTCAAGTCCGTGTTCATCACGTAAGCCATGTCCTGTGCCGATTTTATAGCCTCCTTGAACACGTCTCCCTTAATAGACTTAAACGTTGCCATGATCGACATCGCGTCAATCGTTACTTCGTCCCCGTAGGTTGTTACGTCTTGCAGGGATGAAGCGTATTTTTTCATCTGGTCGGCGGTCAATTCCGCCGCCCCACCTGTTGCCTTAATTACAGATTCAAGCTTGTTTTCAGCTTTTTCTTGAACCTTCCACAAGTTCTGGCATTCCGTCAAAAATGATTTTATCGAGGAAAGAGCGAAAGCCCCGGCAATAACGCCCCCGACCTTTTTCATCGCCGAAGAAAAACCGGATACCTCTTTTTTCCCCTTGTTCAACCGATCCGAAAATTCTTTCGTGTCAGCCGTCAACCATACTTTTAACCTCGATATTACACTCATAACAGTTTACTCAATTTTAACGCGTTAGAAATATCATCATCTATTCTTTCCGTTTCTTCTTCATCCCACGGGAAACGCCAAAGTTTTTTCGGGTCTTTTATCTTGTCCTTTGATGCCAGTTGAATGTTTACCAGTGTTAGCGTCTGCAAGCGTATCAATTCGGCGGTCGCTTGATAATCTTGTTGCTTCATCCTGTTGAAGTAGTGGAGTTTCAAGAAGAAATCACGCAAAATCATTTCCCAAAACTCCACGCTACCCATTCCCAACATTCCAAGAGCGATCCCGAGATACTCGTCAAGCGTTACGCTCACCGCTTTTTTTTTGCCGTACTTTCCACGGCAATCCCGGTCATTGCCTGTCTAACGTAAGACTTCGCGAACTCTGTCATTTCCATCGGCGCCATCATTGCTCCCAAGTCTTCTTCTGTCTCTTCAAGCTGCCGCCCCTCCAACCTTTCCCCTTCTTTAATACAGCAATGCGCCATCGTCAACATTCCATCGATGTTAAAGGATAGAACACTATCAATCTGGGTCAAGTCCTTTATCCCTTTTCGTTGGCAATAGTCCCGGATAGCGTTCCAGTTCACCGCTACCCGGTATTCTTTCCCGTTAATCGTTATCGTCTCTTTCATGCGCTCTCGGGTGTTTCTTTTTCAAGTTTGCTCGTAGACGCGCAAGACAGGGAATAGGTCGCCTCACCGTCAGCGTTAGTGCTTTCAGAATAAGCGGTAATAATCATCTTCCCTTTTCTTCTCGTGCTTCCCTCCGCCAAGTCACCGTAAACAAAATCAAGCGGTTCCCCGGCTAATACCATGTCGATAATATCTTCACGATCCAAGCGACTCGCTTTTTGCTCCGTCTCGTTCAATTCCATCACTCCCTCGACAGAGAAATCAGAATCATAACCTGTCACGATCTTGTTCGTCGTGCCTAAATCCTCCTTCGTCAAGGACTCCTTCACCTTTGGGGTGATATTAAACGTGTTCGAGGTCGTTCCGGCAAGTAGTTTGCCTCCCGCCTTGAACACGATGTTAAAACCATTAATCTGACTCATAATTTAGTATGTTTTAATTATAAAATTCATTTCTGTAACGTATGCCCTATCATCATCGTCAAAATCTGTCGAGGAAGAAAGAAAACTAACATTCGTGTTCCTGTCTTGCAGGGATAACAAAGCCTCCCTGACCTTACCCGTCATAACAAGACTCTCGTTATACCCCTCGCAAGCCAACAAGACGCTAACACTATTATTCCCGAAGCTGTTAGAATCTTTCGTTTTCATCCCCTCTTGCTTTATCTTGTAAACGGCAAAAGGGAACGGGATATTTTCTTGATCCTCGAAATCGGCAATCTCCGGGAACACGTTCACGAAACCTTGCAACACCTCGTTTATTCTATCACCTAATGCCATGTTACTTCTTTTTATCGTACTTTTCCGCTGACTTTTTAACTTCCTTGGGGATACTAGCGATAACAGCAGATCGAGTTTCATCCCACGCTTTCTCTGCCGCTAAGGCGGGTTTTATACCACCTTTCCAACGCCGGGACTTCTCTCGACGTCCAGATTTAAACTTGTGGCTTCTTGCCCGGTTCGATAACGTCCCGTATTCCACCCAAATGTTCCTTTGCCACTCGGAAATATAGTTATCCCCCTTGCTCCTAACAGGTGTCCGCCTAGTTTGTCCTTTCCTAATTCTTCCCATTACCGCCTCCTTTCCTTCCTTTCCAAGCCCCGGCAACGATCACGGGTATATTACGCTTCTTGTTCAACACCTTAACCTTGTACAAATGCCCGAACGTCGGGTTTAACGCCTTCGCTCGATCTGTAAACGGCTTCATGGCTTTTCTTACCCCGGCGGCGACAACCCTCGTCGGGTAATCTTTTATCATCCGGGTAAAAACTCTTTTCACTTCCTCTTCTCCCTCTACTTTCATCGCAATTTAGCCGTTATTATCATGTATCTACGCTTTACCTCGACAACGGAAAGAATCTCGTACTCTTTACCTTTGCAAACAACCCGATAGGTATTATCCACCCCGGTTAAAATGTACGTGGTCAATTCTATCACGCTCGATAGGGCTACCTTGGTATCATCCACACCTTCACCGATAGTCTTGTACACCATCTTCACGTATGCTTTCCCTACCTCCACGTACTTTTTGTCAACCGCCCCCGTGCTTGTACGAGTCCTTTCAAGCCGTTTGAAAGTAACGTTCTCGGTAAATTCACCACAATTTATCGCTCCCATCTCCGGTAATGCTTTAACAGGTTTGTAGATGCTTTAGGTAAATTTTCAACGCTATCCGACGGGTTGTCAAACAATTTTCCCGCCATTAACAGGATAGCCGCACGAATATCGTAAGGCAATAGATTGTATCCCGTTTGGATGGTCATTTCCACCGTTTCGCCTTTCATGTCGGGTAATATAATTTTACTTCCCTCCACGTCCACACCCTCGACGATCTTTCCGTCCACGCTAACCTCCGCCGACAGGATCGGCATTAGTTCAGTACGTATCACCCGGAGATATTCCGAAGTCACTTTATAAGTACCCTTCCGAAATTTCAACCCGGTAATATTTTCAGCCGTAGACGTTGCCGCCTCGACCATCCCCAAAATGCTATCGTCAAATTCATCCCCGGTTACACGAAGATGTTTTTTCGCTTCATCCAGCGTCACGGGGGAAACTCCCGGTTCCAAACATTCAACCTTCATAACTATCGCAATATTCTATTATTGTTACAGCCATTTTCTTGCCGATACCTTTGATCTCTTCCAGTGCTTCCTTGGCGTTCTTCACGTCTTCCACGGTTCGAAAACCATTCTCGAAAAGAATTTTCCGGGCTGGCATTCCCTCGGGCAAAGTATTTTTATCCTCTCCTTGATACAAGGTTACAAAACCTTTTTTCACCAAGTCAGCAGCCTCTTCGTCGGGGAGTTCTCCAACATCCCCGGCAAAGTAGGCGTAACCCTTAACCGATCTTAAAAACAAACACTTCATCAGGCGATAATGTCTTTAATAGCGGCAAAACTCTCTTTTCTTCTCACGGCAATATCGTGAAACGCACGAGCCACGATACGTACCTCGTCGGTATCCAACATCGTGTAAGGATCGGCTTTCACGTCCAAACCACCCCACCAACCAATCAGTAGATCGGCAAAATTACCGTAAATCATGGCGGACAAGGTTTTGGATGCCGTTCCCTTGCTCAAATCACCCGGGACAAGATTCGAGATCACGGTCTTGTACCCGTTCACGGTGTTACCTTCCATCAGGTAGCGAGCGGTACCAACGCTTTTTTCTTTCGTCTTCATTGCCCCGCGTACTTTCGTGTTCGTCAAGTAAGCTAACGAACCAATGTCCGCGTTCTTAATGGCAACAGCTGTTTCAAGAGCGACAATCATTTCCCAATCAATCGCCTTACCGTTTTCGCCACCAACGACACTGCCGATCCCGTCAATATTCAATAACCCGATCGGCTCCGCCCCGGTTCCGGAACCATTTATCGCGGCGGAGTTCAAATTCTCGGCATGGGCATCCACGAGTTCTTTCATTACAAGGGCTTCAACGTCAAGAGACGCCTGTGTCAGAAGCTGGTTAGAATAAACACCTTGAATACTCAATCGCTTGGGTTTCATCGTGGCGCCAGTAAATTTCAATTTCTCGATATTGGATTTCGCACCTTCTTCCAACCACTCGCCTTGAAATTTCGTCCCGTACACGATCGGAACGTTCCCGGTTAATCCCGTCAACATGGTTGCCCCAACTTGATCCAAGATTAACTTGTTACGCAACATTTCAACGTAACTCATTCCCTCGTCCTGCACCAACAAGCCCCCGTCTGCCGGGGTTGTAACATTTTGCCCGGTACTGGCACGTTTCCCAACCAGTACCACGTAAGGGATACCGAAATCACCCACGGACATACCGAACTCTCTCGCCTCTTTCTTCGCTTCCGCTGCCATCTCTGCCTCGAAACCGGATAACTCTTTTCTCGATGCCTCGTGCATGAACTTGCGAAACGAGAAACGGTCTATTTCCTTTTTCTCTTTCTCGGTCATGCTCTTTGCCGCTGTTCCTTTCCGGGCAGCCTCCGCAATCCGAACGGCGTTTAGATCGTCATACAACTCCTTGACTTTCGTCGAGGCTTGTCGTGCTTCTTCCATTTTTCCCTCTTTCACGAGGTTGTCGTAATTCTCGATAGCGGTCGACAATTCCCGCTTGATTTCGTCTTCTTTTTTCATTTTTTATAGATTATAAATTACACATCGCTCTCGCTACCTCGATAGCAGAAGTATTATCGTCATCCCCATCACGGGATTCACCCTCTTCGTCATCTTGTTGCTCTTCCGGGGCTACCCCCATGAGCCTCATTGCTTCCCCGATCGTCATCGCCTCGATCTCGGAATAAGTCCGTTTCCCGTCCAAGGCGTCGTGAATTGTTCGCACGATATCGTTCTCTGTATTCCTTTTCAAGGCATTCTTGTTACTAGGAAGAGTAACAACAGACACCTCCAACAATTCCTGCCCGTCAAAGTAGAACGTCGGGTTCTCCCCGTCTCTGGATTCTTTACCCTCTCCCCAGTGTCCGACTCTTCTACTCGTGGGAGAAAACGAAACGCTAACACCGTTCAATGTACCGGCTAGTAATTTCCGGAAGATTTTTTCTGCACGGGGATTCAATTCGGCAGACTCGAAAGTTATCCGGACGATTAGTTTCTTTTTCTCAACCCTCGCCTCCGCTTTACCTATCACCGAATCCGGATCATCACTATACACCCTGTGCTGGTATGTCACCAGACCGTTTTTATTAAACCTGTCCAAATCCCATTTATCCACGGGTAGCACTGTCCCGTAAGAATCTCGCGTGTTATCACTCGCCACAAATTCCAACGTCCGAGTTTCTTCCACGTCTGCCGGTATAGCTGCCCGGATTGCCATTCTATCGTAAATACTTTGCTTCATAGTCTTATTGTTTTGTTTTTCCATCGTTTTTACCCATGTTTAATGCCACGAGGAACTCGTCAAGACCTTCAACTCTTTCTAATCCTTCCTCAACTCTTACCTCGTTTCGACTCATCGATCCGGTAGATAACATCATATTGTAATAATTAGCCCTAGCCTGCGAATCACCCCGCATCAGTCCCTTTAAATCGAATTTCACGCTATAATCTTCCGTGTCAAGAAACAATTTGCGCTCTAGCTCAACCTCGTACAGCTTTACCGTTGGGCGCATGGAATATTGCCCGAAAAGAATATTTTGTTGTTCAACGGTCGAGTAATTGGCATGGGATAAATCGGCAAGCATGTGCGGGGGAATGTTAAATATACGGGAAATATCCTGTATAGAGAATAACTTCGTTTGCAACATTTGCGCTGCTTCGGGAGCGATTCCTACTGTTTTGTATTTTATCCCGTCTTCCAAGATAGGAGTTCCATGATTACTCCTTACTTGTGTTTTCAACCGCTCAAAAACTTCCTGATCCACGGCTTTATCCGACTCCATTACTGCCTTGATATTCCCCCCTCTCTCGAAAAAATCTTTCCCGAATTGAGTCGCCGAAATTCCAAGACCAATGGCATCAGCATTGTAGGAAATTGGATTTATCCCGGAAATCCCGTCGTTAGACAACGAAAAAAAATGACAAATTTCACCATCAACATACGTCCCGGAGAAACCCGTGGCGGAAACTTTAAAATATTTCTCCCGGTCTTTAAACGTTACACTCACGTCTCTCGGGTGTAACGGGTGCAAAGCTATCGGGTAGCCACGCCCATCCGTTTCGATCAAAGCGTAAGCGTTACCCCAACCATCCAAGCAAGCGTTCAAGTACTCCCAAAACGTGAAAACATTCATGTAGCCGTTTGGGCGTTCCCGCGTCACGATACTAGCCGGGTGTTTCAAGTCTGCAACCTTCCCGTTACTCGTTTCCTTGAATACACGCTTGGGCAAGGACGCGATATTTTCACTTCTCAATCGTATAGCGGAAAAAACAGCGGTAAATTTCAAAGCCGTGTCATTATTCACTCTCACGCTTGGAATTATTGTCGAAGCGGCTTCCTTTGCCGAACCTTTTTGCTCGACACTCACGCTTCTCACGTAACCGATTTTATTTAATGCACGATCGAGGAAATTCATAGCTTTTCTTTTTTCTACAAATTTCCTCGAATTATGCAAGCGAATCAAGGTGACAGTGTCACCCTTTTCCTGTTTTTCTATATAAAACCCTCTTAAAGCTCTCGAAATTAGCGTATCTACGTTTCTGCAAAACGCTAAAGTGTTCATTCTCGACCTCCTCGTATGCCTTGCGATAGGTCATTCCGGAAGTTACTTTCGACCAAAACAGTTCCATGAAACCCTCTTTAGTCATTAATTTCAAAACGCTGTCGGGTATTTTATCCATCATAATACTTTTAATTCACGCCCTCCCCCGTATGCTACCTTGGTGTTCACCGTCTTGGATATATACCCGGCAATAGCGTTCACGGAAGCGGCACAACCGTCTATCTTTTCTGTCGATTTCGCCTTGTTCAAGCGTATGTTCATGTTCGGATCGGTGTATATTGCCACGTTCCGGAACATCCAACGCAACACCGGGTTATTCATCAAATCCAGTTCACGCCGGAGTAATCTTTTTTGTAAGTCTTTCGTTGGCTCCGAGAGGTACGTTATTGTTTGCGCTATCGGGTCAAGAATATTGTAAAATCCCACTTTTTCAAGATACTGGATTGTCCCGTTCGTTGACATCCACGGGTCATAGGTCAAGTTTTTCACCCGGTAAAGGTGAAATATTCGCTCTATATCCTTGCTTAAATAGTCAGTATCTACCACATCACCCTCTGTTACCGTGATAAATCCTTGTTGTACCCACAACCTGTAATCCACCCGATCGGCTTTTTGCTTCACTTTCGCCTCCGGAACCCAGAAAAACAAGCGCAAAACAGGATGTTCTAACATCGGGAAGAACAACGCCAAAGCCGTTATGTCGTCCGTGCTCGCCAAATCCAACCCGGCGTAACACTCCTTACCCTTCAAATCCTCGTCTTTCGTCCCGAAATTATTCGCTTGAATCACGTCATCCGGAATCCATACGGTTGGGGCATCCACCCATAGATTCAAGTTCTTCGTTTTAAATTCCAGTTCCTTGGATGGATCGTTTAACACTGCTGTAAATTCACTCTGCATGAACTCCGGTTTTACCGACACGCCTAAATTCGGGATTGCCTTACCCCACTTGCTCGAATCCTTCCAGTCATCCCCCTCGTCCATCGAGAAGATCATTATAAACCTATCCAACTGAATCTTGTCACCTTTTAGTATTTCGGTATTTACCTTACGAACACCATAACAGGGGAGAGAAAGATTCAACCCCGCCGTTGTGATTATAAAGATAAGCGGCTGCCTTCTGGCACCCATACCGGAACGGATCACGTCATAGATTTCTAAGGTAGTCCACTTGTGCAACTCGTCGATAATCGCCCCGTGAGGGTTGAACCCATCTTTATTTTTCGTGTCCTTGGATAACGGTTTAAAAGTAGACCGGGAACTCTCTACCGCAATCGCTTTCTTGCTTAACATCGTTCGTTTCATGAGCGGCGCCGACTGCTCGATCATCGCCACGGCAGCCTCCCAACACACCTTCGCCTGATCTTTATCCACGGCGGCACTATATATTTGTGCCCCTTGCTCGTCATCCAAGTAAAGAAGATATAACCCGATACCAGCCGCCAACAAGGTTTTACCGTTTTTCCGGCTTACCTCAACGTAAGCGGTATTAAATCTTCTCACTCCCCCGACTTTTTTCCAACCAAAAAGGGAAGCTACAATAAAACACTGCCACCCCTCTAGTATCAACTCCTTGCCCGCCCATTCTCCTTGATAATGCCGTAACAAGGTAAAGAAGGATAACGCTTTCATGGCGGCTTTCTCGTCCCAATAGATTCCTCGTTCAACGGAATATTTCAAGTCATCAAGATGTCGTTGAACGGCTAACTTTTCCAATATCCCGGCGTTCCGCTCCCCGGAAAGTACATCATCAATGTACTGTTGCATTTTTCTTATATACTCCTTCCCTCTACCCATATTACATCTCGTTTATATTATCAAACTCGTCTTTTTCTTCCTTTGGCTTCTCCTTCACTTTACTTGCCGAGGCAGGAGTTATACCCAACTCGCACGCTAACCGGATGGCATTGGTGTAATACTCGCTCGCCATCTTGTCAAGAGGATTCCGGTATTTCTTTTCGCCAAATTTCGTGTACTCTGTTAATATTCGCCCCTCTTCTTTTAGAATCTCCTGTGCTTCCATGTATTTTCCCATCTCCGAGGCGTACATTATCACGGCATTTATATTTACCACGTCCAAGATTCCTTTTTCCGCTAGTTGTGTCGTGGCTGTCTTGTATGCTCTTTTAGAGTACTCGTTAAAAAATGCTGGGGGCTTGGGAATCTTAATCACTTTCTCGAATCGCACCTCATCCCTCATTCGACACGGCTGATCCGTACCCTTCAAAATTTTAAGTTCGTTCGATATTGGTTTTCTTCCTGCCATGTTACCCCCTTTCTTGAAAACTCTCGATTTTGCACGTGCGTGTAAAAGGGTTGAATGGGGTCTTAGCAAATGAACCTAAAAAGTTTTTTACCCCCCTACCCTTGAACGAGTTACTAACTGAAATAATCCAATAGATTTTTTCTATAAACTTTTTCATTTTAACAAATATTAAATGTACATAAAATTATATCTTTAATTACCATTGACTATTTTTCAACGTGAATAACGACTTATCTTATCGTTTTTATTGTTTCTTAGAACAATTCATCCAAGCGACGTATTGCAGCGTTATCCTCTCGTTTCTCGGCGTCTATCGCTCTTAAATAAACCCGTGTCGTTTCTATGCTCGTGTGTCCTAGCATCTGTTGCACGTCGTATATACTCGCTCCGGCTTTCAATGACAAGATAGCGGCTGTATGCCGAAGGGAATGACACGTGTAATGTTTATCATTCAAACTAATCATACACAAGTATCTCTTGATCATTCGTGAGATCATGAAATCACTAACACCTTGACTCGCGTAACCTTTCTTGTGTGTAATGAATAACGGGCTATCCTCGTTCATGTCGTCGCGACAAACAAGATAATCATGTATAACATCCAAGACTTTATCTGTTACCCCAATACTACAACTCTTATCGACCTTCCCCTTGCGTTGTAAACGAATCAACGTGCGTTCACCGTTCGTTATATCCCCGACTTTCATCCGGCAGACTTCAACACGCCTGACACCAGTACGCACCATTAGGGACACGATAGCGTAATCCCTTTTACCCACGATCGTATCCCTGTTAATAATCCCGAGTAATTGTTTCACTTGTTCCGTTGACAAGTATCCTTTCCTGTACTCCCTATCTTTCTTCGGCGATTTTATACCTAACGCTATGTTATCCTCATAATATCCTTCTTGGCAAAGAAAATCAAATAATTTCCGGACTACCGTGAGATACAACCCGATCGTGTACACGGATAGTTCCTCGTGTAGCATGTCTGACTTGTACCGGAGAATATCAGATTTTTTTAAACGATAGAAATCAAGCCCATTTATAACTACCCAACGGGTAAAGTAGTTAATAACTGACTTGTACTCCTTACGACTCAAATCATTCACATCCTGATAACTTAGAAATTCGCTAATTATCTCGTTTATTGATTTCATTTCCAACCTTCTCGTATTCTATCCTTACAATCTTCCTTAATACTCTCACTCCTCCACATGCGGAGCATGTCACACTATCGTATTCACGCTCTCGATCATTCCATTTTTTCGTGCAACCTTCACCCCCGCAATGGGGGCAGGTTACTATCTTCGTATATATCTCTCGTTTCGCCATGCTACCTAATTGAATCAAATTGTTAAATTATTGATTTACTCGTACTTTGTCACCTTAATGTCCCAGCGAAACACTATCCTATTATGAAAGCTATTCAAATATCCTTCCGGTTTGTGCCGAAATAACCAAATAGTGTATTTCCAAATTTTCAACTTTAAGATTTTCATATCGTTTACTGTGTGAATTGTTTATCAAATTCTTTTATACATTCAAAAAGATAATGTGATACGATAGGCTGTACAGCATTACCTATACATTCAGTCCTGTCCATCCGAGAGGGAACGTCATTAGATTTTCCAGAAAATTTGGGTGGGGGTATTGACTGTCTTGTTCTCCATCCCGGATATACTCGTGTATGTTGCCCCGATAAGTAGGGCTTCCTAAATACCGATTCTTGCAAGCCCCGTTTGCCGTTGACTTCGTTGGGGTAGGCAATACAATATAATCGCTCCCGACCCTGTTGTATGCCAAAGTCGGTGCCAGATAAACATCGCCATTCCGCATTGTACCCGATTTTGGAAAGGTCGCATAAGACCCTCTCGAATCCTCGAACAAGGAGCATTGGGCTGTTTTCAATAATGACGTATTTAGGTCTAACCTCCCCCACAATTCTAAACATTTCGCTCCACAACCCGCTTCTTGCACCCGTAATTCCGACACCTTTTCCAGCAATGCTGATGTCTTGACAAGGGAATCCGCCGCTAATGATGTCAACAAATTCAGGGTTGTTATACGCTCTAATATCTCTGTTGATGTCATGTTGTTCTCCAAAATTTTTCTTGATTACTCTTGCTTGGTAGTCTTCAAACTCACAACTCCATATTGTTTTAATACCAGCGAAAGCCGCACCTAGTCCAAATCCCTCAATCCCGCTGAATAAACTGCCATGTGTCATTTCAAATTGTTTTTATTCATCATTATAATCTTCAAGTGGGCAATCTTTCGGGATAGAAATATCAACATACTTCATACTGGTTGTATTGGTTCCAAGTATTTTTTCAAATCCACTCTCGTGCAAACAAATTGCCGCATATATCTCTCCCTTTAGAAAATTGCACCATTCACAATCATTACAACTGTCTATTATTTTGCTTATTTTCTTCATATTGTTTTACTTAGTTAGCATTCAAATAACCAATGTTCTCGATTGTCAAAGTCAGGGCATTTCATGATAAATGGTTTCCCTTCATTGTTATATTTGAGTACCCATCCCGCCCTCGTTCCAGATATATGACTTCTGGCGAACGCTATTACTTCCTCTTCGGGCGTGCCTTTTGGAGCGCATACTATCGCTTTTAAAGAAAATTCTGCCCATATTAATTCACTTGGATTCGGATTTTGTCTACTCATAATTCAAATTGTTATTTAATTGAAGGTTTTCCCTAATACTTTTGCTACAGCATAACAGGCAAAAGCTAACTTCATCTGTATTGCTTCTTCTCCTATATCATCCGTATCTACTGTTATTGGTTCTGATGATACTTTTTGCCACATTTCATCGGTAAATTTCTCTTTTAGCAAGAAAAAAGCCGTTTGAAAACACTCTCTATCTAATTCTAGTACTATTTTTGCTTTTTGTTCTTCCATAATCTTTACTCCTTTTTCATGTCTATTTTGTAACCACTTTCTCTCAAAAACATCTCGACAGCAGACCCACTTACCCTTACTTCTCCACCTAGTTTTATCAGCCCCGCAATATTCCTTCTATCACTCCACTCCTTGAATAACTTCGTTTTCACGTACTTATTCAGCAATTCCACGTATTCATCCGGTGCCATAACCTTGCGCTCCCCAGAAGGGTTTATCAACTCAATTGCCATTATTTGTTCTCCTTTCATTTATCAACCTCTTATCCTTGTTACCTTTCTCGATATTACACTCGTGACACAAGGCTTGCCAATTCGTCTCGTCCCAAAAATCCTTGCAAATAGGAACCGGGACAATATGATCCACGACCTTCGATTCTTTTATAATGCCTTTGCTCTCGCAAATCTTACAAAGTGGGTATTTTGCCCTGAATGCTCGACTTTCTTTCGTCCATCGGGAGGTGTGATACTCCGGGGCGCTTTTAGCCCGGTGTTGCATTTTGTCATTAGGCACCCGCTCCGGCACCCACGGGCGTTTCTGTGGCTTAGGCTTCGTCGGCATGATCTATCTTCTTGTATACAATACTATTGTTATCCTTTCGCTTATGTGCCATGCAAGAGGGTGCGATGCGCTGACAGTTACGCGGGTGTTGACTCGATCCAATTATCCTGAATCCCCGAAGGACACATGAAGCACATGGAGATGATAACGAGTTTTCTATTTTTACTGCTGTTACAAGCATTTTCACTCCCTCCATTATAACCACGAACGGTTTTCCTATTCTATCACTTGTTTTTACCATAGTTTTTAATTTTAATTGTTAAAACGGCGCTGGCTCGAAATCTGAATTATCAAATATTACGGGCTGCCGCTCTTCTTCTTTTTGTTCTAAATGATTCGTATTATCCCATTTAACATTAGTTTGATCCAACAAATCGAAAGGGGAATATCGACCGTTATTGATATTATATTTAAACTTCGCTACACCCGGCTCCCCGAGATGTCTGAACTTCACTTTTTGGATATACACGTCCACAACACCGTTAGACTTGTTCCTGTGTACCGTCAACCCGTAATCAGCTTTATTGTAGAAATTAGCTGACCCATTAATGTCGTATAACGTCGGTACCTCGAACTCCCCGGTGGCTGTTTTCTTCATCTTCGTTGGATGAGCCATAAGGATAACCAAAACATCATGTTTTTGAGCGAAAATAGTCATCTTATCAAGCTGCTTTGAGATGTGGTTTGTTTCACTCATCCCGTTAGAAATATCACTCTCCACCCGGTTCCACGGGTCAATAACAAGACATTTTATTCCACGTCTCCGGACTAAATATCTAGCTCGTTCCAAGATAGAATCTAGCGAGAAATTATCACCTCCCATGAAGAAAAAATTATCCTCCATGTATCGCTTTACATGCCGATAAGCAGGAGTAGATAAATGTTGTTTGTCAAACTGTCTTCCGGTTATCTTCGATATAATCTTGCTGGCGTGATACTGCAAGGGTGCGTTCTCCGGGGAGAAAAAAGCAAATTTCCACCCGTGAAAGACATTCAATCTTTCAGCGATCTCGTCTATAAATTCAGATTTACCGCTCCCGGGAATACCGGTCACTACACAGAGCCGATTGGTCTCAAAACTGCAATACTTGTCAAAATTCTCGTGACCGATCAGAGTCCCCTTTTGCATCCCTCTCTCGAATAGCATATCCAAATCACTCTCAAAATCCGACACGGTGAACACGCCATCGATTTTTATTTCCTTCGCATCGGTTAGAGTCTTCATGAGGGACACGGAACCGAATTTGATCAGATGTTCGTTGGCGTCCTTACAACCATCACCGTACTCGACAATTTTACATCTTTCCGAGCCAAATCGCCTGATTAATTCTGCACGGAGTATTAACCCTTTTTTGTCGGAATCAGAAGCGATATAAATCGTTTCCTTGTTCTCGAAATGCGAATCTATGAACCGATCGAGATACGACAAGTTGGCGTTTGCTCCATTCGGCACGCTAACGGCGAATTTGTACCCGCAAGTGATATAGCTTAACGCGTCAAATTCTCCCTCGGTTATAACGCACTCTGTCGAGTCCTTGATGGCATCGATGTTGTACGGTATGAGTTCCGCACCTTGACACAGCTTGAAATCTTTCGTGGCAGTACGGTACTTGATATTTACAAGCTCACCGTTTTCAAAATAATTAAACTGGATCGTGTTGCACTTTTTCCCCTTTTGGGGCATGAACTCCATTCCCTCGGAAATTTTCATATCCTTTAGCGTGCTTTGCGTGATCTTGCGCCCCTCGAAATACTTTACCACCTTGTCCGACAGGCTCGTGACGTTATCGTATCTCGGTCTAATATAGCTTTGTTCCATCTTGTAATCTTCCTTCTCGTGAATACTTCCCGACCAACCGCAGTAATGGCAATGGAATACCCCCTCCGCCACGTTCACGGATAAACTTCGATCTCGTTTATTCGATCTTGAACCACGACACTTGGGGCAATAGGTTTTCAAGTTCCCACTTTTCCCATTTGGTATTTCTATGCCTAGATCACTGAAATTCATAACATCACCCAATCATTAAATTCTTTACTCCACCCATGAAACGCTGACGGTCTTGGTGTGGCATCATCCGGAACCGGTATTTTTGTACCTCTCGGATCACCGTAATATCGTTTCCCGTCTTGAACGAACTCTCCATCTCCTAAAATCGTTTTCTTGACATGCGCCGTCTCGTACTCCCAGCGTCGTTGGTTTATCCACGTTGATAAGTTCGCGTATTCCGGGGCAAATTTCCCGGCGGACAGCAAAGCGTTTCTTTCTTCAATTTGTGCCAGAATAGCCGGAAGCAACACGGGAATAACATTCTGCCAATCCTTGTGCTTCTTCTTGAAATTCTCGAACTCCGTCTTTAGCCCTCGTTTTTTACCCGGGTACTCTTTCCGGAAAGATTCAAAATCACTCTCGGCATCCCCAAGGGGGATTATAGGGGGATTATTATCATTTACATTATCATTATCATTTACATTATCATTATCATGTTTTTTTGGGTTATCGTGGGTTTCATAAAAACCACTTGGGTTTTTTGGGTTATCGTGGGTTTTCTTTCTCGGTCTACCTCCCCGTGCCCCGTTGTTCCTATTCCTCTCTGTCGTAGACATATACTTTTCAGCATCCCTGTCTAAGTCCGTTTTTATAAAGTTGAAAGCAACCTTAGCCATAGGCTTCAACCCCTGAATATTTCCCGATGTCGCATACACTATTATGCTTTCGTAAATTTCCAGCCTGATGTCATCCGGCAAGTCCCTTATTGCTTCCATCCAATCTTTATAAAACACGAATGATTTTCTATTCACTTCCATTTTACTTTTTATAAAACCGACCACCCTTACCTTTTAAAGCGATCCGGGTAACATTCCTTGAATATCCCATTAACCGCAACCTAACATACCAACACAAGTACATTAGATTATCTCTCGGTTGATTCAGGTTTTTCAGAAAGGACATGGAGGGAAAAGCTTTTTAATCTTACTTTCAATCTTCCCGGCAATTTCAAGGTTCTTTTGTTCCTCGATACCGTTCTCGCATAACTTTTTTATCCGGTATAAATCAATTGTCTCCCCGGAAGATACTTCATTGATTTTCTTCTGGTTGTAATCCATCAATTCAACACTCTCGTTTTTGGCAGAATACAAGCAATCCAAAATAAATTCCGCCTCTTCTCTAGTTATTGCCAATTGTACTTTTTTCATAGTCAAAATAATTTACTCATTGGGTTATTTCTCGATGTCTTCTGATTCAAGCCTTTTAAGGAAGCTGTCAACCTAGTAATTCATGCAATTAAGTAATCCCATGAGTTGAATGATGCACCTGCAAAGCACATTAACATCATCCATGTCTACGTTCCCGGGAGCACAATCCGCGATTATGTTTGTCTTGTCTATCATTTCCGAGGTGTCTATCGCATCCAATAGACCTTTTATCGATTCTACATTATACCTTACACTGTCTTTCGTCATGATAATTATTATTTAATTTTTTCATTACTGTTTTAAATTCGTCACTACTCTCGAATTGATTCATGACACGAACGTCATTCGAGCCAAAATAGATTTTACCGTCAGGATAGCAATACAAGTGTATCACGTGTCCATGAAAGCGTGTCATGTATATTTTCACGCCCTCGCTTGTTGCTACTGGTGTTATTATCATTTTATAGCTTTTACTTTATTTTTTTCAAGAAGCCGTTCGATACTAGACAATTCGTAGAAGTATTTACCGTTTATCTTCGTGGAACTTATCGCGGCTGTATCCCGCAAATTGTATAGAAAATCTTCCCCACAATCGAGGTATCTCTTTGTTTCTGCCGTAGATAACCACTTTTTTTCAACCTTTACGATCTCACCTACTTTTCTCGTGCGTCCCATAACTTGTCATTTATTTAACGATTCGAACTAAACGCCTTTCCGACATTTCTACCCCTCCTATGGCTATGGCTTCTTTTCTAATCTTCGTCGCTAGATCACTTTCTAGCCTACCTTTCAAAGCAAAACGAACGGATTGTATTGAACATCCGCAAATTTTTGCTAACCTTGTTACATCTCCGTGTCTCACTACAATTTCATTCATAATTATTGCATTTTTTAAATTTAAATTATTACGTTTGCAAATCATCGCAAACACTATCAATCTTGATGATGTTGTGTTTGTTGTTTTTGATGATGCAAATATATGAGCATTGCTCTTAATTTCAAAATTAGTTATGAGATATTCTCATAGATAATATTTATAAGATATGGAAACAACTGTAAAAGAGAGACTTTTGGAATTTATTAGACATAAAAAAATTGCAATTAATAGATTTGAAAAGACATGTAATCTAAGTACAGGGTATGTGGGGAATATCCGAAAATCAATTCAACCCGAAAAAATCAAGAATATTTCTCATAACTTTCCGGAATTAAACATGGGATGGCTTCTCACAGGCGAAGGTGAAATGCTGAAAAAAGAAGATATAGGCATCCCGCACGTGGAGAATACAAATGTAGGCATTCCTCATATTGATTCCGTCGAAGCGTATTGCGGTCCCGGTCAAGGCTTTGATATTGCAGTGATGAGAAAGGAATGTCCGGTTTACAATATCCCGGGAATGGAAGGAGCTGACTTCACGATTCGAGCTAAAGGACGAAGCATGATAAATCGTGAATGCCCGGATCGTAGTGTAAAAGAAGGTGACTACATTGGGTGTATAAAATGCCGTTCCGGTGTTGTCCGGTACGGCGAAGTTTATGCTTTAGCGACTTCCGAGGGCGTTATGGTTAAGATCGTGCAAGAATCAGATCGAGAAGGATACGTGTTACTGGAATCTTTTAATAAGGAGGAAGGCTTTAAACCATTCAACTACCCAATAGTAGATATTCACGATTGGGCGTTAGTCGTGGCGGTAGCAAGTATTAGTAGGTGGGCATAACAATTTATAGGATCGGCAAAATTAAAATAAAATGACTCAAGAACAGATTGAAATATACTCGTATTCTTTAGCGTACAGATTTTTATCTGAAAATGAAAAACCTTGGAAAGGAGATTCTAAAAAAGAAATCGAATATGAATTATTAATCAAACCTAATCCTTCCCTAGAAAAGATAAAATCGTTAATGCAAAAAGAACTCAAACGAGTATCAAAAGCGGGACAATTTTATATTGATTCAGTTGCTTCGTGGATGGTTACAATAAAAAATATGATCGAAAAAATTGGTGACGAGGAATCATCAAAATACCTAGGAATACGCCCAACAATCATTGACCACATTAAAAGCGAATGTTCACATCCAGAATTCCAAAGCTTCAATCAATATCTAATACAAAGAAGAGA
>QWCH01005338.1_pt1 | contig 18450 bp, 21 predicted proteins | sample 1972671 | NCBI WGS metagenome assembly QWCH01 (sample SAMN09866713, study PRJNA288562) | Human gut metagenome isolate term3_stool, whole genome shotgun sequencing... | isolation source: gut | host: Homo sapiens | place: USA: California | reverse complement strand
GCCAGTGCCGTTTGTCCCGTTTCATAGCCAGATAGGAAGGAAAAGATATGAGTCTCGGAAAATGGATACCTGTGGTGATTGCGATTCTGACCGTCATAGCGGATGAGATGGACGAGTAAAAAAGGTGGAGGCTGAAAAATCAGCCTCCACCTTTTATTTTTTTATTTCAAAACCTCATCCTGTACGGGCAGCGGACAGAAAAAAGAAAGATGAATCTTCCCAATCTATCTGAAAAATTCCCATTGGTTCATCTAAGAGAGCGGGATAAAAGGGCTTGCAAAAAGAAAAGCCCCTTAGAGTGTCTCTCTAAGAGGCTGAATTTTCTGGTACGCCCGACAAGAATCGAACTTGTGGCCTACAGCTTAGGAGTCCATACCGCTAGTGTTGTATGGGATAATGTCTATTGATATTAAGTAATGTATTTCCAGCTGTTACGTGAAAAGTTGTTGTTTCGACTGCTACAGCCTGATACCGTTTTTGCTCCTCAAGGTTGGAAATAGGGTTGGAAAAATCGGAGGGAGCTATGGCTCAAGCAAAGAGGTGCAAGACCCGGTATCCCGGAGTCTTTTACCGTGAAACAGAACGAATCGGCATGAAAGGAACAGAGAAGGTCTTCTACATCGTGTTCAAAAAGGAAGGAAAGGTCTTCGAAGAAAAGGTTGGAAGACAGTTCGCCGACAACATGACGGAAGCCAAGGCAGCAGGCATCCGGACCGAACGTATTGAGGGAAAGCGAGCTTCCCGCAAGGAGATACGGGAAGCTCAGGAAGCCATTCGTCAGGCAGAACTTCAGAAGCCTACGATTGAGCGGTTGTGGGAGATTTATCGTTCCGAACATGCCGAGAAAAAGTCTTTGAGAACCGATGGCTATAACTTTACGAATCATCTCAAATCGTTTGCAAAGAAAACACCCGACGAGCTTTGTACGGCAGAGCTTACACGCCTGAAAAAGGATTTGTTTGCTAAAGGATTGCAACCTGCCACTGTTCACCATGTCCTTGCCTTGCCTTGCTGCGCTTGCTCATCCGATTCGGCGTGAAGAATGGCCTATGCGCCATGCCTGATCCTCGTAGACTGCATTTTGAGATGCCCCGTGTGGATAATCAAAAAACAGAGACATTGACTCATGAGCAACTGATTGCCTTGAAGAAGGCTCTGGATGAAGAGCCAGATCAAAACGCAGCGGCCTTTATGCGCCTTGCATTGGCAACAGGAATGCGACGGGGAGCCTTAATGGGGCTGAGATGGGATGATTTGGATTTTGCCCGGGGCTTTATCACATTGCGTGGGGAAATAGCCAAAAAGGGAAAAACAGAAGTTATTCCCATGATTAAAGCTGCACGGGAAATCTTAGAACACATAACCCGTTCGGAAAGCCCTTATGTTTTTCCAGGAAGGGATGGTGGCCCTCGGTATGAGTTTCGGCGTATCGCTCAAAGAGTAAAACGTAAAGCTGGGCTTCCAGAGGACTTCCGTCCTCTGCACGGTCTTCGCCATGCTTATGCTTCATTCCTTGCCTCAAGTGGGCAAGTGGATTTATACACGTTACAAAGGTTGTTGACCCATTCAAGTCCGCAAATGACCCAATGAACGTCTTTTGAAAAGTGACTTTTTGGAAAGTGAAATTTTAAAAAGAAAATTTGAAGAAACTGCATCTTTAGAAGATATTGAATGGCTAAAAGATAAGTTTAATGGCTGTATGGAGACAGTGAGCGTTTCTCTTTTTCCTGCTTTTTTGCTCAAGGGAGTTGCCCCTATATTTCGCATTGGCAGGTTTTGACGAAACTTCCGACTATCTCAAGTAGCCTATTTGAGACCTGCCATGCTATAGTCACCTGCGTGATATCACCAAACCACTGTCTGTACGATGAAAACGGGGCTGCCCTTTGCGGGTAGCCCCGTCTTTTATGTGTACTTTTTAATATTCGTATACAGGATAACATTGTGTGAATATTCATATATTACCGGATGGTGAAGAGTGTTTTCATCAGTGAAACTGGCACACATGATCCTTTTCATTTTTTAGGTATGAACTTTACTTTGTATAAAATTATATTTAGTTACATATAGTTATAGAATTTACAAGTAGGGGGATAAGGAAAATTGCTTATCCCCGGCTCCCCATTCATCCTTCATCAGGTAGTGATATGAATATTCCAAAGATGGAGGATTATTGTGGAGACACGGAAATATCTGACGGAAAAAGAAACGGCTTCGATGCTCTCGGTGAGCGTCTACACGTTGCGAGCACATCGTCAAAAAACAAGGGAATTCCGTATGTTAAGATTGGAAGGGCTGTCCAGTATGCGTTGTCCGATGTCCTTGCTTTTATGAACAATCACCGAATTTCATTTGAAATTACAAGGGAAAACTATGCTTGTTGAAAAAATGGAAAACCCCAAAAGGCGTCACCGACTGACCAAGGCTGAGGAGGAACTCATCCTTCGGATCGGAGAACTCGGTGGAAAGGGGCTGGGCCTTGGTTGCATCCGTGCCCAACTCCGTCTTACGGACAAGCAATTTGTGCGTTTGTATGCAAAGGGACTTGAGCTTGGACTTTTTCAGCATTTTCCTTCCGATGATGTGATCTTGGCGAAGCATCTTCCCCTGTCACTTTGTAAGGCGTTAGGACTTAATTCTGAGGATTCCGTCCAGGTTCTTTCTACAAACGATGAGATCATTTTGAAGAAATTTATCATGAATTAATTATTTGTGGGGATGGAAAACCATCCACACAAGGAGAATTAAATGAATTATGATCTGTCAGATTCTTTTGAATATTATCATGACAATAGAATAGAACTTATTCGAATTCGTGAAATGATTCAACGGCATCATGTTAGTAGTTAAGCTTTTATGATGAATTTACTTCCTGATAATTTATACGACTGGAATATTGATATTTCTAATTAATATGATATTAATCATAAGTTTGTTCTGTTGAGTATTCTTGGTGGAATTGCTGGTGCAGACCGTGGTCATCATCATATCGTTAATGAAAATGGTCAGGAAAACATCTTTTGGCTTTTTGTTTGTATCAGCGCACCAAGTGGTGAAGGAAAAAGTTCTGCTATGCAGATCATATTGGATATATTTAAAGAATATGAAAAAATAGAAAATGAAAAATTCATACAAAGAGAAAACAAAATTGAAGCCAAACGATTGATACTGGAAGCTGAAAAACAAGAGGCTCTTGATGAAGCTATCATATCCGGTGATACCAGTAGACTGGAAACGATTATTGGCGAGTTGAAGCAGATCAAGGAGAATAAACTTCAACCTGTACGAATTTTCGTAAATGATGTTACCGCACCTGCATTCGCTAAAACTATGGAGTCGCAAGGATACGTCAATCTCTTCGATCCCGATGGTGTTTCTTGGAATGAAAATGTATACCGCCAGATTGCAAAATATTGGGCGGGTGAAGGGCACGCGGAGCTTAGGATCACTCGCCAAGGTTCGTGTGTCAGAGAGCCTTTTGTGAATGCGGTAGTCTTCACCCAACCTGAATTTTTCAGGACGACTGTCATGGCTGAGACTCAACGAGCTATGGGCATCACAGCCCGCAGTATCCTTTATGCTGCTCCTCCTTACAGGAAAAGAGGGATGGGTAAGCCGATAGATGAAAGGATCAAGGATGAACTCAGGCAGAAATTGATGAATCTCTTCAATGCGTCCAAGCCGGATACCCAAGGAAACACTCCACCGACCAAGTATCTTCGAGTTGGCACGGGAGCTGCAAAAATTATCAATGAGTTTAACCAAGAAATGAGAAGCGAGGTGAATCTGAATGGGAATGGTGCCCGCATCCGGGATTGGTGCGTTCGAGCTTCCCAGCAGGCACTCAGGATCACAGGGATTTTCCATCTGTGCGAAAATGATGCTCCTTCCGAAGGTTTGATCTCCGAACGTGAGATGGACATGGCCGTTCGTTTCATGCGGGTTGCGTATGAGCAGGTGAAAGCGAGTGTGCTTTTCGATGCGGATCGGGAGACGGAGTTGTGCATCCTTAAAATTGCGGAGTGGTGTTGTTCCGCTAACTGGGCCGCTAAGGTTGCGAATAAGGAAATCAAGGATGCCATGCGCAGTAAATTCAGAGCTGCAAAGGTCGATATCGCCATCAGCTGGCTGGTCGATTATGGGGCGTTGGAGGTGCTACCCCCGACGGAGATGTACGGAAAGGGAAGACCGTTGGGTGCATGGTACCGGAATGGAATGTTCGTAGGCAGAGTATAAGACTCGTATTTTCGAGAAGTTTTCAACTCTGAGGGGGATTTTTTGCAGCAATTTTTGCGAAAAATCCCTCTTAGTATTCCCTGAATGCAAAAAGCGAAAGCTTACGCAGTGGCTTATTTTCTGAGGTGTGCGACTTGCACCCGCCCGATGTAAGAATTTACTTGAGGGTGTGGATAAGGCTTTCATAAGACAGGATGGAGTCCAAAAGATAACGCAAAGCATAGGCGATGACTCAAGACGGTGACAGGCTCAGCGTATCAGTTGGCGACCTTTTTCCGTCAACCGATATTTTCGTGTCGGACTGTTGGGCTTGTCTGGAATAGTGCGCTCCACATACCCTTGAGCAAGAGCCGGATTCAGGTAGTTTCGGCGGAATGTAGGGCGATGACTGAGGTCCAGTGCGTCCATGAGGCTTGTGATGCCCTGTTCAGTTTTTTCCTGAAACACATATAGAAGCTTTTGGACTGGATCGGGGTGTTCCACATTCGAGGTAACGGCTTCGTTCAATGCCACATGCAAAGCGTCCAGCAGGAACTCCACAAATGGGGTGGATTCACCTGCGCTATCTGCGTGAGCCAGGGCTGCATAGCATCCTTCCTGACGATCACGAATGACGGTTTCGACCGGCAAAACCGTAAACAGCTTTGAATCAAGCGTGAGGAGTTTGAGATGGTTTGACATTTTAAGGAAACAAGTTATCCTTAAAACAAGGAATCATTGTATCACTGAAAAAAGGGGAAAACCTATGCTCGCTAAAATTACCACCAAGAATCAGCTTACCCTTCCTAAGGCTGTCATGCAGCAGGTCGGCAGAACTGAGTATGTTGAGGTCACATTTGAAAATGGACGTATCATCCTTACGCCTATGCAGGTGCGGCCTGCCGACGCTGTGAGGGAAAAGTTGGCTGCACTCGGCATTACCGAGCAGGACGTGGAGGATGCGATCTCTTGGAGCCGGGGAGAAAAAGCGTGACGCCTACTCGGGTTGTGCTGGATACTAATTGTCTGGTCTCCGCCCTCATTTTCTCACACGGAAGAGCGGGACAGCTACGGATCGCATGGCAGCGTGGAGATATTATCCCTGTGGTCTGTCGCGAATCAGTCGCAGAGTTGCTGCGAGTCCTCGGCTACCCTAAATTCAAGCTGAGGCACGAGGATATCAAAAACCTGCTTGCGGATGTCCTTCCTTGGGCTGAAACCTTGGAATTGAACTCCTGCGATGATAACATCGAATTCTTGCGGGATAGGGACGATGCTGTCTTTATTCGACTGGCCCGGGCGGCGGATACTGCTTATCTGGTCTCAGGTGACAGGCACCTGCTTGAGCTGCGTGGCGTTTTTCCTGAATTGCATATCGTTTCGCTTGCAGAATTTATGGAAAGCATCGATTAGTATGTGCAGAATTTTTAATTATTAAAGAAAGGGTATCCATTTTTCGGATACCCTTTCTTCTTTTTACTGTTTCAAAGATTTGATCAACAAATCTGCTTCCCGACCCATCAAGGCAGAGAGCGATTTACCAAACTTGGCAAGGCAAAGTTGTTTGGCATCTTTCCCGTTCTCTTCAGCCAGTTTTTGAATAAGAAAAATCTGTTTGTCAGTCGCAGGGTTATCTCCTCCCCCTTGGAATTGGCTTTTATCATCCTGAATGGCATTTCTAGAGGGCTGTTGATGGTTTTGGATGTAGATTCAGCTTTTTGTTTAACAGCGTTTATAACCTTGTTTTTGGCGATTTCAAGGGGATCTTCCTTTTCAAAAGGAGAACGAGGAGATACGGAACAAATATCACTTACGACTCTTCCATCAGGTATAACAAGAGTTGCATACACAATTGCATTCTTGCCGTTTTGATCGTTGGGAATCTGAAGTACATGGACAGCAATTGAATTCGAAATATGAAGCATATGAACTTTTTCCTGTAAAAATGGTTTTGAAAAACACTCCATCGCCTAGTCCAAGTCAAAACGTTCTAAATGGTGTTGAATTGGGCATATAATGGAAAGTGTTTTCTTTTTTTACATGAGGAGCATCATGTTTCATTTTTCCTCGTAGCCATTGAAGAAAAGAATCTCTTTCGTATCCAATTTTATTGCCAATCTTGACTTTCACAGCAGGACCAGCCCTAAGAGCATCAGCATTCGACATGCTTTTCGCGGAAAAGATTCTTCCAATCTTTTCTGAAGCAAATTCTCTTGTAAAAACTGGAGGTAGTTCCTTACGCAATTGATCCAAGAATATTTCATCTCCAAACATGAGTTATCTCCTTTTTTAGCCTCTAGGAAGTCTTGAATATCCATATCGCCATGCATGTTTATCAAGACCATCTTTGCTATAGGTTTTAGCAAGATAGCTTCCAGAACGAAATGCTACATCTCTTTTTACGGAGAAGTCTTCTTTATTTTTATCTATGACAGTCCCATTACTGTATTCAGGATATCTTCTTTTATTCAAACAATAATGAACAAGACCATCTTCATTTATCTTTAAAGTATTTTCCCATGTTTCATTTGTTATATTGAAAATAGTAAATTTATTCTTTATAGCATTTGAATTAATCCAGAGAAGAAAATGATAATGAGGAAAAGAAGAATCATGAATTTCCCTGACCCAAAGGTACAAAGGATCAACTCTATGAGTTGCTATGACCATTCGTTTCAACCTTCGTGAAAGATTATAACTGAAATCAGATATATGATCAGGAGAAGGAAGAATAGAACCATCAGAGGGGTAATGAAGATCAAAACGAACTTGCATGACTTTGCTATGGTTTGCTATCGCAAATTCCATGAGTTCCTTTTGCTTCTTCAAGATGTCGATGAATTTACCTTCAGTGTCGTCTCTTGAAGGAAGGATTTGCAATCCATCAAAAACATCTTCAAATGTAACTTTTGTCATCATAAGAACTCCTTTTGTTTAATTTCATATTCTCATGAGCATATGTAAAAAAGAAATGTGATCTTTCTGTGATCTTCATCTTTTCATCTCTCCACCTGTGGTGGATCATGATGAGCTATGCTTTTATTTCTCTCACACCTCTATGGTGTGAGGTTAATGTTCTATCTTTATCTCTTTCTTTATCTATTTATTTGTTGTTTATTCTTTTATATTTTTAGTAATACAATCAGACCTAGAAAAATTAAGAATGAACTTATTGGCATTATTCTCATTGGTAAACGGTTCGATCGTGAGTAATTGAGACGTATCGGGCATATTATGTGCTGAAAATTTTGGCGGATTTATTTTGAGAAAAAAGAAAGACTCTCCTTCCCAGAAAGGGAACGCAGGGCTTTTATTTGTAATGCACATGATGTGTTAGAATGTATCAATATTTGCAGAAGAATTGGATTTTTGTTGATTGAAACCGGATACCGTATTGGACTGTTGGCAGTCTCCATTGCGGGGAGGGCCGCTTATTTAACTCTTTTACGAGTGGATTTGCTCATATGCCCTGAAATATTTTTGTCGTTATGTAACTTATTGAAATATAATTATTTAAAATAATTTGTGTTAAACATACAATAAATTCAAAGGGGTTGATTTTTCTATTTAAAAAGTTTTAATAAAGAAAACATACTATTTATTTTGCTTGTTACGCACTGGTTTATACTCTGGAGTCTTGCATGCTCTCTCTCTCTCTCTCTCTCTCTCTCTCTTATTAGATAGATTTTCTCTCCTTTTTGCTCATAACGGCCCTGTTTCCCTTTTGGAGAAGCGGGGCTGTTTTTGTTCCTTCCGCATGTCTTGCGCCGGGCTGTCCGGTTCCGTAGTGTGGATTGAGAACTCGCGGTGTGTGTCTGAGACTACATCGCCGATAAACGCGTATTTCCTTTTCCCCATGTCCAAATCGCTCTGATACCGGATGGTCCGGTTTCAGGGCTTTTTTTGTGGCCTTCGCTCCGGTGGAGGACGGTTTTTTAAGGAGGATGCAATCATGACGTTGTCGAAAGGTGCAGTCGGGAATCTGGTCAACAGGTACCGCGCCGTATTGAAGAAGTGCCATCTGATGAACGTGTTCGGTTCGCTGGCCGTGGCAGCGCTCATCACAATGGGAGGCTCCGTCGCTCTTGCGGCAAGTGATGTCGCGTATGAAGGGGCTTTGAAAGACAATGTGGTCGGGGAAGGCGGAAAAGCCATCGGTGGATGGAATTTTACACAAGCGGGGGCGATGAGCGGGGATCACTCCACAGCTTCCTCGAATATCACGGCGACCAGCGGCGCATTCGATGAAATCATCGGCGGAAACCATATCAAACAACCCGCAGGAGGAACGCAGGAAAGTCCTGTTCTCGTTTCTATCGGGAATACGCAAACGACGATTAATGGGACTTCAGGCGTCCAGTATATCATTGGCGGCAGCAAAGCCAATAATGCCCATGTGATGTTGAACAACGGGGCGACCTCCCTAACCATTACAGGCGGAAGCGATCTCGCCGTCAAGGGTATGGTGATTGGCGGCAGCTATGTGAAGGCCACGGGAAATCCCGGGGGTGGCACGGCTGCCGTCAGCACAGCGGAAACCGCATCCACGACGGTCTCTATCTCCGGCGGCACCTTTGGCGGAAGCGTAATAGGCGGCAGTGCCGCTCATGACTATACGACCTATCCCGGAGCCCAGGGAACGGTTTCCCCTCAGCTTTCCGTTACGGATGGAGATACGAATGTAATTATCTCAGGCGGCTCATTTGCGAAGACGGAAGATATTAATGCCGCTGTCGTGGGCGGCGGGCTTGCTTTGGGGAAGGGTGCCGCAAGTACGGTTACGGGGACTTCAACCCTGACGGTTACCGGAGGTACGTTCGGCGGCAACATTCATGCGGGAGGAGCTGCGGTTAATGGTGGCACGGCATCCGTTGCAAACAGCGTATTGAATATTGAGGATGGTGCCAACAAGATTTCCGGGCTGAATGCTGTCTACGGCGGCGGGCTTGATTCCGGCGTTTCAGGTTCGTTGACCACGAACATCAAGGGGCTGGTTACGGGAACGCCCGACTCCAAAACAGGGATTTACGGCGGTTCCAAGGCTGCGGCTGATAATCTTGCGCTCAAGGACGGGAGCGTGGTGATGAACGTTTCCGATTCTACGCTTTGCGCCGATATCCGGGGCGGTGGAGGTGCTTTTGGGGCTGGAAGCTCATCGACGACTGACAGTTCCACACTACAGATTTCCAATACGACGGTCAGCGGATATGAATCCGGTACCAACATCTGGACGGGACGTATTTTCGGGGCAGGGATAGCTCAGGGAAAAGATACTCTAGTCAAACATGGCAGTTCTTCTGTGACAATAGAGAATGTGACCGGCGTAACCTACGACAAAGAGACCGGTGAGCTGAGCAAGGAAGACGGAGCTCGTGTCTACGGCGGCGGTCAGGCGTATAGGGTAGGCGGCGGAGAAAAAGTTTTTGTAGATTCCGCCAAGGTCATCGTCAAAGGAGAGAAAACGTCCCTTGCCGAAGTATATGGAGGCAGCATCGTTTCCGGGACAAGCAAGCCGGAAACTTCCGGGCTTGTTGTGCTTGGCAAGTCCGATGTCTCCGTCGAGGGCGGCACAGTTATCGGTTACGTGGTCGGCGGAAATAATACCAACTGGTTTGGCAGATCTGTGGTGGGCAAGCAGGATGATCAGGGTGCGTATGCCTTTAACGGGAAAAACTACTCTGCGGGAAGCACAAAGGTTACTATCAGCGGTGGCGATGTCTCGCAGGCTCTGGTGGCTGGCGGTAGCCTGAGTGATTACGGGTGGTATTATAATCAGAATGGAGTCCGTGAATCCGCCGTCTTTGGAACAACGGATGTAACCGTTTCCGGAGGTAAGGCCGGCACGGTAATCGGTGGCGGCATTGCCAGCTATTACAATACAAAAACTGTTGAGGAATCTAAGATACAACTGACGGACGCATCCCCAAGCAGCTTTGTAGAAGGCAAGACGAGCGTAACCGTCTCTGGCGGGGAAGTTGGGGATATCATAGGCGGAGGATTTGCCCAATCCAATCAGAAAGATCTGCCTGCATTTGCCGAGGTGAAGGGCGACAGCACCGTCTCTGTCACGGGCGGTACCGTTTCCGGGAGTATCTTTGGCGGTGGTATGGCGGATGGTGAAGGTACAGAGGCCAATGTAACGGGTAACACCAGCATCATCATTTCGGGTGGCGAACTTCAAGGAGACATCTATGCTGGCGGTGCAGCCAATGGTACGGGAAGCACAGCCGATGTTGAAGGTAGTGCTACCGTAACATTCCTTAATGGTAGCACTTTTACGAATGCTGTACACGGTCAGGGTAAAGGTGCCACTGTCACAGGTGATAGCATACTGGCCTTCGGAAATTTGGGAACGGGCTACACGGGTATCTTTGAAGGCTCGTTCGACGGTTTCAACTTCCTTAATGTTACCTCTGGTTCAAGCGTAACTCTTGCCAAGGGGCTCGATAATGCTTCCGTGGGCGACGGGCTTAAGCTGAATGGCGCGGGAACCGTGATTTCCGACGTTACGTTGAGTGATGCGAAAAAACTTGAAGTCGCGAACGGTACGCTTCAGTCATCCAACGTAGCGCTGGCTGGCAATTCCAACCTTGCGGTTTCCGGTGGTGTGTTGCGCATGGCGGAAAACGGTGTGCTGAGCTTTGCAGACACTGCCCACCTCACCCTTACGGGTGGTGCTGCCAACCTCTACAAGGATATGGTGCTCGACAACAGTTACAATACGCTGAGTGGAATAGCTGATGCTATCGTGGGCACATCAGGCAACCTGAATATCTTTCTTGGTGGAGCGGAGTATACCGCCGAGCAATACAATGCAGCCAAAGACGGGTTGTTCACTACAAACGAAAAGGCCATGCTGAACTTCCTCGATGGTACGTTGAAGGTTCAGGAAGGCGAGCAGGTTGTCATTGGCGGAGGGGTTACCGATGATAAGGTAACGCTTTCGGGGGTGGTGCCTGTTGTTGCAAAAGAGAGCGAAGCGGCTGGCGAGGCCGGGGCAAAGATTGATTCAGTACCTGACCGCTTCATTCAGGTCGTCGCAGCCGATGATGCGAACAAAACGTTGCTGACCGCAAGTTCTCTTGAGGTTAAGGACAGCACTTTCAGTGCCAAAGGATTGCAGATCAATCCTACTGACGCTGCGTCCGGCGTGAATCTGGCCGTTACCGGTGGGGCCAACCTTACACTGGTCGGAGGTGATACGGTTGGCAGCAGCGTCATTATCGACGAGAGCGGTAGTGCCGTGAAGACCCAAATCGAGATAGACGGTGGTGCCACTCTAAACTTGGGCATAGCCGGAAATACTGCTAACCAGATGGCGTCGCTGGACAGCCTTGATGTCAGGAACGGCACCGTCAACGTCAACGGTAACGGTCTGGACACCACTCAGCATACCTATGGAGAACTCGCGGTATCCCATGAAGACGCCGCTGTGAACTTCAGCAAAGCGACTGTCGTTGCACAAAAGACGACGCTGGGAGCTGGTTCCGTCTCTGTAACGGATAATACTGCGGCCCTATTTGCGGAACTGGAGGTTCAAAACGGATCGCTTCAGATCTTGAACTCCACAGCGCATGTCGAAAACCTGGGGGCAAAGGGCGGCACGCTGTTCGTCGACCCCGCGTATGTAAAGGTTGAAAACTTGTCGGACGGTGCCTTTGGCTCCAGCCTGCTGGTGGGTGACGGCTCCGTGGTGGAAATCGGTTCCATTGCGGAGCTTCAGGCCAAGGCCGCTGAGGCGGGGCTGAATCCGGCCGCGTTCGGAAGCGGCTTTACCGTGGCTTCCGGCGAGTCCATGCTGGCCCTCGGCAAGCCCGTAACGCTCGGCGCGGGCGGCAAGATCGTCGTTGACGCCGGAGTGGACAAGAGCGGCAAGATCGACGGCAAGACCGTCAGCGACAGCGCGTACTTCGGCGGCAATTCCCTGCTGGTCGTGGATTCCGCCATCGCTTCCGGCGGCGGCGCGATCAAGGCGAATAGCCGCTCTGATACGATTACGGTCAAGAAGGGCGCGAAGCTGTACCTTGTGGATGCCAAGGCGAATGGCGACTATACGGTCGCCAGCAACTTCGCCGATGCGTCCCTGAGCGTAGAGGGCTGGACCGGCAGCGATCTCGTGACCAACCGTTTGATCAATGCGGAACGGATCGCTGGAACGAACGGCACCGTGAAGATCAAGACGACCGCAAAGCAGGCATCCGCACTGTATCCCGGCATCTCCATCCCGAACACGCTTGATCGCATGATCGAAGGCAAGCAGAACGACGTGGACAGCGGCAACGCGGGCATCAAGTTCCTGTCCCGCGCGTTGGAACCCCAGTTCCTCGCGGAAGGCGAGGTGCTTCCCACGATCGACGGCGCGGCGCAGCTTGCGTATGCGGGCGGCGTGCAGGCCTCGACCGTCGCGGTGGCCCAAGCTCCGGTACGGGCCATCCAGAGCCACCTGTCGCTTGCCGGTAATGTGGCGCAAAAGGGTACGAGCCTGCATGAAAATGGCTTCGATTTGTGGGCCAATGCCATCTACGGCGCGGACCGCGCGCGTGATTTCAGCGCTGGCGGCCTCGACGCGGGGTATAATTCCGACTTCGCGGGCGGCGTGATCGGCGGCGACTGGACGTTCGACGCGGGCGCGGGCAAGGGCCGGGTCGGCCTCGCCCTCAACGTGGGCGCAGGCGACACCAAGTCGCGCGGCGACTTCAACAGCACCAAGAACGACTTCGACTTCTGGGGCGTATCGCTCTATGGCGGTTGGAACATGGACAACGTCAATGTGGTTGCCGATCTTGGCTATTCCGCTTCCAAGAACGAGCTGAAGCAGGACATCCCGTCCTCTCTGGGGCTTGGAGGGCGCATCAAGGGCGACGTCGATTCCAGCGTGATCACCGCCGGAGTGAAGGCCGAATACATGATCAAGACCGATGTGCTCGACGTGATGCCTCATGTCGGCGTCCGCTATCTGGCCGTGAAGACGGATTCGTTCTCCACGAAGCTCGATCAGGGCGGCGACCTGTTCCGTACCGACGGTGACCTCCAGCACGTCTGGCAGTTCCCCGTGGGCGTGAACCTGAGCAAGTCCTTCGAGACGGAATCCGGATGGAAGATCAAGCCGCAGGCCGATCTTTCCGTAGTGCCCGCCGCCGGAGACACCAAGACGAAGATCGACGTGCGGACTCCCGGCGTGGATGCTTCTGATTCCATGAAGCGCCGCGTTATGGACACGACGTCGTTTGACGGCGTGTTCGGCGTGGAAGTGCAGAAGGACAACGTGTCATTCGGGCTCGGCTACAACGTGCAGGCGTCCGAACACCAGACCGGGCAGGGCGTGACCGCGTCCTTCATGTACAAGTTCTAATTCCAACAACCTCCGGTGATTCTTCCTTCCGCCGGAGCCTTTCCCGGTGGGCCGGCCTGTTGGCCGGTTCGCCGGGATTTTTCATACATTGAACGCAACGAGGATGAACATGCGTATCCGTCCCCCTTTTTTCGCACTGATGCTCCTTGCCTTTTCGTGTCTGCCGTTTGTTTCCTCCTGTAATGCGGCTCCAAAGGCCCCGAGCGTGGTTTCCGTGGACATGCAACGGCTCATGACGGAATCCGAACCGGCAAAACAGGCTTCGGAACATCTGAAACAGGTTCGGGCCGTGCTCCAGAAGGGTTTTGAGGAGCTGCGCGAAACATACGAAGGCACCCCGAAGGACGAGCGGGAAACGATTCTTGCCAACGGTCTCGCCGCGCTGAACCGGCAGATGGAGCTTGAGATGCGCGCGGCCTCGCAGGTGGTCAACAGAATTGTAGTGGAAGAGATTTCCAAGTGGCGCAAGACCAGTGGTGTCTCACTGGTTATCGCGCGCAGTATCGTCATCGACGGCGATATGGCGAATGCGGACTATACCAAGACCATTCTTGCGGCGGTCAACAAGCGAAAGGTGACGTTTGCCGTATTGCCCAGTGTGAATATCGAGAAACAGGAGGGAAAAGCTGCCGAAAAGAAGCTGCCGGAGAAATCTCAAGGAAATTGACATAGCCCTCCTAAAAGTCGGGGGAAGGATGTCAGTGCCATCTTCAAAAAAGAATCTTCTGTTTGTGATGCAGTTTTAGATATATATTACGACATTGAATTGACAGCTTTTTCTTGAAAAAGACCTGTTCGGGAACTCTCGGGCAGGTCTTTTCATGTCGTAGCAGGAGGAAAAAGATGAACTCGTTTTGTTCGGAGCAAGTAGGTAAATTGGCTCAAGTCCTCATCAACGTTCAACGCCAGCTTCAACCCGCAACCAAGGATGCCAACAACCCGTTCACCAAGAGCAAGTACGCCACCTTGAACAGCATCATGGACTCATGTCGTGAGGCGTTGCTCTCGAACGGCATCTGGCTTTGTCAGTATCCGGTTCCTGCCGAACCGGGATATCTCGGGTTGGTCACGAAACTCACCCATGCGGAGTCAGGACAATGGCAGTCGAGCCTTGCCGTAGTTCCCCTGCCCAAGGCCGATCCTCAGGGAGTGGGCATCAGCATGACCTACATGCGCCGTTATGCACTTTCAGCCATGCTCGGCATCGTTACGGAGGAGGATACGGATGGAGAGTTCGCTTCAGACAAGCCCAACCGTCTTCAAAGACAGAAAAACGCCGTAACTGTCCCACAGAGAGGCAAAACGATTCAGGATGATTCAGGGCAAGCAAAAAAAATTTCATCCGCTCAAATCGAACTCCAGAAGGACTTTCCAATTTGCCCCATCTGTATGGAATTTCATACCAAATCGTATCGGCATAGGATGGTCGGGAGTGCATCCTCGCTACCGGAAACACGGCGGTGAAAAAGGAACAGCTCTCGGCGGCGGGGTTTCACTGGAACCCGCAACGAAAAATTTGGTGGAAATACTCCGCATAGCACAGGAGCTGTCCTCATGGGGCAGCTCCTACTGTTTTGGCTTCACAAAAAGGAAGGACGAATGGACACCATCACGAACACGGGTGCGGAAGGCCTGCTTTCGATACTTCGTCATGGATTGGAACGCCATGCGGAACAGCGAACAGCCATCGAGCTTGGGGATCGTTCATGGTATGTCGGGCTGTCTGGTATCGGCAGGATGCTCGACTGCCCACGGGCCGCGCTTGCAAACAAACTCCTCTCCCATGAATACTGGGACTCTGCCGAGGCTCTTCGGTGTCAGCTGCGGCTCCAGGGGACATTGGTTTGAATCGGGCATTCATCAGGCTCTCCTTGGATACGGACTCTCTCCGCTGGCTCAACTGGAAATCGAGATTCTGCATGAGGATGTACCCATCAAGGCCCATCTGGACTTCACGCTGGAGACCGGTACTCCACAACCCTTTGTACGGATTCTGGAAGTCAAATCCACCAGCAAACTGCCAACTACGCTTCCCGAGAGTCACGCCATGCAGATAGGTGCTCAAACCGCGTTGCTCAAGGTCTGTTGGAATCAGCCTGTCTTCAATCTGGTACAGGAAAACGGAGAGGTCATCTACCACAAGACCTTCCCTGAAATCTGTAACGAATGGCTTGGGGTACGTCTTCCTGATGTCTCTGCCTGCGATATCCAAGGATGGATACTCTGCCTCTCCATGTCTGATGCAAAAGTCTTTGGGCCATTCCTTCCTGAGGATACCGACCTTGCCCGATGTCTGGCTATGGCCTCCGAGTTCTGGGCAACGCTGAACGAACTGAGAAGCAACAGACTGAATCTGAACGACATTCAGACAACGCAGGGACTTGCTCCCTTATGCCCGTCGTGTTCCTGGAGAAAGGATTGCCCGCATTTCAAAAGTTCCTCGCATCCTGAGTGGGAGGATACCCTCGTACAGTTTATCAAGCTGAAAAAACAGAAAAAATCCATTGAAAAAGAGATCGGAGAGCTGGAATCCCGTTTGAAAGTCGCCTACCAGCTTTCCCATACAGTGAGAGGAGAATGGATCAATACAGGAAACCATACATTCCGGGTGATTCCTCAGAACGGAAGAGTGACAGTGGATCGAAAACGTCTAGCTGAAGAGCTTAACACTCTGCTTGGGGAACAGAATGCCCAGACGCTTATGGCGAGATGCGAAAAGCAGGGAGAACCTTTTGAAAGGCTGTACGCGATTCGGATGGAAAAGGCAGAGTTCCAGCTTGACAGTTTAATAAAAAATACCTAATTTAGCGTATAAAAAGATGCTAAAAAGAGGTCTAAAATGGAAACTATTCACGCAGACATGACAGTGAGCGTAACGGAACTGAAGCGAAATTTTGCTGGTATTCTCGCTTCTGCGCAGGGGAACCCTGTTGCCGTGTTGAATCATAACAAACCGGAAGCCTACCTTATTCCCGCTCGGCATTACGAACAGCTTTTGAGCCGACTGGAAGATGCCGAAGACAGAAAACTTGTTCTTGAGCGTAGTGATGGCCCGTTTGTTGAGGTATCACTGAATGAGTTATAAACTTCGATTTCATGAGCAGGCCCTTAAAGAGTGGAAAAAACTTGGTGCGACACTACAGGAGCAATTCAAAAAGAAACTCGCAGAACGTTTGGAACAGCCAAGAATTCCTTCCGCCGCTCTTTCAGGTATGCCTGATTGTTATAAAATCAAACTGAAGGCAGCAGGTTATCGTCTTGTGTATCGTGTTGAAGACGATATTGTTTATGTTACCGTAATCGCTGTTGGAAAACGAGAGCGCAGCGTCGTATACGGTACTGCGCACAGTCGTATGTAAGATAAGAAAAAAATTGTCACATCCCGGTTTCTCTTCGGAGAGGCCGGGATTTTCTGTTTTTAAACCTTTTGAAAGGAGCATTATCATGGAATCACAGACCATTCAGGAACTGGAAGCCCTCACGCCCGTCGAAATGGATGCTGGGCTTGTCTTCAGCGGAGTGCCGACTGGCAATACCATATGGGGATTCCAGAATCCCTGCCTGTATACCCCCGTCATTGACCCTCATTACAGCTTTCATGAATCGGCAAGGGATGCCGCCGTCTGGTTCATGAACAAACTTGATCCGTTGTATCTCTACGGTCCCACGGGTTCGGGAAAGACGAGCCTCATCAAACAGCTTGCCGCCCGGTTGAATTATCCCTTTTTCGAGGTAACAGGTCACGGACGTCTGGAGGTTGCTGACCTGTGCGGTCATATTTCCCTGCATGAAGGAAGTATGCGGTATGAGTATGGCCCGTTGAGTCTTGCTATGCGCTATGGTGGGCTTTTTCTCATCAATGAAGTGGATTTACTCTCACCAGAGATTGCTGTGGGGCTCAACGGAGTTCTGGAAGGTGCGCCGTTGTGCTTGCCGGAAAACGGTGGGGAAGTCATTCATCCGCATGAAATGTTCCGTATCGCCTGCACGGGCAATACCAACGGAGGAGGGGATGATACGGGACTCTATCAGGGAACCGGCAGAATGAATCTCGCGTGGCTTGATCGTTTCATGCTGTGCGAGGTCGATTACCCGGATGCCGTAGTGGAAAAGGATTTGTTGGTAAAGCTCTATCCGGCCCTGCCTGAACATATCGTCGTCAAGATGGTGGATTTCGCCAATGAAATCAGGAAACAGTTCATGGGTGCTTCCGATTCGTACACAGATACCATCGAGGTGACGCTCTCCACGAGAACCTTGCTCCGCTGGGCTGATTTGACCCTGCGTTTTCAGCCGCTGGCGCATCAGGGTATCCAGCCGTTATCCTACGCGCTGGATCGAGCCTTGGGCTTTCGGGCATCCCGGCCTACCCGTGCCATGCTGCATGAATTCCTCCAGCGGATGTTCCCGATGGATTGCCATCTGGGGGAGTGAAAACGGCTCCGGCAACCACGCTGGAGCAATGGCTGACCTCAATTCTCGGACATATGGAAGCCGATCCCGGCTATCTCGACACGCTTCCTCAGCTTCCGCAGGTTATTCTGAAAAACGAGGCTTCTTCATGCTTCTGGCGTGGGGAAGCTCGGGACGAACAGGCCGAAGCCTGACCATCCCGGCTGATGATTGCGTGGATGGAAATCCTGTCAGGGAACTGCTGGAACGCTCCCTGCAAAAACTCGTTGAAGGCTATCACCTTGAATCTCTAACCCCTTTAATCGAATAACGGAGTTGTCATGAATACCCCCATTCTTTCCGACATCAAGGTCCTCGACAATCTTCTCGCCCTGAATCTCAACGTCAATCTCTGGTCGGCCCGCAAGAAGATGGTGCTGGAAGACTTCGGCGGCGCGGAACTTCCTCCTGAAGATTTGGCCTCTCTGGGT
>QWCH01003075.1_pt1 | contig 18519 bp, 9 predicted proteins | sample 1972671 | NCBI WGS metagenome assembly QWCH01 (sample SAMN09866713, study PRJNA288562) | Human gut metagenome isolate term3_stool, whole genome shotgun sequencing... | isolation source: gut | host: Homo sapiens | place: USA: California | reverse complement strand
TCCTGTTAGAAATCAGACGGGATTTGTCCGTATGCACCCCGGAAACCGTCAGCTAACAGTTGATAAGTAAATTAGTTCCTTATCACTGTTAAGCCAATGGTTACGGGGTTTTGTGCATTTCTGACAAAGCATCAAAAACGCGGGAATTTGCTAAAAAGTCAGCTAAACTTTTTCTTTCTGCATCAAAGTTTGCTAATTGCAGAGGATAGCAATAAGCGCAATAACTGCTGAGAGAGGTCCGGATCTTCCTGTACTTTTGCGAGAAGATCTTGGGCCTCAAATTCTTTTTTTGCATGCACCGCTGTTTGAGCAGTGGTTGTGGGCGAATAGAAGCTTTCCTCTACCTTTTCGGATAGAGCGCGCTTTTCGCAGTCCTGCGCTTCATTGTAGTTGCTCATCAAAACTTCCGGGGACTGGCCGGCAGCCTCCGCGACCAGCTGGTAGTTATTATTCGACAAGCGTACCTTGTGCATCTGACCCGATTTGCGCAGCCCCTGAAACTCCAGCATATCCTCTATCTTGAGTCGACGCTGTACATCCTTAAAGGCGTCACCGATTGATTTGGGTTCAATAGGTGATCCATCGGCAAAGCAGAGCAGCAATCCCTGGTCCTGATACTCGGTACCGAAGACAGCCTTATTATCGGCGATCTCATCCAGGCGCCGTTGGATCTCCTCCACCAAGGGTGTTGTTAGATAGAGCTTTCGGTAGCTTTCTTCTGTCTTTGGTGCTTTCAGAATGAGGCTGCTCTTTGAGGTTTTCTTCTTTTTAGGAAACACATGGATGATTTCTTCCCTCGGCAGCGTTGCCAGTGACTCATCAGAAACTCGTTGCAATATGCGCTTGATCCAGAGGCTTTTATCATTTAGATCTATGAGGCTGGTGTCGATGCCGGCTACTTCACCGGCGCGCAAAGAGCATACGAAACCAATATGCACGGCCATGTGAAGCATGGGATCATCTTCGATCAGCTTGAGGAAATCATGGATCTGCTCTGGCTGCCAGTAGTTGCGCTTCCGATATTTCTCTGAAGGAGGGGCCACATCTGGAATCTCGGTCACATAGCGCCATTGCTTAGCAGTAGGGAAGCCAACCATAAGGACATTGAAAACCTTTTTTATGGTTGGGGATGAGAGCCGCGGTACTTCCGACGGCTTCTTTTTGTATCCTTTGCTCCCTGCACAGGGCTTCTGGCTGAGGTAATCCAGAAACAGGTCAATGTCCTCAGCGGTGATAGTGCTCATGACCCAGTTGCCGAAATAGGGATAGATGTGATTGTTCAAGTTGCTGACGTAGCTGTCATATGTGTTTGGGGAGAAACGCTTTTTCCGTGCATAGAAGGGGAGGAAGCGTTCCATAAAGTGCTTGAAGGTCTGATGCGTGTTGTCTTCCTTCGTTGACGGCATTGGGACGTTAGGAAGGCCTGCGTTTGCTTGAGCAAGCTCGCGCTGCGTCTTTTCGATTGCCCTTCTACGCTTATAGTCCAGTACCGCCAGTCGGATATCGTCATACCGCTTCTCTTTTTGCAATAGTTCAATATAGGCCTTCCGCTGTATAGCTTCCAGCTCGGTTTCGTAGGTCTCCCAATGCTGTTTGCTCTTACCGTCATCGGTGCGATAGAGGTAAATAATGTTATGGGAGGATCCACGGACCTGATATGTTGCCATGTAATGATCGTCCTTTCGTTGGCGCGATTAGGAAACGCTCGTCTGCCCATCGAGCCATCTGTCAAACGACTCTTTATGGACGCGCAGGCAGCGTTTGCCCAGCCGAATTACCTTAAATTCAGTTGTGCGCTCGCAGAGATAGTATGCAGTGCGAACGCTCACACCAAGAATCCGGGCCACTTGCTCAGCGGTATAAGTTCGCTGAGAATCATTGCTGCAAATTGTGTTTTCCATAGTGAACTCCTTTGCAGCTTGGCAACCTGTTTGATTGTGTCTACACCCTCCCTTCGCCAAAATAGCAAGTGAGTTCATTGTAGCACACCATATGCAGATAGCCAAGCGATTTTAGATAAGGTGGTAATTCTAAGTACAGCAGGCGGCAGTTGGCTAAACTGCTCCACGGGTGAACACCCCCAGGCTCCTCTGGCTCCTTCGCAGCTCGCAGCATGGCTCCACTGAGACTGCATTGAAGAAGGTGTATCATCATCGGGCATATGGGTCATGGCCACAAGCTGCCATAGCTTGCTTGTCCGCTATCTCGCTCGCCTATATTATAAATGTATAGGGTCATGGCGTAGTCGTTACGCACGGCTGCCCCTTACGGGCCATATGCTTAACGTGCCTGCCGGCGATATAAGGCAGTGGAAGCCTGTTTTTCAAGGTACAGATGATACCTTCCCGAAGACGCATTTTCGTCTTTCACTCCCTATCCCGATATGCAGAACATGAATTGCCCAGCAAAAGATGAAATTTTGAGAAAAGGTTGCGGGTCAGAGGAGCACGCCTTGATAATTTTGATCTCCATATCGTCCTCCGCAACAAAAAAGTGGACGGTAAAAGCCGTCCACTTCGCTGTGCTATTATTACCTATTTGGCCTATCATAGATGGCTAACGATTCCAAAATGTCCGCTGCGCGCTTATTTTTGCATGAACATAATCGTGGAACTTTTGCCGATCCTTGATAATGGGAGCAATTTCATTCAACAGTTCTTCTTTCAGCTCGCTTTGATCGTGCTCGGAATGCTCAACAAACTCCATGAGCTATAGAAAATACTTTCTTGCCCAGATAGATTTCGTCATTCCGCAGAACATCATTTTGTCATACAGAGTAGCTTTAACCTTGGGTTTATATTTTAGGATCACTCTTTTTGCAAAGGAGATTGCTTTTCGCCCCTAAATTATACATAAATCCATCCTCGAAGCGGCGGCGTCATGCGGAATGTGGGAATGAAATATCAATATTCTTACGAAGAACAATGGTAGCCAAAAGATTTTCCGGTCATATTCCGAATGTATCAGCTAAATCTCGACGGTAATGAAAGTCGTGTCTAAAAAATATTGGGAAACTTCTGCCGTGCATTTTATAGAACCGGAATTGTAATGGAAATAACATTTAATTTATAAATAGGTGCTTAGCAAACTCAACCCCGAAGGCTGTGCGACGGCGGAGCGCAGCGGTATTGCAAATTCCCATGCCATCCGCTATAATGAGCGTTAAGGAAAGGGCGGTGAGCAGGATGTATCGGGTGGCGGTTTGTGAAGACGAAAAAAATCTCCGTGAGGACTTGTGCGCACAGTGCGCGGCGCTCCTGTCCGGGCTGCAGATGGAGCATACGGTCACGCCCTATTCTTCAGCCGAGGAACTGGAGGCAGCTTTTTCAGCGGGTGCGGAGTTCTCACTGCTTTGTCTGGATATTCTGATGGACGGCAAGACCGGCATGAAGCTGGCGCAGGAGCTGCGGGAGCGGGACGACAGGACCAGCATCCTGTTTATCACCGGTTCCGCGGAGTTTCTCAAGGACGGCTACAGCGTCCGCCCCATCCAGTACCTGCTCAAGCCGGTTTCCCGGGAAGATCTGGAGCAGGCGATCAAAACGGATCTGCGGTTATATCACCAGCCCCGCAACGTGACCTTCCGGGTGGCCGGCAGGACCTTTGTCCTGCCGGCAGAGGATATCCTCTGCGCTGAAAGCCGGGATCACGGCAGCGTACTCCACACAACACATGGCGAACAATTCATTCTCTGCCCGCTGAGCCAGATGCAGGAGTATCTGCCGAAGGATCGCTTCTGCCGCTGTCACAACAGCTTCATCGTAAACCTCTTCCATATCCGCAGGGTCAGCAGCCGGACAATATACCTGACAGATGGAAGAGATCTAAGCATCGGACGGCGCTATATGGAGCAGTTTCAGGACCAGTTCGTTCGGTATCTCAATCAAAGCTGAAGTAAGGGCAAGGCCATTTGGATAAAGAGAATGCGGCGTCTCCCGATGGGAGGCGCCGCATTTTGTGTTTACAGAGAGCTTATGGGGTCTCTTTTTCGGGCAGCAGCTTCAGAGCCGTCATCACGGTGAAGCGGGTGTCATCATAGCTGACAGCCAGTACGCTGCCGTACTTCTCGGCGATGGTTCGCATCTGCAAAAGGCCGAAGCCGTGGCTGCCGGCATCCTGCTTTGTGGTGCATAGCTGTCCGTTTTCATCTGTTTGTAGCACCCCATTGTAGGTGTTTTCACATCGGATGGCCAGATGCTGCTGGCGGATCTGCAGGGAACAGACGATCTCGCTGTGTTCCGTTTTGGCGGCGGCCTCCACGGCGTTGTCCAGCAGGTTAAACAGAAAGCCACACAGATCCACCTCCTCAATGGGCAGCGTTTCCGGCAGCATGGCGTTGACATGGAAAGAAACGCCATACCTGTCTGCCTGGGCCGCGAAGCGCTGGAGGATCGTGTTGACCGTCGAATTGACCGTATAAACCTTTGGGAAGAGCTGTTCCAATTGTCCATCCAGCCGGTTCAGATAGTCCAAAAGACCGGCTTGATCCGGCTTTTGCGCCAAAAGGTGCAGGGCGGCGATATGGTTCTTCCACTCATGGCGGAATGCCGCCGTCCGCCGGACTGTCTCCTGTGCCTGCTCATACTTTTCCTGCGCTGCCTGACTGCTGCTTTTGATCGCCTGCATCCGGCGCTGGCGAAGCAGTGTTTCGCGCACAAAGCCCGTCACCACCTGCACGGCGCACAGCGCACTGGCAAAGCCGCACAGGATCGCGTAAAATGCATGGGGATACCCCGCCAGCAGCGTGGTCACCGGGTTGGTCAGTGGATAAAAGATCCCGCTTCCGCTGAATCGGGTCACGCCCCAGAACGCAAATAAACCGCCCGCCACCGCGCAGAGAAACAGGCTCGTTCGGCGCAGCGGCTGCTCATGGGAGAACAGAAGCAGCGCCGCTGCCAGAAGAAACAGGGTGGTGCCGAGCCAGTCTCCCGCTGCACTGGCGAGCAGCGGCAGCGCCGCGAAGCTCCACAGCGCAGAAAGCAGGATATGGAGCAGCGCACCGGAGAGCAGCACCCACCGCTTCCAGCCGTGCAGCGCCGCGGCCAGATAGCAGTAAAGAAGATCCATATAGATCAGGTAGACCCAGTTCAGAAGCCCGGCGTCAGTATTCAGCCCGGCCGAAATTTCGAGATAGGTATGACAGACCCCGGCTGCCGCCGCCAGCAGGAAATAGCCGATCAGAGGCAGCAGCTTCCAGAGAAACTCGCCATCGTGTGCGCCAAGCAGCAGCACCAGTAGCAGACAGATCGCCAGCAAAAGCTGCGCCGTGACTGCCGCCATGGGCCAGACGACGCCGGAGGTCTGTACCACGGCGTCGGAAAAGCGTCCCACCAGCGAGGGCAGTACCGGCTGACGAAGGCCGTCGCCGGAGGATCCGTAGGTGACAATGCGAAGCCGCTTCCCGCCGCAGTCCTCCGGCAGCGGAACGCGGAGCCCGTCATGGGAAATACTGGCAGGATCAACATCCTCCAGAAAGCTGTCCACCGGGTTTTCCTCGGCCGGAAAGTCTGTATAGAGAAGCGTATGATCCAGAAACACCTGCAGGCCAGCGCCGTAACTGTCAAACTGCAGAAAGTGCCGCGTACCCGGTTCCTCCATCACGCGCTCTGCCGCGACAGGGCCGGTCCCCTCCGCCGGAATACCGTTGATATAACCACCAAAGCCGAAGACAGGTTCCACTGGGCCGGCCTCTGTAAAGAATACCCAGCCGCCGCGATCCGACTCTGTGCAGTTCAGGTAGACTGGCCGCTGTTCCTGGTCCGGCTGCGACAGGCGGAACAGGAACCCGATCGCCGCCGCGACCGTGAGGATCAGCAATACCCCAGCAGCCCAGATTTTCCTGTTTTTTGTGCTCACCGTACCGTCTCCTTTCTTCCAACATTGTAGCAAAGGAGCACAAATCGCACAAGCGATATATGCCCTGTTCTCCTAAACAACACGAATTCGCCCCTAAACGACACAGCGCGGGCGAGAAAAGCATGGTAAAATTAGAATAAGCAGAATTATGTGACACCCTGCGAAGCAAAGGAGGAATCGCTTATGAAACATTGCAGCAGAAGACTTATGGCATTGCTGTTGAGCGCCATCCTGTGCGTGCAGCTTTTGCCCGCCATGGTGCGGGCGGAGGAAGGCACTGCGGCTGCCTCCGAGGGCAAGGGAGCCTTCGGTCTGCCGGCGGCTACAGGACTGACAGAGGGCAGCACTGACTACAACAGCGCGGTGGCGGACGCCCCCTTCGGCAGCAGCGGCCGCGCCGTGCCGCTGTTTGTCAAGTCGGAGCTGATGCTGTCCTACAGCTGGGGCGGAGCACCGCTGTACAGCCACACCTATGACTACAACGGGGACGGCTCCAAGGCGGGAAATCTGATGGGGGCCTTCCCGAATCTGGCGAACCAGTACCGCGTGACGTTCAACTCCCTCCCGACTCCAGCGCAAGCCAGCTACCGTGTGGCGGCCACCGACGGCGTGAATACCGGCAGCGGACGCCAGGAGCACATCGCCATGATCGGTCTGAGTGCGGCAGGGATCGAGCTGTCCCTGCGGGACCGGAACAACAATGCGGTGCACACCAGCCCGGTGTCCTCCGGCAACCGGAGCTGGATCAACCGCCTTGCCTTTGAGCTGGGCGGCTTCGCCGCCATCGCCTGCGGCGACTTCGACGGCGACGGCGTGGATTCCGTGGTCGTCTACGTGCCGCCCACGCAGGGAAACAGAGATGCCAAGCTGATGGAATACACCATCAGCGGCGAAGGGAGCAGCCCGACGCTGGCCGAGGGCGTCGAGATCGGAAACGTGTACGAGTTGCTGGGTGTCAACACCCTGGTAGCAAATCATATTCAGAATGTGCCGGTGGTGCAGTTGACGGCGGCGGATACCGACAAGGACGGCTACGATGAGCTGGTCATCACCGCCGGGCTGAACGATACCAATGGCTACAACAGTGTCCAGAATCTGGGCACGCAGGTGTTCCTGTACGACAGGCTGGAGGGCATGTGGAAGCAGACCTTCAAATACGCGCCCTCGGCGGGCAATGTGACTGTTGCGGTGGGAGATGTGTCCCCGGCGAGCAAGGAGCACCGCTATGTCTGGGGCAGCTCCTCCGTGGGCAATGTGCTGGCCAGTGACGACTCCTCCAACGGGACGGATTTCCCGGAGATCGTCACGGCGGGCATGATCGACTACGGCGGCAACCATAATATCTCGATCAACAATAAAACCTGCGGCTTCTCCATGGTTCGGTGCGTCGGCATGACCGAAGCGTGGGCGGGCGTGCAGAAAAACTTTCAGGGCAAGTATGAGTTCCTGCACCGGCAGACACATACCACGAATACGCTGACCACTCACGGTCTGTACAGCGGCGACGAGGTCCTCAGTCCGCTGATCGTGAAGTGCTTCCGTTATCAGGGCGGGGCGCAGCCGGATGCGGTGTTCTTCTCAGGCAATGTGTACGCGTGGGCGGACAACGACGGCAGCGGAACCCTCGCCCACAAGTACACGCACGGTGCCTTCAATCACACCGACAAATACATTGGATCAACCAAGATCACCAACAAGCAGGTGCAGGCCGTGGCCGTGGGCAACTTTGACGGCAACAGCGAGGGGCGCGAGCAGGTCGTCTTCGCATCGCTGGTCAAGCAGAGCGGCACCGGAAACCATTACAGCACCCTGTATACCATCGGCTACCAGCCAAAGAGCGATAACAGCGGCTATGAGTTCAGGCACTCGGAAACGAACGGTTGGTTCATCAACAAGCAATCTGGCGCTTATGTGTGTCTGACCGACTTCAACTATGACAGCGACAGCACCCTGGTGCGCTATGTGGGCGTGGAGCGTCAGTGGACGGACTACGACGTGCTGGCCGTGCTGGAGGCCGTGCCCTACTTTGAGGAGCTGGGAGACGATCTGGGCGAGGGCCGCACGGCTTACGGCAAAAGCAGCAGCAGCGGGAGCGGCGGCGGCAAGAGCCACGGCCTGAACACTACCGTGCTGGTGGGGTACGAGGTCGAGGTCGAAAACTCCGGCGCCGGTTTTGAGACCACCATCGAAAACAACTTCACCTGGGCCACCAATGTCAGCCGCTCCATTGAACACAGCGTCGACTATGAAAACAATTCCGGAGAGAACGCAGTGGTGGTGTACCGTGTTCCCGTACTGGTCTATACCTACCAAAATCTTTCCGACGGCAAAGATATGACGGTCATGAAGACCCTGCCACCCCACACCAGTATCGTCTCTGTGGAGGAATACAATGAAGAAGCCGTCGCCTACAGATTAGAACCCATTGCCGAGGATCGGCTGGCAGAGGCGGGCAACCCCTTCAGCTACCGCTCCAACGTCAGCCAAATCACCAACGCAGGCGGCTCTACCCCTCTCGAGTCCCAAAGCGGCTGGTCCGAGTTGACGGGTAAGGGCAACATCGAAAAGACCATTACCGTTACCAAGGAGACAGAGAAGAGTTTTGAGTACGAACTCTCTGTGAATGTGGTGGCATGGAAAAAGATCGGCGGAGCGAAGGTGGGCGGCGGAGCCGGTTATACCTTTACCAAGACCCGCTCCAAAATGAACGGCACAGGCACGGAGCACAGCGGCTCGGTGAACAGCCCCAAGGCGGACGGCTATGGCTTCTCGTGGAACTTCGCCATGTGGAACATGACGCTCAATGGGAAAAAGGTCCCCGCGCTGGGCTATCTGGTGAAAGATGTCTCCGCGCCGTCCTCTCCGCCCAGAGATCTGGCAGTAGAAACGCTTACCAGCACCGGCGCAACGCTCACCTGGAGTGTGGGCAGCCGTCCGGCGGAGGAGTATCGTATCTACCGCGTGATGGAGAACACCGCAAGGCCGTATGCTTTTGTTGGTGCCGTTTCCGGAACGAAGAACAGCTTTGAGCTGAACGATCTGGCGGGAGATGTGTCCTACACCTTTGTGGCGCGCGGCTGCACCAACGGCGTGGAGTCTGTGGACAGCAGCTCGATCAGCTTTACCACGCCGAAGGAAAACGGCACGAACTATGTTCGGGTCGGTGCGGTCGCCGATCAAACGGTGCGCCCCGGAGGGGATGCAGTTTTTTCGGCCACAGTATTCAAGAGCGATCCGAAGACTACCCTTACCATGCAATGGCAGGAGCGCAACCCTGGCTCGCCTGTGTGGAAAGATGTACGCAACGCGACCAGCTCGACACTGACCGTGCGTGACGCAGCGGCCGCAATGAACGGCACCCAGTACCGGCTGATGGTGACAGCATACACACTGGCGGAGTCTTCTGCGGTGTATTATTACAGCAACGCGGCCACGCTGACGATCGGCGCACTGCCCACCAGCGTTAGCGCTGTAACCGTGACAAACGCGGACGGCGGGAAAGGAACGCAGAGCGAGCCATACTACGGCGGGGCGGACTGGACGGAGCAAACGACCGCTACACAGAAACAGAGCGTTCAGAAAACAGCCTCCTTCGAGAAGGATGACGCGCAGGGCACTGTGTACCGGGCGGGAGAAAACGGCCCGTACATCGGCGTGATCGAGAGCAAAACCACACAGGAAGGCACCACGATCACTTCGACCCAATATTACCGGCTGACCGGTTCGGACAGCAGCGAGCAATATACTGTGACAGGGGAAGCGCTTTCTCCCGTATATACTGCGTTCAACGGAACGGCCGCGGTGGAAGGCTTTACAGCAGCCCACGCCGAAGGCCAGCTGAGCAAGGAAGTAACCGCCGGCGAGACGAGCACGGTCTACTTCACTGTGGCCCACTGGGATGGCTCGACCACAAAACCGACCTTCTACTGGGAGAGCGGCGGCAAATATTTCAGCGACCAGAGCGGCACTGTCGGCGAGGAAGCTGAATTGGAAGAATCCAAAAAGCCGCAGTATCCCGTTTTCTATCGTAGTGAGAACGACGCAGAGATCGTGCTCTTCGGCAAGAAGGATGATAAGGAATGCTTCTTCCTCCTGAAAAAGTCGGCGGACACGGACCCCTACACCATGACCGAAGTCGATCCGGCGGAAAAGCTGCTGATCGGCGGCGACGCATATCCCCTGAGCAGCCTGATGCCTGTTTCCTATAGCGAAACAGTTGAGGTTTCCGTTGACACCTATACGCAGCAATCGGGCTCGAAGTTGACGCTCACTGCCGAGGTGACGAGCGGCAACGGTAAAAGTCTGGCAAACAAGCCCGCGGCCTTCGTTATCACGGACACCGCCACCGGGGAGAGCTTTTCAATCGCAGTCACGACGGATGCGAACGGCACGATGACTATGGAATGGACAGCTCCCACCCAGGGCGTATACACCATCCACGCGGCTGTGACCGCGGATGGCGGCTATGCGGCCTCCAGCTCGAAAACACCGGTGTATTACGCTGCGCTGGGCAAGGACACTGAAGGGAAGAATACCACTCTGTACCGTCTGCTGCTGACCGAAAACGGCAAGGCGCTCGGCGCATCTGTGGAATACGGCGCAGATCTGACGCTTGAGACGCAGAAGTGGGACAATGCGGCGTGGACGCAGGCAGACGAAACCGTCTCCTATCAGGCGGCAGCCCCCGGCGCGGCGGCGGCCGGCATCGACGCCGGCTACTTCCCACAGACCGCCGGACAGTATACCTTCTCGGCAAAGGACAGCAACGACAGGAAGCTTGCGTCCGCCGTGCTGACCGTTACACCGCGCAGGCTGACGATCCGCCCGGCCTGGGATACCGCGCCCAACGCACTGCGGGACATCAGGCTCGACTTTGAAGGCGCTCTGGATCGCGACAGGGATGCGCTGACAAACAGCCTGACCGTTTCCGACATCAACGAATATTTTTCTAACCCGGACAGGACCGGCGTATTCACCTTTGCGCCGCAGTGGGAGGAATCGGAGAATTCCAGACGCCTGCAAAGTGCGTACTCGGTCACGCTGCAGACGAACTCTCTCCGCCGCGAGGCTGATGCGGCGCTGGTTTACTATCAGGTGGCCGCCACCGGGCATGGCACGATCTTCGGATCTTATGGCAGCAACCAGACGAACTTCTCCTCCGGCGAGAACCGCAAGCAGGGAGAGCAGCTTGTGTTCCAGGCCAATCCGGAGACCGGCTATCAGGTCAGCCGCTGGCTGGTGAACGGTATGGAGGTCAGAGAAGGCTCGCCATACCGCATCGGAACGACCACAGGCTTGGCCACGCAGACGCTGAGCATCGACGCGTTCAGCATCGCCCGCGATACCAGCGGTGGGCAGCTCAAGGTCGAGGTGGAATTCGCCAACCAGTTCTCCGTGATCTATTACAGCGCGGGCGAAAAAGGCTCCGTCACCGCCAGGACCGGCGGCGGCAGCACGATCGCAAACAACGCAAAGGTCACCTACGGCTCCTCCGTCACCTTTACCGCAGCCCCGCAGAGCGGCTATATGGTGGAAAAGTGGACGGTGAACGGTACGGACTACACATGGCCGGGCGCCGGTAAGCCCTACCGCGAGGAAGAACTGACCCTTTCCGGACTGGATCAGACGGAATACACAGTCACGGTCTCCTTTGTGACGGAAAGAACCTTCACCGCCGCTGAACCCACGCTGACGGATGGGCAAGGGAACCCGGTTTCTGCAGGCACGGTCGCCATCACCTGGGCGCGGACCGGCGAGACTGTGGCTGCGGGCAGCGTTCTGCCCCAGGGCACGGCGCTGACCTATACGGTCACCTTCACGGACACGAGCTTCAACACGGTCAACCGCTGGGAGTACTCCACGGACGGTAAGACCTGGAAGGAAGGCGGCTCCGGCGGTAGCTTCACGCTGTACGACACCGCCTTTGGCAGCGATTCGGCAGCGCTGTATGTCCGCGCGGTGGTCGCCGTGGCCAACACCCACCGTCTCAGCTGGAAGATCCTCGGTCTTGCAGCCGAGGACGGGAACATGGCGACCCTGACAGCCTCCAGCAATGGCACGGAACTGGCGAGCGGAGGCTCCTATGCGGCGAATACGCCGGTGAACTTCACGCTGACGCTGGACGGCAGCTATGATCTCGTTTCGTGGAGCGAAAATGTAACGTCTGCGGCAGGCGGCAGGTCGGCGGAGCTGAAGCTGGCCGCCGATACCGAGGTCACTGTCACCGTGGCAAAGAAGCCGGTCGTGGTGATCGAGAGCACGGAAAACGGCACGATCGAGGTGCGCGGCACAAAAAACAGCGAGCCTGTCACCATAACCTCTACCGATTATGTGGATCCCGGAACGAAGCTGACCGTTACCATCAAGCCGGATACAGGCTATGTTGTGAACAATCCCGACGAAGCCTGGACAGCGGTGGACAACAGCGATAATCATACCTATACAATCCACAATGTCAGGGCAGATCAGACGCTTTCGGCGGATTTTGCAGCCTTGTACAAGTATGCGATCTCCTACTCCGTGGCGGCGGTCAGCGGCAACGACAACGGCACCCTGACCGCAAACACGGTCCGCAAAAATATGGCGGCGTATACATGCGACCTCTCTTCGGGCGCAGAGGTCTATGAGGGTTCCGATTTGACCTTTACCGCAGCTCCGGATAACGGCTACCGTGTGCAGGAATGGCGCGTGAACGACGAGGTGTACCAGGAGAGCGGCGCGGCCTTCATCGGGACGCAGTTGGTGCTCAGAGGTGTTGACGCGGAGAAGACCGTTATGGTACAGTTCATGCCGCTGGGCGACGAGATCACGGCATCCGCCGGAGAGCACGGCCGCATCATCGGCGCAATGGCGGGCGGTACGGAGCAGGTTGGTAATATTGCCTCCGGCTTCACACTGACAGAAGGCGCTTCCGTCACCTTCACCGCCGAGCCGGATACCGGCTACGAGGTGGAGCAGTGGTCGGTGAACGGCACACCGGTCAGCGGTGAAACGGACAGCACCTACACCTATACCGCCGGAAGCGCGGGCGCGGTCATCACCGTAGCGTTCCGCCCGGTGGAGTACACCGTCAGCTGGACGGCGGAGCACGGCACCGTGACCGCAGATGGGTACTTCGGCAGCGCGGCGAACATCCGCGGCGGCACGCAGGTCACCTTCACTGCCGCGCCGCATAACGGCTATGTGTTCGACCACTGGACGATCGATGGCGAGACCCTTACAAACGAGACTGCAACGCTGCGCTGGACGGTTCCCACCGGGCAGCAGGCAACAACGGAATACGCCATTGAAGCCGTATTTACAGAGAATACCACTACCTATTCGGTGACCTACGATGCTTCCGGCGGCGGCACGATCACCGCCGAGGGTCATGAGGCAAGCCCCGCCACCGTGACCTACGGGCAGAGCATCACCTTTACCGCCGTTCCCGCGGAGTACGGCTATGTGAAGGAGTGGCGGGTGGATGATGTTCCCGTGCCTAACTCTTCCAACAAGACCAGCTACACATTGGAAAATGTGACGCAGGCGCACACGGTCACCGTGGTGTTCGCCACAGCCGTCCGCTATGATGTTTCCTACGCCGTGAACGGCGGTGGCGGCACGCTGCGCGCTGCTGCCAACGGCACGGAGCTGGCTCTGTCCGCAGGGCGGCAGGCCAGCGTTGCCGGCGGCTCCAAACTGGTATTCACCGCAGTACCGAACAGCGGAATGATGACCGGCGGCTGGACGGTGAACAGCACCGCGGTCACCCGGGAGAACATGTCTTCCCTTGGCGTGACTATGGATCACTGCCTGTCCAACACACTGACCATTGAAAGCCTGAGCGGGAAGGTGGAGGTCACGGCGGCCTTTGCCGAGTACAGCGGCTTCTCCATTCCGACGGGCGGGTCCGGCTATGAGATCTCCGATGTGAAAAGGCTGCCTGCGGACACTCTGCCGGATACCGAGATCCGCGCAGGCGGTGATGTGACCTTCACGGTCAGGCCAGCCGCTGAGTACAGCGACTTCTCCAAGCTGACCGTCAACGGCTACGATTGCCTGACCGGCAGCGGCAACGCAGCAGACTGCGAGATGGTTTCCGCGCGGAAGAACGCGGACGGGAGCTATACCGTCACACTCACCGGCGTGACTGGCAATATCAGCGCGGACATCGCCGCGCACAAGCTGGTCATAGGCGAGCTGACCGTGCCGCAGGTGCTGGAGAGTCGTCCTGACCTTGATACGGCGGATAAGATCAAGCTCCGGCTTGAGACCATGATGATCGGAACGGCGGAAAACCGCGCGTTCTATGACATTGCGCTGCGATACAAGAACGCCGAGGGCAACTGGGTCGAGGTCGATGAAGCGAATTTCCCCACAGGCGGTGTGGAGGTGGTGCTTCCTTATCCCAACGGCACAGACAGCAAGGATACCTTTACGATAGTCCACATGCTTACGACTGTTGCCCGTGCCGGTGAACTGGAGCTCGTTTCGCACACGAAGCAGGCGGATGGCCTGCACTTCCGTGTGACCAGTCTGTCGCCCTTCGGCGTGAGCTGGGTGAAGTATGCTGCACCTTCGGGCGGCGGCTCGGGTGGCAGCGGCGGCTCGGGTGGCAGCGGCGGCTCGGGCGGAGGCATCTTTAACCCGGCCTACAACATCATGGTCGAAAGGACTATGAACGGCAGCATTACCGTTTCGCCTTCGTCTGCTGCCAAGGGCTCCACAGTAACCATCATGGTCTATCCCGACAGGGGCTATGAGCTGGAAATGCTTATGGTTATGGACAAGAAGGGCAGCGAACTCGATCTCAGAAAGTGGGGCGGCGAGTACAGCTTCATCATGCCTGCAGGCGATGTGACTGTCAGAGCCCGCTTCGTTGAGGAAGCTCCAACACAGAGCTTTGCGGATGTTTCCACGGACGCCTACTACTATGAGGCCGTCAAATGGGCTGCGAAAAACGGCATCACCGGCGGCGTCGGCAACGGTCTGTTCGCACCCGACGCTCCCTGCACCCGCGCGCAGATCGTCACCTTCCTGTGGCGTGCAGCGGGCAGTCCGGAGCCGAAGAATGCCAGCAGTTTCTCTGATGTACCCGCAAGTGCCTACTATGCGAGGTCGGTGGCTTGGGCAGTCGAGAACGGGATCACGACTGGCACGGGCAATGGAAGATTCTCACCCGATGCTACCTGTACGAGGGCGCAAAGCGTGACCTTCCTCTACCGTGCGCTAAGTGCCAGGGCAGAGGGTACAGCGGAGTTCCGCGATGTTCCCAAAAACGCGTACTATGCGGATGCGGTGGCATGGGCTGCAGCAAACGGCATCACCACCGGCATCGGCGGCGGGCTGTTCGGTCCCGATAATGACTGCACCCGTGCTCAAATCGTGACCTTCCTGTTCCGCACCTACAACAAATAATCGTCTCGGTACAATACAGATGTGGGGCGGCGGTATTATTCCGCCGCCCCATATTCTGGTTTCGGGTCGATGAATGAAAGGTATTCTTATTTGTAAGAGGAAAACGCAAAAGCTCACTTATAGGGCAACCATGTCTGTTTTCCCTAATTCCACATCAAATCTTAAATAGCCGTGAATCGCTATGGCTTGACATTCCTTGTTCCTTTCCATATAATACACAAGGGTGAGTACCTACCGGCACTTAGGCTGAAAAGTCTAAGTGCCGTTTTTACTTTACATGGGCATGTGGCTTTGGCTTGCAGCGATGATTCTTCAAAGCGTTATTCATTTCTGATGATGGAAATCAAATATAAAAAGTAGCATATGAAAATGGAGGAATGTGTTCGTATGAATATTACAGTTTATCTCGGTGCAAACGCAGGCAATGACCCTACTTTGCGCAAGGCTGTCCAGGAGCTTGGCGCATGGATAGGCACAAGCGGGAATGCACTGGTCTACGGTGGATCAAAGACCGGCTTGATGGGTGAGATCGCCAAAAGCGTTCTGGAGGCCGGTGGAAATGTGACTGGTGTGGAACCGCAGTTCTTTATGGATGAAGGTTTCCAGTATGACGGACTGACTGAACTGATCGTCACAAAGGATATGTCAGAACGCAAGAATGAAATGATCGAGTTGGGAGATGCCTTTATCGCCTTCCCCGGCGGCACAGGGACGCTGGAGGAAATTTCAGAAATCATGTCCAAAGTATCTCTGAAGCAGTTGGATGCGCCCTGCATTCTTTATAATCTGAACGGCTTCTATCAGGATCTGAAGGCACTCTTGAATCACATGATAGAAATGGGCTTGTCCTCGAAGGAACGGCAGGAAGGAATCTATTTTGTGGGTAGCCTTGATCAGATCAAATGTATTCTGGGCAAAGCCGACTAACAAAGCTTACCATCAAACACCTCTATGCTTTTGCTTTTCGGGGATGCGCTTGGTAAATGCACATTTTAACAAGTCTTGAAAAAGCAATAGAAGTGATAAAACTTTCCATTCCCATCCGGAACCCATAGGCTGTGCCGGACATGTCGGGCATTATTCGGGCAAGTCCACCTCGCCGACAAAAGAATATGTCCACAAGGAACTCTAGCGCAGCGGCGTTACGCTGAACCTGCTGCGGCTGGAATACTGCGACCAGTGTCGGGCTGCGGGCGAAATTCTATACCAGTCCACCCAGTTCAGCAAGTGCTATGCCGACTATCTGGCAAAGGTCAACGCTGCCATGCACCTGAACCACAAACCCGGTGAGGTTATGCAGGTGGATTGGGCTGGCGATACTGCCGCTGTTATTGACACAGACACCGGTGAAATTATCCCGGCCTATGTGTTCGTGGCAACCCTGCCATACAGCGGCTACAGCTATGTAGAAACCTTTTTCTCCATGAACCAGGAGTCATGGACCACTGCCCATGTGAATGCTTACAAATACTTCGGCGGTGTCACCCGGATCATCCAGTGCGACGACCTGAAAACCGGCGTGCAAAAGCATGGGAAGGATGAGGTCGTTCTCAACAAATCGTACCAAGAGCTGGCGCTGCTGATAAAGCATACCACCACCTACAAGGGGCTAAAGCCGCTGTATAGCGAATACAAAAAAACCCGTGACAAGGAAAAGTATCTGCGCGGACGTGAGCGCGAAATCATTCTCTTTGAAGCGTCGGCGCGGGCGCTGAAAGCAGCGGGCGTCGGTGATAAGCTCCCCCGACCTTGTCAAGCTGCGCGAGGAATATTCCAGGCTGACCGAAGAAAAGGATTGGCTGTACGCTGAGTACGGAAGCCTGAAAAAGCGTATGCGGGAATACGATGCCGTCAAGCAGAACATCGATAGCATCCTGTCCCCCAATCGTGGGCAGGAACAGGACAAAGCCTTGTAGCCTATCTGACATTCACACATTATTTCCAAATATTTTAATGTGTGTTTGTCGTTTCACGCTTGACAATTGCACATTATTTCTCTATAATATAATGTGCAATTGTCAAAGCGAGGTGAGAAACATGAATGCCAAGGAGAAAATCGAAGAACTGCTGGAAGCGTCGGAGGACGGCACGATCACCGCAGCGCAGGTGACGGAAGCCGGACTGCACCGCAGCGTTTTACAAGAGTTCGTCAAGAGTGGTGAGATGTACCGCTTCGGGCGCGGCCTGTATGTGCGGAGCAGCGCATGGGAGGACGATTTTTACCTCTTGCAGCGCAAGTATGGACGTGGGATCTACTCGCACGATACCGCTCTGTATCTGCTGGGCTATTCAGACCGTACCCCGGCAAAATATACGATGACCTTTCCCAAGGGCTACAATGCTCCGTCCTTAAAGCAGGAAAATTTAATTGTCAAGCGTGTTGTGCCGGAGAACTACGAGTTCGGCAGAATTGAAATTGAATCCCCCTCCGGCAATCCAATTCGTGTTTACGATTTGGAACGGACGCTGTGTGACATCCTGCGCGGCAGCGGCAGCGATGTTCAGATCGTCGGAGAAGCTATGAAACGCTATGCAGCGTCCAAGGATAAGAACATTCACAAACTGATGCAGTGCGCAGACCAGCTTCGCGTGAAGCCCAAGGTGCTGCGCTACATGGAGGTGCTGTGAAAACATCATTTAGTGTCAGAGGCGGCCCCGGGTGGAAAAAGGGCGCAGCAAAGCAAGCGTCCCAAGAGACGCCGCTATAATACAGTTGCAGACCTAACCGGCCAAAGCGTCCAAGGAAATTGAACCGGCAGTAACAAGGCCAAGAGAAACAAGCAGCTTGACTGCTTCTTTTGCGGAAGAAAGTGTCTGCTTTCTTTTCAAATCTTCCGGCATGTCGAATTTCTTCAAATCACTCGGATTGAAAATTTCTCCGGTTGACAGCATGGCGTAGATAGCAGTCAGGATCATGCTGGCGATCGCGATGGTGGCGCGTTTCTTTCCTCTGCGTTTCATCAAGCGATCGAACTTAATACGGTACAGTGCGGATACAATGCGTCCCCCAAAACGGCGGTGAGGTTGAGACAATCACAGAAATTCTTCCGTATGACGGAGGATATGCCTTCGATCTGAAAAACGGCAGCTTTGTTTACCGTGTGATTGCAGAATGGGACGATGGCAACCGTGTGGAATATGGCTTCATCGGGAAGTGGTTGTGATCCTGCGGCAATCAGAATAAAGGACTGACTATGATAAAGATACTATTGGTAGAAGACGATAAAATTATCGTTGCGAGCTTGAGCGAATATCTGAACAGCGAAG
>QWCH01003421.1_pt1 | contig 18536 bp, 21 predicted proteins | sample 1972671 | NCBI WGS metagenome assembly QWCH01 (sample SAMN09866713, study PRJNA288562) | Human gut metagenome isolate term3_stool, whole genome shotgun sequencing... | isolation source: gut | host: Homo sapiens | place: USA: California | reverse complement strand
CCAGACCGCCCTTGCGACCATCGGCACGACCTCCGTGCTGACCGGCGTAGACTGGCTGCTGGTGCTCAACACGACCGCCCTGGCTGGCATTTTGAGCGTGCTGACCAGTATCATCAAGGGGATTCCCGAGGCAGACGAATGAGTCGGCGGGAAGAACTGCTGAACTATCTGGGTGGCAAGGACAATGGGGTGATGATTGAACCCATGGTAGATGAGGTGGTGTTCCTGGAGCAGCAGCTCACGGAGCTGCGGAAGCTGCCGTTCCTCCGGGTTCACCCGCACAACCCGGAGATTCAGAAAGCAACACCGGCCAGCCGGATGTATGTTTCTCTGATGGCGCAGTACAACGCCAATATCCGGACGCTGGCGCGGCTGTCGGGCAAAATCGAAGTAGAGGAAGAAAGCCCGTTGCGGAGTTGGGTGAAAAGTCATGCTGGTAATTAGATGTAATAAGCTGTTAAGCGATGAACAGTTTAATAAATATGTTGAAATGTTCAATGCGCAGATTAAGGAAAATGGGTTTCTAATCCTCCCGGCTGAATTTAACGTAGTTACGAATAGAGAGGGAAAATCCTCCAAGGCCCGGGTGGTAAAAAATGTGGTAAAGCGCAGTGTAATGGCCGATATTGTAAGCGGCAGAGGGTTAAGGCCATTGTGATTATACGTGAAAAAACGCTTTGGACGCCTGATAACTCATTCCTGTTGGAATACCGGGCACGGGCTGAGAGTGGGGAGATTATCATTGGGCAAGAGCTTTGGCAGGAGCTAGAGAACTTGTATGAGGATTTCCACAACGACCGCTATTTCTATAACACCGATACCGCCAACCTGCGCATGGATTTCATGGAGCATTGCGTGCGGCTGACAAAGTCGCCGTTCTACAATCAACCCATGGTCCTCATGCTCTGGCAGAAGGCGTGGATTGAGGCGCTCTACTCGTTCAAAATGGCCGATACCGGCTTTGACCGGTTCAAGAAGACCATCCTATTGATTGCCCGGAAGAATACGAAGAGCGAAACTTCATCGGCGCTGGGGCTGTCTGAGTTTATCACGGGGAACGAGGGTGCAGATATTTGTTGCAGCTCCAACGATGACACACAGGCCAGTCTGGTCTATGACGCGATCGACACCATGCGGATGCTCATTGACCCAAACGACCTGGACACCAAGCGGAACCAGCGCTTCATTTTGAACAAGGTCACCAATACCAAAGTGTTCAAGATGTCCGACCGGACAAAGAATAAAGAGGGGCGGAACATCGACTTTGCAATCGTGGATGAGACCCACGAAATGAAAGAGAATGTCATTGGTAAGTCTGTTGAGCAGTCCCAGTCCTTGAAAGATAACCCGAAGTTTATCAATATCACGACGGAAGGTTTCGTGGTGGACGGATACCTGGATGAGGAGCTGAAAAAGGCCCGTGCGGTCATCCGCCGGGAGGACACCGGCATAGCAGGGGAACGCCTGCTGCCGTGGCTCTACACCCAGGACAGCGAACTGGAGGTATGGCAGGGCGACCGGGAGAACCGGCTGTGGATGAAGAGCAATCCCACCCTTGGCATCGTCAAGAAGTGGGAGTACTTAGAGGAACAGGTGGACATGGCCAGGACGAGCAAGGCGGACAGAATCTTCGTGCTGGCCAAGGATTTCAACATCAAGCAGAACGGTGGACAGGCGTGGCTGAACCTGGAGGACTATGACTATCAGGCCGTCTACGACCTGGAAGACTTCCGGGGCTGCATCTGCCTGGGGGCAGTGGATATGTCGGAGACCACCGACTTGACCTGCGCCAAAATCCTGATGATGAAGCCTGGTGACAACACGAAGTATATTTATACGATGTATTTCATCCCGGAGCGGAAACTGACGGAATCCGATGACAAAAGTGCTGGTGCCAAGTACGCAGAATGGGCGAAGGCCGGATACATCACCGTATCAGAGGGCAATGACATCGACCTTGCCCTGGTGGCGGACTGGTTCTATCAGCTGTATGTGTCCTATGACATCAAGCTGTGGAAGTGTGGTTATGACCAGCGCTTCTCGAAAGACTGGCTCAACCAGATGGAGTTTTACGGCTGGCAGAAGGCCAACGATGACCTGATCCTGATCTTACAGAACCGGGAGACGTTGAGCAATGCCATGAAGCTGTGCGAGGCTGATTTTTCCCACCAGCTCATCAACTATAACGACAACCCAGTGGACAAATGGAGCCTGAAAAATGCCGGTATCGACGTGGACAGCGTAGGCCGCTGTATGGCAGTCAAGCTGGAACCGCAAAAGCGGATTGACGGCGCTGTGACGCTCATCATCCTGTATGAAATGTACCGGCGCTATCGGACAGAATTTAAGCAGTTGCTAGAGAGGTGATGTGATTGAGCTGGCTGGATAAACTGCGGCGGAAAAAGCCGCAGAATACAACGTATGCGGATATGCTGAACGGGTTTACGCCAATCTTCTCCCAGTTTGGGGATAATATCTATGCGTCTGATGTGGTGCAGCAGGCAATTCGCTGCATCGTTCAAGAAACGAAAAAGCTGAAGCCGACGCATATCCGGGAAGACGGGTCAGACAAGATTGCAGTTAGAGGGAATATCCAAACCATCTTGGACAAGCCCAATGAGATCATGACCACCAGCGATTTTCTCGAGAAGATCGTATGGCAGTTATTCTTCAATTACAACTGCTTTGTACTACCCACCTATTATGTCTGGAAGGATGAGAAGGGCGCAGAGCGGCGGCAGTACACTGGCCTCTACCCGTTGGCGCCGACGCAGGTTGATTTCATTCAGGACGCTAGTGATACGCTCTACGTTAATTTGACGTTTGCGAATAATTATGAGACAACCATCCGATACAGCGATATTATTCACATCCGCTACGACTACTCGGTCAGCGAGTACATGGGCGGTGATGAGAACGGACAGCCTGACCACCGGGCGTTGCTGGAGGTCTTGCAGCTCAATAAGGATTTGCTGACGGGCATCTCCAAGGGGATGCGATCCAGCTTTGCAATCAATGGCGTTGTGCGGTTCAACACGCTGCTGGATGGGGGCAAGACGGAAGCAGCGCTGAAGGAGCTGGAGACAAAGCTGCAAAAGTCGGAAAGCGGTTTCCTGCCCTTGGACTTGAAGTCGGAATTTGTCCCCATCAAGAAGGAAATCCAACTGGTGGACGAGAAGACGTTAGAGTTCATCGACACGAAAATTCTCCGCCAATTCGGTGTGCCCCTCTGCATCCTGACCGGGGACTACACCAAGGCTCAGTATGAGGCATTTTACCAGAAGACGCTGGAACCGCTCATCATCTCCATCGGTCAGGCGTTCACGCGGACGCTGTTCACCGACCGGGAGCGGGCCTATGGGAACAGGGTTGTCTTGTATCCCAAGGATTTGATCTTCATGAGCGTTGACCAGACGCTGGAGATGATCCGGCTGCTGGGCGACAGCGGGGCGCTGTATGAGAACGAGAAACGTGTTGCGGTCGGTCTGCCGCCGCTGGTCGAGTTGGAGGGCGTGCGGATGCAGTCCCTGAACTATGCCAACGTAGACATGGCCAGCACCTACCAGCTTGGCAAGACTGCGCAACCGTCCAATGACGAGAATGGAGGTGGACAGGATGAAGAGTAAGAAGCCGCTGGAACAGCGACAGTATCATTTTGATATTCGAGCGGAGGAGAATGATACCGGAAGCATCATTACAGGCCGTCCCATCGTCTATGACAAAGTGACAGATCTGGGCTATTGCGCCGAGGTCATCGAGCAGGGAGCGCTGGATGAGACTGACCTGCGCGATGTGCGGTTTTTAGTGAACCACGACATCAGCAAGATTCCCCTGGCCAGGAGCCGAAAGAATACGAAGAACTCCACCATGCAGTTATCCGTGGACAAGGACGGCATGGGAATCCGGGTGAACCTGGACACAGAGAACAATACGGACGCCCGGAATCTGTATAGCGCCGTGAAACGTGGGGACGTATCAGGTATGTCCTTCATGTTTTCGGTGCGAGAGGAAGAGTGGGAGAACTTGGATTCGGATTATCCCACCAGACATATCAAAGCGATTGGCACAGTGGTGGAAGTGAGCGCGGTGACATTCCCCGCCTACGACAGCACTGAGATCAATGCCCGTGGAAAGACGGCGTTGGAGAATGCCCGTCAAGCGGTGGAGACTGCGAGGCAGAAGCGGGAACGGTCGGTGGACACTGACCTTGCGTTGGAAAGATTAAAAGCACACTATCTCTATGACATTTAGGAGGTTTACCGATGTTCAAAGACTATCTGAAGAAGGTCATCGCAGCCAAGGAAGCCCGTGCGGCGGAGCTGCGCAAGCTAATCAAACAGGCAGACACTGCCGATGAAGTGCGTTCCCTGGGCGAGACTCTCCAGGCCATCCTGGATGAGCTGTCCGATGCGAAGGAACAGCTGGACGCCGCTGAAGAAGATAAGGGCGAGGAAAAAGAACCTGTTCCTGCACCTGATGAACGGGAACAGGTTCCCGCTGGTGCAGAGCTTAGAGGCGGTAACCCGCTGGCAGCCTATGGCCAGCATCGTGCGCCTGCCCAGCGTGCCGGAAGCATCCTGGACACCATGGAATACCGGAATGCCTTTGCCGCCTACGTGAGAACCGGTGACGAATCCCAGTTCGCCGCGCTGGAATCCCGTGCGGATGCTACTCTGATTACTACCGATGTTGGCAAGATCATCCCCAACACCATCATGCAGGAGTTCATCAAGGACCTGAAGGTCTATGGCAACCTGTATAACCGGGTGCGGAAACTGAACGTCAAGGGCGGCGTGGAATTTCCCATTGAATCCCTGGTTCCCACTGTGAGCTGGATTACCGAGACCACCGTATCTGACACCCAGAAGGCACCGGAACTGAAGACCTCTGTGTCCTTCGGCTATCACATCTGCGAAGCGAGAATTGCCCAGTCCCTGCTCTCCCAGGTGGTCACCCTGGACATTCTGGAATCCGAAATTGCCAGACTGCTGGCGGAAGCCTTCGTGAAGGAATTTGACCGCATTATTATCAACGGCACCGGCTCCGGCCAGCCCACCGGCATCCTGACGGATACCCGTGTGGCGGCCACCCATAAAGTCGCATTTACCGCCGCCGAGCTGGCAGATTGGACTAAGTGGAGAACCAAGCTGTTTGCCAAGATTCCTCTGGCCTATCGCGGCGAAGGTGTCCTGATTATGACCGCTGCGACCTGGGAGACCTACATCATGACCATGAAGGATGACAACAACCGTCCCCTGTATGTGGAGACCTACGACCCGACCAACGGCAATCTGACCTGCCGCTTCGGCGGTCGTGAGGTCATCCTGGTGGAACCGGACATCCTCAAGGATTTTGACACCGCTTCCACTGGTGACGCCTGGGCAATCTATCTGAAGCCTACCGACTATGCGATCAACTCCAACCTGCAGATCGGCTTTAAGCGCTGGTTTGACGATGACAAGAACCGCTACGTCAACAAGGGCTTGTGCATCATGGACGGTAAGCTCCTGGACGTCAACGGCGTGTTCATCCTGAAGAAGTAAGGAGGATTATCATGGGCAACACCGTAATCGCGCTCAAGAACCTGGCGGTCAAGCTGGGGTGTGCGGAGAAAGCAGCTGATGTCACCGGCGACACCATCGCGGAGGTCCTCCAGTTCATGGCGGACCATTATCCTACAAGCGGCAGCTGATGAGGAAGGAGGCGGGTGACGATGCTAGAGCGTGTGAAAGCCTTACTGGGCATCCAGGGCGATTATCAGGATGCGACCATCAACGGGTATATCGAAGAAGTCACGGCGTTCTTGGTGGATTCAGGCGTTGACAATGCGGACATTACGCCCGGCATCGTTGCCCGGGGGGTCTCTGACCTCTGGAATTATGGGAGCGGCGACGCTGGCTTTTCGGAGTATTTCCTCCAGCGCGCCACTCAGCTGGCGTATCAGGCACAGGACTGAGGAGGTGTGCGACGATGGCAGGATTTAAACCGGCGTTTCCGTATGCGACGCCAATCGAGCTGTTGATTCCTACTTACAAGACGGTCAAGGGCGTCCGGGTGAAGGTTTTCCCGGAGACGGGCGTCCGACTGGATTGCAGTTTCAAGACCTACGGCGGGACGGAGCGGAATGACAACGATGTGTATGCCGTGATCGACACTGCCAACGTAGAGACCTGGTTCCACCCGGATCTGGGCAGTGATTGCCGCATTAAAGTTTTGACCACCGGCGCTGTATATGAGGTGCTGGGCGAACCGGAAAACATCAATATGCGGAATCAGTTCTGCAAATTCAAGGTGCAGCGAGTAAAGGGGCAGGCATAATGGGCAGACGCATCAAGTTCGGGTTCGATACCAAAGGCTTTGAAGACCTTGCCGCAAGATTTGACGGGCTGGGTGGCGACCTACAAGCGTTCTTCACCGATCAGTTGGAACAGATTGGAGAGACGGTAGGGGAGGACACGCTGGAGGCAGTGCGAGCCAGCAACCTCCCTGCCGGAGGCAAATACTCGCAGGGCGATACGGAGAAATCCATCATCCGGAACCCCAAGGTGTCCTGGACAGGAAACATCGGCTCCCTGCCGATCGGTTTTGACTATGCCAAGCCGGGCGCGGGCGGGTTCCTTATCACGGGGACGCCCAGGATGAAGCCGGATCACCAGTTGGAGACGATTTACGCGAGGAAGAAATACTGTGCCGGATTGATGAAGGAAGTGTCTGACGCTTTGACGGAAGAAATCGGGCGACGGATGAAGGGTGGTTGATATGGTAGTCGATCTACTGATTTCTACGCTGGAGAGCCTGGGGTATCCCGTCTACCGGCAAGGTTCCTTCACAGAGGAGGAGCCGTATCCGGACCACTTCTTTACGTACTGGAATGTGGAGACAACGGATGGCTCCCATTACGACAATCAGGTTCATTCCTATGTGTGGGATTTTAACGTATTTTTCTATTCCATCGACCCTGCCAACACATTTCGAGTGCTGGACGATGCGATAAGCGCATTAAAAGCAAAGCGCTTCATCGTGCCGGGGAAAGGCTTTGACGCGGAGACCGATGAGCCGACCCACACCGGCAGGGGTATCAATGTTTTGTTCTTAGAAATCAACTAGGAGGTTTATTATGGCTGAAATTTTTGAATATCGTGGCGTGGAAGGTCTGGTGTATGCAGAAGTCACTGCCGATGATGACGAAAGCTATACCACAGGCACGGTCAAGCAGCTGGCTGGCGTGGCGGAGATCGGTCGGACAACGGAGACCAGCTCCGAGCCGCACTACTATGATAATGTGCCTGCCGTCGTGGTCAGTTCCACCGGTTCTGACGAGGTGACCTGTACTGTCTCCGCGATCCCGCTGGAAGTCCTGGCGGAGATCACCGGTCAGCAGTATGACAGCAATCTGGGTGTTCTCATCGAGGGCGAACGGGAGACCAAGTATTTTGCCCTGGGTTACAAGGCAAAGAAGACCAACGGTAAAGAAGTCTATGTGTGGCGTTACAAGGGCCAGTTCTCTATTCCTGATTCCACTCATGCGACCGAGGATGACGGCACCGACGCAAACGGGCAGGAGATCACTTACACTGGCATTTCTACCACCCACAAGTTTACCAAGACCGGCAAGCGGGCGAAGGCGATGAACGTTGACCTGGAAGCGGACAAGGCTAACGTGTCCACCTTCTTCGACACCGTTACTACGCCGGACACCCTGACCGCAAAGTCTACGGGCTGATGCGCGGCTCAAATTACATCAGGAGGATTGCAGTATGCAGCTGAATTTGAACATCTATAGAGGGCGTGAAGTGGAAAAGGTCTACACCGCAGATGAATATGACATCCTGTTCGGCACGGTGGAAGACTTGGTCAACCTCATCGACGTGGACAGTCTGACCGGCGGCAAGACGGACGCCGATTTTGTCGGTGCGGTCGCCGCGCTACTCAAGGGCGGCATCGGCTCCGTCCGGTCTCTGCTGAAGGAGATTTTCCCGGACGTGACCGATGAAGAGCTGAAGCGGGTGAAGATGCGCGATGTGGTGAATATTCTGGTCAACGTGCTCAAGTATGGGTTTATCAACATGAAAGGAGTCAGCAGCGCAAAAAACTGAGCGGGGGGGATGATACCCCCCTATCTCTTTATGCGGTGCTATTTGAAATTACCGTGTCCCTGTGTGAGCGTTTTCCGGCCTACACGCCCACGGCGATCAGGCGTTTGCCGGTGCGAGAAGTGTTCCTGCTGGTCAAACGCCTGAACGAGTATGGGGCCCGGCAGGCGAAGAAAACGCAGAATACGAAGAAGGGCAGAGTGATCAGGCGGCCCGCTGGTGACGATTGGTTTTAAGGTGGTGAAACTGTGGCCGAAGAATTTACTTCCAAATTTAGCGTAGACATTACTGACCTAAAGAAGGGGATGCAGCAGGCCAACCAGCTCATGAAGGTGGCCACGTCGGAATTTAAGGCGGCGACCGGCGGCATGGATCGGTGGGCGGAATCTGCCGAGGGCTTGAGCGCCAAGCTCAAGCAGCTGAATGCGACGGAAGACGCCCAAAAGGCGAAGCTGGCGCTGTTGACGGCGGAGTATGACAAAGTCGTTGCCGCCGAAGGTGAGAACTCCAAGGGCGCGCAAGACCTGTATATTCGTATCAACAACCTGAAGGGTGAGATTGGGAAGACAGAAGCGCAAATGCGGCATTACTCCGCTCGCCTGGCCGAGGTGCAGGCTGCGGAAGCGGACGCGGCGAAAACTGCCCTGGAGGAAGAGAACGCCCTGGAAAGCCTGCAAACTGTCATCGGCGGACAGGAGGCGAAGCTGTCCAAGCTCAAGGCGCAGTATGCTCAGGTCGTCCTGGAGCAGGGCGAGACGTCCAAGGAAGCCCGAACGCTGGCAAAAGAGATTGTGTCCCTGTCTAGTGACCTGGCGGAAAACAAGTCTAAACTGAGCGACGCCGAGGGTGCGGCGGATAAGTTCGACCAGAGCCTAGACGATGTGGGCGACGCCGCTGAGGATGCGAGCGGCGGCTTTACCGTCATGAAGGGCGCTCTTGCTGGCTTAATTGCTGATGGTATTAAAGCTGCAGCTGGGGCATTTAAGGAACTTGCAACAGCGTCCTCCGAGGCGAATGCAAACTTCCAAGCGCAGACTGGCGCAAGCGCAAAAGAAATGGAGAAGTTTTCTGATTCCATCGAGCGGGTCTACTCCCACAACTTTGGCGAGTCCATGCAGGACGTGGCCGAGGCAATGGCTCAGGTGAAGCAGCAGACCGGCGAGATAGACCCGTCCAAGCTGGAGAAGATGACGGAGAATGGCATTGCCTTGCGCGACACATTCGGGTTTGACCTGAATGAATCTTTGCGAGCAGTCAACATGCTCATGCAGCAGTTTGGATTAACTTCTGACCAGGCATTCAACCTGGTGGTCAAGGGCGCCCAGAATGGCCTGGACAAGAACGGTGACCTGCTGGATACCATCAACGAGTATTCCGTACATTACAAACAGCAGGGCTATACCGCTGATGAGTTCTATAATTCCCTTATCAACGGCTCTGCATCGGGCACGTTCTCCGTGGATAAATTGGGCGACGCCATGAAGGAATTTGGTATCCGTACGAAGGATACCGCGAAGAGCACAGACGAAGGATTTAAGCTACTGGGGCTCAACGCCGACCAGATGCGGAAAGACTTCGCTGCCGGTGGTGATACTGCCCAGGAGGCAACCCAGAAAGTTCTAAAGTCTCTGTTCTCCATGAACGATCAGGTCAAACAGAACCAAGCCGGGGTAGACTTGTTCGGGACGATGTGGGAAGACCTTGGCGTCGAAGGCGTCAAGGCACTGATGGACGTCTCCGGCAAAGCTGCTACCACCACTGACGCCATGAAGCAGCTTAACGACGTGAAATACGCCGATGTTGGCAGCTCCATTTCCTCCATCGGCAGGGCATTGCAGTCCGAATTTCTGCAACCACTGGTCGATCAGGTGACGCCCGCCGTGGCGAACTTCGCGAAAGCGTTTGTAGAGAAGATCCCGGCGGTCAAAGAGGCTATTTCTGACGTCGCCGCAAAGCTCAAAGAGTGGAGTCCGCTGATTGCTGGCATTGGCACGGCAATGGCGACCTATTTCGTTGTCGGGAAAATTCAGGCGTTTATCACGGCAATCAAGAGTGGTGCGGCGGCGCTGAAATTGATGGAGGTGGCGCAGCTCGCCCTAAATGCGGTGATGAGCCTGAACCCTATCGGCTTAATTGTTGCGGCGATTGCTGGTTTGGTAGCCGCATTTGTGGCTTTGTGGAACAAGTCTGAAGCGTTCCGCAACTTCTGGATAGGGTTGTGGGAGACGGTCAGCGGTACTTTTTCTGCTGTGTGGAACGGCATTGTGAACTTCTTTACGGTTACCATTCCGGGTGCGTTCAATAGCGCAAAAGAGGCCGTGGGCGGCTTTGTTTCCGGTGTGGTCGAGTGGTTCCAGCAGATGCCGGGGCGCATCAGCGAGTTCATCGGCAACGTGCTGACCAGTATCGGTGAGTGGGCGATCAATATGCGCGATAAGGCCGTAGAGACCGGGCAGAACTTCCTAAATGGCGTCATCACGTTCTTCCAGAACCTGCCCGAAAATATCGGCTTCGCTTTGGGCTTTGCGATCGGCACCGTCGCCCGATGGGGCGTAGACCTCTGGACGAAGGCAGTTGAGATCGGCAAGACCTTCTTAGAGAATGTCGTTACCTTCTTTAGGGAACTGCCGGGGAATATCCTCACATTTTTGCAGAACGTCATTTCCAACGTCTCTAACTGGGCGGTCAGCATGAAACAAAAGGCAGTGGAGACCGGGAAGAACTTTCTCACGAACGTAGTCAACTTCTTCAAGCAGCTGCCTGGCAGGATTTCGGCGTTCCTCCAAAATGTCATCACCAGCGTAGCGGCTTGGGCGATCAACATGAAGAACAAGGCAATCGAGACTGGCCGGAACTTCCTGAACAATGTCATCAACTTCTTCAAACAGTTGCCCGGCAGAGTGGCGTCTTTCCTGTCCAACGTCATCTCCAACCTGACGTCCTGGGCGTCGAATATGGGGAAGAAGGGCAAAGAGGGCGCGAAGAATATGTTTGACGCTGTGGTGAACGGCATCAAGAGCTTGCCTGGGAAACTTCTATCCATCGGCAGCGACATTGTACATGGCTTGTGGAACGGCATCAGCGGTGCCGCTGGGTGGCTCAAGGATAAGATCATGGGGTTCGGCAACGGTATCATCAACGGCTTCAAGAAAGCCTTTGGTATCAACTCTCCGTCCAAAGTCATGCGAGACCAGGTGGGCAAATGGCTGCCGCCGGGCATCGCAGAAGGCATTGAGAGGAACGCCAAAGTAGCGCAGAAGGCCATGCGCAAACTCAGCAGTAGCCTGCTGGCGGAATCTGGCGGCATTGCGGTGGGAAGTCCCATCAGCACCCATTCTGCTGGCGGCGGAATCCAGGCCACACGGGGTGGAGTTGTCCAGACGTTCTACCAGTACAATAACAGTCCGAAGGCGCTCTCCCGCCTGGAAATCTACCGTCAGACGAAAAATCAGCTGGCGTTTGCAAAGGGGGTCTGACCATGTACAAGCTGAAAGTAGAGAATGAGCGGGGAGATCAGCTGGAACTGACCCACAGCAACGACTATACAGTCACCAATGTGGAGGGGCTGAATCCGCCCAAGGCGACCATCAACACGGCGGTCGTTGCGTCCTTTGACGGCTCCCGCTTCAATAGCAGCCGGATGGGCGAGCGGGATCTTGTGCTCACCATCGTCATCGAGAACGAGATCGAGCGGAACCGGCTCAAGCTCTACCAGTATTTCAAGCCGAAGAAGCCGTGCAAGCTGTATTATAAGAACGCGTCCAGGGACGTCTCTATTGAAGGGTATGTGGAGACCTTTGAAGTCTCCCTGTTTGACAACCGGCAGATGGCGCAGATCAGTGTCATCTGCCCTGACCCGTTCTTCCAGGCCCTGGCGGAGCGGACGGTTGATTTCCGGAGTGTGACGCCTCTGTTTCACTTCCCTTTTGCAGCGCCAGATGCGGGCATCCCATTCGCCGAGCAGGAGACCAACGTCAGCAAGGTTATCATCAACGGCGGTGACGTGGAGAGCGGCGTACTGATCACTCTCCACGCCAACGGCCCGGTGTCCAATCCGGTGCTGTACAACGTGGATACCAGAGAGTCACTGGGGCTGACCCTGACCATGCAGGACGGGGATACCGTCACCATCAACACCAACAAGGGGCAGAAATCCATTCTGCTGAATCGGGGCGGCGTGACAACCAACATCATCAACCGGCTGGTCCGGGGTTCTTCGTGGTTCCAGATTGCCAGCGGCGAAAACACATTCACTTACACGGTAGCGGATGACCTGACTGCCAATCTGACCGTCACCTTCCAGCATACCGACAAGTATGAGGGGGTGTAGCCGTGGATATTTACGTATTTGACACAGCCTTTGATATGGTGGGCATCGTAGATTCATATACATCACTCATCTGGACGACTCGATATTACGCGCCTGGTGATTTTGAACTGTATCTGCCAGCCACCGACGCCATGATCTCACTGCTGCAAGAGGACTACTATCTGTGCCGAGCGGATGACATTGACGGCGACACCTACAGGAATGTGATGGTCATTGAGACAGTCAACCCTAAGACGGACGTGGAAGACGGCAATTCCCTGACGGTCACGGGGCGCTGCCTGAAATCCATCCTGTCCCGCCGCATCATCTGGAATCAAACCAGCATCAACGGCAAGCTGGAGCTGGGCATCCGCAAGATTCTGACAGAGAACGTCATTGCCCCGGCCGTGAGCGAACGGGCGATCAGCAATTTCACCCTTGGCGAGAGCAAGGGATTTACAGACCGGATTGAGATCCAGGCCACCGGGGACGAGATCGCCGCCTTTCTGCAAGAGGTCTGCACGCCCTGTGAGATGGGCTGGGATGTGTGGGTTCGGGGGCACGCCTTCGTGTTTGAGCTATACAAGGGCACAGACCGCTCCTACGACCAGACGACCAACCCCTATGTCGTGTTCAGCCCAGAATACGACAACCTTATCAGGAGTGATTATGCTCGCAGCAAGGCAAAATACAAGAATACAGCACTTGTCGCCGGGGAAGGGGAGGGCATCGACCGCCGCCGTGAGGTGGTCGGGGCTTATAGCGGACTACAGCGCTACGAGGTCTATGTGGACGCGCGGGACATCAGCAGCAACGAAGGCGAGATTGCCGATGAGCAATACAAGGCGATGCTGTCCGAAAAGGGCGCAGAAAAGCTCTCCGAGCTGGGCGCAACGGAGCGCTTTGAGGGGGAAATTGAGGTCAGCTCCAACTATATCCTAGGCAAGGATTATTTCCTGGGAGATGTGGTAGCGGTCATCAACGAATACGGGATTGAAGCCAGCCCCAGGATTGTGGAGATCATCGACGCGGATGACGACACCGGCAGGAGCATCATCCCCACATTCAGCACATGGGAGGTATGATAGATGGCGCTTGAATATGGATTTTTTAACGCCGTAAAGCAGACAGATGGCACATATGACAGGGTATACAACGCGGAACAGATGTCCCGGTATTTCAATGGCCTGGTATCTCCCGGCGTCTACGAATCTGTCGGCGGCGGATTGCAGGTCAGAGCGGGGACCGGCATGACGGTGCAGGTGCAGACCGGCCGGGCAATCCTGGGCGACAACTGCCAGTGGTTGGACAATGACGCTGTCCTGGACATCGTCCTAAACGCTGCGCACGTGACCTTGAACCGGTATACGGCCATTGTCATGCGGCTGGATTACACCAATCGGAATATCAGCATCGTGGCCGTGGACGGCGCAAACGCGACTGCCCCCACCAAACCGGCTATGACCCGGACCAGTGCGATCATGGAGTATTGCCTTGCGTATGTGTATGTAGGGAAGGGCGTCACGACCATCACCCAGAGTGCCATTACCGATACCAGACCGGACAATACCGTTTGTGGTTGGGTGACTGGCCTGGTGCAGCAGGTGGATACCAGCCAGCTCTTCCTCCAGTGGCAGACGGCCTATGCGGAGTTTTACGCCCAAATGCAGGCGTGGCAGACGCAGCAGGAAGCGGCGTTTGACGCATGGTTTTCCACCCTGACTGGACAGTTGCAGGTGAATACCTACATCCAGGAGTACCGGAACACTGTCAGCGTCACCACCAGCGCCACTCAGGTTAGTATTGGTATCAGCCAGTATGTGCCCACCACAGACATCCTGATTGCGAACCTGAACGGCATTGCATTGGTGGAGGGTACAGACTACTCCATCAGCGGGACGGGCACAGGGGCGAAAATGACGCTCACGAAAGCCATTGACGGCAACAACGTGATTGAGTTCCGAGTGCTGAAATCTAAGATTGGTCAGCAGACGGCTTAATTGGAGGTAGAAATTATGACACTGAAAGGCATCGACGTATCTGAACATCAGGGCGTCATTGACTGGGCGAAGGTGGCCAAGGATGGGGTGCAGTTTGCGGTCATCCGGGCTGGCTACGGTCGGGAGCTGAGCCAGAAGGACAAGCAGTTTGAGCGCAATTACGCCGGTGCGAAAGCTGCCGGTATCAAGGTGGGGGCGTACTGGTACAGCTATGCTAATAGTGTGGAGCGTGGCGAGCAGGAGGCAAAAACTTGCCTCAAGGTGCTGGAGGGCAAGACCTTCGAGCTGCCGGTCTTCTTTGACCAGGAATATGAGAAGTCCATCCTGGCCTTGAGCAACAAGACACGGACGGACATCGTGTTGAAGTTTTTGGAGACCGTCAAGGCGGCTGGTCGCAAAGTCGGCCTGTACAGCTCCACCAACTTTATCACGACCAAGCTCCAAGCAAATCGCCTGACTACCTACCCTCTGTGGCTGGCTGAATACGGCTCCAGACTCCACTACACCGGAAAGGTCTGGGCGTGGCAGTACACCAGCAAAGGCAGAGTGTCGGGCATCAGGGGCAACGTGGACTGCAATCACGGGTATTTTGCGCAGCCCCAGACCGGCAACACCGACCTGCTTCGCAAGGGAGATAAAGGCGATGACGTCAAGCTGCTCCAACACCGGCTCAACCTGGTGGGCAGTCAGCTGACGGAGGACGGCATCTGGGGCGTCAAGACCGATCAGGCCGTGCGGAATTACCAGTACAAGGCCGGTCTGACGGTGGACGGCATCGTAGGCCCGAAGACCCAGGCGGCGCTCATCCGGGATGCAATCCTGGCCAGGGCGGCGGAAATCGGCGCTTACATGGTCAAGCACAAGTGGCACTACAAGGACGGCACCTACAAAGCAAAGGACACCTGGGCGGCTACCAAGGCGCTGAGCAAGCCTGGCAGCAGCTGCTCCCACTACGTCAGTTGGGTGCTCCAGGACGTGGGTCTGTTGGAGTCCGGAAAACGCATCAGTCACGATGGGGGCAAGGTAACCGGCACTGGTAGCCTGCTGGGTTGTCAGGTCATCCAGGCAAAGGGCAAGACCTGGGACAAGCTGGCCGACCTGCGGCCGAGTGACGTGTGCGTGTGGGAAAGTAATCTGGCAATCTACGCCGGAAACGGCAAGTGGTACGACGCAGGTGGGCCGTTCCAGGCCAACACCAAGGATGGGCGTTATACCAAGGTGGGGCCGGTTGCGCCGTACTATGACCGGACGAAGCCGGTCTATTACCTGGTGCGGGCAAGGGTATAAAAAGCCAACTCACCGAGTTGGGCATAGATAAAACGAAGCGCCTGGAGCACTGCCCCAGGCGCTTCGTTTGACCCCAATTTTGACCCCAACTAGCTTGATGAGGCATGAGGACATAACGCAAAAAAGACAATAGAAATTGCGGAAATAAGAGAAAACGTTCTAAACCTGATGATATTTGCGGTATATAGTTATCAAATTTAGAGTTCAAATCCCTCCTTCTCCGCCAAGAAAACGGTTAAAACCTTCCGGGTTTGGCCGTTTTTCTTTGTTTTTGGAATTCACCAATCGTGCAAAAATCCTATCTGGTATTGTTTAGATGACGAGGTGACATACATGACATCATACGAAAGAATCAACGAAAGAACGCCGAGCGGCGGCGCTTATTCAGAAATTTTTTATTTTGACGAAGACGGAGAACTGGCTGATAAATCGCAAGCGGTTCGGTGTGTGATCCGAGAATGCGCTGAAAATGGCGACCTCATCAATGAAATTTTCGGCGCTATTGAGAAGCCGTATAAAAGAAGATCACTGTTCAGACGTATAAGAAGAGCACTGTTCAAGTGAAGCCGGAGCTTGCAGAACGGATCGCGCAGTACCGAGACAGAGAGGGCATCAGCATGCCGCAGTTTTTGCAGCGGGCGATCGACCTGCTGGATAACTAGACTGCCGCAGTGGCGTCGTAATATCGTGAATGGTGTTGATATGGCAGCACGCAAAAACAAACAAGCGTTCCCACCTGGGAACGCTTGTTTTTCGTCTTACAGCAGACGTCACTCCACCACCGGCGGGATGAACCGCTCCAGCGCCTCCCGCAGCCTGGGATGGCGGATGACAAAGTGGATGGCAGGAGCCTTTCCCTTGGACACCATGGCCCACTGACCCACTCGCAGGAAGATTTGCAGATTGCGAAAAGGGTGTAGTTGGGGTGGCAGGCGGCGAAGCGCTCGGTCTCCCGGAGGTGGGTCAGATATTCCGGATAGGTATAGCACAGGTCGCTCTCGCAGAAGGCGCCGGACACGTCCAGCGCTGGTGGGTGCTGGTCGAACGACCCCTGAGAGAGGACGGACAGCTCATCCACTACCTCACCCGTCTCCAAGATGGCCGCCATCCGCTGCCGTTGGGCGGCGGCATGGCTCAGGAGGATCGCCTGCAGCTCCCCGTCCACCTGACGGGCGTCCAGGAAGGCGGCCAACGTCTCCGGCGCCATGGTGTACAGGGGAGGGGAGGAGAGGATGCCACGCCGCTTCCCCGCTTTCCCGGCGTCGGCCAGCAGGAAGGCGCTCAGCTCGTGGGCACGGTCGCTGCGGTAGATCTCCATCAGCGGCTACGCCCGCTCCAACAGCGCCTGTGCCTGGCGGGCGTAGAACTCCACCTCTCGTTTGGACTTGGTGAGATAGTACCGCCCCTGACTGTGGTGTCCGGCAATGGCCTCGCCTGTGAGCGCAGCGGCACCGGAGACCTTGAGCAGGTGCAGGAACACATTGTCCTGAGCGTGCTTCAGGTAGTAGGGGGAGATCTGCCCGGTCATGTACATGGGGATCCACCCCTCCAGCCCCAGCATCATCTCCTCAAAGGAGCGGTTCAGGTTGTGGATCTGGTTCAGATGCAGCCCCTTCTTCAGCAGCATGGCCATGCCGAACATCCACTTCTTGGGAAACTCCGGGTCCTTGGCCATCTCTGTCATGGGCATATCGCTGTACATGGTCACCGGCTGCCGGGACTTGGACAAAACGGTGGCGCGCAGGAAATCCAGCTCGCTGTCCATCATCTCCGCCAGCCCAAAATAGCTCTTGGAGGAGGGGAGCTGGAAGGGGGCGGTGGGCACCTTGAGCAGGTCGAAATGGATGGCCTGGATGTACTCGTTCAGGTCGAAGGTGTCCAACTTGGCCAAAAATCCGGCGATGTCCGTCTTACCCTCTGGCATCCCCTGCCCGTTGAGCAGCCAGTCCCGCAGCCGCTCATAGCGCACCGTCACATCTGCCAACGCTTCCGGGGTGCAGCAGAGGAGACTGGCCAGGACGGCCACTTCCTGGGGCGTGTCCTGTTCCCGGGCGATGGAGCTGGCCACGGCGTCAGCAAATTGCGCCGGGTCGGCCGGGCGGCGGCTTCCGCTGCGGAAGCGGAAGACGGTGGAGGGGTCGTAGTTGAGGCGGCGGCAGAGGCGGCTGACGCTGATGTCCAGCACGGACAGCAGCAGGTCGAAGTTCCGCATCAGCAGCTCGGTGTCCGCCTGGGAAAGATTCTCCGCAGCCAGAAAGGCGTCCCGCACCGCCTCCTCCGTCACCTCCGTCAGACCCCGTTCCGCTGCCAGCCGGGCGATGCCCTGACAGAGCTGCCCAAAAGCCGGCGCGTTGGGGTCGGGGAGCCGCTCGCCGGAGCGGTAACGGCTGAGGGTGGCGGGGGAGATGCCGGAGGCGGCGCTGAGGTCTTTGGCGAGACAGTCCAGCTGTTGGATGTAGGCGTTGAGTTGTGTTTGAAATTTCATCGGTCGTTCCTCCGGGTCGCTAGGGTCTTCCTACGATTATACCCAATGACCGGGGAAAAGGGAAGGGGTCGATTTCCGATTTGTCCAGTGACAGTTCTGGCAACTGCGTTGCCCGGCTGCGTCCTCGTCCGGTATAATGTTTGGGAAGCAAAACGGCCAACGGAAGGCCGAAAACCGGAAAAAACAGGAGGATTTTGGATGAAAACAAACAGAATATGGCGCGCCCTCAGCGTCGCCCTGGCCCTCTGCCTGACCCTGGCTCTGGCGCCCACCTGCGCCTTTGCCGCGGACGCAGACACGGAACCGGTTGAGGATGGCGTGAGCACCTGCGGCGTGACCGACGTGACCGGCGGCAGCGGCGG
>QWCH01003068.1_pt1 | contig 18580 bp, 7 predicted proteins | sample 1972671 | NCBI WGS metagenome assembly QWCH01 (sample SAMN09866713, study PRJNA288562) | Human gut metagenome isolate term3_stool, whole genome shotgun sequencing... | isolation source: gut | host: Homo sapiens | place: USA: California | reverse complement strand
CGCGAAAGGTCGTTACTTGCGTTCGGTTACCCTGGCGTCCACAATGGGCCCCGGCATCCGCATTAATGGCTCTAAATTAATGGATTAACTCAAATACAAAAGCATCTCGCAGAGGCGAGGTGCTTTTTTTGTGCGGCATATTTCTTTCCCCTCTTTGCCGTGATAAAATACAAAAAAAGGGGGAAAAACATGAAGCGAATACTTTTAATCCTATGCCTACTATGCGTAATCGGCTGCAGCCGAAAAGAAACCATTCCCTTGAACTACGTCTTTTTATCCGGGCAAGCCATGGCAAAAGAAGATTACATTCAAAAGGGCGACGATCTTTTCATCGCCGATAGCGCCATCGCCTCCGCCCACGGCTGGCTCACCATCGACAAAAGCGACAGCCTTTCCTTTAAAACCACGGACGAGCGCATTTTGCAATTTCCTCTGGAAAAGGGAAATCACATCAAAAAAGACGGCCGCGTATTTTTCAAAGCTGACGACCTTGCCAGCGCCACAGACGCTCCTTACTACAAGGATAAAGATCGCAATTTCGTCGTGATCTCAACCTTCGACAATCCCGGCCTGGCCTACAGCGATATTTCTAAAAAAGAGAGGGTCGAAGAAGTGCCCTTGCGCTGGGATTGGCCGGAAGACGGCATAAAAAATGTGGAAGTCAAAAAAGCCGACGGGCGCGTGGATTTTATCTTTACACCTACGGGCGAAACCCTGGCGAGCATCATCAAAAATCCGAAGGACTTTCCCCAAAAAGACGACACCATTTTAGATATGGATGAGGGAAACTTTTTAGTGGCGAGAGTGGCCGTGCCCGATACGCGAGCCACGGGAGAAGCGCCCAGCGATCGCTCCAAAGCCATCGAAGGGATTTGGTCGGTGTTGACGTCGACGGCCTTTGATAATAAGGCGAAATAAAACTTCGCCTTTCGAGAAATTTCATTTCATATGTAAAACATAATGGAAAGCATCTCATGACGACGAGGTGCTTTTTTAGTATTCAGATTTCCGTAGAAAAAAATAGAAAAAAATAACCCTCTGTTTACTTTTAGAAGAATGGCGTAATTTCAAGGATCGAAATCATATGAGAAGGTCTATCAACGGCAATTTGTTAACCTAGGTTAACAAAAAATAGTAGTCTTAAAATATTGATAAGTGCCATCTCCTAGTATAGTATGATGATAAAGAATATCAGTTAGGTGACTTAATTTCATATATAAGGAGGATAATGAATGAAACGACATTTAGCGCTCTTGTTAGCTTTTTGTATGTTGCTGACAAGTTTTCCTGTAAGGAGTGTGGAGGCCAACGGCGCAAAAGAAGTGCCTCAAGGCATTGTATTCGACACTACCGAAGGGAATCTTAAAATTGGATTTAGCGGTGGCAAGCTTAGCGACGAGCAAAGCGATTGGATGCACAGCATTACATCCATAAAAATAAACAAGCAATCTTATTACAAAGAAGATACCACGACGGGCGAAGCAAATTATAAATTTGTTTTTGACGAAGATGAGGGAAAGATCATCATCGACAATCATGTGCTCGTACTGCCGGAAAATTCCATCGAGATCGCAGCCCAGGGTTATAAACTTTATAGAGGCGTGATCAAAAAAGAAAACATAAAGGACATGGCAGACGGCCTGACGATCACAGCCATCGAAACGGGCAAATCCAGTACGGATCCCATAGGAACCTACGTCGGCGTTCGATTGAAATACGAACACAATTCTAATGACGGCGGCGCGTTAACTTACTTATTAAAAAACAATGTGGAGAGAGTCGTCATCGACGGCAAGACGCTGAACTTTACAGGCAGCGACAATTATCCCAATCTTCTTTGGCAAGACAGCGTTTTTCGCACATGGGATAAGATGAAAGATGCGACGGCCATTGTCGAGAACTTCGGTAACAACGCCGCCCACGAATTTAAAATCATCATGAAGGACGGCTCGGAAGTCGTGAAGACGGAAGAGGGTTATGTGGACGAGAATAACGAACCTGCGCCGAATGAAAAACTCAGCCAAGTGAATACCGGCGGTATGGCAGCCGGTTTGGAAATCGACGGCGTTGGAACGCCTGAAAAATTAGGCAATGCCCTTGTCCTTTCAAGCGATACTCCAAAAGAAGAATGGTATGGCAAATACTTCCAAAACATTCGCTACATTCTCGTCGACGACAACCAAGGCAATGATTTAAGACCGGGTTTTTCAAACTTCTTCGTCGATGCAAAGAAAGACACGAGGGATCTTACGTTATTTAACGAAAAGCTCGAATTTGCCATGACGGGCCTAAAGCTTTTAGACAACAAGGCCCACAAAATCGAAATCGGTTTTAAAGACGGAAACACCATTACCTACACTCAAGCAGGTTATGTACCGCCGAAAGACATTAAATTCGATGTGAAGAAATACATCGAAAAGGAAGATAAAAAACAAAAACCGGAAACGGGCAATGAAAACACATTGGCTAAGCGCTTCCAAATTGATCACATCGGTTTCTCTAAAAACTGGAAAAAGGAATACGACTACAGTACGCCTAAAATTTTCTTTAAAAACCTTCCGCCTAAATCAGATACGGCGGAAAGTACGGCATTGGAAGAAGCCATGAAGGAAGCCAGCTTCCAAGTTAATGGCGGAGAAAAAATTACCAATGTTCAAGGCTGGATCACACGAGGTATGACCGAATGTTTTGAAGCCTACTCGACTAGTGAGTATGGCGGACCGGCTTTAGGAGAGGCGTTAAAACAAGCAGGGGAAAATCCCCATATTGTGGTCACCTTCTCCGACGGTTCCGTCTGGGATAACAAACCCGGTGAAAGCGGCCACGAAACGCCGGCACCCGAAACCGGAAAGAAAGACGAGTACCCCATTCAAAACATCATCTTTAAAATCAATGGAACCTCGCCTCAATTGGAATTGGATTTCGGTTCGGCTCAAAAGGCAAACGAAGTCGGTAACGAAATTAAGACCATTAAAATCAACGGAAAAGCTTACGACAAATCCACCTTCGGTTACAGCAGGGTCACCGATCACTACATTTCCAACGACGAAGCCATTGCCAAAGCCCTTTACGGTAAGAGCGAAATCAAAGTGGACATTACCTTCAATGACGACACGACGGCGACCAAAACCGTGACCATTACGCCGGTGGAAGATCCCAATGCGCCGAAACCGCAACCGGAAACGCCCAAGCTCGTCACCAAAGTCGACGCTGCCACAGGCGTCAAAGCGGAATACATGTCCGATGTCTTTGAAGAGGGAACGGAACTTAAAGTAGAAAAAGTCGATAAGGCAAAATTCTTTGAAACCTACAAAAACGCGGCCAAAGAAATCGACAAAGCAGGTAACTTTACCGCTTACAAGGTTTCCTTCGTAAAGAACGGAGTAAATCAAGGTACGATTAAGAATGTGAAACTTTTCTTCCCCCTAGGCGACCACAATATGGGAAGCGTCGCGTTGTACCAAGCCTATGCTTACGAAGACGACGACGATCAATTGCAAACGGGAGCAGACAAGGTAGAGCCGAAAGTGGAAGGCGACTTTATTACCTATTCCACCAACACCTTTACCACTTACGCCATAACAAGCGACAAGATGATTACCAAAACCGACGACGCTGCGAAGGTATCGGTTGAATACCCTAAGGGAGCGTTCAAAGAAGGAACGGAACTCAAAGTCGTCAATGTGGCAGGGGATCAGTTTGTAAAAGATAATGCGGAGGTAAAATCCGTTGCCGAAAAAGCCAAGACTGTTACGGCTTATGACATCAGCTTCTTGCTTAATAATGGGAAACAACAACCGAATCGCAAGGTAGAAGTGACCCTTCCCCTTGGAGCACACGATAAAGACAGCGTAAAGGTTTACCATTACGATAAATCGGCCGCAGCGTCTCCCGAACTTGTAAAAAACGTGAAGATCCAAGGCGATAAGATCGTCTTTGAAGCGGATAAATTCAGCTATTACTTTGTAACTTCCGGCGTGAAAGAAGAACCGGGGGATACGCGAAAACTGAATGAACGCTTCGCCATTGAAGCGGTGAAACTCGAAACATCCAGTTACGGATCGAAATCGTTAAAGATTTTCTTCAAAAACTATCCGAAGCAAAATGAATTTGATGCTCAAAAGGCTTTAGCCAAGGCGATCAAGGAAGCCACCTTTACGATTAATGGCGGCGAGCCCATTAAAAATGTAGACGGCTACTGCTCCTACGGCACCGCCAATGCTTTTGACGTTATTAGCGACGGATTACAAGAAGCCATGGAAAAGGCGGGAGAAAATCCCCACATTAAGGTGGTCTTCTCCGACAGAAGCGAGTGGGAAAACAGAAAAGCCGGCGAAGCACCTGCTAAGACCGATAATTTCGGTTTAACGGACAAGCTTCCCAACGGCGAATACACCATTCAATTTATCGCATCGAAAGAGGGCGAAACCGCAGACCTTCCTATGGTAAGCGGAATTATCGGAAATCGCGCCAAGCTTGTTGTAGAGAACGGCAAAATGATGTTGTCCTTGCGAGTAGGCAAAATGGCGGATCAAATACTGGACTTAGGCATGAAGATCGACGACCAATTTAAGTCCGGCGTAAAAACCACCGACGGTTTAAAACAAGGCCAAGCCATTTATACTTGCGAAGTGAAGGACTTGGATCAAATTCAAAAACTCGCCGTTCTTGTAAAAATTATGGGAGGAAGTGCTGACAAAATCGGTCAGTTCGATAAATATACGAAGGCCGATCTGCACTTTAAAGCCCCCATTAAAAAAGGCTTTACAGGCTACGACGATCCTACGGATCCCGAAGTACAAAAGAAGAGAAACGCCGACAATCTGACCTTAAAGCTTTTAGATGCCGGCGTTAGAGACTTAGATAATGACGGCAAACTTTCCCCCGAAGAATTAAGTAAGGCCACCGGCCACCTGGATCTTTCCGGAGAAAAAATTGGTAAGACACCGGATATTTCCATGTTGAAGGATCTCGGCCCCGGCGTTACGGGTATCGAGCTTTCCAGCAACGACATTACCGAAATCCCTGCAGGACTTTTCGACAAGATGACAGGCGTTACCCATATTAATATTTACGGCAACAAGCTCGAAACACTGCCCAAAGGCATTTTCGACAAAAACGAAAACCTCTCCACTTTATGGATGTCCGGGAATAAGTTAAAGGACTTGGACAAAGATCTGCTGGCGAAAAACAAAAGAATTAAAGAGATCGATCTGTCCAACAACGGCATTGAAAAACTACCGGAAGGGTTCGTAAAAAATGCGAGCCGTTTGGCAAAATTCTATGCATCCGACAACAAGCTCACCAGCCTGGACGGCGTATTTGCAGATAGCTATAAACAATTAGCCGTCATCAATGTGAACGGTAATCGACTGACGTCCTTGCCGGAAGTCTTCGGAAACTATAGCCGTCTGGAAGAGCTTCGAGCCAACAACAACAAGCTGAAGGCGCTTCCGGGGGCCATGGATCAATTAAGCCGACTGGTCATCCTCGATTTGGAAAACAACGAGATTGAATCCTTGCCGGAGAGCTTATGGCTCCGCATGGCGGATAACGCCAACCAATATGCCACGAAGTTTCCGAATTTAATCGTAAAGGGTAATCTCCTGAAAGACATTCCCTTCGATAAAATCGCGGAAAAGGCGAGTGGTCAAAGGGTGCGCTTCAACAAATTCGACGTATCCTGCAACTACTTGAAGTCCACGTTAACGGACAGCGAATTGGCTACCATTAAAAAAGCGGGCGTCACTATTAAAGACACCCACGACAACTATTACCAACCTCAACGCAGCGCCTTCAACGCACAAGTGAACTATGCAGACGGCAACGTAAAGGTAAGCCAAGATTTGGATCTCCTTCAAATGTTCTACTGGAATATTGGAGATATTAATGATTGGAAATTCTTTAAGAATCCCGACGAATACAAAGCCTTTGTAAAAAATACTATTTACAAGAAATACGGTATTCGCACCGCCAATGATCAATTAGGTATTGCACAAGTCCTGGATAAAGACGGCTGGGATTGGAAGATTCAAAACATTATCGAAAAGATCGAAGGCGATAAATCCTCCGTTGTCTATAACGGTTATGTAAAGAACAAGGGTCACAACGATGTGGAATCGGAAATCGATCCGGTAGACAGTTTAAACCCGACCATTGAAGCCGCCTTAGATCCCGGCGCAAATTATAAATTGACCCGTCGCGTGATGTTGTCGAAGAATAATTTTGAAACGGAATTCAGCTACTCGGTAGACTTCAAGACCCCTGCAAATACGCCAAGTCAAGAAGACACGAAGCTTAAAGAAGCGAAAGACGCTTTAAGGGCAGCCATCGCGGCGGCAGAAGCCAAGCTGAAAGACGGCAAAGATTACACCGACGCAACGAAGCAAGAGGTAAACAATCAATTAGCAGTGGCTAACGAAGCGCTAAAAGCCAACGATGCCGAAGCAATGAACGCGGCGAAAGCTGCCTTGGAAAAGGCCGTTAAGGCTCTTAAAGAAAAGGAAGTTGTTCCACAAGAAGACGCCAAGCTTAAAGAAGCGAAAGCGGCTTTAACCAAGGCCATCGCGGCGGCAGAAGCTACGCTTAAAGACGGCAAAGACTATACTGCTGAAACGAAAGCAGCGGTAGAAAAGGCCATTGCCAAGGCCGAAAAGGTTTTGGCGGGAAAAGATAAAGCGGCCATGAACAAAGCCAAGGGCGATGTGGAAAAAGCGGCGGCAGGCTTAAAGGTAGAAACACAAAAACCTGCGCCTCAACCGCAACCGACGCCTCAACCGCAACCGAAGCCGACGCCTCAACCGCAACCGTCTCCGAAACCTTCCGACGATAAGAAAGACGTGCCGAGGGGTTCTTCTTCCGGTTGGACGAGCTACAGACCGAACGGCAACACTCAATCTACCCCGGCGAAACCTCAAGAAAGTAAACCGGCTGAAAAACCGAAGGCTACGGAAACGAAACAAAACTTTACGGTTCATGTTCCCAAGGAAGCGTTCGTAAAAGGCTATCCCGACGGAACCTTTAAGCCGAATCAACAAGTAGTGCGCTCTGAAATTGCCACCATGCTCGCTCGTTTCGTTACGGTGAACAAAGACATGGCAAAACAATTGAAGGATATTCGCACGACCGATTGGTATTTCGACAGTTTTAAAACCTTAGTGGATGCAGGCATTATTTCGGGTTACGGCGATAATAATTACCGTCCCCACGACGGCGTTACCAGAGCCCAAGCGGTTACGATGATCGTGAAATTAAAAGGACTTCAACCGAAATCCGGCGGATTTAAAGATGTTCCCGGCAATGCATGGTATGCAGGTTATGCCGGCGCCGCTCGAGAAGCGGGCATCGTCGTCGGTTACAACGACGGATCCTTTGGCGGCGATCGCGTGGTCACTCGCGCGGAAATTATCGCCATGATTAACCGCGCATTCAATATTCCCAAGAAGGAATCCCGCAAGGCGTTTAGCGATTTGCCGGAAAACCACTGGGCTTACGAAGACATTCAAAAAGCCGCCAACTAAATGCGGAAAAGTAAGAAAGAGAGGATGCTCACCTGATGAGTAAACAAGGAGTTAGTTTCAGACGATTTGTCATACCTATGGTATTAAGTTTCTTAATGCTCTTTACAGGCATGATGAGTCCGGGCTTTGCAGCCGCCCCCAATGGGGCGGCCAAAGCTGCCTCCTTTGGCGATAAAGATCCATCCGAAAAAATCACCTTGCTTGTGGCGTTGAAAGAGCGCAAGCGGGAGAGAAGAACGGGTATCCGATCGGTGGACGCCGAGGATTTAAACACGGAAGCCAATATTCGCGCCCAAGTCGCCTATTCTCGTGCGGCGCGGGAAACTTTTTACAATAGCTTAAAGGCGGCTAAGATCCGCTACCAAGTGGTGGAAACTTACGACGTGGCCTACACCGGCGTCGCCTTGGAAGTGCAACGGAAAGATATTCCGGCCATTGAAAAAATGAACGACGTGGCCTCGGTAGAAATTTCCCAACAGTTCAAAGCTCCCGAACGGCCGATGATGCCGCGCTCGGCTTACCGTCCTATGGACACCTCTTCCAACGGCATGGTGGAAGCGGATAAGGCGTGGAAAAAAAGCTATGCGGGCAAAGGCAGCGTCATCGCCGTCATCGACTCCGGCGTCGACCCCTATCACGAAGCTATGAAGCTTAGCGACCCGAACAGCGGCCGCATTAAAAATCAAGCAGAAGTTAAAAAAATGATCGACGATTTGGATATTGCACGGGGCGAATATTTCAGCTCGAAGATTCCCTTCGGCTACAACTACGCCAACAAATCCACATCCATAAAAGAATTTGATCCCATGAGCCACGGCATGCACGTTTCGGGCATTGTGGCCGGGAACAGTAAAAAAATTCAAGGGGTGGCGCCGGAAGCACAAATTGTATTTATGCGCGTCTTCGGCGGCGGCATGTTTGGCAACGGCACCTCGGCGGAAATTTACACTAAGGCCATTGACGATGCCATAAAATTAGGCGTCGATTCCATGAACATCAGTATCGGCTCTCCTGCCGGTACGGAAGATTATGTATTCCCCAACACGGTACTCGCTCTTGAAAAAGCAAAGCAAGCGGGGATTCTCGTGGCCATAGCGGCGGGAAACAACGGATTCTTCGGCTACTCTCCCGGCTTAAAAGCAAAGCCGAAAGCTGAAAACCCCGATATCGGCATGTTGGCCGATCCCTCCGTCAGTCCCAACTCCCTTTCCGTAGCCTCCATCCAAAATATGCAGGTGGCTAAGAAAGGCATCCAAATTAAGAACGACGATCGGGTGTTAAGTTTTCAACCGACGGCCAACGGCAAAGTAACGGATCAATGGGTTTCCCTAAAAGATTGCGGTTTTGGACGGCCGAATGATTTTAAAGAACAGGGAGACGGGAACACCTACGCCTTAATCGAGCGGGGCGAGCCCGGACCTGTTAGCGGCGATCCCCTTTCCTTTGCGGACAAGATTAACAATGCTCGGGACAAGGGTTATGCAGGCGTCATCATTTACGATAACGAGCCGGACATGCCCCTGATCCAAGTAGAAGCGCCGGGGACGACCATTCCCGCCGCCTTCGTCAACCGGAAAGACGGCCTTTATTTAAAAGACACCATCGCACGCAATCCCCAAGCACAAATTCGTTTTAACGACGAGTATGTCTACAGCCTAAGCGAAGACGGCGGCCAACCCTCGGAATTTTCCTCTTGGGGCTTAACGCCCAACGGAAATTTAAAACCGGATATTGCGGCGCCGGGCGGCGGCATTTTATCCTCTTTAAATGACAATCAATACGGCGTAATGGACGGCACGTCCATGGCGGCGCCTCACGTGGCAGGCGGCGTGGCTCTCGTGAAGCAACGGGTAGAGAAAGATTTCCCTGAAGTTCACGGGGATAAGAAGTATGATCTCATTAAAAAGCTCTTAATGTCCACGGCGCAACCTTACAAATACAAGGATTCCGGCGCTTATGCATCGCCTCGCCAACAAGGTTCGGGGCTTATGCAAGTGGATAAAGCCATAAGTGCCACCGCTTTCATCGAAGGTTCTCACGGCTTAACCTCCATTAACTTAGGCAAATCGTTAAGCGGCGACAAGGTTACCGTGCCCTTTAAAACCGTCAACATGGGCGATAAAGCCAAGACGTACACATACTACGGCGTGTTAAATACGGATAAGGTCGAAGACGGCAAGATCGTCTTGCGTCCTCAAAAGATTTCCGAAAGTGTAAGGAAAACCGTCACAGTTGAGCCCCATCAATCGGTGGAATTAACAGTAGAACTTCCCGTAACGGGCTTGGATAAACTACAACAAACCATGACCAACGGCTTCTTCCTGGAAGGCTTTGTCTTCTGTGAAGAACAAGGAGGCGTTAATTTATCGGCACCTTTCGTCGGCTTCCACGGAAGCTTCGACAAGTTGGAAGTGGCGGAAACATCCCTTTACGATCTAGTTAAGGCAGGGAAGCGCTCCTATTATTACGACATGGGCAAGGAAGACGATTATTACGGCACCAATATCGGCGGCGAAATCGACAAAAACCTTATCGTATTAGGTTCGCAAGCAAAATCGACGAAGGCTAATCCCATATTCGATAAAGAAAAGATCGCCTTCTCGCCCAACGGCGACGGAAGAGTAGACAAGGCCATTTTTATGGCGACCTTCCTGAGAAACTTCGGCGGCGTCGAAATCGCTATTAATGATCATCAAGGCAAGCAAGTTTACTACAGCAAAAATCCGGAAGATCACGGCGTGAAAAACTTCTTCGTGGATCCGAGAATGGGCAATATGTTTGCCAATAATATGATGACCACCAAACCTCACTGGCAATGGAACGGCAACGATTTATCGGGCAAGCCCCTTCCCGACGGGAAGTACTACATGACGGTAAAAGTTGCCGCGGCAGGAAAATCCATCGGCGCGGACAGCCAAGTGATGGAATTCCCCATTACCATGGACAGAGTATATCCTCGCGTGACGAAGGCGTACTTTAACGATGACAAGAGCACCTACACCGTCGAATCCATCGACGAAAAGGGCTCCGGCATTTTATCCGTGCTATTGAAAAAAGGCAAAGACACCATCGAGCCCAAGGTAGAAAACGGGAAATACGTCTTTGATGTGAAGGGTTTAAATCTCGCTGATTACGAAGTGGAAATCAACGACCAAGCCCGCAACGATGTACACTATCCGCTGGCGAGCGGTGAACGTACCGGCAACGAACGGGGCGTGCGCATTAAGGCATTGGCCGGCAATGATCCCGTACCTGCAGAAGCCTTTACCTGGACGGTACAAAGCCCCGAGGGCAAAATCGAAGACCCCAACAATCTTTCCCCCGGTAAGCATTTACTCGTGGTTAACGTGAAAGACGGAAACTACAAATTAATCGGCGAGAAAACGCGGGAATTTGAAATCGGACAAGACGATCTTGTTAAAGAGTTGGAAGTACGCTTCGAATCCGTGGATACGGCAGATGTTCACATTAGCTTGAACAATCCCGACAATGTTAACGTGTCCCTCGTGGTAAAAAATAAAGACGTGGAAGGCCAAGAATATGTTCCGACCATTGTCAATCCCGGCCTTCAAACCATTAAGTTGCCCTTAGGTAACTACACGATCGACGTAAGCGGTATTCAAAACGGATATTACGCCATGGTCGACGGCGGGGAAGATTTCACCGTCGACAGTCAAAGGCTGTTGACGAAGACCGTTAAGGTTCGCGGAATCGAAAGTAAAGAACTGAACGTTCGCTTAAACCGAAACGGCTATGACGGCGCCCTTCGCCTAAAATTAATCGGCAAAGATGTGTATCGAACGGAGCAAAACATAGAATTTGCTGCGGGACAAACTGAAAAGAAAGTTCGCCTTAACTTCATTCCATCCACAGTGGAACTCCAAGATATGGAAGACGGCTATTACGGGCTAGGGAAGCGATCCAAAACATGGGCCGCTAACACGAACGCCAGCGCTTGGAGCGTAAGCCTTTCCCCATTGGAAGAGAGAGATCCCAACTATGTCGACAAGAGTAAACTTCGCGCATTAGTCGCCAAGGCGCGGGAAGCCTTGGCTCATAAATCGGAATACGCCATGGAAACGAAGGACGATCTACGTCACTGGCAATACATCGACCTTTACCTGCCCATGGCGGAGCAAACCATAGCCAACGACAAGGCAAGCCAAGACGAAGTGGACAAAGTTTACAACAACTTAAACGAAGGTCTCAGTAAGATCCGCAAGAAAGGCGAATCTCGCTTCGATCAATCGACGTTAAAGCGTGCCATTGAACGTGCGGAAGCTTTAAAGGCTGAAGACTACACCGAAGAGACTTGGAAAGAAGTACAAGAAGCTTTAGCAGAAGCGAAAGCCATTCTTCAAAAACCCGACGGGGAAAAGAATCAGGATATGGTCGACAACACGGCCTACGATCTGAACGAAGCCCTGGATGGATTGAAGCGTAAAGACGGCACCGCCTTGGTAGATAAAAAAGTGCTGGAAGAAGCCTTGAAAGCTTATAAAGACGCCCAATACAAGGCAGACGATTATACGCCGGAATCTTACCATCGCGTGGAATTAGCAGTGGAAGCGGCTGAAGAGATTATGAATCGTCCCTTCCCCTCTCAAGAAGAAGTGAACGGAGCGGCTAAGGAATTAACAGAAGCCATGGAAAAATTGCATTCCATTACGGGCAAGAAAGAGCGTGAAGCTGAACGTGAAGCTTTAAAACGAGAACTCTTAGCGGCTCGCGAATTGACGGAAAGTGATTATACGCCGAAGAGCTGGCTGCAATTACAAGAGCGCATCGCCTTTGTACAGAGAATTGCCGACGATAATAACTCCAGTTTGGACAGCTTGAAACACGGACGCAAGACCTTACGAGAAGCCATCGACCTTTTGGAAAAACCGTCTCAAGAAGGGGCGGCTAAAACGGAAATGTTCGAACTTCCCTTTAGGGCTCTTCATGAAAGTAAGCCCCAAGATTCCATGGCTGCCGGCGTATTCCAATCCCCTGCAAAAGTGGTCAAGACCACGGATAAAGAAGGAGAGATCCATTACCGCGTCGTCGTCAATTGTAAGATTCTGGAAATAGCCGGACTCCAAGGCCATTTAAAAGATATTCTCTTTGCTTCTTCCGACAAGGAAGGCAAAGTGGACGCCATGCCCGTCATCGATAAAGTAACTGATGCCATGGGCGACTTAACCTCCGTCACCATTGACATGGGCAAAGAGATTCGTCCGGAACATTTCGTAAAAGTAAAATACGTGATCGGTAACGGACCGGACTTTAACGAAGATATTATGCGATTAAGCTACGACATCGCCAATATGAAGAAGGTCGAAGAATCGGGTGAAAAACCGCCGAAGGTAGACGACAGTCTCGCAAAGGCAAAAATGGCATTAAAAGAGGCCGTTGAAAAAGCGGAAGCAAAACTGGCTGCCGCCTCCTACACGGCGGAATCGAAAGGTAAGCTTGAAGCGGCCATTGCCTCGGCAAAAGCGGCATTGGAAGGCGACAATGTTACCGACATGAACCGAGCCATAACTTCTGTTTACGATGCTATGGATCAATTGGTAAAGGATGTGCCGAAACCGAATCCCGTTCCCGACGTGCCGACGCCGAGACCGGAACCGAAACCTGTTCCGAAACCGGATCCCTGGCCTCGACAAGAGCCTAGACATGAATCCCCCGCTCCTTCTTACCGCCCGAGCTATCAAGCGCCTGAGGTAAAACAGCCTGAGGTGAAGAAAGAAGAGGCGAAGAAGGACGAACCGAAGCGTACGGAACAAAAACCAAACAACTTTACGGTGAAGGCACCTGAAAAGGCCTACGTGAAAGGTTTCCCAGGCGGAAACTTTAAGCCGAACCAAGGGGTAACCCGGGCGGAAGTTTCCACTATCTTGGATCAATTTATTCAAGGAAGCCAAGCTTACAGTTTATCCGGCGATGTTGACGGCAACGCATGGTACGGCAAGAGTATGGCGCGTTTACACGGCCTTTCCATTTTAAACGGCTTTAGCGACGGAAGCCTTCGTCCCCAAAAAACCTTGACCCGCGCCGAATTGGCGACGATCATGGCCCGCATCTTAAATCTCAAAGCGGACAATGCGCGATTTAATGATGTGGCGCCCGGGGCATGGTACAACGGTTATGTCGGTGCCGTTCAATCGGCAGGTATTATCCAAGGCTACCCCGACGGAAGTTTCGGCGGCGAGAAAACCGTAACCCGTGCGGAACTTGTGGTCATTGTAAACCGTGCATTTAAAGTAACGGGAAGACCCGGTACGGTACAGTTTAAAGATGTTCCGGCTAATCACTGGGCATACAAGGAAATTCAAAAAGCAGCTAACTAAAAATGGAGGAATGCGGCATAGGCTGCATTCCTTTCCATGGTGAAAAAAACAGTTGAATGACACGGAATAAAATCTTACAATGAAAAGCGATTATTAGTGATACAGAGTATCAAATACTTCATTGGAAGGATGACGTGATGACGGAATTACGATTAACTGAACAACAGCAAAATTACTTGCTTTGCTTTACGGAAGAGCATCCGAGCCGAACGATTAACGATTTAAGTCAAATTTTTAATTGTTCGCGACCGAATGCAAAGAAAATGCTCGATCGCATGGTAAAAGCGGGCATTTTGTACAAGCTGAAGAATGATTACTTCGTGACGGAAATCGGCGAGGTGATCAAGCGTAAGTTGGAAGATAAAAAAGAATTAATTTCCTTTACGATTCAAGAAATCTTCGGTATCGAAAGTGATCGGGCCAAGAAGTTTTCGGAAGAATTAATCGGCGATGAAGATAACGCCATCGGTCGTTTTCTATCTAAGAAGACGAAATTGTTTCAATTTTTGCCCGAGCCCTCCCAAACCGTTTCGGAGGATTTTCTTCTCCGCATATTGGACCGCGGAACCTATCCTCTATATTTGACGGTTTACCAACAGTGCGTAAAGGAAAAAGAAGCGGCCATCGCAAAGTCTATGGCCAACCGCGTGTTCGACCATCGGGCGGAACTGGTCATCGACGATGCGCCTCACGTCGTGTTCAAAACACAGACTTTAAGGAAAGAGCACAAGGGCTATATTAAGCAAGGTTTGCTCAAGGAATTGATTTATCAGCGAGGAGGCGAAAGCCACTCCATCGCTTTTAAAGATCGGCGTGCGGAAATTCCCTTAAGCGTATTCGGCGAATGGACCTATTTAGGCGGCGGCATTCTGGCTTCCTACACGTGGTTCCGCTCCCTTGCCGCCATTAATTTCTCAGGTCATCGCGGCGAGGCAAATTATTTACTTGTATTAAATCTGGCGCAGTGCTAGTTAAAGGAGAAGATACTTGAAAATAGTGTTTATGATATTGGGCTTTATTTTTACGGGAATCGGCCTTATCGGCGTGTACTTGCCGGTGCTTCCCACGACGCCCTTTTTACTATTGGCGGCGGCGTGTTTTGCGCGGGGCTCCGAAAAGTTTCATCAATGGCTTACGGAACTCCCTGTGTATCAAAACAATGTGGAGCCCATATTAAACGGAAAGGGCATGACGAAGGAAAAGAAGTATAAAGTGTTGGCCGTTATTACGGTTCTATTCGCTATTTGCTTCGCTCTTATTCCCGTAAAACACGCCCGAATGGCCATCCCTTTCGTACTGGCTTTTCATTACTATATTTTCCTCAAACGGATTCCCACTCAGACGAGGGAATCGGCGGGGGAATAAGGTAAACCCAAAGGAGGGGACATGAAACGTTATGTTAATTTCATAGGGCTCATTGTCCTCGCCTTATTACTTATGCCCGGCGTGGCAATGGCGAGCCGGGGAACGGCGAGGGTCAGTTTGCTGAAAAAAACGAGCGACGAACCCAGTATGGCAAAAAGCGCCTTAAAGCCGGAGGCGAATTGGGTCATCGACGGCGATGAACATCGCATTGTTTTGGAATTTATGCCCCTTGAATTTATGGGAACTCGCGGATTCTTAGGTGAGGTTTCCATGGACGGCAAGAAGGGCAAGGTTCTAAGTTCTTACAAAGAGTACGACAGTTACAATCACCCGAAAACGGGGAAGGACAAAAAATTACGAGGCAAGCTTTATCCGAAGACGGTGGAGTTTGTCGTGGATCCCAACAAATCTATTTATAATTTAACGTTTTACGTGCCGGTCATGGGGGAAATGGGCTTTGGCGAGCAGGAAGCGCGGCTGAAAGTTCAATGGCCCGATGGAACGGGCACGGCGGAGAAAAAGGAAAGTGCGGAGAAAAAAGAACTTCCCCAAAATACGTCTTCGCCGCTGAATTTAGAGGACGGACTTTACAGCCTTCCCGTATCCCTGTGGCACGAAAGTGAAGATAAGCCTTCTATGGGCAACGGCGCCTTAGATGAAAAGGCGGAGATCCTCGTAAAAGACGGAAGGGCCACCCTTTATCTGGGAACAAAAGCCCTAAAGGTTTCCAATATTCAGGCGTCCTTGTGTCGCGTGTTTTACGAAACGGACGATGGGCTTCGGGCGGCAAAACCTTTGGCTTATGATTTAAAAGTTGACGGCGAATCTTTGCCGCGGCCGAGTATTTTCGCCTTACCCTTAGAGAAAAAAGCGAATTGGATGAAGGTAAAAGTCGATCCGAAAGTGGCGCCTATGGGCGACGAGCCTTTAAATGCCCGCTTGAAAATGGATTTTTCCAAACTTCAAAAAATGGAGATGAATCAATCCGAGCTCCTTCAACGAGGGGAACGGGGCGGAAAAAAACCTTCTTTTAAAGACGCTCACTCCTATGTGGATAAAGGCGTGGAACTGAGTGTGCCCGCCGAGGGTTTCGGCGAAGACTTTGAATTTTACGCCAATGCCCTTATGGGAAATGACTTGCAAAATAAGCTGCAACAGTTAAAGCTTCCCGTGGGAACGAAAGGGTATCGTCTGGAAGCGCGAGCGCCCATCGAAACCATTCCCAAAGATTTCACGGGAAAAGTTCAGTCTCTCGGAAAAAGCCTTGCGCCGCAAAAAACGGTGCGAATAGCCTTTCCCTTTAAGGGAACCTCGGCGGAGGTTTTTAACGAGAAGGGGCAAAAAATTCCGGCGACGATTAAAAACGGAAAGCTTTTTATCGAAACGAAACAATTAGGTACTTTTTTCATTAAGACGGGAGGGTCCATTCCAAAGGCGAAAGGGGGCTTTACGATAAAGCCTCCTGCAAAGGTAAAAGCCGTCAAGCCGGCGAAGGCGCAAGCTGTTAAGCCGGTGCAAAGGGTGAAACCGGCGCAGGCGCAAAGTATCACGACGCAACCTGCGCAAAGTGTATCGCCTACTCCCGCGAGCGCGGCGGAATCTGCCGCTCCTTCGGAAAATGTAGATTCCGCGGAATCATCTCCTGACGATGAATGGGATGGAAATGATTCTCCGCCGGAAGAAAATTCGGAAAGTGATCCCGTGGATGCCGGAAACGACACCGCCGCCCCATCTGTGGAAAAAGACCTGTTACAAGAGAAAGAGAGGCCGGGTCTGATTATTTTTTTTTCATTTTAATCCTTGCCGCTCTCGGCGGGGGCGTGTACCTCACGCAAAAATATTACCGTATGTATATGGACGAATTGATGTATGAAGCGGACAGAGAAAGGGAGGAACGATGAAAAAAATTGTCATCCTTTTCATGGCGGCCTTCCTTTTGATGATGCCCGGCCTATGTTTTGCCAACGGGTCCTATATCGTAGATATGCGGGCATCGTACCGCCATCCGGTCACCGGCGTAATCGAAGACTCCGGTAAAAACGAGGGCATCGGCCAAGGCATGGCCGAGGGCGTGCTTCATCCACAGGCTCTTTACGAAGAAATTGGAGGCAGGCGCTATTTAACGCTGCGCCTTCACATGATGGATAATATTTCAAAAGTAAGCATTGGCGTGCAACGAAAAGGGGGAAGCGGTTTTAGCGGCGTTAGCTACGAAAACCCCCAAGGCGGCGGCGAGTGGAAAGATTTTCGCATTCAATTGCCGGCGAAGGATTGTATTATTCGCCTAAGCCTTTTCATCGACGCCATGGGCCGTGACGTTGTTTTTTACGGCGACATGGGCAAGATGACGGCGGGCAATACGGATTTCGTATCCTCCGCCAAATCGGCGCCTGCACAAACAAAAGGGGCCGCGCAAAAAGCGCCACCTGCCAAAAGTACTCACAGTCCGAAGCCGAAAGTCGACAGCGCCGCGCCGGCTCAGGTTGCTTCGACAGCTCCCGGGGCGACGTCTTCGCCTGCATCATCTTCAGGTAATGTATCGTCCGATACGCCGACAGATGATCACAACACTGACGGCGTTACCCACGGCGGCGCGTCGGGTCTGGGTGATACGGAAAGCGACATCGGATACGAGCACGGGCTATTAACGGAAGATTCTCCTGAAATTCAAGAGATGGAAAAAGGAGAAAAGGGAAAAGACGAGCAACAGGAAGCACCCAAGAAAAAGGCACCCTGGGGACCGGCGACGCGAATTATGTTTGCGTCCTTTATGGCGGTCATCGTCTTTTTGACCTGCGCATCCTTAACGGCGGGAGCGGTATTCTATTTCTTGGCAAAGAAAAAGCGCATGCTCAACGAATTGAGAGAGGAAGATGAGGATGAAGACTTCAGTTTTGAAGATTTTTAGTGTGACATTGCTCTTCCTTTTGCTCACGGGATGTGTGGATCAACAATCGAAACCGGCGAAAAGTATCGACGGCGATCACGCGCGGATCATTACCACATCGGCGGCCTGTGCCGATATTATGGACAAGCTGGATGTGGATCTCGTCGCCATTGCGGATTCCAAATTGGAATCGCCGCCGGCGCGATACGCTAACTTGCCCACCATCGGCATGGCCATGAATCCGGATATGGAAAAAATTTCATCTCTCAATCCGGATTACGTTCTTTCGCCGGCGAGCCTTATGCCCGATTTACTCCCCAAGTATCGAGCGGCTGGCATCCATTTCGGTTTCGTGAACCTATCCAATGTGCCGGGAATGTACCGTTCCATTGAAGATTTAGGTCATTTATTCAACCGGGAAAAAGAAGCGGAAGCCCTCGTAAAAGATTACGACGCGTTCATGAAAGATTTTA
>QWCH01003065.1_pt1 | contig 18615 bp, 11 predicted proteins | sample 1972671 | NCBI WGS metagenome assembly QWCH01 (sample SAMN09866713, study PRJNA288562) | Human gut metagenome isolate term3_stool, whole genome shotgun sequencing... | isolation source: gut | host: Homo sapiens | place: USA: California | reverse complement strand
AAATCATGCAGGTCGATCTCGAACGCGAGATGAAGAAAAGCTATATCGACTATGCAATGAGTGTTATTGTCGGCCGCGCGCTGCCGGATGTACGCGACGGCCTCAAGCCGGTACACCGCCGCATCCTGTACGCCATGTACGAGGACGGCCTGACCTCGGATAAGCCCTACCGCAAGTCGGCAACGACCGTCGGTAATGTGCTCGGTCGGTATCATCCGCACGGTGACGCATCGGTTTACGACGCGATGGTGCGTATGGCGCAGCCGTTCTCGCTGCACTATCCGCTGATCGACGGTCACGGCAACTTCGGTTCTGTGGACGGCGACCCTCCGGCAGCATACCGTTATACCGAGGCCCGCATGGCCAAGCTGGCGAACTACATGCTGGCGGATATCAAGAAAAACACGGTCGATTTCCAGCCGAACTTTGATGAGGAGCGCCAGGAGCCGGTCGTACTGCCTTCCCGCTTCCCCAACCTGCTGGTAAACGGCTCGTCCGGCATCGCGGTCGGCATGGCGACCAACATCCCGCCGCACAACCTGGGCGAGGTCATCGACGGCGTCTGCTGCCTGCTGGATAATCCCAACGCCAGCCTGGAGCAGCTGATGACCCACATCAAGGGCCCGGACTTCCCGACCGGCGGCATCATCATGGGGCGCTCCGGCGTGCGCGCGGCCTACGCGACCGGCCGCGGCAAGATCACCCTGCGCGCCAAGACCCACATTGAGGAGATGAAGAACGGCCGCGAGCGGATTGTCGTCACCGAGATCCCCTACATGGTCAACAAGGCGCGCTTAATCGAGCGCATCGCGGAGCTGGTCAAGGAGAAGAAGATCGATCAGATCAGCTATATCCGCGACGAGTCCAGCCGCAAGGGCATGAAGATCGTCATCGAGTTAAAGCGCGACGCAAATGCACAGATTGTTTTAAACCAGCTGTTTTCCTACACCCAGTTGCAGGACACCGTCGGCGTCATCATGCTGGCGCTGGTGGGCGGCGAGCCAAAGACGCTCACCCTGCACCAGATGCTGGACGAATACATCAAGTTCCAGGAAGAGATCATCACCCGCAGGACCATCTTTGACCTGAAAAAGGCCAAGGAGCGCGCCCACATTTTGGAAGGCTTGATGACCGCGCTGGACTACATCGACGAGGTTATCTCGATTATCCGCTCCCACTACACCGTGCAGGAAGGCAAAGCTGCCTTGATGGAGCGGTTCGGTCTGGACGACGCGCAGGCGCAGGCCATTGTGCAGATGCCGCTGGGCCGTCTGGCCGGGCTGGAGCGCGAGAAGATCCAGGCCGAGGTGGATGAGCTGCACGCCAAGATCGCCGAGTACAACGCCATCCTGGCCGACGAGAAGAAGGTCCGCGCCATCGTCAAGGAGGAGCTTCTGGAAATCAAGGAGAAGTTCAACGACCCGCGCCGCACCGAGCTTGCTGCGGTGGAGGGCGAGGTCGACATCGAGGACCTGATTCCGCAGGAGGAGTGCGTGGTCACCCTGACCCACTTTGGCTACCTCAAGCGCCAGCCGCTGGACGTCTACAAGACCCAGCGCCGCGGCGGACGCGGCATCAGCGGCATGAGCCGCCGGGATGAGGACTTTGTCAGCGAGATCTACACCTGTTCCACCCACGATTATCTGATGTTCTTCACCAACAAGGGCAAGGTTTACCGCATCAAGGGCTATGAGATTCCGGAAGGCTCCCGCAGCTCGCGCGGAACCAATGTGGTCAACATCCTGCCGCTTGAGCAGGAGGAGAAGATCACCTGCGTCATCAAGACCGGCGACATCGCGGCGGAGGATAAGTACTACGTCATGGTTACCCGCCACGGCGTCATCAAGCGCACCGAATACAACGCCTACATGAACGTGCGCAAGAGCGGCCTGATCGCCATCAACCTCGACGAGGGCGACGAGCTGGCATGGGTGAAGATCACCGGCGGCAGCGACGACATCATCCTGGCGACCGAAAACGGCATGAGCATCCGCTTTAACGAGCAGGATGCCCGCTCGATGGGCAGAACCGCCCGCGGCGTCAAGGCCATCACCCTGGAGGAGGGCGATGAGGTAATCGGCATGGTGGTCGCCGAAGCGGGCAAGGACATCCTCACCGTCTCCAGGTCCGGCCTGGGACGCCGCACCGACCTCTCCGAGTACCGCCTGCAGTCCAGAGGCGGCAAGGGTCTGCGCAACTATTACTGCGACAAGAATGGTCCGGTAGCGGGCTTTGAGAAGGTGGACGACAACAACGACATCATGCTGATTACCGACAGCGGCATCATCATCCGCATCCCGGCCGATCAGATTTCCCAGCAGTCCCGTTACGCCGGCGGCGTCAAGGTGATGAAGGTCGATGACCAGACCAGCATCATCGGCATCGCAGCGGTGGAAAAGGAAGAAGAAGCGGAATCGGACGATACCACCCCTACAGAAGAAAACGGACCTCTCTCCGAGGCGGCAGCAGAGCCAACGAGCGAGACCGTTTCTGGCGCTTTACCGCAGGGCACCGAGCAGGAGCGCGAGCAGATCGGACGCCTGCTGGATGCAGCCACCCGCGAGGACGAGGAATAAAAATCAATTGATCTCTTTGTTCCAGTACAGCTATCCAAAGCAGAGGAAAGTTTTGAGAAACTTTCCTCTGCTTTTTTCTTACCTTTTCGGCACAAAGCAAAACCGGCTGCCGCGTAAGCAATGCGCGGCAGCCGGTTCTTTTATAGTCTGGAATGGTTGGGGTTTGCTTTCTTCTGGGAGCCTTTTCTCTTTTTGCCGGTGAACCTTTCGATCAGCCAGTCGGCAATATCCCCCAAAAAATCAGCAAGCAGGTCGAACAAAATAGACATAAGGAACCTCCCTCTTAATAGTTGCGCTTATTGTCCTCTGCCCTGGCGGCGGCGATCATCTTCATCTCGATCCAGCGCTCCTTGGTGATGAGCACCTGGCGGGGTTTGCTGCCCTCGAACGGGCCGATGATGCCCTTTTCCTCCATGGCGTCCATCAGGCGGGCGGCGCGGGCGTAGCCGAGCTTTAAGCGCCGCTGCAGCATTGAGGTGGAGGCCTGTCCGGTCTCGACCACAATCTCGATGGCGCTGGGCAGCATCTCGTCCTCGTCCGAGAAGCCGCCTCCGTCGTCCTTATCCTTGCCCTTCTTTTTGTCGGCGACGGCGTGGCGGTCGATCTCCTGCAGAATCTGCTCGTCATAGGTCATCTTCTGGCCGGACTGCTTGATGAATTCGACAATCCGCTCCACCTCCCCGTCGGTGACAAAGCAGCCCTGCACGCGGGTCGGCTTGGAGGCGCCGATGGGGGAGAAGAGCATGTCGCCGCGGCCCAACAGCTTTTCCGCGCCGCTGGCGTCCAGGATGGTGCGGGAGTCAATCTGCGAGGAGACCGCAAAGGCGATGCGGGAGGGGATGTTGGCCTTGATGACGCCGGTGATGACGTCGACCGAGGGGCGCTGGGTGGCGATGACCAGGTGCATGCCGGCGGCGCGGGCCATCTGCGCCAGGCGGCAGATCGAGTCCTCCACCTCGCCGGGGGCAGCCATCATCAGGTCGGCCAGCTCGTCGATGATGATGACAATCTGCGGCATCGGCTTCAGGCCGTTTTTCTCGGCGGCGCGGTTAAAGCCGGCCATATCGCGCACGCTGTAGTCCTTAAAGAGCTGGTAGCGGTTCAGCATCTCGTTGACCGCCCAGGAGAGGGCGCCTGCGGCCTTTTTGGGGTCGGTGACGACCGGGATCAAGAGGTGCGGGATGCCGTTGTAGATGCCGAGCTCGACCATCTTGGGGTCGATGAGCACCAGCTTGACCTGCTGCGGGGTGGAGTGGTAGAGCATGCTGACGATCAGCGAGTTGATGCACACCGATTTACCGGAGCCGGTGGAGCCGGCGATCAGGGTGTGCGGCATCTTGGCCAGGTCCGCGATGGTCACCTTGCCGGCAATGTCCCGGCCCAGAGCGACCGCCAGCGGGCTTTTGGCCTGCTGGAACTCGGGGGAGTCGATGATCTCCCGGATCGAGACAGTGCTGACCACCTTGTTGGGCACCTCGATGCCGACGGCGGGTTTGTTGGGGATGGGTGCCTCGATGCGCACGCCGGAGGCGGCGAGGTTTAAGGCGATGTCGTCGGCGAGGTTGGTGATCTTGCTGATCTTGACGCCGGCCGACGGCTGCAGCTCATAGCGGGTGACGGCAGGGCCGCGGGCGATGTCGATGATGCGGGTCTGCACGCCAAAGCTCTGCAGGGTGGTGACCAGCTTCTCGGCGTTGGAGCGCAGCTCCTCCTGCAGGTTTTCCTCGTTGGGCTTTTCGATCTCGTTGAGAATATCGATCGGGGGCGGGATGTACGGGGGTTCTTCCGGCTCCTCCGGCTCGGGTTGGTCCGCCGAGTGGGAGACGCCCTCCAGGCTCATGCCCTGGGCTCTGATTTCGTCGGGGGAGACCTCGATGATTTCATGGGAGGCTTGTCTGCGCTCGGGGGTGGGGAGCAGCTCCTCCACCTCCGGCTCCTCCTCCAGATGGATATTGTCCGGGTCAAAGGAGGCAGATGGCTCTTCCGGCAGTTCCTCTGGAGCGGAAGCCTGCGGCAGCGGGATTTCTTCGACCGGCGGCTGCGGCTCAGGCTGCTCGAAGTGCTCGCCGAAGTGGAAATCCTCCGGGGCGATCAGGCCGTCATCCTCCACATCGGGGCTGTCCTCCCAGGAAAGGCCGGTCTGCTGCACGTCGCCGAGGTTTTCCTCAAACAGCTTCATGGTGCGCTGTGCCTGCTGTGAGTCCGCCACCGGGCGCACCGGCGGGATGGGCATGTTCGATTTTAAGGTGTGCAGCACCGTCTGGTCCTCCTTGGCAAGGGAGGGCTTGCCGGAGGCCACGCGGTTGATTAAATCGTCCAGATAGGGGGAGTTGACCGGCTCGTCGGTTTCGGCTGCTGCCGGGGAGACGGAAGCTGTCTCGTCCAGGGATTCCTCAGAGGGCGGGTTCCAGAAGGCTTCGGTTCCCACCGCCTCCTGCAGCTCGTCGCGCTGCTGGGCGATCTGGCGGGCGCGCTCCTCTTCCTGGCGCTTCTGCTCGGCGCGCTCCTGGGCGAGTCTCTCCTTGATGGCGGCGCGGCCCTTGCGGGTGTCCTCCTGCTGGGCCTGCTGCATCTGCTGCAGCTCCTGCTCCTTTTTGCGCTTGGCGTTAAAGAAACTGCTGGGGTTAAAGCCGCCATCGGTCAGAAGGGGCGGCTCGTCGTCGGGCGATTCCTGCCCGGCAACGGGGATGTTGATGTTAAAGTGCGGCTTGTTCTGTTCCTGCTCCATCTGTTCCTGCCGCAGCTGGCGCTGCTGCTCACGGATCTCGGAGTGGGCGACATAGACCTCCTCCATCTTTTTCATCGGCTTTTTGGCTGACTGGTACAGGCCGATCAGCGTCCCGCCGGTCAGCACCATGATGACCACAAAGATCAGCAGCACCATTGTCACCTTGGCGCCGGTGGGGCCGAACCAGTACAGCAGCGGCAGTCCGAAGATGCCGGACACCGCGCCGCCCCCGTGCCCGTCGATGCCGTTTTGGAACAGGGTGAGAAACTTTTCAATCAGGTTGCCGTTGGGGATGCCGCTGCCGAACACCTGGGTGGCGCCGCTGAGCAGGCAGATGAGCAGCATGGTCTGCCAGACCTTGTGCCCCACCAGACCGATGGGCTTGTCCAGGGTGGTCATGATCGAGATGTAAAAGAGCAGCGGGGCGATGAGGTAGGCGCTCCAGCCAAACATCCCGAGAAAGAAGTTATGTATCCAGTTCCAGACATTCTGCCCCTCGATCAGGGTGGTGGCCATGATGAACACCGCCACAGCAAAGACGACGATTGCCCAGAACTGCTGGCGGGAGTGCGCCTCGCGGTTCTTTCGCTCCTTTTCGCTTGCGGCGGCGCTTTTGCCGCGGGAAGAAGTTTTTTTGCTTGCCATATCATCTCTCCTTAAAACGGGGGCAGCGTGGAGCTGCGCCTTTTTGGTCGTTTTTTATCAAAGGCAGCGCAGGAAAAAACGCTGCCGGAAAAGGCGATTGAGTGACTGCCGGAGGCTTTCCCACAAGGCTCCGGCTTTTTTATGTAAGCGCGCAGGGGAAGCGCGCAATTTTTTAGGGGAAGGGATAGGTCCTTGGCAGCCAGGAAAGGGAGACGGGAGCTGTCGGATACAGCTCTTTGCCCAGGAAATCGGCGGGGTTGGTGGAGAAGATGCGCTCGACGGTCAGCTGTCCGTCGAGCACCGTGCCCTCCACCGCGCAGGTGGCGGAGAGAAAGAAGGTCTGCCGGGCGGGCTGCTGCATCCCCTGCGCCTGCCAGTCGGCCATCATCTGCTGCATGGCCTCGACGGGGACGATGGAGTGGAGGATCATTTCTGCTTGCCCCCTTTTGCCTTGGCGGTGCGGCGGCCTTTGGCTGCTTTTTTGGCTGCCTTTTTGCCGCCGTCCCCGCCTTCGATCATCTCGTAGAGGCAGGCGATGGCCTCGCTTAAGCCGCCCAGATGGTCGATGAGCCCCTCCTCCACCGCCTTTTCGCCGTCCAGCACGGTGCCGACGTCCATCACCAGCTCCCCGGTGTTCATCATCAGCCGCCGGAAGTCCTTGGAGGAGATTTTGGAATTGTCGGTGACAAACCGAACGATGCGCTCCTGCATCCGGTCAAAGTAGGACAGCGTCTGCGGCACGCCCAGCACCAGGCCGTTCATCCGCACCGGATGGACGGTCATGGTGGCCGACGGCGCGATGAACGACTGCCGCGCGCTGCAGGCCAGCGGCACGCCGATCGAGTGTCCGCCGCCCAGCACCAGCGAGACGGTCGGCTTTTTCATCCCGGAAATCAGCTCCGCGATGGCCAGCCCCGCCTCCACGTCGCCGCCGACAGTGTTCAGGATAATCATCAGCCCCTCGATGGAGGGGTCCTGCTCGATGGCGACCAGCTGGGGGATGACGTGCTCATACTTGGTGGTCTTGTTCTGCGGGGGCAGGATGTAGTGCCCCTCGATCTGCCCGACGATGGTCAGGCAGTGGATGACGTGCTTTGCTTTGGTCACGGTGACCGATCCGGTCTGCACAATCTGCTCGGACTGGTCAGGCATCTCTCCATATTCCGCAGAATCGCTGTCCTCCGGGGTCTCGTTGACGGGGTTTTGTTTCAGGCTTTCCTGCTGCTGTTCCTTTTTCTTTCGGCCCATACGCCGCACCTCCGTAGAAAGATTTCTTCCGGAATAGTGTGCGCGCGGGGAGGCGGATTATACCCTTTGCAAACTGCTCTTTTTATTATAAACGGATTTGGCGGATGAATCAACCGAAGAAGAGCGGATGATGTCGCCATTTTTGTAAAGAAAATAAAAAAGTTTTTGCCGCAATCTTCTTCTAAAAAAGGAAGGAGGGAAATGATTTTCCCTCCCTGCGCGGATTTTCGTTTAACATTCGCTTTTCGAGTAGACCGTCATGCTGACCCCGCAGTCCCTGACGGCGATGTCCTTTGGCAGCCGGGCAAACCGGACGGTCACAAACAGGTCGCCGGCGGCGCCGGAAAGGTTGATGACCTGCAAAAGATAGACGACCCAAAACCACCCCTGCGGAACAAGCGGGAGGATGGCGGCAAACAGAACGCCAAAGGTCAGAATTGGGGCCAGGGCAACGGTCAGGTAGCCGCTTTTGTCGTAATAGTCGTCGCTGCCTGCAAAGGCGTACAGGCCGGTGAAGCCGTACCGGACCTTTTTGGTGCCGAGCGCCTTCATGACAATGCCGTGGACCAGCTCGTGCAAAAACAGATAAGCGAAGATGGAGACGCCCAGCACCAAAAACCGCAGGCCGACGGTCAGGCTGTCCGACCCGGTGAACAGCGAGGTGATTGGGACAAACAGATTTGCGCCCAGAATCATCGCCGCGCCGATCAGCAGGGCGAGGGCATTGACGGTGAGGGCGGCTTTTTTGTCCTTCTGCAGGTCGATCGAGTCGATTTGACGGTAGCCGGCGGGCAGATGGGAGATTGCTTTCATCAGTTCCTCCTTTGGATATAGTCCCCAAATTGCTGCGGCTTAGAGGACCTTGACCATCAAGAGCTCCCGCAGGCGGGTGCCGTCTTTCAGATGGATGGCGTTTGGGCGGACGCCGAACCGCTCGAAGCCGAACTTCTCATACAGCCGGATGGCGCGGTCGTTGCCCTCCATGACCTCCAGCTCAAGCTGCTCGATGCCGTGCTCTTTGGCGAGGCGGATCATTTCCTCAAACATGGCGGTGCCGATGCCGCGGCTCCAGTACTTCTGAATCAGGGCGATGGCCACATCGGCGCGGTGGCGGGTCTTGGGTTTGTTGTGGAAGGAGAGCTGGCAGTTGCCGGCGATCTCCCCGTCGATTTCGCAGACGATCATCAGGTCGTACTCCGATTGCAGCACCTTTTCGAGGAATGCCGCTTCCCGCTCCTCTGTCATCTGAAAATCTTCGGGGGAGTGCAGCAGGAAAGGGGTCTGAGCGTAGCAGGTTTTCATGTACTGGACCATCCCGGCAGCGTCCTGCGGCGTGGGTTGGCGGAACAGCGCCTGGGAGCCGTCCCGCAGGCGGATGGTTTTGGGCTGGTATTGCATCCTGACACCTCCTTGTGACAGAAAGCGGGAGAAGGAAGCGCCCTTCTCCCGCAAAAAGATTTGTCCAAAAGATAGTTTTTAGGCCTTGTCGATCGAACCGAACAGCTCCATCTTCTCCTTGACCTTTGCCTTGATGGCCTCGAAGCCTGGTTTGAGGACCTTTCTTGGGTCGAAGCCCTTTGGCTGCTGGTCCTTGTTTTCCTCAAAATATTTGCGGGTCGCTTCGGTGAAGACGATCTGGCACTCGGTGTTGACGTTGATCTTGGAAACGCCCTTGCTGATGGCGTCCTTGACCATCTCGTCCGGGATGCCGGTGCCGCCGTGCAGAACCAGCGGCATGGTGCCGGTCTTTTCCTGGATCTTTGCCAGCACGTCCAGGCGCAGGCCGGGCCAGTTTTCCGGATAGACGCCGTGGATGTTGCCGATGCCGGCAGCCAGCATGTCGACGCCCAGCTCACAGATCTTAGCGCACTCGTCCGGGTCTGCGATCTCGCCGCCGCCCAGTACGCCGTCCTCTTCGCCGCCGATGGCGCCTACCTCAGCCTCAACCGAGACGCCTTTGGCGTGTGCCAGCGCAACGATCTCCTTGGTCTTGGCGACGTTTTCTTCGATGTCATACTTGGAGCCGTCGAACATAACCGAAGAGAAGCCCTTCTCGATGCACTCCTTGGCCGCCTCATAGCTGCCGTGGTCGAGGTGCAGCGCAACCGGAACGGTGATGCCGAGCTCCTTGATCATGCCGTTGACCATGCCGACGACGGTGGTGTAGCCGCCCATGTACTTGCCGGCGCCTTCGGATACGCCCAGGATAACCGGGGAGTTATTCTCCTGCGCGGTGAGCAGGATCGCCTTGGTCCACTCCAGGTTGTTGATGTTGAAATGTCCAACCGCGTACTTGCCGGCCTTTGCCTTGTCCAGCATTTCTTTTGCAGAAACTAACATAGAAAAATTCCTCCTTAATCTGAAAGCCTCGTCCCTGTGGATGCCATCTGTCTGGAACGTCTTTTTCTGTCTTTTATTATAAACAATTGCGGCTGGAAAATCAATCCGTTTTCGTTTGCCGCCGCGCGGGTTGTACAGGCGGAAAGGGAAGAAAGCGGTCGATTTTCTGTTGGCTGTGTGAATAAACGGAAAATTTTCCTGAAAAGGCCGCGGTTTTCGACTGGATTTTGTTGACTTTTTAATAAAAAAGTCATAGAATAAAAATGGGATATATTTAATTTGCACATAATCTTGTGCGAAAAACCACATGGGAAATGACGAACATTAGAAAGGATGATTGGGATGAACTATCTTGACACATACAACATTTGGAAGTCCAAGCATCTGGAAGATCCGGATCTGATTGCAGAGATGGTGGACATCGAGGGCAACGACCACGAGATCAAGGAGCGCTTTGTCAAGATGCTGGAGTTCGGCACCGCCGGACTGCGCGGCATTCTGGGCGTGGGCACCAACCGGATGAATATTTATACCGTCGCGCTTGCCACCCAGGGCATGGCCGACTATGTCAAGGAGAAATTTGAGAATCCGTCGGTGGCCATCGCCTATGACAGCCGCATCAAGAGCGATCTGTTTGCCAACGTCACCGCGCGGGTCTTTGCGGCCAACGGCGTCAAGGCCTACCTGTTTAAGGAACTGATGCCGACCCCGACCCTTTCCTTTGCGGTTCGTCAGCTGCACTGCAGCGCCGGCATCGTCATCACCGCCAGCCACAACCCCTCCAAGTATAACGGCTACAAGGCCTACGGCGAGGACGGCTGCCAGCTCAACCCGCAGGCTGCCGCCAAGGTGCTGGAGCTTGCCAGCAAGACCGACATCTTTGACGGGGTCAAAAAGATCTCGCTGGAGGAGGGGCTGCGCACCGGCATGATCGAGTACATCTCCGACGAGCTGGTGGACCAGTATCTGGACCGCGTCTTTGCGCTGCGCGTCAGCAAGGCGCCGGTGGAGAAGAGCGACCTGAAGGTGGTCTACACCCCGCTCAACGGCACTGGAAACAAGCTGGTCCGCCGCATTCTGCAGCGCATTGGCATTGAGAACATTGCGGTGGTGCGGGAACAGGAGCTGCCGAACGGCCACTTCCCGACCTGCCCATATCCAAACCCGGAGGAAAAATCCACTCTGGAGCTGGGCATTGAGCTGTGCAAAAAGATTGACGGCGACCTGGTGCTGGCCACCGACCCGGATGCGGACCGTGTCGGCATCGCGGTCAACCACCACGGCGAATACATCCTGCCGACCGGCAACGAGGTGGGTGTGCTGATGCTGGACTACATCGCCAAGCAGCGCATCGCGCAGGGCACCATGCCAAAGAACCCGGTAGCGGTCAAGTCGATTGTCTCCACCCCCTTAGCTGACGTCGTCGCCAAGAGCTACGGCATCCAGATGATCAACGTCCTCACCGGCTTCAAGTACATCGGCGAGCAGATTACCCTGCTGGAGCAGAAGGGCGAGGAAAACCGCTTCCTGCTCGGCTTTGAGGAGAGCTACGGCTACATGACCGGCGGCCATGTGCGCGACAAGGATGCGGTCAACGGCTCGATGATTATCTGCGAGATGGCGCAGTACTATAAGAGACAGGGCAAGACACTGATCGACGCTCTGAACGACATCTTCGCCCGCTTTGGCGTCTACGCCTCCAAGGTCAAAGGCTACACCTACGAGGGCACCGAGGGCATGGAGACAATGGCAGGCATCATGAAGCGGCTGCGCGAGAATCCGCCAAAGAGCTTCTCCGGCTACAAGGTGCTGGCCTGCGCGGACTACCAGATTTCCAAGCGCAAGGATTTCCGCAGCGGCGGCGAGGCGGACATTTCGCTGCCGACCTCCAACGTGCTGGAGTACGATCTGGAGAACAACCTGAAGGTGATTGTCCGTCCGTCCGGAACCGAGCCGAAGATCAAGGTCTACCTGACCGTCGTCACCAACGACAAACAGCAGATTCCAATCATCGAACAGCGCCTGTTCGACGCTGCCGACATGCTCATGCGATAAATTTTCATGGAGAAAAAGTCCGGAACAGTATGTTCCGGACTTTTTCTGTATGGCCCCTTTGGGGAGTGGCGGGGCCGCATTGTAAAGCGTGTGTTAATTAACGGTAAAATTTTCTGTGTTTTTTTGCCCGAGAGTGTGCAACTTCACTATTGCATTTCGGGCGGACCTTGCCTATAATAAACAATATTGGAAGGTTCCGGCCCTGGGCAGAGAATCATTTGGAGGGACGGGCGAGAGTAATCTTGATGTAGAAAAGGATGTGTGTCATGAAGAAATCATACGAAATGGATATGTGCAGCGGTCCGCTTTTGAGCAAGATCCTGATCTTTTCCATCCCGCTGATGATCTCCGGCATTTTGCAGCTTCTGTTCAACGCGGCGGACATCGTGGTTGTTGGACGCTTTACCGGCAGCGAGGCGATGGCGGCGGTCGGCTCCACCAGCGCGCTGATCAACCTGATTATCAACCTGTTTGTCGGCATCTCGGTCGGCGCGAACGTTGTGGTTGCGCGCAACTACGGCGCGCGGGACTATGACGGCGTACATGGCGCGGTACATACCTCGGTTCTGACCGCTTTGATCGGCGGCGTCTTTCTGATCTTTGTCGGTATTGCCTTGGCGCGCCCGCTGCTGGAGCTGATGGGCACCCCGGACAATGTCATCGACCAGTCGGTGCTGTATATGCGCATCTACTTTGTGGGGATGCCTTCCTTCATGCTTTACAACTTTGGCTCGGCCATCCTCAGGGCGATCGGCGACACCAAGCGTCCGCTTTACTTTTTGACCCTGGCCGGCGTCATCAACGTCTTTTTGAACCTGTTCTTTGTCATCGTATTCCACATGGGCGTTGCGGGCGTCGCGCTGGCGACCATCATTTCCCAGACCGTTTCGGCGATTCTGGTTCTGCTGTGCCTGATGAAGATGGAGGGCCCCTGCCATCTGGACTTTAAGCACCTGAAATTCCACCTCAACCAGCTCGGCCAGATGCTGCGCATCGGCCTGCCGGCGGGCCTGCAGGGTATCGTATTCAGCCTTTCCAACGTGCTGATTCAGTCCTCGGTCAACTCCTTTGGTTCGCAGGTCATGGCGGGCAACACCGCTGCCAGCAACATCGAGGGCTTTGTCTACAACGCGATGAACGCGGTCTACCAGACCTCGCTGAGCTTCACCAGCCAGAACATGGGCGCCAAGCAGTTTGGCCGTGTCAATAAAATCCTGTTCGAGTGCCTGTGCGTCGTGTCGGCGGTCGGCATCCTGCTGGGCGGCGGCGCTTACCTGCTGGGCGAGCAGCTGCTGAGCATCTACACCACCGACCCGGAGGTTATTGCCTACGGCATCACCCGTATGAGCTATGTCTGCGCGACCTATTTCCTGTGCGGCCTGATGGACGTCATGGTGGGCAGCATCCGCGGCATGGGCTATTCGATCATGCCGATGCTGGTATCGCTGACCGGCGCCTGCGCGTTCCGAATCATCTGGATCTTCACCATCTTCCAGGTGGAGCACACGCTGGACTGCCTGTACGTCTCCTACCCGATTTCCTGGATTCTGACAGCGGGCGTTCATCTGCTCTGCTTCTTCCTGGTCCGCAAAAAAGCCTTTGCCCGCGCGGCGGCATGATGCCGCACCCAATTCACGCATTGGTTAAGTGCGGGGCCTGACTTTCTACCTCGCGGCACCGAGTCTCTGAAAAATAAAGTTTTCGTCCACCTTTTTCAAAAGGTGGTAGTTTCCAAAGACAGCGTCTTTGGTCGCCATGTCACGCTTGCAGAGGGCAGAAAAAATTGGCTTTGCGTTGCGTGACCCGAAGTTGAACTGCGTTCAACTTCCCGGGCTAATGCTAGGGCTTTTGTAAGAGAAAAAGTTCCCAGCAAATTCACTATATCATATACCCCAGAAAAACCTCCCACCGGGAGGTTTTTCTATTTTAGGAAACAAGCCCCAGTCCCTGAAACGAAACTTTTCGCTCCACAAAAATCAAATCCGCCTCCATCCATTTCCCTTTGACATTCCCCGACAATTGTTCTATAATAGCTTTTACATGATTTTTACATACCCTTGATTTTTTGACGAAAATCGACCGTCTTTCCCGTTTGGATAAGGGAAGGCCGACCGCTTTCATTTTTTGTGTTAGAAAGGAATCCATCCGATCATGAATCGTGTAAAAGAATTTGTGCGCCGCCATTTTTCGCGGCAGGAGACGTTTCTTGCCCTGCTGATGCTGCTCACCCCCATCACCGCCTTTTATCTGATGCAGTTTGCCTACTGCGGCAACCTGCCTTGGGATTATTCGCTCAGTGTTTTGCTTGCCAACTACCTGTGCATCGGGGTGGTGCACTTCACCCTGTGCGCCCTGACCAACTACATCGTTCTGTGCAGTGTGATTACCCACGTCCTGTGCTTTGTGTGGGGGATCGCCAACTACTACGTTTCGCTGTTTCGCGGTACCCCCATCCTGCCGTGGGACTTCACCGCCCTGGGGACAGCGGCGGCGGTGGCGGACAGCTACCGTTTCTCGCTCAATTTGCAGATGGTGGTCTGCCTCCTGCTGCTGGCGGGGATGATCTTTCTGCTGCGCAAGCAGCTGCTGCGTGGGAGGTTTCGCCCCTCCAAAAACCGGCTGCGGCTGCGGGCGGGCTACCTGTGCGCCATCGCGGCCTGCGCTTACCCGGTGCTGCATCCCGCCGCGCTGGAAACCTTCGGCATCCAGACCGATGTCTGGGACCAGTCCGGCTCCTACTCGCAGGACGGGGCGCTGGCGGTCTTTCTGCGCAACACCCAGTTCATGTCGGTGGAGGAGCCGCAGGATCCCTCTGCTGAAAACATTGAGCGCATCGCCGCCGGCGTCACCGAAAAGGAGCCGGCCGTTTCGACCGACACCCGCCCCAACATCGTCGCTATCATGAACGAGTCCTGGGCGGACTTTGAGGATTTCGGAAACCTTTCGCTGAGCGAGAGCGTCACCGACTACATCGACTCGCTGGACAACCTCATCTTTGGCCATACCTACACCTCGGTGTTCGGCGCGGGCACCAGCGCCAGTGAGTTTGAGTTTCTGACCGGCAACTCGATGGCCTTTCTGCCGTCGGGCAGCATCCCCTATCAGCAGTACATTCTGGAGCCGTCGGCTTCGCTGGCCTCGCTGCTCAAGGAAAACGGCTACCGTACCCTGGCCTTCCACCCCGGCGAGCGCACTTCCTGGCAGCGCAACCAGGCCTACCCGCTGCTCGGCTTCGACGAGTTTAAGTGTGTGGAGGACATGGACGTGCCGGTCACCGAGGAGCACGGCTATGTCAGCGACCAGTCTTCCTTTCGTCAGATCATCTATGAGTTTGAGCACAAGGACCCGGAAGAGCGGCTGTTCCTCTTTAACGTCACTATCCAGAACCACGGCAGCTACACGGTGGAGGATTACCCTGCCGAGGTGCAGCTCACCGACGAGCCGGGCAAGTACCCGATGGCCGAGCAGTACCTGACCCTCGCCAACAAGACCGACGAGGCCTTCCGGCTGCTGGTGGACTACTTCAGCCAGCAGGAGGAGCCGACCATCATCCTGATGTTCGGCGACCACCAGCCTTCGGTGGAGCAGGAATTTCTGGACAAGGCCTACGGCGTCACCCAGGATCAGATGACGATGGAGCAGTACATGGGCAAGTACAAGACCCCGTTTTTGATCTGGGCAAACTACGACCTGCCGGACGACGAGATCCCCACCACCAGCTTAAATTTCCTGGGACAATATCTGCTCTCCTACGCGGGGATTGAAAATTCGCTGTACGAAAACTACCTGCAAAATTTTCAGGAGGTCCTGCCGGCCATGACCTTTGTGGGCTACATCGACCAAAACGGCAAGGCCTACAGCCACCTGGAACAGAACGAGTACACCGCGCTGATCGAGGACTACCGCACGCTTGCCTACGACAACCTCTTTGGCGGCCAGAGCCGCCACGCGCAGTATTATCAGGCCCCGCAGTAGGGCAAATAAAAAAAGGCTTTTCCGAATTGGAAAAGCCTTTTTTGCTGTTCATTTTGCGGGCGCTTACCGGACGGTGGTGCCGGTGTAGTAGTGGGTGAGGATGTCCACATAGTCCCAGCCCTGCATGGCGTAATAGTCCGCGCCCTGCTGGCTCATGCCGACGCCGTGGCCGTAGCCGTAGGTGGTGAAGGTAAAGACGCCGTCCGCATAGTCCACCTCAAAGGCAGCGGAGTTGATCTTAGCTTCCAGCAGGTTTTCCCGCACCTCGCGGCCGCTGAGCTGCTGGCCGCAGACCAGGATGCTGTCGACATAGTGGCCGTTGATGTATTCCGGATCGGAGAACCAGTCCTCCGGGTCACCGTAGCTGTAGGGGTTGACGCCGCAGTAGTCGGCGATGTAGTCGGCAATCTCCTCCTCCGAAAAGCTCTCGGTCGCGCCGTAAGCCTTCAGGGTGGTGTCGCCGGGGCTTTCTACGCTGACCAGATACGGCAGATAGCCGCCCCAGACGTGCTCGGCGTCCATCGATTGCCCCGCATTGGAGGCGCAGAAGGTGGCGTTGATGTACTCACCGTCATAGTAGATCGCTTCGCCGATGACCTGGTCGACCGCGTCCTGCACCTCATCCGAAACGGTATCCTTGGCGACAACGGAAGGGGAGGTTCCGCGCTGATTGTGGTAGCGCACATAGGTGTATGCCGCGACGGCCTGTGCCTTGAGCGCCTCCTCCTGGAAGGTCGGCCCCATCTCCGCTTCCACCATGCGTCCAATAATCTCCGACGCGGAGCCGCGGATAACCTCGCCGTTTACCTGGATGGAGAGTGTTCCGGAGCTGGTTGCGCTGCTCTCTTCCTCCTGCTGGCGGCTGCTCTTTTTCTTGATGACCCGGCGGGTTGTCTTTTGCTGGGAATCTTCCTTGCCGATGTCCGACTCCAGCCTTCCCAGCGCCAGGTAGTCCTCCAGCTGGCTGTAGAGCTCAGCGGTTACGCCCTGTGGCGGCTGCTGTACGTTTTGCGCTTGTATCATTTGTCAGTTCCTCCTTTGGTGCTTTTGTTTATTTATTGCCCTGCGTGCAGCGCGGCTTTGAGCTGCGCCTCGTCCGGTTTGGTGCCGCCGAACAGCTGGTACCAGATATCCGGATAGAGTGGGCTGGGGTTCATCGTTGCCTGAGAGGTGTCCACCGTCTCGCTTTCGCCGTCGCGGACCTTGCGTGCCACGATGACAAAGCGGGCTTCGTGGAACTCATAGGTGCAGGTGGAGAGGGTCAGCAGCTCGTCGGACGGGAGCACATCCACGCCGGTGTTGATGATGCTGCGGATGAGCACGTCGTCGATGTATTCCTGCGTCTCCTGCTCGCTGGCGGCGTCGATAAATTCATGGTAGGGGAAGATCTCCCCGTGCTCGGCGAGGGTGTTGGTGTAGAAGATCGAGACAATCTTGTACTTGCCCTCGCGGTAGACGCTGTCGAACTGGATGACCGGGTGCTGCTGGTAGTATTCCAGGCTGGTATAGCCCTTGAGGATGTTGAACATCTGGCCGTCGGTGCGGATGTTGTGGCCATAGATGATGGTGTTGGTGCTGGGTTTGGAGAGATCGACCGCCGCGTCGACAAACGGGACGGCGTGCTCGCTGTATTCGCCCTCAAAGTTTGTCCGGTAATAGGTGGTGTTGTCGGTAGTCTGCACGACCGGATAGTCCAGGTCGGTGTCGTCGATGCTGATCCAGCCCACGATGTCGGGGTTGATCTCCCACAGCGCCGCAAAGGACTTGTCATAGTCGGACGGGTAGCCGGCCGGAGCGATCAGGGTGGGGCTGTCGTACACCTCGCGCAGCGTCTGATAGTTGGCGCGGTTCTGGGCCGACTTCCAGTAGTAGTAGCCGAGGTAGCCGACCGAGCCGACAAAGATGAGGATAAAGACAACCAAAAGAACCTTGACAAGCGGCGAGCGCCGGCGTGGCTGGTCGTCCTCTTCACGTTGTTTTTTGCGCTGTTTGCGGGCGCGCTGCTGTTCCTTTTTCTGCTGGCGGCGGGAGACGGGCTGCTCGTCGAAGTCGTCCTCATCCTCGTACCCGTCGTCCTCGTCCTCATATTCCTGCATCGCGTACAGATCATCCTCATCGTCCAGAGCGAGGGAGGATGCTTTTGCTGTCACTGCCGCCGCAGGGGCGGTAGATGCAGCTGTTGTGTTTGCGGCAAAGGCGGCGACCGGTTCGTGCTGGCGGCCCAGCTTTTTTTCCACCGCGCGCAGGCCGCGGGTTCCCAGGCCGGGGATGGTGCTGACCTTGCCGCATTCGCTGGTGAGGTCCTCCAAAAAGCTGTCGCAGCACTGGCGGGAGGTTCTTTCGTCCTCCTGAATGGCGATCAGCCGCAGAACAGGGCTGGAGGCGCTGCCGCCCAGAATGGGCAGAAAGCCGCTGACCCGGCGGCTGGAGGTGCGGTCGATGTAGTCCTCCACCTCCTCCACCCGGTCGTCGCGCAGCGGGATGTCCGCTGTCACCGCGCCCGGATAGAGCTGCCGCAGCAGCAGCGGGAACAGCTGGTTGGCCACCAGCCGCAGCACATCCTTGGCGGAACCGGAGACAAGCGCCACGCAGGTCTGCGGGAAAAACAGGGCGAATCCAGCCTGTCCGCAGCCGGGGTCGCTTAAGGGAACCGCGTCCTGCGGAATCATGGCGTTCTGCAGGCGGGCGTTTGCCATCCGCCCGTTTTGGCTTAAATATTCCCGGATATCCTGTAGGGCCTTTTCATTCTGATGCAGGGGCTTATTGAAGCCCTGTGCCAGAATCTCCCGGGCGCGCAGCTCGGGAGCGTTGTCGACCAGCAGCAGCAGGCGGCAGTTTTTGACCGACTGGCTGATCTGTCCGATCAGCTGCTGGCGGTCGTTCACCATGACCTCGTTGCCAAAGTTGAGCCCCAGCAGCGCAAACTGCTGTTTGAGCGTGGGGTTTTGCTGGATCAGGCCATACAGGGAAAAGCCGGCGTTCAACAATAAAACTTTATGGTTCACCGATCCATTCCTTCCTATGGTTGTTTTTTCTCCGAGAAAGGAA
>QWCH01003064.1_pt1 | contig 18620 bp, 19 predicted proteins | sample 1972671 | NCBI WGS metagenome assembly QWCH01 (sample SAMN09866713, study PRJNA288562) | Human gut metagenome isolate term3_stool, whole genome shotgun sequencing... | isolation source: gut | host: Homo sapiens | place: USA: California | reverse complement strand
AATTCCGCAATCCTGCAAAGTCCTTCTTTCCACAATCCCGCCTCAACGTTGTCTTGTTTATACTGGTCGTATGAGTAGCACTTTCACTATCAGAGATATTGTCAACGAAGACGCAACGGCATCAGTCAGCGATTACGGTGCGCATGTGCTTTCCTGGGCACCTGCCGGCGAACAGACTGTGGTTTGGCGGCCAAAGGCGATTCATCTTAAGGAAGGAACTGCCATCCGCGGCGGTGTTCCGATTATTTTCCCTTGGTTCAATTCCGGTTTCGAAGGCGGGCATGTGGCTTCGAAGAAGCCCAAGCATGGTTTTGCCCGCAATAGCTTCTGGCATTATGACAAGGAAGGTTCTTCCGATGCCTTGTTGCGCTATACATTGGATTCCAGCGAGATCAACGCAGATATACTTTCCCAGTTTGTTTCTGGACCGAATCCTCAATTTCATGCCGTTTACACCATTGAAGTCGGCTGTGAGTTGACGATGTCGCTTACCGTATATAACGATGGCGACGAGCCATTGTCTTACGAAGAGGCACTGCATACGTATCTGCAGGTTGGCGACGCCGAACAGTCACAGGTGTGCGGGCTTGAGGGCGCGGACTATCTCGATACCGTATTGGATGGCGATCCGCGTTGCAGCCAAGGTGATGAACCTGCGACCTTCCAAGGCATGGTTGACCGCATCTACTATTCGGCTCACACGCTTGAGCTGCGCGATCCTGTGCTGAAACGCACCGTCGTTGTTTCCAAGCAGGGTGCGGCGCAGACCGTGGTGTGGAATCCGGGAGAACAAGCCGGAAACGCCATCGGCGATTTGGATGAGGGCGAATGGCGCGGCTTCGTCTGCGTGGAAGCGGTCAACAATCGCGATTGCGCGGTCGTCGTGCCCCCACACGATTCGCATACCCTGCAGCAAACACTGTCGGTAAAGCACTGAAAGTAAATAGAAACTGCCGGTTCGATGAACATCAAGCATGGTTTCCAATGTCCATCGAACCAGCAGTTTATTCATCGGCAATCTTTCCTAGACTACGCTAATCGGCGTCATGTCGACCGTCCGGACTCGATGAATATCGACGTAAAGTACATAACGCCAATAAACAGCCCTGAACAGTTACCAACCGCAACAATTTTGTTGCAATAAATTGTCCGATGGCCCAGATGCCGTTACGGAGTTCTTTTGGACGTACGCTGACGTTGATTTAGGCACGATTGAATGCGCATCATCGTCCACTTTCATTTCGACCTGTCCCTCATTTAATTCACTTCTTCGAAAATCCGGCCTCATCAGTTCTTGCTCCTCACCTCGATTACAGTCACAACTAGCCTGCAAGGATTCTTCTTCCTTGGTATCTTTAGGGCAGATCATCTCATCCCAAATCTGCTTTGCATAGGTGACCGTAACCAAAGAAAAAATGTTCACGGAACCACTCATGAAATTCAGAGGCCAATCCGGACGGACAACAAACGCTACAAAAAGACCCACAGCCTGATAAATGATTATTTGTTAGCTGCGTGAGGTCAACCTTCGAAACGTCGATTGCGCCAGACATGAGTTTGGGAAGAAGCGTATCGCGAATTTCGATTAGCCGCTTATTCTCTTCCTGATTTGCAACGATCATCTTTACAGATGGTTCCGCAATAGCATTGAACTCATCCAGCGTTCCAGCATCTGGCAATACAACTCGAATTGCTTTAACGCGGTCACGTGGAAGTTCCGTTTGCCCAGTGCTCCCTGTGTGAAGTGATTCGATATATCTCTCGTGTTCAAAAGCCCAAGATCCTAAATATAGGGCATTCTTCTTATCCGTTGCGCGAACAATTGTCACATGGGAGTCCACCACTAATTTCGAAGGCTCAAACCACACTTGAGCAGTTCTGCCGAGGGAGCCAACGCCCGTCGAATTAATGAGCAGATCATATTTTCTCAGCCACTTGTCCGTCAGCTTTTTTGGAGCGTGTGAACGTCCATTTTCTGTAAGAACTAGGTTATTTCGAATACAGGTTTGACCAAGAATTATTTCATCCGATTCAAGGCTGTATTTAGGTGCAATTCCGCGGCAAACCATGTCGGCGATTTCACCAATACTAACCCAACGCCATCCACTAGGTAACTTCTCCTGTATATTCTTTTCATGCTTGAGATACAGGTTCTTTGCCGAAGACTTTAACAGATCAAGCAAATAATCATTTGCTGGTGCGCGGGCACAATGTTCCTAACCGTTATTGGAAGGAACACCTATGGAAACCATCATTAATAATGTTCTGTCACAGATGCAGAACATGCTCGATCCGTCGCAGCTCAAACATTTGGCCGAAGTACTCAGAGTCACGTTACTGCCAGCTCAGGAAACATCAGCGCCGCAGAATCTGCTGACGCTATTCCTCACGGCAAAAGAGGTCGAAGGCTGCTCGCCGAAAACCATCGCTTACTATGAGAGCACGCTCCAGCACATGACCCAGGCCCTTGCCAAGCCCTGCACGCGGATAAACAGCGATGACTTGCGCGAGTACCTCAACAGATACGAGAACGAACGTCATGCGGGCAAGGTCACCATCGACAACATTCGGCGTATCATGTCAAGCTTCTTCGCGTGGCTTGAAGACGAGGATTATATCGTCAAAAGCCCCGTAAGACGCATCCACCGTGTGAAGACCGCCGTAATGGCTAAGGAAGTCCTGAGCGACGAAAACCTGGAAACTCTGCGGGACCGATGCGGCACCTTGCGGGATCTTGCCATCGTGGACATTCTCGCATCCACAGGCATGCGAGTGGGCGAATTGGTCGGTTTGAACATAGCCGACGTAAATCTTCAGGAGCGGGAATGCTTGGTTACAGGCAAGGGAAACAAGCAGCGTCCCGTCTATTTCGACGCCAGAACGAAGCTCCATCTCACCGCATACCTGCAATCGCGTAACGACAGCAATCCGGCGCTATTCGTCGCTTTGAATGGCGATGGCGACCGTATCAGCATCGGCGGCATCGAAAGCCGCCTCAGGCGGCTCGGCAAAGACGCCGGCATCAATCGAGTCCATCCACATAAGTTCCGTCGTACTCTGGCCACGCACGCCATCGACAAAGGCATGCCGATCGAACAGGTGCAAAAACTGCTCGGGCATGCGAGAATAGACACGACCATGCACTACGTCATGGTTAACCAGAACAACGTGAAAGCTTCACACAGAAGGTATTTGGAATGAGCTGGCGAGAGACGACCCTTGGTGAGATTACCGACTTAAAAAGAGGATTTGATTTGCCGAAAAGCCAGCGTTTGCAAGGGGATGTGCCGGTTTATTCATCATCGGGAATTACCGGATCTAATAGTACTGCAGCAGTAGAGGGGCCCTGTGTAATCACAGGGCGATACGGCACTATCGGAGAAGTTTTCTTTTCGGGTGGTCCATGTTGGCCTCTCAACACAGCCTTGTATTCCACCGAGTTCAACGGCAACAATCCTCGATTTGTCTATTATCTTTTGCAGACAATCCCGTGGCAAGGATACACAACAGCTAGTGCTGTGCCAGGCGTCAATCGAAATCACGTGAATCTCTGCCCTGTCAAGATACCTGACAGGGCAACGCAAGATGCAATCGTAGAAGTGCTTGATTCCATTGTCGACAAAATTGCCCTTAATAATCGGCTAAATGATTATTTGTTTGAGCTCGTATCATCAGTTTTTGCGCATCGGTTTAGCGACAATGTCAATACGACTGAACTGAAAAACGTTCTTTCGATCTCGACAAAGGCATTAAAGCCACAAGAGCACGCTGACGAAATATGGGAACATTACAGCATTCCAGCATTTGACGAAAAGCATAGACCTATTTTTGAACCTGCGTCAGGAATCAAGAGCAACAAGTACCAAATCGACAGTGAGTGCATTCTTATCTCTAAGCTAAATCCATCCACCAAGCGAATCTGGATGCCATGTTGCTCAAGTAATAACGCAGTATGTTCAACAGAATTCATCGTGTATAGACCATATTTGAAAGAATATAAGAGCTTTTACTATGCGGCCATTGATTCGCCTAGGTTTACTGACTATCTGCTTGAGCACGTAAGCGGTTCCACGGGAAGTCGCCAGAGAGCGCAGCCCAAAGACACCCTTAACTACTTGATGCCAAATCCGGATAACGAAGAAATCAAGGATTTCTGCACTTTTGCTGATCCGATATATCGTCATATCCAGATAAATGAACAACAAACAGCAAAACTCGAGTTACTGCGCGAAACGCTTCTTCCAAAACTTATGTCCGGCGCAATCGACGTTTCGAAGGTTGACCTCACGCAGCTAACAAATAATCATTTAGCTGATTGTTAACTGCTATTTTTTTGTCGATAGCAAGTCCGTACTCAGCAATTCTCTTTTGAAGATCTTTACTCTCCGGGAAGGTGACAATGATCTCATTTTGAAGTCGCTGTCGGTTCATCTCGGTTTGTCCGGTTGAACCTTCCGCCATGAGTTCAATGGTATTTTGCTTCGATTTGACGAAATAACCCAGATAAAAAGGATTGATGTCTTTAGCTCTGAGAGTGATGACATGCCCATCGGTAATACATTGACGTGATGGATCTGCCATGACTTGGGTAACTCGTCCCGCGCTCCCTACGCCAGTAGCATTAACGAGTATGTCACCCTTCCGAACTTCTTTATCAGGATTAACAGCTTTCTCTGCGGAATTGTGAAAGCGGGCTTGCTCGTATTGAAGGGCTTGATTGCGAACACATTTCTGACCGAGAACCATGGTGGCATCTGGGCCGTCATTTATGTACTTGGGCGCAACACCCTTGCCGATGTAGGAAATTAGTTCACCAAGAGGTGCTGAATGCCATTCACATGCCATAGCCGATGGCCTCCAGATTCTTCTTGATCTGCTCTTGCAGACGGTTGGATTCCTCGAAGCATTTGGCGATCTCGCCGGTCAGACGGGTCATCTTCTCCTCGAATGGCTCATCGTCTTCTTCCACTTCGGCGACACCGACGTAACGGCCTGGAGTCAGGATGTAATCCTGCGCCTTGATATCTTCCGTCGTGGCGATGGCGGAGAAGCCCTTCTCCGTTTCCAGAGTGCCGTCACGGAACGCGTCGAACGCAGTCGATACCTTGGCGATGTCCTCATCGGTAAACTCGCGGAGCCTGCGGGACACCATGGTTCCCATATCGCGCGCGTCGATGAACAACGTCTTGCCGGACTGCTTCTTGTTCTTGGTGATGATCCACAGGCTCACAGGTATGCCGGTGCTGTAGAAAAGCTTGTCCGGCATTGCGATGATGCCTTCGACCAGATCGGCATCCACGATCTTGGCGCGGATCTCGCCCTCGTTGTTCGTCTGGCTGGACAACGCGCCGTTCGCCAGAACCATGCCCATGCGGCCGGAACGGTTGAGGTGGTGGATCATGTGCTGGACCCATGCGAAGTTGGCGTTGCCCTCCGGTGGGGTGCCGTACTGCCAGCGTACGTCGTTCTCGAGTTTCTTTCCTCCCCAGTCCTTCAGGTTGAAGGGCGGGTTAGCGAGGATGAAATCGAATTTCTCGGTCTTGTGCAGGTCCTCAAAGAACGTGTCGGCATTATGATCGCCCAGATCCGCGTCGATGCCGCGGATCGCGAGGTTCATGGTCGCCATTTTCCACGTGGTCGGATTGGACTCCTGGCCGTACACGGAGATGTCGTTGATGTTGCCCTGATGGCGTTTGACGAAGTCCGCGGACTGTACGAACATGCCGCCGCTGCCGCAGCACGGATCGTACACTCGCCCGTGGTAGGGTTCGATGACCTCGACCAGCGTCTTCACGACGCACGCGGGTGTGTAGAACTCGCCGGCGTTCTTGCCCTCCGCTTCGGCGAACTTGGCCAGACAGTACTCGTAGGTGCGTCCGAGGATGTCGCGGCTATCACCCTTTTCTGCCATCTTCACGTTGGTGAACAGGTCCACGACCTCGCCCAGACGTCGCTTGTCGAGCTCCTGGCGTGCGAAGTTCTTCGGCAGGATGCCCTTGAGCTTGTTGTTCTCGGCCTCGATCTGGCGCATGGCCTCGTCGATGACCTTGCCGATCTCAGGCGTGTGCGCGGCCGCTGCGATGGTCTTCCAGCGGGCGCTCTCGGTAACGAAGAAGATGTTCTCACTCGCGTATTCGTCGCGGTCCTCCTCGAAGCCCTCTCCCTCCTCAACGAGTTCCTGGTATTTCTGGTCGAACTTGTCGGAGATGTACTTCAGGAAGATGAGGCCGAGCACGACGTTCTTGTATTCGGAAGCGTCGATGTTGCCGCGCAGCTTGTCGGCAGCGCTCCAGATCTGTTCCTCGAAGCCGATCTCGGCGGTATTGTCCTTCTTCTTTGCCATGTCTTGTATTATCCTCCTGCTCGTCCTATTCGCTGATCTTGGTGTCGGCCCACAGCTCGCACTGTTCCATGACGGTCTTCATGGCGTCCTCGACGCCTTCGGGCGGATACTTGTATTTGCGCAGCAAACGTTTGATGGCACGCCGCATGCCGGCCCTGGCGCTTTCCTTCTTCTGCCAGTCGATCGTGGCGTTGCTCCGCATCGCATCGGTCAACTCGCGGGCTATCGAGACGAGCTGGTCGTTGTCGTAGAAGTCCTTGACCGCCTGCGGCTGGGTGATCGCGTCGTAGAACGCCATCTCCTCGTCGCTCAAGCCGAGCTTCTGCGCGTCGTCGCGGTCCTTCATGATCTCCTTGGCCATGTTGACGAGCTCTTCGATGACCTGCGCGTTCGTGAGCATGCCGTTGAGATACGCGTTCAACGTGTTCTGGAGCATCTCGCTGAACTTCTGGGATTTGACCACGCTGGTGCGCCCGTACGCCCGCACTTTCTCCTTGATGAGGCGTTTCAGGCTCTCGATCGCGATGTTCTTCTCCTTCATGCCGGCGACCTCCTGGAGGAACGCCTCATCGAACAGGGAGATCTCCACGCTGTCCTTCTCGAACAGGTTGAGCACACCGTCCGCATGCACGCTCTGCTGGAGGATCTCGCTCACCTGCTTGTTGAACTCCGTGTACGTCATGCCGCTGCCCCCGCCGGAGCCACGTCCGGTCAGGCGAAGGACCTGCACGCGCAATACGGATAGGTAAGCCGCCTCATGCGCGTCCTCTTCGCTTACCATGCTTTTGCACAGGCTCAGCGCCTGGTTCATGAGCTGGCATTGCTTGAGGAACGATTCCGTGTCTTCGTGCCGTTCCAGATCGAGCAACCAGTCGGTTCCCTCCGCGATGGCGTCGGCAAGCGCCTCCCTGCTGTTCTGGAAGATGAGTTTGCGGTAGTTGAAGCCGTACATGAGATCACGGCACACGTCGAGCTTTTCGAGGAATTTCGGATAGGCGGTCTCGGCGATGTTCATGTCGCCGTAATTGTGCTGGTCACGGCTGGTATAGTCCTTCATCGCCCGCTTGAGCGCGCCTGCGATGCCGATGTAATCCACGACCAGACCGCCCTCCTTGCCCTTGCACACGCGGTTGACGCGGGCGATGGCCTGCATGAGGTTATGGCCCTTCATCGGCTTGAACACGTACATGGTGGACAGGCTGGGCACGTCGAAGCCGGTGAGCCACATGTCCACGACGATGGCGATCTTGAGGGAATCGGAATCGTCCTTGAACCTGCGTTCCATCTCCTTCTTGTGCGTGGTGCCGCCGCACACGTCGAACCATTCCTCCGGATCCTGGTTCGACATGGTCATCACCACGCCGACCTTGTCTTTCCATTCGGGGCGCAGCTCCATGATCCTGTAGTAGATCTTCATCGCAATCGGCCGGCTGTACGCCACGATCAGGGCCTTGCCGGCCAGGACGTCGGCGCGGTTGTTCTCGTAATGGTCCACGATGTCGCGGCACAATGCGTCGATGGTTTCAGGAGTGTCGAAGATGGCATCGAGGCCGCCGAGGTCATGCTTGGACTTCTCCACGCTCGCCTCGTCGGCCTGGTCCGCGAACTCCTTGTAGACCGCGTCGATGCGGCCCAGCGCGTTCTCGTCAAGATGGAGCGAGACCACACGGCTTTCGTAGTAGACCGGCTTGGTGGACTCGTCCTCGACGGACTGGGTCATGTCGTACACGTCGATGTAGTCGCCGAAGATCTCGCGGGTGTTGCGGTCATCCGTGGAGATCGGCGTTCCGGTGAAACCGATATAGGACGCGTTCGGCAGTGCCTTGCGCACGACACGGGCCGCGCCGACCGACACATGACCGTCCGCGTTGATCCGTTCGGTCAGGCCGTACTGGCCGCGGTGAGCCTCGTCCACCATCACCACAACGTTGCTCCGGTCGCACAACGGCTCGTCGCCGTCCGAGAACTTCTGCATGGTCGTGAAGATGATGCCGTTCGCCTCACGACCCTCAAGCAGTTCCTGAAGATTCCTGCGGCTCTCGGCCTGGACCGCCTTCTGGCGCAGGAACCTGGCGCAGCGGCTGAATTGTCCGAAAAGCTGGTCGTCGAGATCGTTGCGGTCGGTGATGACCACGATGGTCGGGCTTTCAAGATAACGCTGCAGCAGATGTGCGAAGAACACCATCGAAAGCGATTTTCCGCTTCCCTGGGTGTGCCAGAACACGCCGATCCTGCCATCCCCATTGACGGCCTCTTCCGCTCTGACGATGGCTTTCCGCACCGCGAAATACTGGTGGTATGCGGCGATGATCTTCACGACCTTCTCGGAGGAATCGTTGAAGCATACGAAGTTTTGGATGATGTCGAGCAGCCGTTCCTTCGGGAGCATGCCGTCAATCATGGTGCTCCATGCCGCGGCTTTCGTTCCGGAATAGTCGCCGTCCGCCGACTTCCAAGCCACGTAACGGTCCTCGTCGGATGTGATCGTGCCGACCCTGGTCTGGGTCATATCGCTCATCACGCAGAACACGTTGGGCACGAACATGCTCGGTATCTGCTTCATGTACTGGCGCAATTGCAGGTACGCGTGTGAAGCGTCCGTCTCCTCGCGTGACGGGGACTTCAGCTCGAACAATACCAGCGGCATGCCGTTCACGAAGATGATGACGTCGGGACGTTTCTCGGAATACTCCACGAACGTCCACTGGTTCACGACATGGAAATCGTTGTTCTCGGGATCGTCGAAATCAAGCAGCCGGACGATGTCATCACGCTCTTCCTTGCCGTCAAAGAAGTGCACTTCGACTCCTGATTGCAGGTAGTCATTGAATATCTCGTTGCGCTGCTCCAAGCTGCCGATCTCGACATTCTGAATCTTCCGAATGGCCTCCTCGACGGCTGCTTCCGGCAGATTTCTGTTGATTCGTCGCAACGCATCCGGGAGAATATCAGGAAGGAATACGTCGCGATACGAGTCGTCGGTGCGGCGAACATCGGGCCCGTACAGGTGCTCATATCCGAGTTTCTCCGTTAGATGTTCGACGATCAGATTTTCGTACCATTCCTCGTTCAGTGGATCCATGGACGTGATGTTGTTCAGAGAACACTCCGAAACCGTACGAGATTCGACTTTGGAAACAGTCATTGTTCACCCCACAAACATATGGATTCTCTCGCAAACCATCTTTCGGTTTAGTCTATCAATTAACCTATCGTCTGGATGTAACCAACATGAGTGTCTGCTGTTTTTAGATTACGTCATGCTGTCTTATTTTTGTTCAGTAGAACAAGAAAAACGCCCGCAGCTTAAACGCCGACGGGCATATTATCTCTTCCTCTCATCTACTTCCCAAACTCAAGCCTCACACCTCGATTCTCGTCTGGAAGCCCACCGCATGATATTTTCGAAAGCAGACCCCCTCAAAAAACGCACCGCACATCCGATTATCGAATTCACCTCTCAACAACCGAGGCTCGTTTATCACAGGCCCTTCATCTATCACCAGTGCACATCTCTGCGCAGTCCTTTAAGAGCTTCGTTTTTTGTTAAAAACTCCGATGGTTCAGCATCTCGTAAACCGTCTTTGTTGTGCCGTTGAGACCCCAAAGCAATATAGCAAGCTTTCTTTGCACGGGTTATTCCGACATAGTGCATGCCAAGAGATTGCTCAATATCTTTTTGTACTCCTTTATATGGAGGCATGATAAAACGATAGGCTTCAAGACAAAAAACGATGTCAAATTCAAGTCCTTTAGCCTTATGATAAGTAAGCACATTAATCTCATCTGATTGAGCAGGACGAAAACCCCTTCTAAGAATATCCACGTCTTTAACGGTGCTGCAATATGCCTCGATATCTTCATCACATCCCAACCCCGGCCCACATAGGTCAGCTATAGCAAACGCTAAATCTGTTTGGTTTACCAGATCTTCTTCACGAACTCCAAAGAAGTCATCAACAAGAGCAAGTCCCTGATTCCGCTTTGTTGTTTTGACATTCCTCCGGCAGTTCTTTCCATTGTCCATAATTAAAGTTGTTATCCTTAACAACCTTAAGCTTCAAAGGTCTGTTAATGATCTGAGGAGCAAAAGAGATAATAATCTGGCTAAGACACCGCTCATGATGCAGATCTGCTCCTTCGACAGTCCGCGCTTCGAGCGTGGGCGAGCCACCACATCCTCCAACACGGGACGAGACTGCGCGCGTACTTGTCCTCAGAAGATCGCAATTCATTGATGGCCCGTCTGCGCCCCAATGCGCCCATGCCGAACAACTGGCTACGGATCTCCTCGGTGAAACCCATCACCCTCACCTCCAACAACTGTAATCTCAGTGCAACTACAGTTGTGAACATGAAGGCTCATGTCCACTCTGAGTTAACAGAGCCAAAAAACGATTTGTGTGGCATTCACGACATTATGCGAATGCCACGCGAATCGTTTTTTATTGGTTTTGCTTTAAGGAGCACAGGATTTGCCGTTAAGGCGCTGAACTCGATGCCTTTTTCAGAACCGTTTGGCAAGCTGCTTCTCGCACACTCCTTGGAGCCATGTCAATACCGTGCAGAAAGCAAGATATATCACGCCGACCTCGCAATAAAGCACCAGTGGTTCATAGGTGGTGGCGACGATACGCTGCGCGGCCATGAACATCTCGACCACGGTGATGTTCGCGGCCAGTGAAGTGTCTTTCACCAAAGAGATGAACGTATTGAACAATGCAGGGAACGCCGACCGGAAAGCTTGGGGCAGCACGATCAGCCTCATAATGGTCAGATAGCTGAGGTTCGTGGTCAGGCCGGCTTCGACCTGCCCCTTTGGCACCGCGAGAATAGCTCCGCGAAGTGTCTCAGAAGCGTACGCGCCGACGTTCAGGGAGAAAGCGATAAGTGCCGAGGGAAACGCCGGCACGACAATGCCCACGGACGGCAGACCAAAGAAAATAACGAACAGTTGTACCAGCAGAGGAGTCCCTCGGAACACCCACACATAGAATTGCGCGATTCGATGCACCATAGGAACCTTGGCTACTCGAACAAGCGCCACGGCGATGGCCAACACCAGACCTATTGCGAACGATATCAGTGTCAGCGGGATGGTTACCGTCAGCCCAGGAATCAGCAATTTCGTGAAGGAACCGATGATGATTCCCAACAGTCTGTCATCCATGATGCGCGATCCTCATATCCGGCCCGCTTTCGTCGGATCCGCACGCATTATGCAAATCCGTTGAGAACAGGCAAACCCATCTTTCTACTGCTTTACCGAAACGTCCTCTCCAAAGTACTTGACAGACAGTTTCTTCAATGTGCCATCCTCCTGCAGCTTCGCGAGGGCATCGTTCAGCGCCTTCACCAAGTCGTCCTCACCCTTGCGGATCGGGAAGGCCGCCGCGGGGCTGATTTCGGACTTTGCCGCGATCTGCACATCCGCGTCCGGCTTCTGCTTGAGATAGTCCAGCACGGCGAGCTTGTCGTTCAACGTGACATCGGCACGACCGGAGGTAATGGCGTCAACCGCCTGCGCGAAGTCATTGACAGAGACGATGTTCGCGCCATTCTCCTGGGCCGTCTGATTCCAGTTGCTGGTCTTGGTCTCCGCCGCATTCTTACCCTTGATGTCGGAGAAGCTCTTGATGTCGTCGTTGCCCTTCTTCGTCACCGCGACGCCCTGCGAGTAGGTGTACAGGTCGGTGAAATCGTACTTCTGCTTGCGTTCATCGTTCGGAGTCACCTGGTCGGCAACCGTATCGAACTTTTTCGCGTCCACACCCGCGAGCAGCGAATCCCAATTCGCTTCCACGAACTTGGCCTTGACACCAAGTTCCTCGGCGACTGCGGTGGCGATCTCCACATCGTAGCCGGTCAGATTATCGTCGGTATCGTGGTACGAGAACGGTGCATACGTGCCTTCCGTGCCGAACACGATCTCACCGTTCTTCTTGACCTGCTCAAGCTCGCTGGTGGCGGAATCATCGGATCCCGCACCGTTCGAGGATCCGCATGAGGCAAATCCAACGACCGAAACGACAGCAAGCGCGGCGGCAGCATATTTCTTCCAGACAGATTTGGTATCAGACATTTTCTTCCTGTTCTTTCTTAACGTTTTGGAGGGTTTGTTGATTATCAATTACTGAATTCAGACGTTGGGGATTTGGAGTGCGTCTGCTGAATTGTCACGAGTTCTTCCGGTTTCCAATCGTCCAGCACGTTGACATCGTGTATCGATGACAGAAAACGTGCGGTTCGTGGCTCGTTTGGATGGCTGAAGATGTGTTCCGGCTTCCCCTGTTCCACGATGTTGCCTCCTTCGAAGAACACGACTTGGTCGGAGGCGTTGCGGGCGAAACGCATTTCGTGGGTGACCATCAGCATGGTCGTTCCGGAATCCGCCAAGGATTTGATAACGGCGAGCACGCCGTCCACCATTTCCGGATCGAGAGCCGATGTCGGCTCATCCAACACCAACAGTTCTGGATCCATGGCGATCGCGCGCGCAATGGCCACGCGTTGCTGCTGACCACCGGACAGTTTGCTCGGATATCGGTCCGCGAATCCGGCCAAGCCCACCCGGTCGAGTTCGTCATATGCGATTCGTACGGCTTCTTTCCTGCCTTTTCCCTTGGCGTGGATCAGGCCGATGGCCACATTGTCCAAAACCGTTCTGTTCAAAAACAGATTGTAATTCTGGAACACAAAACCGATTTTCGCGCGGACCGAAGCGATATCCTTTGGCTTGGTGCTGGTGAGGGACACCGGGCCTTCTCCGAAGTCGATGGTGCCAGCGTTGGCGGTCTCAAGAAAGTCAATCGTTCTCAGCAAAGTGGATTTCCCGGATCCGCTTGGACCGATAATCGAGACAACACTACGTTCCGGAATGTCCAGGTCGACGCCGTCAAGCACTAATTGCGATTCGAACGACTTTCGAACTCCACGAATTCGTATCATATTCGCCTCCCCAGTTCATCCAATCGTGACGGTCAGGCCAATGCATCTTCTGTGATCGCATCGTTCCACTTGTCGGAGTGTTTCTCCGAGGCCTTCTCGAACGCCTGGCCCAGATCCTCTTTGAGATCGGCGACATCTTCAATGCCGATGGCGAGACGAATCAACTCATCCGTAATGCCTACCCTCAGCCTCTCCTCACGGGGAAGTTCGAAGTGGGTCATACGGCACGGAAGCTCCGCCAGGCTTTCGACGGCGCCCAGTGAAACCGCAAGGCGGAACAGTCGAAGATTGTCGAGCACATCAACGGGATCGATTCCGTCGACGACCTCAAAGCTCAATACGCCGCCAGCGCCGCGCAGTCCCTTGGCTGTCAAGTCCTCGTCATCAGTGAGACCCGGATAATAGACCTTCTTCACCAACGGGTGGGCAAGCAGGTATTTCGCCACATCGGCGGCATTCTCCTGCTGTCGTTCCAAGCGAAGAGCCAATGTTTGGATGCCCTTACGCACGGAATCGCATTCAACGGGTGCGAGGACACCACCGAGACGGTTCTGGGCGAAGTAGACACGCTGCCCGATCTGCTCATCCTTCACCACGACTAGGCCAGCGATGACATCGGAATGACCCGCGAGATATTTCGTGGCGGAATGCAGCACGATATCAGCTCCCAGATCAAGGGGATTCTGCAGATAAGGTGTCACGAATGTATTGTCCACGATAACGATCGTTCCGTATCGATGGGCGATTTCAGCGATCGCGTGGACGTCGTTCACCTTCAACAGCGGATTCGTGACCGTTTCAAAATACACCGCCTTGGCTGGCTGGATTCCCCGTTTCGGATCCCCTGCCACAGCACGCTCTACATCTTCCAGAACGCGGGTGTCGGCTGACGTGACCTCCAGACCCCAGCGGTTGAAATGCTCGTTCAGCTGCGAATACGAACCGCCATAGACATTGTCTCCGGCAACGATGCGGTCTCCAGGCTGGAAAATGGACAGCACCGCATGGATCGCCGCCAGACCGGAGGCGAAGGCAAATCCCCTAGTACCATGTTCGAGCTGCGCGATCTGCCTTTCGAGGTATTCGCGCGTTGGATTTCCGCTACGTGCGTAATCCCAACGGGGCATGGCATCGACCGACTCAAATGCAAAAGTGGACGATTTATAGATCGGCGGATTCACGGCCCTGGTGTCATTGTCGTTCACCGGTTCACCGTGGACCAGCTGTGTGTTGAATCTTGCCATCACGCACCCCCTCGGGTTGTAGAGTTGTTTCGCGCGCACATCTTTCATGCTTGCACGATCATCTACTTAACCCGAAAAGAAAATGCGCCACACGCTTGGACTTATCGACATAATTTATATGACGTTTAAACTGTTATCAGGATAATTTATTAGCTTTTATCAATGGAGCAAGACATCGCTCTTTGGTTTTTCTTTCGTCCTATTTGGCTTCCCATGCACCGCAACACGCACAAATTACCACCCTTTAAAGGTGGAACATTGGGTACACCATTCGAGAGAGACTAGGCGTCATAAAGATGCTGTGGTGCACTTCAAGGGCAAGATCATCCAAGTCATCGAAGACAGCGGCCAAGCCACCCAGTACCGTATTAGCGTGACGCCCACGGATTATGGCGGATGGGATGAGCAGGTCGATGATCTGCCGCACGTCGGACTGGGTGGTCGGACCGTTCTGGCCCTTCAGACCACCGGCGAGGGTGATGACGCCATACAAACTAGTTTGTTTTAGTTTGCATGGCGTTCTTGCGGACGCCAACTCCAAGCCTCACGTCGCTCGCGCAGCAACTTGGTTCACACTTCACGGGAGCCTACGTTGCCCGGTCCGAACCGGTCCATCTTCCATCTCCTCCATGCGCGTTTAGAGTCTCCAGGGCACTCCCGGCGACCCCGATGCTGATGATCGCGTTCAAGTCACGGTCCAGCCCCAATCCGCATTCCGTCAACCGGAAAAACAGGATGCGCAGACTCTCCATACCAAACGTAAGACATTGAGCTATAATCGTCTTACAACAATCAGCAAAAGATGGAGGTCGAGATGACCATGACTTCGGTGACGGTCCGCGTGGACGACGCCACGAAAAAACAGGCTACGGACATCGTGGAGGATCTTGGACTTGACCTGTCCAGCGTGACCCGCGCGTTCTACCGGCAGATCGTCAGGGAGAACCGTATTCCGCTCAGCCTGTCGAGGCAACCCATTCCGGCTGAGACCCTTGATGCGCTCGACGAGGTGCGCGAAAAGGCGGAGACGTGGAGATAATCTACAATCTGGTGGATGGCAAGACACTGAGCTACCACGTAACTGCACATGCGTCAGATGGGTTTCAAAAAGAAAGCCGCGGCGGGTGATACCCGTCCGCGGCTGTTCATCAATCCGGTGCCCCCGGTGGGACTCGAACCCACACTGTACAGATTTTGAGGCTGTCTCCTCTACCAATTGGGATACAGGGGCCTTCGCACAACTTAACCATATTAACACAGAAAAATGATTTTGCAAAGTCCTTGAGCAGTCGGCGTTTCGCGCCATACTCGACACCTTGATCGCAACCTGTCGCAGTCTGCAAATCGGCAACATATCAACATCATCCAAAAACAACGGGAGGGCTTCCATCCAAACGGACGGAAGCCCTCCTATTCGCTAATCAGTCAGCCACTGACCGAAACGCACCTCAGTCGCAAGCACCGACAGTGTGGACGTAGATGGAATCGGTGCGGCCCGGCTGGTGCTCGCCCTGGGCGGAACTCAGCACAACGATCTTGTCGCCATCGGTGACCTTGCCGGCATCCTTCAGGATCTTATCGGTGAAGATCATCAGGTCCTTGCGGGACTTGTCGTGGTAATCCTCATCGAGCAGGAAGGACTCGGTACCCCAAGACAGAGCCAGCCAGTGATAGGTGTGCTCGTTGTTGGTGATGCCATAGATCGGGGTGGCCGGGCGTTCGCGGGACACGCGGTGCACGGTGGAACCGGTCTGGGTGTAGGCAACGATGGCCTTGGCGTTCAGCTTGTCAGCCAGATCCACAGCTGCGGAAGACACGGCGCCGGTGGAAGACATATCCAGGTTCTTCAGCTCCGGGATACGGTCGAAACCGTGCTCGGTGGCGAAGGAGGAGATACGGCTCATGGTGCTCACGGTGACTGCCGGGTACTTGCCGACGGCGGTCTCGTTGGAGGTCATGGTGGCGTCGGCGCCGTCAAGGATGGCGTTGGCGCAGTCAGATGCCTCTGCACGGGTCGGGACCGGGGAGTTGACCATGGAGCCGAGCACTTCGGTAGCCACGATGACCGGCTTGGCGTACTGACGAGCGAGCTCGATGCAGCGCTTGGTAGCCAGCGGAACCTCTTCGAGCGGGCACTCAACGGCCATGTCGCCACGAGCAACCATGATACCGTCGAAGGCCTTGACGATCTCTTCAAGGTTCTCAAGAGCCTGCGGCTTCTCGATCTTTGCGACGACCGGGATGCGACGGCCTTCCTCGTCCATGATCTCGTGGGCGCGGTCGATGTCGGTGGCGAAACGCACGAAGGACATGGCGATGATGTCGGCGCCGGTGCGGATAGCCCAACGCAGATCGGCTTCATCCTTCTCGGTCAGAGCCGGCAGGGACACCGCAACGCCCGGCAGGTTGATGCCCTTGTGGCTGGAAACCGGCCCGGCAACGACGACCTTGGTGTACACGTTGTTGCCTTCGACCTTGGTGACCTCAAGACGAACCTTGCCGTCATCGATGAGGATCGGATCGCCAGCATGGCAATCGCCCGGCAGGCCCTTGAACGTGGTGGAAGTGATATGCTCGTCGCCCTCGATGTCATCGGTGGTGATGACGAACTCCTGGCCTTCGGTCAGCTGGACCTTGTCTTCACCGTCGGCGTTCTTCTTGAACCAACCGCAACGGATCTTCGGACCCTGCAGATCAACCAGGGCTGCGACGTTGCGGCCGGTGGCCTTGGCGGCGGCGCGGAGGTTGTTGTAGACCTTGAGGTGGTCTTCCGGAGTGCCGTGGGAGCGGTTCAGACGAGCAACGTCCATACCTGCTTCGACAAGGCTGGTGATGCCTTCCAGGGACTCGGTAGCTGGACCGATGGTATCTACGATCTTGGCTTTACGCATGAATGCCTGCCTATTCTTGTTGATATTGATTTTGGATCTGACGACCCTGTTTCCAACCGACCAGTCTACTAGCAAAAAGCGCTCACTTCCACCCTGAAACGAGGCGTGTTGTGAGCGCTCACATTTTTTTGCCAAAAAGAAACCGCATGTTTCCATGCGGTTTCTCAAATCGTCACTTTTCCTTTGCTTCGATGGCACGCATCTTCAGTACGCTGGCCAATGCGGCACCACCAATCGCCACAACGATCACCGCCAAAGACAGCCATGTAGGCACTTCAGGCACCCAAGCGATCGGTTGACCGCCGTTGATGAACGGCAACGAATTGCCGTGCAATGCCTCCATAATGAGCTTGACTCCAATGAAGCCCAGCACCACAGAAAGTCCAAGAGGCAGATACACCAGCTTGTCGAGCAGCTCGCCAAGCAGGAAGTACAGCTGCTGCAAGCCGAGCAATGCGAACACATTGGACGTGAACACAATGAACGGATCCTTCGTCAAACCGAAAATCGCAGGAATGGAGTCAAAGGCAAACATCACATCGGTGGTGCCGATGGTCAGAAAGACGATCAGCATCGGAGTCCAATACTTGGCACCGTTTTTGACGGTACGCAACTTTTCTCCGTCATACTCATCGGTGATCTTGATCACCTTGCGCAATGCACGAATCAAGCCATTCTCATGATATTCCTCATCTTCGTCTCCCCCAGTGACCAACTTGATGGCGGTGACGATAAGAAATGCGCCGAACAGGAAGAACACCCAGGTGAAGCGGGAGATAATGGCCGCGCCGATGAGGATGAACACGCCGCGCAACACCAATGCGATCGTGATGCCGATGGACAGCACGAATTTCTGCAGCTGTTTTGGCACCGCAAAATTCGACATAATGATGACGAAGACGAATAGATTGTCAATACTCAGCGAATATTCCGTAAGCCAGCCCGAATAAAATTCGATGGCCGGCTTCAATCCCGCGAAGAACCACATAAGTCCGCCGAAGATCAACGCCATGACTACAAAGAACGCGATATGCTGCACGCATTCCTTGGTGGAGGGCACATGGGGCTTACGTCCGATGATAAACAAGTCAACCACGAAGAAGACGGCAAGCACCGCGAACGTGGCGATTTCAAAAACAAGTGGTGTTTCAGCCATAATCCACTATGGTACGGATGCCGTATGACCGGTCGAGA
>QWCH01003049.1_pt1 | contig 18695 bp, 6 predicted proteins | sample 1972671 | NCBI WGS metagenome assembly QWCH01 (sample SAMN09866713, study PRJNA288562) | Human gut metagenome isolate term3_stool, whole genome shotgun sequencing... | isolation source: gut | host: Homo sapiens | place: USA: California | reverse complement strand
TGGCAGAGAAAAAGGCGGCCTACGCCGAGTACCACCGGGCGCAGGAGCAGATGCGGGAGCTGCTGATCCACAAGGCGAACGCCGCCTATCTGCTGGGGCCGGACGAACAGAACCGGCAGACCACCGAGCGGCAGCGCGAGGAAAAATAGCGATGGCACATCGCGCAGCCACAGATGAAATCTGTGTTGCAGGGGGTATGGGGAACGCCCCATCAAGCAAAAGGCGGGGACTCGTCAGAGTCTCCGCCTGCTGTCTTTTGGCTCCAAAAGACCTTGCTTGCCACGTTTGTCGGGAACCTCACATTACTCGGGGAGAGCGTTGTTCCCTGTTTACAAGATCTACGGAGCAATGAAAGAAATCAAATAGAGGTTGACCTTGACCAATACTATCCTGTTTACCGCGCAAGATCGAAGTCGATAATCAAACCAAGCCGAGTGCGATACGTATTACCATAACTGCATCTGCTACCTTAACGAATCCATCGCCGTCCACATCGCCGCAGAGAATCTGCTCAGGAGTGAATTCGATCAGGCCGAGAGCATAACGCATAATCAGAACAGCATCCGAAACCCTGACAGCTCCGTCACCGTCCACATCTCCTATGCCGCCGGGAGTTGAGGCGGTAAACTTCGCAATAAAATCATTCACTCCATCGAAATCATTTCTGTTGATTTCTACGTTTGTTGAAAGCAACGTACCATCCACAGCATACCAACCACAGAATGAGTTTCCCGGGACGGAAGCCGCTTTTATATAAAAGCAGAAGTCGTCAATTTCATCAGTACCTACTCCTATAAAGCCGGATCCTTCTGCACTTATCGTGTCAATGTCGATTCGCGGGTTATTCGATAAATCCAATTCCGTCAGATGATTTTCGGAGCAGCTCAGCCATTCAAGTGCTGCATTCGCGCTGACATCAAGCTCCGTAAGCTGATTCCCGGAGCACCACAAACGCCTCAGTTCTGTATTCGCACTGACATCAAGCTCCGTAAGCTGATTCTCGTAGCAAATCAGCCGTTCAAGTGCTGCATTTGCACTGACATCAAGCTCCGTAAGCTGATTCTCGTAGCAAATCAGCCATTCAAGTGCTGCATTTGCACTGACATCAAGCTCCGTAAGCTGATTCTTGTAGCACCACAGCAGTACAAGTTCTGTATTATTCGTGCTGATGTCAAGCTCCGTAAGCTGATTCCAGGAGCAATCCAGCCATACAAGTGCTGCATTCGCACTGATATCAAGCTCTGTAAGCTGATTCCCGTAGCAAGCCAGACCTTCAAGTGCTGCATTTGCACTGACATCAAGCTCCGTAAGCTGATTCCAGTAGCAATACAGCCATACAAGTTCTGTATTCGTGCTGATGTCAAGCTCCGTAAGCTGATTCTCGTAGCAATCCAAGCTCGTAAGTGCTGTACAACCGCTGACATCAAGTTCTGTCAATTCGTTTCCGCCGCAATCCAACGCTTCAAGTGCCGCACATCCGCTGACATCCAGCCCGGTCAGTTGGATATCGCCTAATGACTCGCAACGTACTTCTGTGAGTGCGGTGCACCCACTGACATCGAGGAAACCAACCAATTCCAATGGTTCAGCATCGTTGCTTCTACCGCCAAAGAAAATTTCATAAAGGCGGTACTCGCCGGCAACAATTGTCCATGTGATGTCCCCTCGGCAATAATCACCATCATACCCCCGCCAAGTTCTGGGATCCGTAGGATCATAATCCTCATTCAGCTTCTCGCCGTTCCTGACACCGTTTTCGTCCGTCTGTTCAAAGAACGCAACCATTTTCTGATAATCATGGTCGTTGTATCCGTGCGGTGTTGCATAACGGGTAGTGGGAGGGGTCATGGCCTCGGCGGCCAGCTGCATTGGCATAGCCGAGCCAAGCATGACGAGTACCAGCAAAACAGCGGCAATCGCCTTCAGTTTTCGTTTCATAAAGAAACTCCTTTCAAAAATGTATTTGATAGTTTAGCCTCCTTCTCAAGAGGTTATAGAATGGCTTAGGACAACAACATCTACACTATGCTCCTGCGAAGCACGAGAAGCGCATCGAGTGAGTCAACGCATCCGTCTCCGTTAAAGTCCATAATGAGTTCGTTGCCCTCGGTTTCCACACCGAGTGCGTATCTCATGATCAGCAAGGCATCATATGTTGTGATTTCACCATCGTGGTTCACATCGCCGATCATCCAATAGCACGCCGTAATGGTTCTGTTCTCCGTAACATTGGTGGAATCGCCGTCCCAGCGGTCAAAGATATAGCCGGCGTGTTCGGGCGCGTCGGGAAGCACCGCATCCTGTCCATGCGCGACATAAAGAACAGCAATGGGATCTCCGTTAAAGCCGTCAATCAGGGTAACTTCATACACGTTGATCGTGCATGTTGCGTCAACAACCAGATCTTCGGCAGGCATTGTTTCGGGAACGTCCCATCCCGAGAATGTGTATCCTTCGGGTACATCATACGCGGGAGTTATAATTGCTGCACCGTATTCATATGTTCGGACGCTGTACTCCTCGCCGTTGACCGTATAGGTTATCGTGTAGGTATTAACGCTCCAAACAGCAGTGACGGTTATATTTGCAGCAGGAAGAACACCGTCTTCGGGCATTCCGTCCCAAGCGTCAAAGGTATGACCGAGCTTTTCCGGATTTTCAGGAACAGTGATAGCATCACCTTCATATCCCGTAAACGTGAAATACGTCTCACCATCAACCATGAAGGATACCGTATACTTTCCGTCTTCAACGAGTGTCGCATCAAGCACGATGTTCTCCGCCGGCATGGTGGCGGGAGTATCCCAGCCCGAGAAAGTGAAATGTTCAGGAACTTCATATGCGGGAGCAAAGACTTCTTCACCGTAAGCATAAACCTGTATTGCGTAAATCTCACCATTGATATTGTAAGTAACGGTGTATTCGTTTACAGTCAGTGCCGCATCAAGAACAAGGTTCTCGGCAGGCATGGTTTCCGGAATGTTCCAACCGGAGAAGGTATGTCCCTCGGGAACGGTGTATTCGGGTGCGGAAACCGCTGCTCCGAATTCGTAGGTCTGAGCGGTGTATTCCTCACCGTTGATTGTGTAAGTTATGCTGTAACTGTTCACAGTCAGTGCCGCATCAAGAACAAGGTTCTCGGCAGGCATGGTTTCCGGAATATTCCAACCTGAGAAGGTGTGTCCCTCGGGAACGGTGTATTCGGGTGCGGAAACCGCTGCTCCGAATTCATAGGTCTGAGCGGTGTATTCCTCACCGTTGATGGTGTAGGTAATCGAATAGCTGTTGGCCGAGTATTGAGCGGTAACGGTCATGTCTTCCGTAACGTTTGAGAAGTCCTTATCCCATCCGATGAAGGCATAACCCTCACGTTCGGGGGCTGTCGGCTCAATTGCGGCGGAACCGTGGGCAACACTCTGAGCGGAAAGAACAGTGCCGTCGTAGTCAACAAAGGTGACCGAGTGGTAAACCTGAGCGGTAATTGAACCGTTGTCGGATGTGAACGGAATGAGGGTAGGAGAAGTTTGCTGCACGGGCATATAGTAGAATTCCCTTATTTCAAGTTCAAGAGGAATCACAGTGCCGAGCTCTACGGATTCATTTACATGAAAATTCATGGTAAATATGGTTCCGCTTCCGCTGAACGGATTGGTCGGCATGATTGCCATGAAGGGAACCTGTCCCGGACGCGTGACAGCATCAGCGACGATCGTACCGCCGCCAGCGATCATGTTTTGCCAGATGTTCCCCTGAACAATACCGTTACCGACGACGGAAAGCATATTTGTGTCGTACCTCACGAATGCCGTGAGAGCGTGAGATTCATACTCGCCTTCGATATTAAACGCTACCGACACATCTGTGCCGGGAGCTGCCGTGACGTTTTCAATGCTGAAAACGACGTCGTTATCGGTTGGTGATCCGGTTTCCGCATATGCAGGGATCGTGATTGTGCTCAGAATGATAGCGACACTGAGCAGCATTGCGAAGAGTTTTTTCATTTTCGTCTCCTTATTTTTTATTTATATCGGGCGGCGTAAAACCGCCCGGTATAGGTTAATTAATTACGTTGTTCGGTTTTCTGCCCGTACGGATTGAATTTTCAGGCGCCTTGCTCAGGGTCACTGACGACGGCTTCGATCAATCCCAGCGAGAATCTCATGATAAGCAGGGTATCGACGGCATTCACTGCGCCGTCCCCGTTGAAGTCCGCAGCGGCGATCTGTTCGGGCGTAAGGCTCTCGGTTGAAACTCCGAGAACATATCGCATGGCAACAAGGGCATCAACAGCGTTGACCGCGCCGTCTCCGCTGGCATCGCCGGAGTTTGCTATCGGAGCGTAAACTGCATAGATAAAGCAATCCGATGTAATGATGCTGAAATCAATGCTCCAGCCTGTAAAGTTCAATCCTTCACGAGCCGGATCAGGCGGTGCAATCGCTGCCTCGCCGTGTTCAACTACCTGTTCGGATATAATGCTTCCGTCCCAATCGCAGAAAACAACAGAGTATTTTTTGATATCATACTGTGCAGTGACCGTTATATTCTCAGTCACGCTGGTAAACTCCACATCCCAGCCTGTAAAGGTATAGCCCTCGCGTTCAGGGACTTCAGGGGCTGTTGCGGAATTTCCATCGGCAACAACCTGTGTTGAAAGCACAGTTCCATCCCAATCCACAAACGTAACTGTTCGGGCAATAGCATACCGAGCCGTTACAGTCATAGTGTCTGTAATGTAACCAAACTCCTTGTCCCATCCAATAAAGATATATCCTTCCATAGCAGGTGCTTCCGGTGCAACCGCAGCATCGCCATAAGCAATATTCTGGGTTGACAACACTTCTCCATCCATGTTGACGAAGGTAACGGCAAACTTGTACTGTGAATCCGACAAGTCTATCTCGGTTACCGATATGAAGTTGGAATTGTTCGCAATCATGTACTCGTCGTTGTCTGCAACAACTGAGAAGCATAGACTGCTGCTCCCTTCCATCAACGATTTGATGTATGCATCGTAGAACTCCATAACCTGCATCATCCCTGCATGAATAACTCCCATATCGAACTGTGCAAGAATCTCACCATCTTCAGTATCCCTTCTGATGTATAGGGTTGCATTCGTATCGACAAAGCCGATATTCGAGACAGGTACAAGCACTGTTGAAACAGAATCCGACATCAGTTTATGAACATCAATACTCAGATCAGCAAGGAACAGTTCTTTTGCGATGCTGTTATCATCAAGAAGAATTTCTTCACCCGATGATGACGTTACGCTGAATGTAAATTCTGTGACGGCCGCTGTGTTCGGCAGGACATATTCAATGCTGACTTGCTGAGTATCGCCGGAGTTCAATAACGTGTCGATTGTGAAGCTCTGCGTCTCAACACCGTTTGCACTGACTGTCACAACAACTCCGGTTTCATCCAACTCACCGTTGTTTTTGACCGTAAGAGTAATTGGCAGCGTACCTCCGAGAGTTGTGGAATCTGAATCATACGCAACATCACTCAGGCACAGGTCGTGAGCGGGAGTCATGACAACGGCATAGAGGTCAGTTGAGGTTTCCATGCTGTCAGCAGCCATGGTTACGTCACTTCTCGTAAACATTGCAACAACCTTTGTTCCGAGAACTGCGGCAGAGAAGTTTTCCGCATAGCCGGGGGTATTTGTAAGTGCAATGGGTTGTTTCCATGTATCGTTCGATGGATCATAAATTCTCAGATACAGCTGTGAGTTGTCCCCATTGTTTGCATTGTAGAGAAGATATGTTGTGTTACTTCCATCGTTGATTATTGAGTAATCGTTGCCCGGTTCAGTCACAGAATCATACTGCTTAATCGCATTGCCGTCATAAGAGCACAAGATACTGTTATTCATGAAGAAAAGCTTGTTTCCTTCCGAACCGAACCGCATGAAGCTAACCGTTGATGAGTTTGAAGCGCCCTCGGTTATTGCTGCGAAGCTGCCACCAACTGTGCCAAAGTAGGTTTTTACATCATCGACAGTAGCTGCATCACCGTCTTCATCGGAACAATATGCAATGCAGACATTGCCGTTCATGCAGCCGATTGCCAGCGAGCTTATCGGGGTTGCAAGCGAATGCAATTCGATTTCGCTTCCTGTTTCGGTGCAGTACATTATGGCATTGGTTCCACTCTGCGCAAGCAGATCGTTAGCCGCATTGCGTATCCATGCGATGTGTACACCGTTTGCATCGACAGCAACGCTGGGCTGGAAATCAAGAGAAGAATTCTCGGTTAATCTGCGCTGCTGCGAGACGGTGCCGTTGCCGTTTTCATCAACGGACAGCTTCGCATAGCTTATTTCACACGCTGCCGCCATCTGTTCTGTTGTAACGTTCTCGTCAAAAACCGTATTTGCGTCAGCCCATACAACATAAGCATTTGTGCCGTCGGAAACCATTTGCGGAGTAAAGTCCGCAGTGCCGTCATCCCAAACCGCAGTGGGTGCCGACCAAGTGTTATCCGCTTCATTGTAGAGGGAATAAACAATCTGCGAGTGGTTGCCGGTTGTTCTTGAACCGTCATCCGCAATCCAAACGGCAATGAGCTTTCCGTTTACATTTGCAAGCATAGGCGATGCAATGCTAAGTACATTTTCCTGCAAAACGCTGGTCTGCTTTGCGCCAACGGCATCTTTTGCGGGCTTGTCTCCCAACCACCCGGACTGCTCTTTAAGATAATCACGAGAGATCAGGGAGTAACTCATTTCATCAAATGAATGACCGCTTTTAAGATACCCCTCAGCATATCTCCATTGACCGCTGATGAGGCACCATTTGCCTTCCCAGAGCAGCACCTTTGCCGATAGACCGGCCTCGCCTTTGAGTTCGCCGAAATAATAATTTGTCTTGGTATCAAAACCAAGGACATTTTCTGCTTTGCCGTAAACGGAAACATCCGCAACATAGGCAATGCCGATTCCCGCCTTAGGTTTCAGGTTGGGAATGGTCAATTCTACACGGTCATTGACCTTTAAACCATTCTCCCAATCGATCTCAAGCGTATTCTCAAGTTCAAGTCCAACTCCAACCTTGATGACAATCGGGATAACCCAGGCAAACGTTTGCCATTCATGCTCATATTTTATTTTCGCCTGTATAATCATCTCACCTGAGACGACTTCCAAACCGTGCGCTGTTATTTTGCCTTCGGCAAAGCCTATAATCTTCAGGTCAGGCTTCACTTTTCCACCAAGGTCAACAGTACCAAATGCCGTTGCTCCGTATGCAGCAGCCCCCTTCCTTACGGACTCCTTAAGCTTTTCCCACATATCCTTATCTTCCGGGTCGAAAAGGTTATCAGTTCCGAGACCTATTCTGACGGTATCGCCCTTTGACTTAACCTTCACAGGAATGTATCCGAGATCCAAAGATATTACTGAACCGCCCAGAAAAGGAATATCCGAAGGAATTGGCAATTCGAGCTTATCCATAAGCTTGACCTCATCCCCGTCATGAAGGCCGAATACACCGGTGTAGGTGGAAAGTCCCAGCTTGGCGGGCTTACAGTACTTTCCGTCATCCCTTATGCGTATCCATAGCGGAATATCGGGCTTAAGGTCAGAAACCTTGAGCTTAAATACGCCGTCTGTGCTTGTTTTTATTACGTCACCGTCTTGCAGCAGTTCATATTGACCATCCGTAAGATCGGAGAAACTCTTTGCCGTTATTGTGAATTCAAAATTTGCCTCTTCACTGTTCAGGCGCTTTGTTGCAGCAAGGATATCCAGCGGCGCAGTTGTATTTGCATCCGTATAGGTTACCTCCACGCTGCCGCCCAATGGTGCGCTGTAATCGATCTTGGACAACGCTGCCTCATAGAACTCTCCGTTTTTCAGAATAACGTTTTCCAATGATTTGGGGCAATACCCCTCGCATGAAATTGCTATAGTGTAGGACGAGCTGTCAGGCACGCTGACCTCCACCAAACCCAGAAAGTTCGATATAGCTTCAATCTCGTAGCCCTCTGCGGTGCGCACAGTTACCTTTGCATTTTTAACCGGGTAAAGTGTACCTGTTTCCGCCACGTAGATGCTCTTTTTTGTTATATCTATTTCGGGGAGCTGCTCCACTCCATGACAATTCTGGAAATTATTTATAAGTTTAGGGTAGGGATAACCCGGGTTTCCGTCCATCGTCCAAACGGTTTCAAAGTCAAACCCTTCAAAGCTTTCGGCACGAAGCATTTGTTCGTTTGTCAGTGCAATGCCGTATGAATTGCTGTTTGCACAGCAACCTACGTTATAGTAACAGTTGATGACAGTGCCGGAATTTTCGCTGACTACGCCGCCGACACCGTTACCGCCGGTTATGCTGCCTTCGTTGTAACAGTCGGTGACAGTACCCCCTTCATTATAGCCGACCACACCACCGACGACTCTTTCATTGCCGTTCACGATGCCCGTGTTGTAGCAGTTGGCAACAGTAGTGCTGCGATCATAAGCACTACGACTATAGCCGACCACGCCACCGACAACTCTTTCGCCGGTTACGCTGCCTGTGTTGTAACAGCCGGTGACAGTGACATCGTTTTCGCCGACCACCCCGCCGACATATTCTTCGCCGGTTACGCTGCCTTCGTTGTAACAGCCGGTGACAGTGGTATTGCAACTATAATGTACAATTGTCTCACCGACCACACCGCCGACATAACTAATGCCGGTTACGAAACCTGTGTTGTAACAGCCGGTGACAGTGCCACTATCACCATCACCGAAGCCGACCACGCCACCGACAACTCTTTCGCCGGTTACGCTGCCTGTGTTGTAGCAGTCAGTGACAGTGGTAGTGAGGGCACCACTGGCATCATTATAGCCGACCACACCGCCGACATATTCTTCGCCGGTTACGCTGCCTTCGTTGTAACAGCCGGTGACAGTGACACCGTTTTTGCCGACCACACCGCCGACATATTCTTCGCCGGTTACGCTGCCTTCGTTGTAACAGCCGGTGACAATGTAATCGTTATATCCGGCCACGCCGCCGACTTTATTTTTGCCGGTTACGCTGCCTGTGTTGTAGCAGTTGGTGACAGTGCCAAAGCCACTATTACTGCCGGCCACACCGCCGACATAGTCTTTGCCGGTTACGCTGCCGGTGTTGTAACAGTCGGTGATAGAAGAACTATTATGACCGGCCACACCGCCGACACCGTTACTGCCGGTTACGCTGCCGGTGTTGTAACAGTCGGTGATAGAAGAACTATTATAACCGGCCACACCGCCGACATCGAGTCTGCCGGTTACGCTGCCGGTGTTGTAACAGTCGGTGATAGAAGAATTACTACCACCGATCACGCCGCCGACACCGTTACTGCCGGTTACGCTGCCGGTGTTGTAACAGTTGGTGACAGTGCCGCTACTATATTCGACGCCATTATATCCGGCACCATTACGGCCGACCACGCCGCCGACACACGTATCTCCGTAAATATAGGACTCCGCAACTCCAAGATTGGCAATTATGGAAACAACACCGCTATAGCCGAACAGACCTTGGTAGCTTTCTTGCGTGTTTATATAGATGCCGCGAACAGCATAGCCGTTGCCGTCAAAGCAGCCATAGAAGTTACTGAATTCTTCTCCTATGGCTGTCCATGTGTTTGCCGGAGCATAGCAAACAGTAATCTCAGCAGAAGCGGTAAAGCCTCCGTCCTCGGTGGTGACGGTCGCGGTCGCGGTTCCCAATGAAAGCCCTGTGACAGTTCCCCGATCGTCAACAGAGATTATCGTTTCATCACTTACCGACCAGGAAAGGTTTTTATTTGTTGCGTTTGATGGCTTGATCGAAGCGGTAAGCTGAATCGTGCGTCCAAGATCAACTGAAGCCGATTTAGGCGAAATACTTACCCCCGTTACCTGCACAGGTATCACGGTGATTTCGGCTGAAGCGGAAAAGCCTCCGTCCTCGGTGGTGACGGTCACGGTCGCAGTTCCCAACGAAAGCCCGGTTACATTACCGTCTTGATCAACAGAAAGAATGCTCTCATCATCTACGGAGTAGACTACGTTCTTATTTGATGCATTTTCAGGAAGTACAGTCGCTGTAAGCTTCGTCGAAGAACCAACATTGAGTTCTGCTTCCGAAGGTTCAATCGTCACCCCGGTAACAGCTTGGTTATAAACATTTATTGTGCAGGCTCCGGTAAATCCGCCGTCCTCAGTCGTAACAGTAATGGTGGTTTCTCCGGCGGAAACGCCGGTTACAACTCCGTTTGCATTAACCGCTGCAATTCCTGCATCCGCCGACTCAAATGATACATTTTTGTTATATGCGTTTTCCGGAAGCACGCTGTAGGCGACAGTTCCGGTGCCGTTCACGGGGATATCGAGGTGTTCAAGCACATCAATACCCGTTACAGCGAGCGGAGCACCAATATAGACGTTATCGACCCAGCAGGCATCGCTGTTGCCGTTGACGCTGCCGTCTTTTGTGTAACTCCACAGGAAAGTGTATTCGCCGTCGGCAGTTGCCTGATAGGAATAGCTGTTCCAAGAAACCAAGCCGCTCTTTGTCAGCACAACGGAATCGTTGACCGAAAACTTGAATTTATCGTAATTGCTTTCTGAGCTTACACAGTACTCAAAAGAAACGATGTCGCCTGCCGAAAGTGTCACGGTAGTGCTGAAGGAAGATGTAGAATTGCTTACATTGTGGTTTCCGCTTTGCGCAGCGGTGCGCCCATCGTAGGTGGTTGAATCAACCATCCACGGATAGCTGCCCGTTGAGACAAAGGTGTTGCTCTGCCCGGCAGCATTCAGAGCATCCGAAAGAGCGTCCGACTCCAATTCGGTCTTCGGTGCAGGTCTTACCGGAATTGCAATCGGCGCATCCATCTTGTCGCCTTTGTCCTGCTTGGTCGGCTCGATTTCTTCATCGCATGTATCCACTTTACCGGCTGAAGAGCTGCCCGTCGTTCCCCAAAGCTCCCAATCCGTTGTATCATTGAGATAGATATCGTTCGTGAGTTTGAAGTGAACATTTTCATAACTATTGCCGCTGTTTACCTGCTGAGCAAGATATGCAAGCTCAGAGCCATTTGAGATAAGATACGGATCGTCTTCAGTGCCGCTGCCTCCGGCAAAGCCCGCAGCGATACTGCCGTCCCAAATGGCACTGCGCTTTGGGTTTTCGGTTTTATGCGGTACGATTTCAATCCCGCTGTCCGGTCGGGCAGGACGGGAATCAATCCGCGAGCGTATAAAGCTCGTTCTTGCTTCTGCGAATGCAGAGAGGGGGAGCATAGTTACTACGAATGCAATGAGAGCAATCATAGCAAGCGCTCCTCTTAGTCGTGTTTTCATGTGTATACCTCACTTTCGTTTATTTGCAGCCATGCAGAGTATGGCGCATTATCATGCTAATCGGTATGTTTCGGAAATGAATATGTATGTTTATACACATTCTGTTCTGCGGACGGAAGCTGTGTACAAAGGTACACATTTTATAAACACGGCACCGAAGATAGAATAGAGTCAAAAAATTACAAAAATCAGGTCGTCTAACCGCATATTTTTACTCAGATGTCTTCCAATTCCCTGGTGCCATAATTACATAATTCTTTGGTGATAATTGACAAGACTGGCTCTGTAATATTTTGCCATATATGCTAAATATATTTTCAACTCCATTCGGCATATAAATGTTCCATATAGCTGTACAGTCATACAGTGTACTTAGTTGAGGATGTATAAAATAGCTGAATTGTTCATAAAACGTCCTCTGCATGAATGGTGAATAAATCTGTTTCATGATGCGACCAATATTGTTCGATCCATACGCTAACATGATAACGAATTCAATACCTCGTCTTTCAACAATACGCAAGAAAGCCGAAGCAGTTGTTTGTTCTACTTCGACTTTCTTCAGAGTATAAGTTTAACTATTACACCGATATTATAAAACTGTCTTTAGGCACAACCATATCATGTTACTTAATGAGCTTGAGTTCATATACGGCATCAAGATACTCTTTCACCTCATTGCGGAGTGTATGGGTAATAATTATCACTCCTATATTTGGATCACGCATCAGTCCCATTTCAATTTCGAGCGCATTTGACTCATCGAGTGCAGCAGTCCCTTCATCTAAGATGATTAAAGCCACGTTCCGTATCAATGCTCTTGCTAATGCAATTCGTTGTCTCTGGCCTCCGGACATGTTTTTCCCATCTTCTGCAATTTGGGTATCCAAACCATTGGGAAGAGAGTCAACAAATGATTTCAGATTGCAATTTCGTACAATTTCATCAATTCGCTCTTCTGAATACGTTGCCCCTAGGGTTATATTGAATCGTAATGTATCTTGAAACAGATATACCTTTTGATCTACATAAGCGACTGCCTGATAAAGGCTATCTCTCGAAATACGGTTCAATGGTTTATCTCCGTATAGGATAGTACCCGTATAGTTTTCAAGCAGTCCCATCAGTATCTTTGCCAGTGTCGTTTTCCCACAGCCACTTTCGCCCACAAGGGCATACTTACCGCCTTGACGAAAGTTCATGCTCTTGATTTGAAGTACCTCTTTTTGTTCAAATCTAAACCCAACATTATCGAGCTTAATAAAATCAACGCTATCAATAACTTCTGTTCTCTTATCCATTTCCTTTGAACTTTCAAATTTCTCCCAAAGCGATTTCGAAGCTTTTAATACGGCAACTCCCTGGGCTGTATCACTAACAGAATTAAAAAAGCTGCCAGAAAGATTTCCAACCGAAATTACTGCCCCAATAGGTGCGATACCTAAAATGGCAGCAAACACCGTAATTGTCAAAATCACTATCTGCCCAAATGTACTCATAGCAATGATGAATGATTGAATACCAAGATTGCGTTTTGCGAATAAGAAATTCGCATTTTCGAGCCTGTACGATGCGCTTTTTATGCGCTCTGCCATGGTAGGAAAGGATCTAGTCAAATAGAATATAGGGAAACCCATAATTGAATCCTTAAAGCTTTCGAGGCTCTTTTCTTGTGTAGCTGAACGCTCTTTATTGGCTTTTTCGAGTCCCTTGACCGCAATCTGAGGAAGCACCGATACGAAAAAGAACAAAACTATTGCTGCTATGCCAACATAAACGCTGATTATAAAGAGAGCACCTATCGAAAACAGAACGGTCGAAATGCTCGTTACAATTGAAAAAAGTGACACGAAAGATTGACTCGTTATGTTTTCAACATCATTCGTAAGCCACGAGATATAATTTCCGGAATCCTTGCTTGTAAATTCATCGTAATTAATCAGAGAAATTTTTTTGGCAATAAGACTGCGGAGATCATTTTTGAGTTTTTTTAAAGTGCCTGCTTGAAAAATTCCAGCGAAATAGAATATCAAAATGGCAAGCAGCCAAATTGAGAATACTGCAACACAGCTTAAGGCAAGCTCCCCGGCGCGATTTCCGTTGCTTTCATAGCTCGTAAAGATATACGAGAGCGAGTACCCGGCGTACACCATTGCAAAAGATGTGGCAATATTAAGCAATGCAGTGCTGATTATGCGACCCTTATTTTTGAAAAGCATTTTTTTAAATTCAGTCATTCTTATCTCCGCTCCTTTTCATATTTTAAATTCATTATTCTCTGCCTTCAATTCCTCAAATACTGACCTTAGTAATCCCTTTGTCAACGCATCCTGTTCCGTTATGATATATTCGATTCCATCTAATGCGGTCTCTCCAAAGTCATCTGTAACTTGAGCTGAAGCATTATAGCTTACGAACTTTAAGCCCCTTAAATCGTAGTCAGGCTCCGAATCAAAAGCGACAGCACTTCTAATTGCATCCCATAAGTAGGCCTTTGTTTCTGCTCTCATGTTTCTCCTTGCATAGACAACAGCAATTTCGCAGAGGACAAGCACATAGCTCTTGTCTAAAATGCATACCTTCTGGGTTCTACAGACACTTTTGATAAAGTCCTTGAGCCAAAGCAAAACATCGAGTGCCTGTTCATAATCATATAAATCGCAGAAAGCAAAAGAGTATCCGATGCAGGTGCGAAACAGGCTATTAACGCTGTTCACAAATCCTCTATTTAAGTATTCCAACGCTTCAGAAGGATTCTGTTTCTTGGTTGCAATCATATATCCAATCATGTCATCACATGCTCCGTGAAAATTGTTTTTCATTAGGAACTTTAGTGCTGGATCGACATTGCCCAATGCAATATTAATCCTAGCCATGAAATCCATGATCTCATATCTGTCATTTATATCATGTCTTGATGGATCGTGCAGTTTTAGTGCTTTCTCATAAAGTTCTAGTGCACGATGCATATGCTTTTCATCGTGGGTCATACCACCTACATTCAAATATATTCCTGCAAAATAGAACACCAGGTCGTAATCGTTAGGATATTTTCTTAGGGCTGTTTCAACAACAGTGATGCAATTCTCAAAATTATGTGCACCCATGTAGTTTTGAGCCTGAGTCTTATAACTGTTCATGTTTCTATGGCTCAATTCATATCCTACGAGAACATCAATTGAGACATCAAACAATTCAGCCATCAACGCAATGGTATCTATGTCAGGGCTAGATAAACCAATTTCCCACTTCGAAACGACCCCGACAGAAACATTGAGCAGTTCTGCAAGTTGTAACTGTGTGAGCCCTCGTGCCTTGCGAAAATTGCGTAGATTCTTCGACAAAAAACGCATTTACCTCACCTCCGTATGTATTATAACACCCTTAATCGGTATTTTGAACATACGATCATCTCGTTCGTAAGGACAATTATTCTATGATTCGTTGAATTTATTTTTCAAGGCTGCTTTCTCCAGCCTCCCCCTGATAAAATCGTCTAAAGGTATGGCGAAATTGATTATCTCTCTTGTACGTATCCTATTCAGAAACAGCAATATTCCCATTGAGCCATATCCGTAATCAGAACTTATCCTTTGACAATATGAATCAGGAAAAACGATGGTTTCATTGTCGTATGGTATTCTGTGTGCCCAGCAAAAATGCGCAGCCTCAAGTGCCCAATCAAAATATTGTTGTTTGCCGAAAGAATGAAAGCAGTCAATGAGCGTATTTCCGATTCCCGCCATTCCATCAAAAAGTGATGCAGATACAGAAAAGCCAAAATGTAACCCTTGAGCTAACTTTTGCGCAATCGTACTATATCCGTTAAAATACGGCATATATCGAAGGAGAACCGAAAGGACACCACACGTTCCTTCCATAAAGTAGGGAAGAACAGTATTACTACCCTTTTTTGCTGGAAATCCGATTTTTTCTTCGTCGGTAAATGAAAATTCTAGGTCTCTATCCAGAAGAGTTTTACCATACTCAATATACTTGCTGTCGTAGAACAAACAATAAGCAGCAAGCATAGACAATGCGACACCTGCATTTCCGCGCATCAGTCCAATATGCTGGTTATTCATATAGTCATATTCTTGCATGATACTGTCAGCAATCATTCTTGCATCATCATAATAGCATGTATTTTGAGTTGCATCAAACATCCTGATTGCAAGTATCAACAATCCTGCTCTTCCAGCAAAAAAAGAATGCTCATTCAACTTAATTGATGTTCTGCAATGCTTCTGATAAAGCTCTTCGCCAAGAAAACAGTTTCCAGATTCAGCTAATGACCATATGCATCCTCCCCAGCCAGTATACAGACCAACAGGTATGGATGTAGAAAAAAATGAACATGTTTCCGTGAAATTTTTATTAAAATCCATATGTCCTAACTGCACTAAACCGTTTGCTATTCCCGCTTCTCCACACGCATAGTTCATGCTATTCCCAAACAGTGGCGTAATAGGAAACGTGCTTTTTTTCGTTTTGCCGTGCGTGCCAATAATTCCAGAGAGAACCCTGGCTATATCATCATGGGTATTTGGTTGAAATTCTCCATTCAGACGAGTTACCAATTTCTCCAGCGGCTTTCTTTGGAGACTGTCGATAATTCTACGAACGGCAATGAATGAGCTTTCTCTTGCAAAAGTCAACTCAAGAATTAATTCCTTTATTTCGTCACATAAGCTGTATAGATGATCTATGTGTTCTAGTTGCTGAGATATTGCATCCCTATTTAGTGCAAGTAGAGCATCTTTTCCGGTAACTATGCATGAGAGCAACAACAGTCCTAGTTCCTTCAATGCTGCAAAACGCCGATCTCCATTCATAACGAAACTGTTTTTTCCTATAAATGCTTCGGATTCCCCAGTTCGCAAGCACCCCTCCATATCAACAATTTTTATTTGTCCACCATCAGTTATCATTACATTGTCTGGCGTTAGGTCATGCATCTCATAGCCTTTACTGCTAAGGTAGACTATTGCAGAAAAAAGATCTGCCACAAAAGTCACTATTGTCTTGATATACCGACGAGCAGGCTCAGAGCCTTTCATTTTTAGGAATGGGTTGTTATGTAATACATAGTGAAATAGGGTTTCTCCCTCTATGTACTCTTCGACTATAAAGTAGTGCCCCGAATCATCAAACGAATCAATCAGTTCTGGAAAGAATGATGAATTTTTACAGTTTTGAAGTATCTCTGCTTCTTTTTCTCTTAGCTTTATTGAATTTACCGAAGCTTTTGTCATCTGTGTAAATGGCCTTGCTTCCTTGATTATCACTCTTCGTTGAGTGGATTTTTGCTTTGCTTCATATACTCCACCAGAATTCGTAAACCGGATTGCCTTTTCAACTGAATATTCCCGAAACAAACGAGGAATTTCCAGAATTGGTTCATTTAAAATAATTTCCTCAATGCCAATTGGCAGTGAGTAATAGGGGCTTCGGACATCCTCAGTGAGTGCTCCAAAACCATTCTGGATAAGATATAGAGTTTGCCCATACGGGGTTACTTTTTCTATTGGCTCGAATCCCCCATACCTATAATGGAGGACTTTACATTGCTTATACTGTCTATCAGTAAGTATTTCTGGTCCTTCAAAGTTGGATAGCTTTTTATTTAATATTTCGAGCAAAGCAATAAATCTGCTATTGCTTTCTGGATATACGGTAATGAATTTACCGAACTGTGTTCTTGAAAATGGTTTTTGCGATGTCAGCAAATACAAGTCAAGACTCTTTATTACTTTAAATGAACACTTCTGTGGTACAAGTTCTTTTGCGACTATGTTGAGAATGTGAATAGCATTATCATAGCTCGCCGAAATATGAATTTTCCATCCTTGCTTTGGCATTTTCAATTTTGATGTGGCACAAAGGTAAATACCACTTTCGTATATCTCGTATTCATTGGAACATGCACTTGAAACAGCCTTAAAGATAGTTATATCGGCATTTAAAACGTCAAGAGGTTCGTAAAACTTATTGTCAGCAAAACTATAGTAAGCTAGATTTACATTCACTTGCAATTCTCCTTTTGGGCAATAACTATTTTTGTTTGAGGCGAGAGGCTCTTTTCGAATCAAAGTTATGTCCCGCGTCTAAAAGACACTTAAACGTCAAAAGTTACATCTTGGTGGTATTGTTGCAATGATTGCTAATGGTGCTCCAGCCCGCTACAGCACCGTCAGAACCGTTGTCTACCGGCATTGCCTGCAAATCTTTAAGCTGCATCATGGCACTCCTCCTTTCCGATCCTACTCCGAGCCTCTCTGTGAACTAAAAATACCATATTTGTGATTACTGTGCTATACAGATGTTGTAATAGATAATACTCCATCTGCGCGAAATTTCGGCTATTTTTAAAAACCATACGATCATGTGTCCTCAACTTTTCAAAATAGATAGCAACCAACTGACTTGATTTACAAAAGAACAATAAGATTTATATATAGTATCACAATTCGGCAATACTGATTATCTTGTATTGACATATAGACAACAATATAATAGTTGTAAGGCAAAAGCAACGCGTGACTAGATTTATAGCAGTCAACCGATTAGTATTATACCTCTTGATTTACGAGGTAAGACTTACAAGGCGAAAGTGATTTGGAACTATTAAATTAAGGGCTCATATCGACTGCGAAATAATGCTTCTACCCCATGTAGAAATGGGAGACCGGTAAAATGGTACTTTTAAATCAAGCATATTATGGACGAGAGCCATTTTCAGCAGCAATTTTTTCGGCTGGGTATTCGCCTATGCCGGAAAGATGAGAATCATGGCTTCACCGGAAGCAGTAGACAGCTTTCAAAGGATGCTGGAAATCAACAGCAACCCGCTGGTAAAAACAGCCCATCTGAAAGGCGGTCAAGCACATATTTCAATGATTTTTCACGGAAGGTGTGCATCTGATTGCACACCTTCTTTTTTTCTCTTGACTTTCTCCGAGTTATGTGTATAATAGAGCTATCAGGAACTTTTGTTCCAGATAGGAGATAAGTACAATATGAGAAGCAAGAGCGAGGAGCTTATGCTCCGCATCCGGGAGTACATCGAAAGCTACTTCGAGCGGTATTCTTCTACCCCCACCGTTCGGGAGATCGCCGGAGCCATGAAGATCGCGGTTTCCTCCGCACACAGATACCTTGTGGCAATGGCGGAGAAGGATATGGTTTTCTACGAAAACGGCACGCTCTCCACGCCGAAGATCCGGCGGATGAACCCGGCGGTGAGCCCTGCCGCCATTGTCGGTTACATCCCCTGCGGCTCGCCGGAGGAAAAGGAAGCCCAGGTGGAGGAATACCTGCCCCTGTCCGTGTCCTTCTTCGGCAAGGGGGACTTCTACGCCCTCCG
>QWCH01003042.1_pt1 | contig 18738 bp, 15 predicted proteins | sample 1972671 | NCBI WGS metagenome assembly QWCH01 (sample SAMN09866713, study PRJNA288562) | Human gut metagenome isolate term3_stool, whole genome shotgun sequencing... | isolation source: gut | host: Homo sapiens | place: USA: California | reverse complement strand
CACCACCCACAGGATGTTGGCCAAGGCAGAGCCGACTCCGCCGCCGTATTGCACGGTTTTGCCAAACGGCGTCAAGGTGAGTCCCGCCATCTTGAACGCCTGAATACCCAGTGGAATGCCCACAATGGTGATGCACAACACCAAACCGATAATGGCCCAGCTGGCGGCGAGCAACAACCCACCCAGAATCAGCCACAGAATATTACCAATAAGTCGCATACGCACATGATACTGACATGCCGTGCCGATGCCGACAAGTGGCAACGGATAACAACAAAAGATACAAAAAGCAGCAAAGCCATGTGGGAAGGATGTATTTTGCCTCGCCATAAGCAAAAATGGCGAGGCGGATTTATCGAACCTTAATCGAACCAAGTTTTAATACGGTTGCATTGCTTGGCGATGCAACCGAATATATTGGTCAAACTTTTACTTTGCTTTCCGAGGTGTTGCTGGCAGCAGCGTATTGAATGGATTTTTGCAGTCACTTAATTGATGCGGCTGCAAAAGCGATCGGTATTTTCTGGCTGAATTCCTTAAGTACGGAGCGGCAGAAAACAAAATCTTTGATAAGTGCCATGTAAAACTGCTCAACATCTGTTTGACTGAAAGCCCGCTACAAATCTGCCATACATACCGCAGATAGACCGGTTGAAATGGGAAAGATGCGCAGAGTGTGGGGCGTTCGCCTTGGGAACGGACGCCCCACACTTGTTGTGCGGGAATTTATAGCATTCCGATCAGTCCGTGATCGTGGCCGTCGCGTGCGAAGGCTGGAATCGTGTCTATTCCGGCGTCGACAGTGATTTTTTGCCCCCCTCCATACACTTTGCCAGTGCGTAGATCCGTCCATGTGATGCTAGCGTTTCCGGGAAGCGTCACCTCACGCGATCTGGCTCCGGCCTCAACTACGGGGGCCACTAGGATATCAGGGCCGAACATGTATTCATCGGCAATATCAGACACCGATTCGTCTTGAGGGAACTCGTAGAAGAGCCCACGGACCAAAGGCTGGCCATCGGTATGTGCTGATTCGAACAATTCCCGAGTGTAAGGGCGCATTTTCTCGCGAATGGCAATGAACTTTCGGAAGATCTGCTCCGTCTCGGGGCCATAACTCCAAGGCTCATTGTCGGCACCACTTGGCGAACGGTGGTCTCCGGCCGAATTGGTGATGGTCTCCTTGCCGGTTGTCGTATGCAGACTACGGTCGCCATGGTTGCGCATGACCGGTAGGAAGCATGAGAACGCGCACCAGCGGGCCAACAACTCCTTGAAATCGTCCGAATCAATTATCCCATCATGGAAACCGCCCATATCGGTGGTGAACCAGGGGATACCGGCCATGCCCATGTGGATGGCGCAGGTAATCTGGGCACGAAGGTCGGCGAAGGTCGAACCAACGTCTCCAGACCAAACAAGAGAACCATAGCGTTGCGAACCAGCCCAAGCGCAACGGGTGAGGTTGACGATGTCACCATCCCTTCCTATGGTTTGTTGCCCCTCGTAGAAGCCTTTGTTATAGTCTCTTGGGTAGATGTTTGCCACCTGCTGGTTTGGGCCGGCATAATATCGATAGTTGTCGAAATCGTACGTGCCGTATTCAGGTTCCGCTTCATCGAGCCAGAATGCATCAACCCCAAGCTCGGCATAATTTGTTCGGCACTTCTCCCAAACATATTCGCGAGCTTTTGGATTGGTGGCGTCATAGAACTGGCTGGGACCTTCGAACATCATGCCGACGTCTTCACCCTTATCTGCGCGCACGAGAAGGTTCTTTGACTTCATCTCAACATAATTCTCTGAGGCGAGCGCGACCTGGGGCCACACAGATACCATGAGTTTCACTCCCATGCTGTGCAGCTCGTCCGCCATAGCTTTGGGATCGGGCCAGAATTCATTCTCAAAACGGAAGTCACCCATATGCGGCCAGTGGAAGAAATCTACAACGATGAGATCCAATGGAATATTACGCTGTTTAAACCCATGAGCGACGTCTAGGAGCTGACGTTGATTCCAATATCTAAGCTTGCACTGCCAGAATCCCAGTCCCCATTCAGGCATGTGAGGAGCGTGCCCTGTGGCGTCGGCGTAATGCTTCATTATCGAAGAAGGTGTATCGCCTGTGGTAATCCAGTAGTCAATCTGCTTGGCTGATTCAGCTCGCCATTCCGTACGGTTCTTGCCGAACGTAACGTTTCCAAGTGCCGGATTATTCCACAGGAAGCCATATCCGGCGCTGGAAACCACGAAAGGAATAGATGCCTGTGAATTGCGATGCGCGAGTTCGAGGGTACAACCTTTCAGATTGAGGATGTTCTGTTGGTACTCGCCCATACCATATAGTTTCTCATTTTCCGGTGTGGTAAAGGAAGCAACGATGGAATAGTCGCCTCCGGTGATCGGTTTGAACCATCGCGCTCGAAGATTTAGTGATCCGCCAGATGGTATTTCCTGAATGAGCGGTGTGCCGTCTGCCTTATAGAAGCTTAGTAAACAGCGTGGCTCTTCATATCCTGATCCGGAGTACAGGCCGCAGGATGCTTTCGCTTGAACTACAATATCGCCATTGCGTAATTCGGCGGTTCTATTGGGCTTGTCAATGGTGATGCCATAGTTGTGGCTGCCTGAGGCCTGGTTGTTTTGTGGTAGCAAAGCTCCGTCTTGTTCCTGTATCTCATGCATTTTCGAGGCGCGGACGCGGACTGAATTCTTTCCCCATGGTTCGATGCGAAGATATTCGCCGTCACCAGTCCACAACAGTGCATCTCCATCGATAGCAAAAGTTAGTTCACTCATAGTTGGTCCTTGTTAATTATGTACTTAAGGGTTGGATCAGTCTTTCACCGCTCCGGCTGTTACGCCGGCGGCAACGTATTTCTGTGCGAAAATTAGTAATAGCGCTGTTGGTACTGAGGCCAATACTGCGGTGGCCATCATTGGCCCCCATTCTTGGTTCTGTGAACCGATAAAGTCATATAGGCCCATGGTGATTGGCCTCATCTTGCCGCCACCGGAATCGAGGGTCGAAGCAAACATGAAATCTGACCATGCCCAGAGGAAAGCGAACAGCGAAGTCGTGACAATGGTATTACGGGAGAGTGGAATCACGATTTTGGCAAAAACACCCCACTGCGATGCTCCGTCGATTTGCGCTGCCTCCACCAACGAGCGTGGCATACCGGACATAAATCCCGTCATCAGAATCACCGCGAACGGTACCGACAAAGTGGAGTCGGCAACGATAAGTCCCGGAATACTGTCGAGAAGGCCGATGTCATTGTAGATCTGGTAGAAGCCTAGAGACATAACGACCGCGGGAATCATTTGAGCAACAATCAACAGGAAGTTCATGGATTTTGAGCCTTTGAACTCCAAGAAAACAATGGCGTATGACGAAGGTAATGCAATTGCTAGAGTCAGGATCACGCATCCTATGGCAACCAGCAATGACGTTCCTAGGTAGGGGAGCTGTGAACTTAACGCAGAGGCATAATTGTCGAGCGTGAAATCTTTCGGGAACAGATCACCTGAACGGATGGAGCGACGTTGCGTGAATGATATGTTGATCATCCAGTATACGGGGAAGAGCATAATCAGCGTCAAAATGATGCCTATAAGTGTTTTCCACCATGATGAACGATGTTTCATTTTAGTTACCTCTTCTCTTCATTCCGCTGGGCCCACAGGTAAATCAGAGCGAAAATCAGTGCTACGACAATGAGAATCGTGCCCACAACGGATGCTTCCGAATACCGGATGGTTGCTGATGTGCCCTTTCCGAAAGCCATCTCATAAGCCCAAGTTGCCAAGGTTCTCGAAGATCCAGTGCCCTTGGTCATAATCCAGATGATGTCTACTGTTCGTAACATGTAGACGAAACCTAGCAGGAGCGTGATCATCGATACCGGCTTGAGCAACGGGAAAGTAATCTTCCAGAAGCGCTGCCAAGCATTGCAGCCATCCAACGCGGCGGCTTCATACAAGTCGCCATTGATGTTTTGCAAGCCCGAATACAGAATTACGAGGTTGAAAGGAATACCAAGCCAAATATTGGCAATGATAACCGCCCACAAGGAATGATCGGCTTGCAGCCACCAAACCGGGTCCAAACCAAATAGTTTGAGGAAATTATTAATAACACCGCTGTCGGCGTCCATCATCCATTGCCAGATCGTACCGGAAATCATTGGCGGAAGTAGCCATGGTACAAGGAATGCGCCGCGCAAAGCCGCGGAAAGTTTGAAATTCTGATTGAAGAAAACCGCCAATGCCAAGCCGATAGAGTATTGGAAAACGATAGAAGCGAAGACGAAAATCAAAGTCTGTCCGAGAATAGTCCAGAACTGTTGATTGCTTAATATTTCCTTATAGATATCGAATCCAGACCAAGGGGCATCGCCGGTCACAAAAGTGCGACGTGTGTAGCGGTGCATACTCATGGAAATATTCTGAATCAGAGGCCAAACGTAGAAGATAAGCATGTAAATAATCAGCGGGGCCGCGAAACCAATGGCGGCCAATGTGGTTGGCTTGATTCGCCTTGGTTTATCTGCGGTGATTGTTTGAGACATAGTTCACCTGCCTGTTGATGGAAAAGATGGAATGGGGCGTCTGAATATCGCAATGAATGGCGGGCAGATGCCCCAGAAAAATATGAGACCGCGAATCAGCCCTTATTCAAGGCAGCCTGTAGATCTTCAGAAAGCTGTGCAGAAATGTCTTCGTATTCCAGACCAACGTCAGTGGTACGGCCTTCAGCATTTTCTACGGCGTCAACCCAAGGTGCCCAGGCACTGTTCTCTTCCACCTGCTGCTTGCGGACGTCACTTTTGGCGGCAAGATAAACCATCTCATCATTGGTCTTCTTGAGATTATCTCCGTCAATGAGGCACTGAATGACCTCCGCGGTTGCTTTCATCTTGTCACTGTCTTTGGTTTTCTGGGCTGGAATGGTAATGAACTCGCCACCGCTTGGAACTGGGGCTACTCCGCCATCTTTGGCTGGGATGGAAATCATCTTGTAGCCTTTTTCGACGGCCGACTCCATCTGCCATGAACCATTTTCGGAGAAGCCGTAATCGCCGCCAAGGAACAGATCCCATGCAGCAGATTGGTTGTCCGTTGCGACCGATTTCGGAGCCCAACCTTTTTGGACCCAGCCGGATACCAGATCAAGCGCATCCTGCTCGGCACTGGAACCTGAAGCGTCCTTCAATTGACCGCCGGCTCCCCAGAACCAGGGAAGGAACTGGAATGTTCCTTCTTCGCCGGAAATGCCGGAGAACGTGATGCCCTTATATCCTGCGTTTACTACTTTTTCGATGGCACTGTTGAGTGAATCCCAATCGGTAATCGATTCCGGGTCGACGCCGGCCTTATTGAGGACATCGGGGTTGTAATACAAGCCCAATGCGTTAGTGCCGTAAGAAACCCCATATTGTACGCCGTCGATGATGCCGGGACCTTCGATATTCTTGTCGAATCCTGAAACGTCGACTCCCGCTGCCTCGATATCCGTAACAAGTCCTGCGTCGACAGCGGTAGGCATCTTTGGGTTATCGATCAGGGCGATCTGGGGTGCGTTGCCGGCCTTGACAGCTGTTGTGAGATTGTTTAATAGGTCTGACTGCGCATAGCCGATGCGTTTTACGTTATATCCCTCAGGAGCACAATTGGTAACGTATTTCGCCCATGTGCTGCTATCGTTCTTCTGAGGGTATGGGTCCCAGAATTCGATTGTTTTGGAATCTTGACTCGAGTTGCTACCGCAAGCGGCGAGACTGACTGCCACGGCACTTGCGGCGATTAAAGCTATCACGCGCTTCATATTTGAACCGATCATTTGGTATTTCCTTTCATTAACAGCGCACCTATGCGCTGAATGATTAATTTATTGCGTTTGGGAAGTTTTAATCCCAAACTGTTGAACCGGTTAAACAAGTTAAATAATAAACCCTGATCTTTGAAAAGTCAAATCGACGAACTTAACTAATGTAGAATCTCGTGGTTGTTTTCTGCGCGTAATCTACGTAGCTGCGATGTTACTCGGGCTCTTGGGTGAGTGGATAATCAAGATAGCGGGTGACCGTCGGGGCTTTCGGATTGTTTATTCGACGCAAAAGGGTTCCCACGGCGGCTTCTGATAGCTGCGTAATATCCGGATGCACTGCGGCGAACGATATCTTCATTGATGTTGCTAGCTGTTTCGGAAAAACAGTTATGACCTGCAAGTCATCCGGTGTTCGTAGATTCCTGCGTGCCAAAACCTGAGGAGCAACGATTGTCGCCGGCTCGTTGTGTAGTATCAGAGCGGTCGCTTTGGTGTGCGTGTCTAGTGCCTGTTCAATGAGGGGTGAAGGATCCGAATCGTCGTCTTTCGGATATTCGACATGCATTTTCAGGTCAAGGCGTTTGGCGGTCTCTATCGCTGAATCCAGAAAGCGCCAAGCGTAGCCAAGACCCTGATCAAATATTGTGTGTGACCATGAAATAAGAATCACCTCTTTATGCCCTTCAGAGGCTAGGAAATTCAAGATTGATGATGCGGCCTTGGCGAAGTCGGAATCCACTGTATCCAAACCGTGTGAGTTCTTTGGCGAGCCGAATGCAACGGTCGGAATGTGTTCTTTTGCGGCATAGTTGACTCGTGGATCCTCATCTTTGACGTCCATCAGGATGAACCCATCCACTTTCTTTGATGACCATGCTTCGTGCATTGCCTCGAAGCCGTCGTTCTCGCCAATGAGTAGGGTGTCGTATCCTCTCTTTGTCGCTTCTTCGGATAGCAGGTACACGTACAGTCCAAAGAGGGCTGACAGATAGTTGCCGTGAAAGGCGGGGGAGACCACACCTATTGTTTTGGTTTTTCTTACGGATAGTGCGCGGGCTGCATGGTTAACCGTATAGCCTAATTCGTCAATCGCATGTTGCACCTTAAGTGTTGTAGCTTGGGTGATCCGAGGATCTCCCGATAGTACATACGAGACTGTTGCCTTGGAAACACCGGCTGCGTGCGCCACGTCAGAAATTGTTACCATATATCACCTGCTCTCGCTCCGTCGCTTCGCTAGGTTAAGCAAATAAGCAACATGAGACAAGTTTAGCGTTATCTGTTTGCGCGCGTCGCCATGATGGTCGACAAAAGGCAATGACTCTATTCCACGTTTCCTCTCGTTCAATGGAGGTGTGGACGGCTATGTGCGCGAGTATCCGCCAAACTACTGATGTTAGTGGTTTGGATTGAGTCCGTGCTATTGGCTTGGCGTATGCCGTTGACGGTGCGAACATTGGTGAGTTTGATTCGCATCGGTGCTTTAGGTGATTAAAAGTACTTGCGTATGAAGAAAAATACATTGAACGCCGTAAGAAAAGCACATTGAACGCCGGGGTAGGACGAAGAAGCTTGTCTGCGGCTCGCATCTCGTCTATGTATGGCAGATTCGGAGGTCTGGCCGGAGGTATCTCGCTTATATATGGCAGGTGCACAAGGCAAAATTCCCAAAACATGCCCCGAACTGCCTGTTTTCGCAGGCGACGTGCCATATATAAGCGAGATGCCTCCGTACGAAAAGCAAAATCTGCCATACATAGCGCAGCTAGACCGGTTGAAATGGGGATATTGCGCGAAGTGATCTCGCGCGATTGCACGCTGCGGCCTACAGCAGAGGGGTGGCGCGTGGTTTGGCGGTTGATCCGCGTACTTGCAGCTGAACGGGGAATGTCTCGAATGGTTCCTCGATGGGTTGTCCTTCGATTAGCGCCAGAGCCTTTTGTGCCGCATCGACGGCCATGTCGTATGGGCGCTGTCGAACGGTGGTTAGCTCAGCTTCTTTGGCGAAGGTGCTGTCGTCAAATCCGGTTACGGAAATATCTCCAGGCACGGAAAGGCCGCTGCGTTGAAGGCGGAAGAACAATGGAATTGCCTGTGAGTCCTGATGGAAACACAATGCGGTGGGTGGGTTGTCTTGCGCCATGATCTCGGAAATTGCCGCATCTAGAATGCTGTCGCCTTTTTGCACTGCCAGTGTGCGGGCGGTCAGTCCGTCAACTGCATCGCAGGCTTCTTGGAATCCGGAAATACGGTTAAATGAGCTGAATCCCAATGTGGAGGAAAAGCTTTCATATAAATACAGCAGGTTACGATGTCCCAGCTTGGCGAGATGCCGAACGATGAGTTTGATGCCTTCTTTGTCGTTGATACCGACAGTTGCATCGAATCCTTCGCTGGTGGTATTGATGCCGATAATCGGAATTTTTGCGGTTCCGAGACGTTTGACCTCGTCGGGGCTGATGCCGAATGAGGAAACGAATACGGCATCAGCATTGCTGCGTACGGGAAGTTCCTCGAAGAATGCGTCACGCGCTTCCGACCCCTCGATGGGGTAGATGACCAGATCGTACCCGGCGTCACGCAAAACATCGTTAAGTCCGGCAATGATTTCGGCAGTGAACCATTCGATGACGCCGCTGCCGACCAATAATGCTATGCGATAGGTTCTACCGGATTTAAGAATTCCTGCCGATCTGGAAACGCTGAAATTCAACGCATCGGCTGCGGCCTGCACTTTCAACCGTGTTGCTTCCGACACCTGTTCAGGGTGTGCGAAAGTGCGTGAGACTGTAGCGTTCGACACGCCTGCCTTGAGTGCCACATCTCCGATGCTCGCTTTCATGGTGCCTCCGAAAGTTTTTCACTGTTTGTTTCAGCCTACCATCATTACCGTCCTCATGGCTACAGAGTTGAAAGATGAATGAAAAGGGTTGCGATACGACACGCCGTATGAAAAACAATGTGTGCACGCTCACAGCGGTGAGATGAAACGGGTTTCAAATGAAACCGGTTACATTTCAAAAAACCTTGAATTGCCAATATGAAACCCTTGTCGTATGCTATTGCTTGTCCGCAAGGGGCGGATGAAGGCTTACGAGGACGTAAGGAGAGATATGAAAATCAACAAAGGTATCGCAGCGGCAGTGGCGGTCCTGAGCATCGTCGGCTTGGCTGCATGCGGGAACAGCAATACCGCTTCCGGCACAACCGATACGAAAGCCGACAAAGGGCTTGACGTTATCGGCAATAACATCACCTACGACCCTAACCATCTCGTTAACGACGGCAAGCCAATCCAGCTCGAGTACTGGAGCTGGGGCAGCAAGGGCACGGATCCTGTCTACAAGATGATTGAGTCCTACACGAAGACGTATCCGAACGTCACCATCAAAACGGTGAATGTTTCATGGGATGATTATTGGACCAAGCTGCCGTTGGCTCTGAAAGGCAAAAACGGTCCTGCCGTTTTCAACATCCATAACTCTTACGATGCGTTGATTCGTCCATACGCAGCGGATTACGATATCGACACCAAGTCTCTGGAATCCGACTACTCCACCGCATCCGTACATGAAGATGAAAACGGTAAAGTCAAGTATATCGACTCCGTGATTAACACCGGCAACATCTACTACAACAAGACATTGTGGAGCGAAGCGGGCCTCACCGATGCTGACATTCCGACCACATGGGACGAATTCATCCAGGTCGCCCAAAAGCTCACCAAGACCGACGGCAGCAAGATGACGCAGTCCGGCTTCAACTTCAACGGCGACGCCTACAGCGCCATCTACCAAGGTCTGAACTATCAGAAGGGTGAACTGCTCTTCAGCGAAGATGGCAAGAAAGCCAACTACAACAACGACGTGACCAAAGAAAACATGCAGTTCCTCAAGGATTTGTATGACAAGTACAAGGTCGGATCCGTTGACTTCGGTAACGATTACACCCAAAGCTTCGGTAACGGCCAGTCTGCGATGATCTACGCTTGGGGCCACATGGAAGGCACGCTGAAAGAAAAGTATCCAGATATTGACTACGGCGTGTTTGCCACCCCAACCTTCTCCAAAGACACTCCGTTCGCATATGACCGTTACAACGGCGAATCTACTCCGGGCGTCAACAAGAACCAAAGCAAAGAACGGCAGGCCGTTGCCCAAGACTTCATCAAGTACCTTCTCGCCAACGACGATTACATTCGTGTGGCAGTATCCGAATTGAATTCCTTCCCAGCCAAGACCTCGTTGCAGAACGACAAGGACATTCTCTCCAAGCCGGTCATGGCCGCTATCCAGCCGCGCGTAGACCGACTGATCTGGCCGGGACCGGCACCGTCCACCGTTGAATCCAGCGGCACCACTGCTTTCCAGAACGTCTTCCAGAACGGCATGTCCATCGATAAGGCTCTCAAGGAGGCCCAGGGCCAGATGGATACCGACATGAAGAGCTCTGACTTCACGTCAATGGAAAGCAAGTACGCTTACTTCGACGAACATAAGTAATACCGATATATCCTTTCCAATCCTTTTTCCAATCCGGGCAGTCGCGGTACGATTCTTTTTCCGCGCCGCGACTGCCTTTTATCTACGAGATACGTTCAATCTTCTTATTCGATTCGATCTGACATTCTGTATTGCGTAACAAAACGGTCGAATCGGCTCACAGAGAGGCGAGATTCAATGAAAAACAAAAATGGTGAATCTCTGGTATCGAGAATTTTCACCCTACGCAACATGGCTGTTGTCTTCTTGGTGGTCTATTTCGCCATTTTCCTGGCCTACCCAATTTTTAAAGCCTTCGCGGGCAGTCTGCATAACTGGAATCCTCTGATTGGCACTTATGATTGGGTCGGACTCGACAACTTCAAACAGATCCTCACAGACAAACTTTTCTGGACTTCCATGGGGAACACGGCGGTATTCGCAGGTGTTTCCACACTCTTCCGCATCGTGCTTGGTCTCGGCTTGGCCCTGCTGCTCAGCGTCAAACTCGTCAAATGCAAAGACACCCTCCGAGGTCTGTTCTACATGCCGACCATCACTCCGCTCGTGGCAGTCTCTTTCGTGTGGATGTGGATGTTCGACCCGCAGTTCGGCATGGTAGACAAAATCACAGGACTCGACATCAACTGGCTGCACGACACCAAATGGGCCATGCCGGCAGTCATCATCATGACCATTTGGAAGGATTTCGGCTACGCGACCGTTCTATATTTGGCCGGTCTCATGAATCTTCCTCGAGACGTGTACGAGGCGGCCGCCATCGACGGTGCCAACTCAGTGCAGATTTTCTTCAAAATCACCCTGCCGCTGCTTAAATCAACCACCTTATTCATTGTCATCACGTCACTGATCAGCTACCTGCAGGCATACGTGCAGATTCTCGTCATGACCGAAGGCGGTCCGGGCACGTCAACCTACACCATCAGCTATCTCATCTTTGATCAGGCATTCCAGAAATACAACTTCGGCGTCGCATCAGCTCAGGCAGTTGTGCTCTTCCTGTTCACTGGTGTGCTCACCCTCATCATGTTCAAGGTTTCTGGAGATTCGGAGGAACTGGTATGAAATCACGTAAAATTGGCGGCATCATTCTTACGATTCTGCTCTTCATCGCCGCCATCATCACCATTGTTCCATTTGTTTGGATGTTCATTTCATCATTCGCGCCAAATAGCGAAATCGTCAAAGTGACCGGAGGATTATTCCCTAAGCCATCCACGATTGACAACTATGTGAGCATCCAAGAAAAGTTCAATTTCTTGCGATTGTTCGCAAACTCGCTAATCGTAGCAGTACTGAAAACCGGTATTGCAATCTACACAAGTGCGGTGCTTGGTTACGTGTTCTCTAAAATGCGATTCCGTGGTCGCAACCTGCTTTTCGGCATCGTTATGAGCACCATGATGATTCCTTGGGCAGTGACCATCATTCCGCAATACGAAATGTTCACCAACTGGGGTCTGCAAGACACCTACACGTCGCTCGTGCTTCCTGGCATGATCAGCGCATTCGGCATCTTCCTGTTCCGCCAATCCATCTCGGGAATTTCCGACGAACTCATTGAAGCGGCAAAACTCGATGGCGCATCCGAAACCAGAATCTTCCATAGCATCATTCTGCCAATGAGCCACAACACCATCGCGGCGCTCGCCATCTTTACCTTCCTGTGGAATTGGGAAGACTACCTATGGCCATTCTTGATGATTACCGACGAAAACAAGCAGCTGCTCGCTGTCGGTCTGAAGGCCTTCAACGGCCAGTATGGCACCGATTACGGCGGATTGTTCGCAGCAACTTCGTTGGCAATTGTTCCAGTGATCATTGTGTATATGATTTTCCAGAAGCAGTTCATTGCGGGCATCGCGACTGGCAGTGGCAAGTAAGGTAGGAGCGGTATGACAAACAACGCATCAGATAACGCAACCAGTACGGTATTCGTCGACTATGTGCGCAAGGCGCGGCCGAATATGCGAGAAGCGTCGATCCTGCAGGGAGAGCATTGGAGGATTGGCATTCTAACGGAATCGCTGATCCGCTTTGAATGGTCAGATTCCGGCGAATTCGAAGACAATCTCACGCAAATGGTGGTCAACCGCGATTTTGGCGCCGACCCGCAATTCACGGTGACGCATCGCGATGGACTGCTCATTGTGGACACCCCCGCATTGTATGTGACGTACGATGGCAAGCCGTTCAGCAAAGAAGGCTTGAGCGTGGTCGTCAAGGGCGTGGCCGACACCCAGTTCAATACGTGGTATTACGGCGACGAGCCGAAGCATAATCTCAAAGGCACCGCGCGCACGCTCGACGAGGCGAACGGCGAAATTCCTCTGGACGATGGTGTGATTTCGCGAGACGGTTGGGCGGTACTCGACGATTCCGCCGCAAACGTGATCGTGGAAGCGCATGAAGTGGATGGCAAGTCGAATCCGCTGGGGGCTTGGGTGAAACCGCGCGATCACAAGGAAACCGACTTCTACTTCTTCGGCTACGGCCGCCGCTACATTGAAGCAGTGCAAGACTTCTACAAGCTGGCCGGACCAACGCCTCTGCTGCCGCGCTTCGCACTTGGCAATTGGTGGAGCCGCTACTACCGCTACACGCAAGACGAATACCTGCAGCTCATGGACCGGTTCAAGCGCGAAGGCATTCCATTCACCACGTCCGTGATCGACATGGACTGGCACCGCGTGGACGATGTTGATCCGAAATACGGTTCCGGTTGGACCGGCTATTCGTGGGATAAGCAGCTGTTTCCCGATCATGAGGCGTTCTTGCGCGACTTGCACGAGCGTGGCTTGAAAGCCACGTTGAACGTGCATCCGCGTGACGGCGTGCGCGCGTTCGAAGACGACTATGAGGCGGTGTCCAAACGTGTCGGCATCGATCCCGCAACCGAAGAGGCGGTGGAATTCGACCTGACGAATCCGGATTTCGTAAGCGCCTACTTCGACATGCATCATCGTATGGAAGCCGAAGGCGTTGACTTCTGGTGGCTCGACTGGCAGCAGGGCGGTGTGACCCGTCAGCCGGGACTCGACCCGCTGTGGGTGCTCAACCACTTGCACTACCTGGATTCCGGGCGCTACGCGACTTCTTCCGAACGCAATGTAAATGAGAACTGCGAATGCGAAAAGTGCGCCGAGTCGGGCGCTCGCGATGAGCATGAAATGCATGTCGGGCAATCCAAACGTAACGTGAGTTGCACGGAACGCAACAACCGTTGGCCGCTCACCTTCTCGCGGTATGCTGGCCCGGGTTCGCACCGTTACCCGGTTGGCTTCTCGGGAGACACCATTGTTACGTGGGAATCCTTGCAGTTCCAGCCGTATTTCACTGCTACCGCGTCGAATATCGGCTACGGATGGTGGAGTCACGATATTGGCGGTCATATGTGTGGCTATCGTAACGAACATCTGGAAGCCCGTTGGTACCAGCTTGGCACGTTCAGCCCGATCAATCGCCTGCATTCCAGCAATTCGCAGTTCATGGGCAAGGAGCCGTGGAACTTCTCCGCGGAAGTGCGCGATTCCATGGTGGGTTCGCTGCGACTGCGCCATATGATGCTGCCGTACCTGTACACCATGAACTATCGCGCCGCGTTCGAGGGCATGCCATTGGTGGAGCCGATGTATTGGGCGGAGCCGAATAATCCGCAGGCGTACGAGGTGCCGGACGAATTCCGTTTCGGTACTGAGCTGCTGGTTGCACCAATTGTTTCTGACAATGACGATTCCGCGCAGCTGGGTAGCACGGAAGCATGGCTGCCGCAAGGCGAATGGTATGACTTCTTCGACGGTCGCCGTTACGTTTCGGCAGGGAAGTCCGGTCGTCGTTTGGCAGTGTGGCGTGCGATCGACCGTATGCCGGTGTTTGCCAAGGCTGGCGGTATCGTGCCGTTACAGCAGCTTGGCGAGGGCAATAAGGTGAATGATCTAGGCAATCCGGAGTCCCTGCAGGTGCTGGTGTTCCCCGGTACGAACGGTTCGTTCACACTCAAGGAAGACGACGGCTCTGTGGCCTCTGCTGCTTCCGGCTCTGCATCTGCCGAGTCTTGTGATGGCCAAACTCATGTTGCCGATACGTGCATGAGCTTCGACTGGAAGAATGCGGGCAATGCAACGCAGTTCACCGTAAACCCGGTGGAAGGCTGTGCTGAAGCCATTCCGACACAGCGTAACTGGGGGATTGTGTTCCGTGGAGTTGCGCAGACAGACACGCAGAACGTTCGTATCGAAATTGACGGTAAAGCTTGCGATACTACAGAAATTACATACGATCCGCAGACGTTGAGTCTGTCGGTCGTTGTGCGCGACGTGCCGTCTGCCGCACGCTTGAACGTTACGATTGCAAATGGATTGCAGATTGCCGAGAATCCAGTCGAACAGGACTCGCTCGACGTGCTCTTGCACGCGCAAATGCCGTACATTTCCAAAGAGCATGCGATGCAGGCGATTCGTGAGCAAGGAGTGCGCGCGCTTGGTGCTCTGCGCACTTTCGATACTGCGCCCCGCTTCAGCAAAGAACTGTTCGTCACCTCCGGCATGCCCGATTCGGTAATCAGCGCCCTAGAAGAAATCCTCCTCCGCAGCTGATTCTGGGAGTACTGACATCTATCACCCTTCTATGCCATTTTAGGGTGTTGGATATTACTTTTTTTTTGGGGGGGGTAGGTGTAATCTGCACTAGAAGAATAGAGTGTAAGAGCCAGACTGAAGGGATTGGACATGCGAGGGAACTCCTGCGATTCGGATTCAACGTCAAAGACGGAGGAAATCCATATTGTTTCCTCTAACGCATGGCATCAGCAGCGGGCGCATGTTCAGGATCAAGCTCAAAACGTTTCACAGTTTGAGCCGATGACATTCTCGAACACGCCGTTTCCCGTTGATGGGGACGGGCATAGCCGCATGAGAGCCAAGAAGCAGGTCGTTCCTGGGTGGAGGTATTCGTTCGTTGCCTGTCTGGTAATGGTCGACCTTGCCGTCATGCTGGTTTCTCTCGCGTTCAGCCTGTGGGCAAACAATTCTGCATATGAAGCCATCGGTAGTGTCATGCCATTCTGGCTATTTCTTGTTTGCTTCAGTGCCATTTGGGTATTGAGCCTTACGATCGTCGGTGCATACCATAGGCATGTGATGGCGGAAGGCTATGAGCTGTACGCGAAGATCATCAATGCTTCGCTGCTCACTATTATTACGTATTGCTCGATTGCGTTTATTTTCAAACTTGCGCTTCCACGAACGGCACTTATCGTTGCCCCGATCATCGCGTTCCTTCTGGAAGTGATTGCCCGTTGGCAGATGCGTCAGTGGTTGCATCGCAGCCGCAAAAAAGGTTCTTGCAAGTATAAGACCGTGGTGATTGGTTCTTCCGACGGTATTAACCGTGCGCTGCGTACCATGCAGGATTATTCCAATTGGGGGTATTCGCCGGTCGCAGTATGCCCGATCGAAGCTGACGGCAGCAAGAAAGATGCGTATGTGGTCACTTCGTTCGAGCCGGATCCCACCATTGAGGGTGCCGACATGCTGAAGGTGATTCCGTTTAATTCCGCGTTTCCCCGCACGTGCGAAAGCCTTTGCGCTCAAGAAGTGTACGTTGCCGACGTACTGTCTCGTGATTCCGAAATGCTGCATGGTATCTCTCTTGCAGTGGAATCTTTGGGCATGGAGCTTGCCTTGGCTGTGTCTTTGGCTGATGTGAGCGGGCACCGCTTGTATTTGCGTAATACTGCTGAGCAGCCGGTGTTGTTGGCGAGTCTGCCGCAATACACTACTGTTACTGCTGTGGTGAAGCGTGTCGTTGACATCATAGGTTCGGCTTGCGCGTTGTTGATTTCTTCGCCGATTATGCTTGGTGTGGCTATTGCCATCAAGCTCGATGATGGTGGCCCGGTGTTTTTCTCTCAGCAGCGCGTCGGGTTACATGGTAAGCCGTTCACCATGTACAAGTTCCGTTCCATGGTTACCAATGCAGAAGAGTTGAAGAAGAAGCTTGCGGAAGAGAATGGCCAGAGCGATCGCTTTATCTTCAAAATGAAGGATGATCCACGTATTACGAAGGTCGGCCATTTTATTCGTAAGACTTCGTTGGATGAGTTCCCTCAGTTCTTTAATGTGTTGAGAGGCGATATGTCTTTGGTTGGGCCGCGTCCGGCGTTGCCTGACGAGGTTGCCCGCTATGGCTCCCTGTATTCCACGCGTTTGCTGGTGAAGCCCGGCATTACCGGTCCGTGGCAGGTTTCCGGTCGTTCGGATCTTTCGCAGGAGCAGAGCGAGTATTTGGACGTTTCGTACATCGAGAATTGGTCCATCGCTGGAGATCTCGCGATTCTTGCGAAGACCGTGCTCGTAGTTTTCCGCGGTACCGGTTCCTACTAAGCTGCGTATTGCGTTGCATAAACTCGAAAAATCGCCTCCCTTTCTAATAGAAAGGGAGGCGATTATTTTGCTGAGATTAAGTCAGTTTTTGTGTTTGCTCTTCTTTCGGCTCCTTTGGCTCTTCTTGCCGCCCTCGTCATAATAGTAATAGTAGTTGCCGTTCGCGGAGACCTTGCGTTCCTTCGCGAAGTTGAACACGAAGCCCATCACCGGAACGTTGAGGTTATCGAGCTGAACGGCGATTTCCTTCAGATCGCGCTTCACGGTTATGTCACAGCTAGGTGCAATGCCTTCTTCAGGGAGCTGGGAGCTACGGACTCCGCGGTGCGCTGCACCATGAAAAGCTTCACCGGCGACTCTTTGCTGGAAGCGTGCAGCGACTTTTTCACCACATTACTCAAGGATTCCGCCACGCTGTTAGCAATGTCGGAATCCTGCTTTGCGACGGGATTCCATCTTCTTTGATTGCGTTTGCGATGCTGTAACCGTGTAGTGTATGTTCCATTTCAATTGGAGTGTAAAAAGTACCAAGAAATGGCGAAATTTCAATGAAAATCGTTGCTGGGAAAACATTTAGAAAATGAAAATGATTACAAAAAGTGGTTGCGCGAGATGGCCTCATTAAGTTTTTCCGTATTATGTTGTGTTCTTAAGAATACGGATATATATTCCCTAAGATTCGATTCGTTTTATTGCCGACAATGAGGTACAGTATTTTACGTAGTTATTTACAATAAAGGAGGGATTTACATGTCTGTTCTTGATGGTTTCAAAGAAGTTGGCGAAAGAACGGGTGGCAAGTTGACCATGACGGTCATGCTTGAATCTGTTCGTTTTTCCAAGGGTGTTTCCGAAGTGCTCGGCCGTCCGGAATTCGTCAAGCTGCTGGTGAATTACGAGCGTGGCAAGTTCGCGATCCAGGTGTGCGACAAGAACGACGATTTCGCGGTTCAGTTCAACAATCCGAACGCTGATCGTCCAGCTTCCGTGACCACTCGTAATCTTGACCTGCTTGTTGCGACGCAGAAGTTCTTCGCTTTCCCGGAAGTGCCTGCAGACAAGATCGCCTATTTCGCCTTGGAAGGCGAATATCACAGCGATGAGCGCGTGATCCTCTTCGACGCCAAGAACGGGGTTCGTAGCGGCACCGTCGGTAAGCGCGGTCCGAAGGCCGGGCATGGCGGCCGCAAGCGCAGGAAGATCGACGATGTCAAGGAAGCTACGGTGATTGGCGCCAACAACGCTCTGTGAAACCGATAGTATCTTGGTGATATCTCGAATCACAATATAGTTTGAGCCCCGTAATATCTTCGAATATTACGGGGCTCAAACTATGTGCGCTGAATTACGTAAATTGAATACTAATCACCAATCATTGTAAACATTTCAATACGAGCATTGCCATCTGATCGTGCTGAAATTAGCGTGACGAAGCATATCAGTAGCAGTGGTTGGCGAGCCAGTACGAATAGGCTCCCTGGATGGAACCGTAACGCTGCGCGCAATAGCCCCAGAACCACTTGAGCTGGGTCTGATAATTGGTGGCCCAATCGGCACCCTCGCTCACCATCTTGCTACCAGGCAATGCCTGGGGCAGGCCATAGGCGCCCGAACTCGGATTCGTTGCGGTGACACTCCAACCGGACTCGTGAGTGATGATGTATACGGTGGCGGTGAAATCGGCTTCGGTGTAGCCGTTCGACAGCAGATAATCGTGAGCCCACTGCTGCATTTCGCCCGCCGGCACAGTGGTGCCGATTGACGTGGAAGCGTTGGAGGACGACGACGAAGCGGAGCCGGTGCCGACGAGAATGACCTTGTCGACCGGAGCCTTCTTCACATACGAGCTGATCATGTTGGAAGAAACCACGGTGTCGCCAGATTTGGTCACGAGGTTCGTGGTTTCCATCACGCCCTCTTCGCCTTCCGTCTCGACCTTCTCCTGGCCTTCCGGCAGGCTTGAGGTTTCCTTCTTGACGACATTGAAGCCAATGGCGGTGTCGGCAACCTCGACGCTCGC
>QWCH01003034.1_pt1 | contig 18824 bp, 19 predicted proteins | sample 1972671 | NCBI WGS metagenome assembly QWCH01 (sample SAMN09866713, study PRJNA288562) | Human gut metagenome isolate term3_stool, whole genome shotgun sequencing... | isolation source: gut | host: Homo sapiens | place: USA: California | reverse complement strand
ATTCAGGCGAAAAATAACTTCGCCTTATTTGAATATAATTTTTTGTGAGCAAGAAAATTTGGCTATTTAATAGCTTTCTTTTCTTGCTCTTTTTGATTTTTTAATAAAAGGAGGTTTAAAGTGAAAAAAATAATTAAAAAATCATTGAGCTTATCTTTAGCTCTAGTAATGTTATTGGCAGTTTTTGCATCCACATCAGTGTTTGCTCAAGGAGGCATTGAGAAAAAGGTAGAAAGTAAATTGGATGGAACGATAAGTTTTATTAATAGCAGAATATCAGGGACTGTAAATGTTAGTAAAACTATTGGAAATAGCGAGTTAGAATTAGTAAGTGGAGACACTTATAAGGGAGAAGTGAGTGGAAGCGTAGAAGCAGGGGACTTATTTGACGGTGCATATAAGTTATACAAAGAAAAATTCTATAGCAGAAGAGGGATAAGTGGTTATTGGAGGAATATAGTAATGTATGGGGAAACAAGAGACACATTCCCAAATGCTACTTATACTGTAAAATTTCCAGAAAATGTTTTTGTAGATAAAGAAAATGTAAAAGCTATTAGCAACACATCAACTGTTAGTAAAATTAATGTTATAGCAGAGGATCACTCAGTTAAATTCACCTTTAACTTAGGAAATTGGAACGATTATGAAGGATTTTTCAATCTTGTAGAGAAAGAATTGGATTCTCCTGGACATACTATTGATATAAAAATCCCATATACAGTTGAAGTTGTTAATAAAGAAGATAGCATTGGAAATATAAGCGGTGAAGGTGAATGTAAACTATATAAGTTTGGAACTATAGTTATAAAAGACCCTATAGTTAATATATCATCACCAAAGGTTGAATATCAAATTATAAATCCGCTAAATAAGTGAGGAGTATTGTATGAATAAAATAAAAAAAATCTTAGCAATTTTATGCACTTTTGCCTTGATTTTACCTATTTTTAGTCCGTTAAATGTATTTGCAGAAGAAGGTAAAGAAAAGGTTTCATCTTATTTTTGTCAAGTTGATGAAGACGGTAATTTAGTCAATAAAATAAATGAAATTATTAAGGATAATTATTGGTCAAATCTTAAAGAGGTAAATGTAGAAACAATAGATTCAGATGAAAACTTTGCTAAAAGTTCTTTCAAAATAGCTTTACCTAAGTATTTATTAGACCCAGATAATACTAGAATACAAAATTATGCAACACATATTGATTTTAGTGGTATGGGCGGAAGCTATTCTTATAATTTTGGAATAGTTCCTAATTGGAGTGGAGTAAATCCTTTTTGTCAACCATATCTACCAGCCACACAAAACGCTTATATGCCTAGATATTATGAACTTCCTAAGAATGAAAGTAAGAATGAAGTGGTAAATCCACTTAATTTTGACGAAAATAAAGATTTTGTTACAAAAGATGAAATTGAAGATACATTAAATAAATTAAAATTCCTTGCTGATTTAAAGAAAAAGGACAGTAAAGACTCAAAAAAGATAGATGAATTAAAACAAGGAGATTCATTGACATTAGATTTTAAATTAAGTGCACCTTGGTTTAATAGATTCTATAAATCTGCTCATAACTTTGCTTTTCATGTCGGTGGAAATACAGAAGGAAACATAATGAGAGTCTACAATTCTTATGCAATTTCAGATGCGGAGATTTTATTTGATCTTAAAATTCCTGAAGGTATTGAATTAGTTGATAAGGATTTGAAGGCAGAAGTAAATGGTCTTGGAAAATATACAGATAAATTTTCAACAGAAATAAAACAACAAGATGATTGTCTTCTTATATCTTTAAGAAAAAAGTCAAGTGAAATTAAGAAATATTATGATTTAATCAATGAAGAAAAAGACATAGATTTGAGTAATGTTAGTTTAGAAATTTCTGGATTAAAGGTTGCAAATAATGCCAATACGAATAAGGATATTACTATAAATGGATATGTATCAGGTATGTATGATCATGCAACATCTGAAACAGAAAAATTTTATAAAGCAGATGCAAATCATAATTCACACTACTGGGATGACGATAAAGTTAATGGAACACCTGGAAAAGAAAATTCTGCAATGAGGACATATTGGTCTTTCGCTGCTGTACAAGATCCAGCTGGATTAGATGAAGCTGCACCAGAAGGTAAGCCAAATCTAATTTCCTACACTTTTAAAGTAAAGGCAGGAGAAGTAACTCCTACACCAACTCCTATTCCTGAACCTGAAGTTACACCATCACTAAAGATTCACGAATATACTCCAACTTATCCAGTTTACGTATCTGTTGACAAAAAAGAAGTTATTAACACTCACGATCAATACATCTTCGGATATCCAGATGACACTATTAGACCAGATGGAGATATGACAAGAGCTGAAGCGATTGCAGTAGTTGCAAGACTTCAAAAACTTGATTTAAGCGACAAGTCTTCTAAGATTTATAAAGACACTAAGGCAGATATGTGGTACAACGGCGCTATCAACGCTGCATATAGAGAAGGTTATTTATTAGAAAAAGAAGGCGAAAACATTAGACCTAATGATAAGATCACAAGAGCAGAACTTGCAGAATTAATCAGTCATATTGACAAGAAGAACAATACAGTTGCTCCATTTGAGGATGTAAAAGGTCACAAATTTGAAGCTGCAATTAACCAAGCTTATGGCAATGAAAGAATTAAGGGTTATCCAGATGGAACTTTCAAACCAGACAACACTATTACAAGAGCAGAAGTTGCAACAATGTTAAATAAGTTGTACGACAGATATCCTGATGAAAAATTTATCGATGCAAATCAAGATGTAGTTCACAATTACAAGGACATGTCTCATAAGGGACACTGGGGTTACTATGAACTTGTTGAAGCTTATCATACTCATAAATATCTCAGATTATCTAATAATATGGAAGAATGGAAAGAGATAATCAAATAATTTAATAAATGGTAACAAGAAGGGGCTCACAGGAGTCCTTTTTTGTTTGTAGTTACACAAAAAAGACCTCACAACTTTTTAGTTATGAGGTTTCATTTATTTTAATATCTCCCTTTTCAAAAAAATTTAAAAAGAATCAGCCCAAGATTGGGACTAATTATAATTTTTCTAGTGAATCGTAAATAAGTTCAGCTTCGTTGTTGTGATAAATTTCAAGTGAAGCATTTTGCCACTTTTTAGGATTTTTATATCCTGTCACAATCCCTGCAAATCTAATGTAACCATATCCAAAAGATTCATTTATTATCTCAAAATTTAATTTCAAAAATTTATCTAGAGATATTTTCGCGTAAGAGCCATCTTTATATATGTTTATATCGTAAGAACGGTCAAGTTCTTTTTCAACTTCTTTTAAGCCAAGGTCTGGATTTACATCTAGATTCAAGACTTGGGATAATTCGCCAATAAGACCTGAAAGATCTTCTTTTGAAATATCGTCATTACTTTTATAGAGTACCAGCGTTGGGTTTGTCATCATATAGTCAACTTGACCTTCAGTTGTATTTTCAAAATAAAGACCCTGGTCAAAATATAAAATAATCTTGTCAGAAAGATTTTCTATATTCACGAGTCTAAAGTCGTGAAAGGAAAAAACTTGATTTAATAAATTTAATTTCATAAGACCTCACTTGTGGTAGGGGTGCTTGTTAATTATCCTAAAGGCCCTGTAGATTTGCTCCATCAAGATCACTCGCATAAGCTTGTGGGGGAAGGTCATCTTGGAGAAGCTGAGTTTGTAGTCAGCCCTAGATAAAACTTCTTGAGATAGTCCTAAGCTTCCACCAATTACAAAAGTTATGTTGGAGTGGCCGTCGATCATAAGGTCCTTGATTTTATCTGCAAAGGCAACTGAGTTTAGGCTCTTTCCACCGATTTCTAGGGCAATGACATAGGCCCCATCCTTTATCTTGGAGAGGATTTTTTCGCCTTCCACATTTTTTACCTTCTCCATGTCCTTGTCTGACAAATTTTCGGGACAGGGTTCGTCCATAATTTCAAAAATGCTTAAATCTGCGTAAGACTTAAGCATTTTTTTGTACTCATTTATGGCATCCTTAAAATAATTTTCCTTGATCTTGCCAAGTACAATTAAATTAATGTTGATCATTTTAATTTTTTTACTTCTTCAAGTGCCTTGTCAAAGTTAACGTCGTGAGTTACTTCAGGAACATATTCAACGTAAGCAACTTTTCCGTCTCTGTCAACAATTACAACGCCACGAGCAAGTAATTGTAATTCTTCAATCATGAAACCGAACTTTTTACCAAATTCCTTGTATTTGTAGTCAGAAACAATATCTGCGTTTTCGATTCCCTTAACTGAACAGAATCTTTCTTGTGCGAAAGGAAGGTCAACAGTTACAGTTACGATTTTCACATCGTCAGATAACTTTGTAGCTTCTTCGTTAAAAGTAGTTGCTTGAAGAGCACAAACTGGTGTGTCAATAGATGGTGCAACTGAATAAACTACGATTTTGCCCTTTAGGTCATCTGAGTTAAAGTCAGATAGGTCCCTCTTAACTGCCTTAAATGATGGAGCTACGTCTCCAACTTTGATTTCTTTTCCTTCAAGATTTACTTTATTTCCGCCAAATGTTATATCCATTTCAATTCCTCCTAAAATTATTTTTGTTTTAATTTACACTACATTTATATCCAATTATCATGAATCATAACAAGTATTGAAATAAAATGCCAATTTGACTTAAATATAAGTGAGAAAAATTTTGTAAATTAAAGTAATAAATTAGACCAACTATATGAAGTCAACACTAAAATGAGTAAAAAACAAAAGACAATTAAATAAAAATAAGCATAACAAACAAGCCTAAATTAATTAGGAAAGAAAATAATAAAGTTTTAATTATGAGGAATAAATTTAGAATTAGTTTTTAAAAGCTTAAAAATAACTCTAATTAATTTTTTAGCAACATGAGTTAAGGCAAGATTATGAGGCTTGCCCTCATCTCTTTTCTTTTGCCAATAGAATTAATTTAAAGTCGCGACCAATTGATAATTATTATCGACAAATCCAGTGTTTAAGCCATTTGTAAAGGGTTATATATATAATATATTGGAAGTATATCCAAAAAAAAGAAAGAGGTAAGTAAAATGAAAAAATTAAAAGGAACAAAAACAGCAAGTAACTTAATAACAGCCTTTGCAGGAGAATCTCAAGCAGTTCAAAGATACACTCTATCTCAAAAAATTGCTGACAAAGAAGGCTACAAGCACATAGCAAAAGTTTTTGAAGAAACAGCTTTAAACGAAAGAGCTCACGCAAATGCACTTTATAAATACTTAAAAGACGAATATGAAAATGAAGCTATTGAACTAAACCCTGACTATACAGCCTTTCCAGTAGTTTATAAGGACACAAAACTTGCCCTTAAAGGAGCTATTGATGGTGAAAATGACGAAGCTGAATCTATGTATCCAGAATTTGCAAAAGTTGCAAAAGAAGAAGGCTTTGACGACATAGCAAAATCATTTACAGAAATAGGCGAAGTAGAAGAACACCACAGAGACAGATACAAAACCCTTCTAGACACTCTAGAAGCAGGAGAAATGTTTAAAAAAGATGAAGTAATAATTTGGAAATGCCTAAACTGCGGATATATCTTCGAAGGCGAAGAAGCTCCAAAAGCATGTCCAGCATGTAAACACCCACAAGGCTTCTTTATGGCAGTAGGCCTAGTAAAATAAAACATTAGAAATAAAATATAAAAGTATAGAAACCTGACCTAGCATATAGGCCAGGTTTTTTTTACTAAATTGTAAACTTAAAAATCTTTAACTATACTATAGCTTACTAAAGAAAATGGAGGTTAATATGAAGAGACATCTTTAGCAACAAACTTACCAGATTGATGAGTAGCAGGATCTTAACCTGCAAAAGCTTGAAGCTGACTAGGAGTATCAAATTTATTGATGTCACCAATTTCAGCTCACAAGAAAATTGTTTAAGTTAAAACTATAGTGTCCAGTAGCTTCAAATCACACTTTTAAATTTTCAGAAGGATATGGTATAGTGATAGTAGAAGATTAAACCCCTCTAAATCCTTAGAAAAAGTGAAGTCATCCTTAAAAACTTCAATATCAGAATTAAAGACAAAACAATTATGCTTATCCTTAGCAACATCGATACCAACAAAAACATAAAAATCACATCCTTAATAAAAATTGGCTGTGGTATCCTCAAAAACTATGTATCCTATCCTTCCTCGAAATAAAAGGTCTAGCCTTATCTAACTCATAAACAAATAAAAATAGAACTGTGGTTGGAACCTAAATAAAATAGTCAAAGCTATAGAGGACGAACCAACCCACAAGCCTATGCTTATCATATAGTAAAAAGAAAAAAGAACACTAATTACTATGTGTTCATTATACAAGGAGGTAGACATGAAAAAAATTTTAAGCTCTTTATTTTTAATTTTTGTGGCAGGAATAATTTTTACAGCCTGCACAGGCAAGGATCAAGATCTTCCAGACAAAAAAATTTATAATGTAAAGTGGACTTTGGAAAGCATGATAAAAACAGATGATGGAGTAGAATTAAGCAATGACATGGCTCTTAAATTTGACAAGAAAAATTTTGTCATGACTGATAGAAACAGTGCCTATGACTATACTGGTACTTATAAATTAAAAAAGGCTGGCGCAGGATATGAAGTTATTATGAAGTTTGATGGTTTTGAAGAGCCTGTGACTGGGATTTATGGCATGAGAACTTACAAGGATAAGGACCCTAAGCCTGATTTAGTTTTTGAACATTGGGATACAAAATACTCCTTTATAGGTGAAGAGAAAAAATAAGCAAATAAAAACTGTTGGAAAAATAAATCCAACAGTTTTTTTTATTTAAATTTTCAAAATTATTTTTCTTTAAAAACCTTTAACATAAGTTTAGTTGATAAGTAGAAGAGTATTAGGACAGCAAAAACACCAGCTAGTCCCCAAACTGCTACTTCTACACCTTGCATAAATACATTCATGTCCATCCTATCACCCCTACATAAACATTGGCACAAGAGCCAAAATCATTGAACCAGCAACTACTGAGCCAAGTTGTCCTGCAACGTTAGCAGACATAGCTTGCATAAGAATAAAGTTCGTTGGGTCTTCCTTTGCAGCCATAGTTTGCACAACTCTACCAGACATAGGAAAGGCGGAGATACCTGCTGCCCCAATCATTGGATTGACCTTGTTCTTTAAGAATAAATTTAAGAATTTTGCAAAGAGAACACCACCTGCTGTGTCAAAGATAAAGGCAACAAGTCCCATGGCAAGGATCATAAGGGTGTTGACATTTAAAAAGGCATCGGCAGACATGGTTCCACCAATTGTTATCCCAAGCAAAATTGTAACTAGGTTTGAAAGTTCATTTTGTGCAGAGATAGAAAGTCTTTCAAGAACTCCACAAACTCTTATCAAGTTACCAAACATCAAGGCTCCAATAAGGGACACAGACATAGGTGCTATTATTCCAGCAATAACTGTGATTACAATTGGGAATAATATTTCAACCTTCTTTGGTACGTGAACAGTAGTGTACTTCATCCTGATTTTTCTTTCCTTAGAAGTTGTTAAGAGTTTGATAACGGGTGGCTGAATAATTGGCACAAGAGACATATAAGAATAGGCAGCTACAGATATTGGTCCAAGATAATTAGGAGCAAAGACCTTTGCAACATAAATTGATGTTGGGCCGTCGGCTGCACCAATTATCCCTATAGACGCTGCTTCAGGAAGTGAGAACTTGCCAGTTGAAATAGCGAAGAGCATTGTGGCAAAAATTCCAAATTGCGCCGCCGCTCCAAAGAAGAGCATGAAAGGCGAAGCAATAAGTGGTTTAAAATCGATCATTGCGCCTACACCTATAAAGATTAAAACTGGGAAAAGCTCTGTGGCAATTCCTGCCTTATAGAGTATTGTCAAGAAGCCTCCATCTCCAACTGCTGATGATAGTGGAATATTAGAAATAATTGCACCAAAACCAATAGGCAGAAGAAGTGAAGGCTCGTATTCCTTATCAATGGCAAGATAAATTAAAATTCCGCCAATGATAAACATAATTAAGTGTTTAACTTCGAGATTTAAAATCCCTTCTAAAAGTATATTCATTTTACCTCCTAATTGTTTTTAACATGGAAAGTAATATAACACAAAGACTAAAAATATTCAATTTTTGCAGAAAAAGAAAATTTATTGCGGTTTTTTTATATTACCAATTTAATCTTGTTGCTTTTGTGCTTACATTTCATCAAATTATACGCAGGTTTACAACAAAAACTGATTTACTTAGTTTTATAATTGATAACGAAGATTTTACATGATAGTATTTAGGTAATCGAGATATAGTATATATGTTTAAAAACATTAATGTGAAATTAAAAGTTAGGAGGTTTTTTTGAAAAAATATATAAATTTTATGATCTCACTCTTCCTTTTCCCAATTTTAAACCTAAGTAGTCTAAAAATTTTAGGATACATCAATGGGAGAATTCAAGCGACCTTTGATATAAAATATATGATTATCTTAGATATTGTAAAAATTTTAATGATTTTATTTTTGGGATTTATGCTTGCATATTATTTTAATTTTGCAAGTAAACAACAAAAAAAGAATGTTTGGATATTTTTATTAATTGAAATTTTCATACTTATAATTTATGTAGTCACAAAAAAATATTATCTGCCTGAAAAATTTTTCTATATTTTTGATTTTAATTTACTGTATTTTATTTTGCTCTTAGGTGAAAATATTTTTATGCTTTTAAATAAAAATTCAAAAGGAAGCCCACAAGTGTGAGCTTCTTTTTGCTACTTATAAAATTTTTTAAGCTCCTTAGTGAGATGCAAGCAGTTAAGTTTAAACAAAAATTAAAACTACTTACTTGCTCCAATGCCTGCAAGAGCTCCATCATTTACAGCAGTGGCAACTTGTCTAACTGCCTTGACCCTTAGGTCGCCTGCAAAAAATAAATTATCAATTTTACTTTCAACATCAGAATCAATAAAACCAAGTTCATTCTTTGGAATATCTAAGTCAATAAAACTTGTATTTGGATGTTGACCAATCATAGCAAAAATTTCAAGTCCATACTTGGAGGTAATTTCACATCCATTAGAAAGCTTGGCAGATTCAATAAGACCGTCCTTACAAGTTACAGCTTCCAAAGAGGAAGAAGTGTGGACGACAATATTATTAGATTCTTCGATTTGCTTTTTGAACTCGTGAATACATAAGAGCTTATCTTGGTTTTGCACGATGTGAACTTCCTTTGCGAACTTGGAAAGATAAATAGCTTCCTTAGCTGCACCATCAGAACCACCGTTGACTATTACAAGCTTGCCCTTAACCCTTTCTTCAGACCCCTTAGCCCAGTGAGAAATCATATAATTTTCAATCTTTAAATCCAATTCCTTTGGACTAGAGCCAGAAGCTACAATAACTTTCTTAGCTTCATAGGTGTCTTTATTTGTCTTTACGAGAAAGACATCGCCATCTTTTTTCAAGCTAAGGACCTCTTCGTATTTTAAATCAAGCTTATATGCCTTGATTTGATCCTCTAATCTCTTTCTAAAACTTTCTCCGTCTTCATCAACTATAACAGAAGTGTAGTGGCTGACCTTAGAAACATTTCCAATTAAACCACCAATCTTATCTTTTTCAAATATTGTCAAGTCGAGGCCCCTGGATTGTGCATAAAGAGCAGCAGAAACACCAGCAGGTCCAGCTCCAATTATAATTAAATCTTTAATATTAAAACCTCCCTTGTGTCAATATTACAATGGTGTTATAGCACTTAATAAATTCATTGTCAATAAGAGGGGGAAGATAAGGTAATAAAGTTAATTTTACAAGAGAAAACAGATAGCTAATTTATTTTTATAAGTTAAAAAAATTTTTTGACTTACATTAAACAGCCCTAGTTAAAGATGAAAAAAGCAGCCCACGATCTTGTGGGCTGTTTTGAAAGTTTTAAATCTTTATAAGCTTACATTAATTTTGAAACATTTCTTGCGTAGGCTATTGGATCTTTTATTTCAAGTCCTGCAACAAGTCTTGCTCCATCGTACAGCATTTGTGTGTAAGTTTTAAATTCTTCTGATGATTCATCCATTTCCTTTAGTTTCTTAAGGGCAGGGTGGTTAGGATTTACTTCTAGGACCTTGTCTGCCTTAAAGCCTTGGTTGTTTGGCATGTGGCTAAGAGTTTTTTCCATTTCAATGGAGATTTCACCCTTGCTTGATAGGTAGGCTGCATCATCTTTTAGATTTGGATTTTCTCTTATTGATGAAACTTCTCCCTTTAAGATGTCTTTCATCTTCTTTACATAGTCTTGTAAATTCTTTTCATCTTCTTCTTTTACTTCATCTGTTTCGGAAATTGACTTAAACTTCTTGTCGTCATATTCTTCTAGCATCTTGATGACAAACTCGTCAATTGGATCTGTGAGGGCAAGAACTTCTATGTCCTTGTCGATGAAGTGTTTGATTTGTGGAAGGTCCTTAATGGCCTCGATTGATGAGCCATTTGCATAGTAGATGAAGTCTTGGTCTGGCAACATGTCCTTCCTGTATTCGTTAAAAGTAATATTTTCCCTCTTAGTAGTAGTGTAGATAAAGAGGTCCTTTAACTTGTCCTTGTCTGCTCCATAATTTTCATAGGCACCTGACTTTAGACTGACGCCAAAGTTTTTAAAGAATTCAGCGTACTTGTCCCTATCATTTTTAAGAATCTTTGCAAGTTCATCAAGGATTTTCTTTTCTATATTTTTCTTAATTAATTGGAGCTCACGAGTCTTTTGTAGCATTTCACGTGAGATGTTAAGGGAAATGTCTTCTGAGTCAACAACTCCCTTGATGAAACTCAAGTAGTCTGGAAGTAGGTCTTCACATTTTTCCATTATTAAGACCCCATTAGAGTAGAGTTCAAGTCCACCCTTCTTGTCTGGGTTTAGGAAGTCAAAAGGTCTCCTTGATGGAATGTATAAAATTGCCTTAAAGGAAATCATACCTTCCAGAGAGATGTGGATGTGAGCAAGGGGATCTTCAAAGCCAAAGTGTCTTTGCCTGAAGAAGTTGTTGTAGTCCTCGTCTTTTAATTCATTTTTATTTTTTCTCCACATTGGGACAGAGGAGTTTAGTACGTCGTCTTCTCTGTAGGATTCAAACTTTGGATCATCTTCTGTTGAGTCGGCAGCTGGTCTTTTCTTTTCCACTTCCATCTTAATTGGGTAGGAGATGTAGTTGGAGTAGTGGCTCACAAGTTCTCTTATCTTATATTCATCTAGATAGACATCATAATTTTCTTCCTTAGTGTTGTCTCTCAAGTGAAGAGTAATGATAGTACCGTGTTTGTCCTTTTCTGCATCTTCAATGGAGTAGCCTTCTGCACCCTTGGACTTCCAAAGATGAGCTTTTTCTTCCTTGTAAGACCTAGTCAAGACAGAAATTTCATCTGCAACCATAAAGGCAGAGTAGAAACCAACACCAAACTGTCCAATGATTTCGTGGTTGGCATCCTTTTTGTTTAAATTTTTGAAGTCAAGAGATCCTGACTTAGCTATTGTTCCCAAATTTTCTACAAGTTCTTCAGCAGTCATGCCAAGACCACCGTCTTCTATTGTTAAAGTTCTCTTGTCCTTGTCAGGAGTGATCCTAATAAAGTAGTCTTCGTGGTTGAACTCAAGCTTGTCATCGTTAAGGGCGATGTAGTACATCTTGTCCATAGCATCTGATGCGTTGGAGATAAGTTCTCTTAGGAATATTTCTTTATTTGTGTAAATGGAATGAATCATCAAGTCCATTAATCTTTCTGTTTCGGCATTATATTTTTTATTTTGCATATTATCACCTTTCTTCATTAGCACTCGATATGTGCTTCTGCTAATAATATATATCTTTTTATTAAAATAGTCAAACCTTTGAAAATTATTTTGGACTTATAGTTTTAAAATTTAAAGAGATAGAAATTTTTTAATCTCGTGAATTTTTTTATTTTAAAATCAAAATAAAAAAAGTTCTTGACAAAATAAAATTGAAAGCCTATATTATATCTAAATAATAAACCGATAAAGAAGATTAGTAATTTTTATGGAGCTTTAAAGAGAGCGAGTCACATGGTGAGAGACTTGTAGGTGAAGTTTAAATGAATGGACTTCTGAGGGCGGGAAGAAATAAATCTTTGATTTAGAGTAATGCCCGACGGGACTTAGCCGTTAAAATAAGACCAATATGTTAGTATTGATGAGAGGGTGCTTTATGCAAATTTGGGTGGTACCGCAGAAGTTAAGACTTTTGTCCCATTAGGGATGGAAGTCTTTTTTTATTTCCATCCTTCTCTCATAGTTTGAGGAAAAGGAGAAAAAAATGAAAAAAATTTTAGTAGTATTGTCATTAGTTATGTTGCTAGTTGGATGTTCAAAGGGAAGCGGAGAAAAAACTTCTGATAGTGAGAAAGTTTATAAAATTGGAATTTTACAATTTGCTCAACACCCATCACTTGATAATTGTAGGGAAGGTTTCTTACAAGGACTTGAAGAAGAAGGATTTGTTGAAGGAAAGAATTTAGAAATTGATTACCAAAACGCCCAAGCAGATATGGGTATAGCAGCTCAAATAGCAAATGCCTTTGTGGGCAACAAGGTTGATATGGTAACAGCAATTGCCACACCAGCAGCCATGAGTGCCTACAACGCAACAATGAAAACAGACATACCAGTTGTCTACACAGCAATCACTGATCCTATTGTTGCTCAACTTGCAGATGAAAATAAAAATCCACTTGGCAATGTAACAGGCACAAGCGACATCTTGCCAGTGGAAGCTCAATTAAAATTAATAAGAGAGATAATGCCAGAAGCAAAAAATCTTGGCATCCTTCACACATCTAGTGAAGCAAACTCTGATTCAATGTTAAAAATCTACAAGGACCTTGCAGGCAAGTACGGCTTCACAATTGTTGACGAGGCTATAAACACTACAGCAGACATACCTCTAGCAACAGACAACTTACTTTCAAAAGTTGATGCAATTACAAATCTTTTGGATAACACAGTTGTGAATTCTCTTCCAACAATTTTAGACAAGGCCAATGCAAAGAAGATTCCAGTTTTTGGTTCTGAAGTTGAACAAGTAAATATAGGTTGCCTTGGTTCAGAAGGTATTGAATATGTTTCTCTTGGAAAGCAAACAGGTAGGATGGCTGCAAAAATTTTAAAGGGAGAAGCTAAGGCAAGTGAGATGCCTTTTGAAACTATTGAAAAGCCAAACCTATACTTAAACTCAAAGGTTGCTAAAGACCTTGGCATAGAAATACCAAAGGACCTACTTGATAGGGCAACAGAAAATATAACTGAAGTTGTTATACCTTCAGAAAAGTAGGTAAGCCATGGATATCTTAAGAGGAATAATTGAGCAAGGGCTGACTTATAGTTTCTTGGCCCTTGGTCTTTATATTGCTTACAGCATCTTGGACTTCCCAGACTTAACAGTTGACGGGTCCTTTCCGCTGGGAGCAGCAGTAACAGTCTTTGCAATCCTAAGGGGAGTGAACCCTGGCCTTGCCATTGTAATGAGTTTCTTGGCTGGAACTATTGCAGGTTCCTTGACAGGCCTTATCCACATAAAGCTAAAGGTAGAGGACCTACTTGCAGGTCTTATTATGCAAACTGCCCTATGGACTATTAATTTAAAAATTGCAGGTAAGGCCAACGTGCCAATCTTTAATGAGGCAACAATATTTTCTACGGGACTTGCAAGACTTGTGCCCGAAAATTTAAAAGATTATGACTTGCTTTTTGTTATGATTCCCTTTGTTCTTGTGATGAAAATTATCTTAGATTATTTTTTAAAGACCAAGGCTGGATTTATTTTAAAGGCTTGTGGCGACAACGAAAGCCTTGTTAGGACCATGGCAGTTGACCCAGGCAGGGTAAAGATTTGTGGCCTAGCACTTTCCAATGGACTTGTGGCTTTAAGCGGGGCTATAGTTTGTCAAGAGCAAAGATTTTTTGAAGTTTCCATGGGAACTGGGTCCATGGTAATGGGTCTTGCGGCAGTGGTCCTTGGCATGAAACTCCTTGAGAGCCTGGACTTTATGAAGGACACCACAAAGGTCTTAGTGGGATCAATTCTCTACAAGGCATCTATTGCCCTTGCCATTGCCCTTGGTTTTTCAGCAAACTCAATGAAACTTATAACAGCAGTAATCTTCCTTGTGATTTTAATTGCAGGAAGGGGAAAGAGAAAGAAGGTCCATCATGCTTGAGTTGAAATCAATTGACAAAACCTTTAACATTGGAACAGCTAATGAGAATAAACTTTTTTCTGGCTTTGATTTGACCATTCCCAAGGGACAATTCCTTAGCATTATTGGGTCCAATGGGTCAGGTAAGTCCACTCTCTTAAATATAATTTGTGGATCTTTAAGAGAAGACTCGGGAGAAATTTTAATAGACGGAGAGAACCTAAAAAAGATTCCTGAGCACAAGAGATACGTCAAGATGGGAAGGGTTTTTCAAGATCCAAAGATGGGGACTTCGCCAAAGATGACAATCTTAGAGAATATGTCCATGGCAGAAAATAAAAACAAGTCATGGAACTTGACTCCAGGAGTAAATAAAAAGAAGAGAGAAATCTATAGGGAGACATTAAGAGGTCTTGGCCTTGGACTTGAGGATAAGTTAGACGACAAGGTTGGACTCTTATCAGGTGGTCAAAGGCAGGCCCTTGCCCTTATAATGGCAACTCTTGTTCCTATAGACTTTTTAATTTTAGATGAGCACACAGCAGCTCTTGACCCCAAGACTGCAGACACAGTTATGGCAATCACAGATAAGCTTGTGAGAGAAAAAAACTTGACTGCCCTAATGGTAACTCACAACTTAAATTATTCACTTAAGTATGGGGACAGGCTCATAATGATGCACAAGGGAGAAAAGATTATGGACTTAGCTGGCGAAGAAAAGAAAAATCTTAAGCTAGATTCCATCTTAGATAAATTTTATAAAATATCTATAGAGGTTGGGAATTCTCTATAAGGAAAAGAAAATAATTTTTGACAAAGAAAAAGCCATGGATAAGTCCATGGCAATTTTTTTAGATTAAATTTTTTTATAACTTAGTTGGGAATATATTTTTTGTTTGCCTTGCCTAGTTTATGTTGGGCCATAGTTGACACAACAGTGTAAACAAGAATTGATGCCAAGTTGGCAGTTACAGAGTCGTGGTCGAATCTTGGTGAAACTTCGCAAATGTCAAAGCTCATTGGCTTGCCAGATGAAAAGACGTGTTTTAAAAGTAGGATTACTTTTTCTGGATCAACTCCCAAGGCTTGAGGAGCAGAAACTCCTGGTGCATAGGAAGATGTGAAGCAGTCCATACAAATTGTCACATATAGATGGTCTTGCTCATGGATATATTCGTCAAGATGTTGGACAATATCAAATAAGTTGCCGTTGATAAGGTCCTTACCTAAGACATAAGTAACGCCCAACTTTTCTGCAGTTCTAAATAGGGAAAGAGTGTTGGAGTGTTTTTGAATTCCCATTACATAGTAGGCATATTGAGTTCCCTTTTCACGAGTGTAGTCGGCGATTTGCCTAAACATAGTTCCACTTGTACCAGTTCCCTTTTCATAAGGTCTTAGGTCAAAGTGGGCATCGAAATTTAAAATTCCAAGCTTGTTGTCTTCTCTGTCGTCAAGAAAAGTGCTAATTCCCTTGTAGTGACCAAAGGCAGTTTCGTGACCGCCACCAAGAACTAGGGGAAATAGGTTTAGCTCAAGAACCCTATCAACAGCCTTAGCAAGTTCGTCTTGGCTGGCTTCAAGAGTTGTGTACTTACTTGTCACGTTGCCGCAGTCAAAAATCTTAACATCTTTAGAAAATTGACATGGAAGTTTTGCAAGTTCCTTTCTTATAGCAGCAGGACCAGCAGCAGCTCCAAACCTTCCCTTGTTAAGTTCAATACCTTGGTCAGATTCAAAACCTACAATTCCAAAGCCAAGCTTGCCTTCGAAAGGAGTTAAGCTTTCATCGTTTAGGTCAAGGGGTTTAACCCATTGGTGCCACCTAAAAGATTCGTAGTCGTTTTCATCGTCAACTCTGCCAGACCATATAGTCATTTCTTGTGGACTATAATAATTTATCATTTTACACCTCAGTTTACTTTGTTTTTTGGATTTTTACCATTTTTAAAGTCAATTAAATTGTCTTTTGCATTTTCGCCCATCTCAAGCCTTGCTTCAAAAGTTGCGTTGCCAAGGTGAGGGGCAAGGATTACATTGTCAAGGTCCATAAGTTTATTATTTACTCTTGGTTCAAACTCATAAACATCAAGGGCAGCTCCTGCTATTACATTTTCTATTAGTGCATCAGCAAGGGCGTCTTCATCAACAATTGGACCTCTTGACGCATTTATTAATATAGCACTTTTTTTCATCATTTCAAGTTCTTTTTTTGAGATCATGTGGCGAAGGTCTGGCACAAAGGCTGTGTGAAGACTCAAAAAGTCCGCGGACCTTATTACTTCATCTTTATCTAAGTATTCTATGTCAAATTCTTTTTCAAAGTCTTCTTTTCTTGTTCGTGAATAATAAACGACCTTCATTTCAAAGGCCCTTGCTCTCTTAGCAAGATTTTTTCCAATGTTGCCAAGTCCAATTATACCAAGAGTTTTTCCCTTAAGTTGACTTCCAAGATAAAAGGTTGGTCGCCAGCCATAAAATTCTCCAGCCCTAGTAACCTTGTCGCCAGATACAATTTTTCTTGCAGCAGCAAGCATAAGTCCAAAGGTAAGTTCAGCTGTGGATACAGCAGATGCAGGGGCAGGTGCGTTTGTAACAACAATTCCCTTTTCTCTTGCGTAATCAATATCTATATTGTCGAAGCCAGCTCCATAGTTGGCAATAATTTTTAAATTGTCGCCAGCGTCAATGACCTCTCTGTCAATTTTATCTGAAAGAGGACAGAGGAGGGCATCTTGTGCCTTTATCATTTCTATTATTTCTTCTTTACTTAGTGGGACGTTGGAATCGTGGTAGCTTATTTCAAAATTTTTATCTAGCTCATCGTAAATTTTTTCTGGAATATTACTCGTAATCAATAATTTCACAAAATCACCTCTGCCTACATTTTATCATAGTGAGATTAAATGTAAAAAAATATTAGGTCACAAGTAAAGTGAAGAGAAAAATTATAAAAATTCAAATTGATTTTATTCGACTTAGAAACTTTAAAAAATTTATATCTTCCTATATAATAGTTAAGATTATAGATAGAAAGATTAAGAGGTGATTAAGTGCAAAAGAATGAAAATAAATTGGGAACCATGTCAATCCCAAAACTTTTATTTCAAGTTTCCTTTCCAATTGTAATTTCTATGTTCATCCAGTCTATGTACAACTTGGTGGACTCCTACTACATTGGAAAGATTAACGAAGAAGCCTTCACTGCCATAGCAATTGCCTTTCCGATACAAAATATAATGATAGGAATTGGAGTTGGGACAGGAGTTGGTATGAACTCACTGATCTCAAGATACTTGGGAGAGAAGAACTTTGACAGAGCTAACAAGACAGCAGAGAATGGACTTACACTTGCCCTCTTATATGGCCTACTTCTATTTATCTTGTCAAGATTTTTACCAAGGCCCTTTGTGTCAGCCCAAACGACTAATGAAAATATAATTAACTATGGAGTGGATTATCTTCAAATTGTAATGGGCTTATCCATAGGAGTATTTACGCAAATATTTTTGGAGAGAACTCTTCAGTCAACGGGAAGAACAGTCTTTACTATGCTTACGCAATTAATTGGAGCTGTCTTAAATATAATTCTTGACCCAATTTTCATCTTTGGTTACTTTGGACTACCAGCCATGGGTGTAAAGGGTGCAGCAGTTGCTACAGTGACGGGACAAATAATTGGAGCAATTTGCGGGGCCTTCTTCCAACATAAGTTTAATCCAGACATAACAATGAAGAAGCTTTCTTTTAATCCAAAAATTATCAAGGGCATTTACATCGTTGGAATCCCATCCATGATAACAATAACAATCCAGTCCTTTACAATATATGTACTAAATAAGATGCTATCAGAGATTTCCACATCAGCCATAGCAGCACTTGGAGCCTACTTCAAGGTTCAGTCCTTTGTCTTTATGCCAATCTTTGGTATCAACAACGGACTTGTCCCAATAATTGCCTACAATTATGGAGCAAAAAACAAGGAAAGAATTATAAAGTCAATAAAGCTGGCAATGATAACAGTCACTGTAATGACATTAATAGTCTCAGGCTTAATAATGTCCTTCCCAAGAGAAATTTTAAAAATCTTCTCAGCATCAGGCAAGATGTTAGAGATAGGAATACCAATGCTTAGGATCTGTGCTTTGTCTTACATCTTTGCAGGAATATCAATAGTGGGAGCCAGTGTATTCCAAGCCTTTGGCAATGGAATTTTGGCACTACTTGACTCAATCCTAAGACAAATTATCGTCCTACTACCAGTTGCCTATATAGCTGTAACATACTTTACAGTTAATGAAATTTGGTGGGGATATGTAATAGCAGAGATGGCATCAGTATTTTTTATAACATATTTTATGAATACCTTTGTAAGAAGAAAAATAGAAGCAATTTGATGTCTAAATTAGCTTAAATGTTGAAAAAAATTTGAATTTGAGGTATTATGAACTTAATTTAAATATCCAGGAGGAAAAGCATGGCAAAAGCAAAATTTGAAAGAAATAAACCACACGTAAACATTGGAACAATTGGTCACGTTGACCACGGTAAGACAACACTAACAGCTGCAATCACA
>QWCH01003116.1_pt1 | contig 18838 bp, 14 predicted proteins | sample 1972671 | NCBI WGS metagenome assembly QWCH01 (sample SAMN09866713, study PRJNA288562) | Human gut metagenome isolate term3_stool, whole genome shotgun sequencing... | isolation source: gut | host: Homo sapiens | place: USA: California | reverse complement strand
CAGCTGGACGAGGAACAGCTTCCACTGGGGCATCACAACGTAGTCAACGCCATCGTTGATGCGCACAGCAGGAGTTTCGCGGTCGTCCGGTCCGAACGTGTTGTCCACGATCTTACCATAGACAAAGTAGCCTACGATCAGAAGCGCCAGACACAGTAAGAAACTAATCATACCAGAAACCTCCTTTTGAATTTCAGCCGCCGACAGCTTATGCCATACTGCGGCTATGACCGATCTCTGGCTTCATGTTAACACCTTTTTCATAATTGTGTTAATATTTTTTAGGTATGGTTCCCATATCAAAAAGTATATGGCCGCTTATTTTATTTGTTTACGCAAACTTTTATTTTGCGGCGATAACACGTTTTAATTCGTCGTTTTGTTTCTCAAAAATTTTCTCCCGGGAACGGTCAAGCTCGCCCCCGCCAAACTTTGCACCGTCTTTTTGTGCACTTTGCTTAATCGTTTGCGATTTTCTCCCCAAAACGTGGAATTTGAGAGCCGCCAGCGGCGGAAACAGGGAGGAGTTGTTGGGGCAGCGGCCAGCAAGACGCGCGTGCCGCCCAAGGCACGATGCGGATGCTGGGTGCCGCAACCCGGAAGACGCGGCGCGCATTTCAAATCTTCTTCCACCCGCTGTCCTTGATGGTGGCATCCGCCTGCTTGTGCAGCAGTTGCACAAACAGCTGCTCCTCCGGCTGCAAGGGCTCCCGCTCCGGGTACACCAGCACGTCCCGCATCTGCTGCTTCTGCGCCGGGCAATTATGCAGCGCCAGATGGTACTGCTCCAGCGCGCGCTGCGGCATGGGGGACGACCACATATAGGCCGTGGGCAGATTCTGCAAAATGGAGAACTGGCTGCACCGCTCATACACATGGATGCGGCGGTTGGGGTTCACCTCCCAGCGGGAAACCGTGCTCTCCTCCCCGGGCAGATGGGTGTCGCCGTGCAGCACCTCGATGTAATCGTTCAGCTCGTCCAGCTCGCGCACCTGCCGCCGCGCCAGCGGGCTGTCCTGACTGGTGAGCAGCAGGTAGGAAAACTCCATGATAGGCTCCTGCCGCAGACCGTGGCGCTGGCAGTAGCGCAGGTAGTAGTCCTCGTCCTCGGCGGCGTAGCGCAGCAGCGCTATGTGGTAGCCCTGCCGCAGTACAAAGTCCAGGGCTTCAATAGCGCCGCTCTCCCGGATATGCACCCGCAGCTGCTCGCTGCGGGCTGCCTGCTGCAAAAAATCCACCGCCGCATAGGAGGCGTAGGTGGCATGGGTCAGCACCACCCGCAGCTCGGCGCAGCTGCGCTGCTGATGCGCCTCCTGCGCCAGCTCGTCCACCTGCTGCAGTACCCGCTGCGCCTGCCGGATGAACCGCTTGCCCTGCTCAGTGGGGATCATGCCCGTGGAGGAGCGTTCAAAAATGCGCAACCCGTATTCCTCTTCCAGGTTCTTCAGTGCCTTGCTGACGTTGGGCTGCGCCGCGTACAGCTGCTTTGCCGCCGCCGACACCGACCCCCATTTCATGATGGCTACCAGATACCGCAGTTCCGTAATATTCATGAACCCCTCCACGTTGTTTGCAGTCGTAACTGTATTGTAACAATTTCTCCGCGCCGCTGTCAAGCGGGGGAGTTTTTTTGCCCGCAGCCGCCGGGCGGCGGGACGATTTGACGATTTTGGATGGCCGCCGCGTGCGCTTTGGCCATATTCAGCGGAAAACTATTTTAAATTTCGCGTTTGTCGCGGCCTGCGGGCCGCTCCAAACGCATTTTCACGGGAGGGGTCGTGACGGTAAGCAGCTGCCGTTCATCTTTACGACCTCTCTGGTGAAAGGGTGTTCCAGAAACGCCCGCAGGCGTTTCTGGAACACAAATATAAAAATCCAATTCCGCTGATTATGCGCAGAGCGGAAGCGGAGCGCATTCTAAATCGTCCCTCTCCCCTTGCACCAAAGCCCCCGGGTGCTATATAATAAGGAAAAACACAAAGGAGGGGCTGTACCATGCCGGAATACCGCGTGCTGCGCATTGACGAGCAGCTGTACGGCTGCGAGGAGCTGCCCGCCGGGCAGCCGGTGCTGTGCGATGTGACCCTGACCGATGCCGCCGGGGCGGCCCGCATTCTGCCCTACCCGGACAGGGAACTGACATGTCTTGGCATCGACGAAGGAGACACCGTCTGTCTGCTGCCGGACGGCACCCTGCACAAGCTGTAAGGAGTAATTTTATGCATAATATCTATTTCACCCGCCACGGCGAGACGGTATGGAACGTGGAAAATAAGATCTGCGGCATGACCGACAGCCCGCTGACCGCCCACGGGCAGCAGCAGGCGCGGCAGCTGGGCGAACTTGTCCGGGACAGCGGCCTGCACATCGACGAGATCCTGTACTCTCCCCTTTCCCGCGCCGCCGACACCGCAAAGGCCATTGCCGCCGCAACCGGTCTGCCCGCCCGCTGCGAGCCCCGCCTGCGGGAGCAGTGCTTTGGCAAATACGAGGGCACGCCCCGGGACGGTGCGGAGTTCCGCATCTCCAAGACCCACTTTGCCGACCGCTATGACGGCGGCGAAAGCATGATGCAGCTGGCGCAGCGCATCTACAACCTGCTGGACGAGTTGAAGGCGGACACCGGCAAGACCTATCTGCTGGTGGCGCACAACGGCATTGCCCGGGTGGTGCACTCCTATTTTTACGACATGACCAACGAGGAGTACGCCGCTGCGGGCATCAAAAACTGCCAGCTGGTGGAATATACCTTTGAATAACAGGAAAGCCGCCGGGGTCCCGGCGGCTTTCTTGTTATGGTGCGTCAACCATGACGGTAATGGAATTTCTGGTCTTTTGTCACGAACATATACACGCTCACCGCCAGCGCGGCAAGCTCGGCGGCGGTGACAGCCAGCCACACGCCATCAATGCCCCAGAGGGCGGGCAGCAGGAGCAGCGCGGCAAGCTGGAACACCAGCGTGCGCAGAAAGGAGATGAGGGCGCTGGTCACACCATCCCCCAGCGCTGTGAAGAAGGAGGACGCATACACGTTGAAGCCCATGATGAGGAAGCTCAGCGCATACAGCCGGAAGGCGCGGTTTGTCAGCGCCAGCAGCTGGGCATCGTAGCCCACAAAGATGCGCGCCACATAGGGAATGATGACCATGGACGCCGCCGTCATGCTCACAGCTACCACGGCGATGAGGCGCAGGCTCTTCTGATAAAGGTTATGCACCTCGGCGTGGTTGCGCGCGCCGTAATGGAAGCTGACGATGGGTGCGCTGCCCACCGCATAGCCCACGAACACCGCCACAAACAGGAAGGCAGCGTACATGATAACGCCGTAAGCCGCCACGCCGTTTTCTCCGGCAAGCCGCAGCAGCTGGAAGTTATACAGGATATTGACCAGCGACATGGAAAGGTTAGTCATCAGCTCAGAAGAACCATTGATACAGGCATCCCACAGCACGCGGCCGTAAAACTGTGTTCTGCACAGGTGCAGGCGGCTGGTATTGCCGTGGTCGATAAAGTAGAACACCGGCAGCACGCCGCCCACCAATTGGCTGATGAGGGTGGCAAGGGCAGCGCCCTCCACGCCCCAGTGCAGCATACCCACCATTACCACATCCAGCACCATGTTGGTGCAGCCTGCACCTACGGTGAACCAGAAGCCCAGAAGCGGCTTTTCGGCGGTGACGAAAAAGCTTTGGAACATATTCTGCAGCGCAAAGGGCGGCAGCGCCAGCATCAGGATGCGCCCGTAGCGCACGGCGTAGTCCAGCAGCTCGCCCTTTGCGCCCAGCAGCACGGCGACCGGCCGCAGGAGCAGGATGCCCAGCACGGCCAGCACACTGACCGAGATGAGCGCCGCCCACATAAACATGGTAAAATAGCGGTCGGCTTTTTTCTGGTCGCCCTCGCCCAGCGTGATGCCTACGATGGCGCTGCCGCCGGTGCCCAGCATAAAGCCGACAGTGCCCAGCAGCTGCGGCAGCGGCATGATGAGGTTGACCGCTGCAAAAGCCGTTTTGCCCACAAAGTTGGAAACACACAGGCCGTCCACGATGCCGTAGACGGAGGTGAACAGCATGGTGCCGATGCAGGGCAGCACGAACCGCAGCAGGCGGGAATAGGTAAAGTGGTCGGACAATTGGATGGCTTTCTTTGGCATAACTCCTCCTTTTTTGAACTCTGCACATACAAAAAGGCCGGATAAGAACCACCGCTCCGGTGCGTTCCCTCTTCTGCTGCGGCACTACGGCGCCCACAGCCTCCGGGAAGCACGAACGATGACATCTTATCCGGCCTTTCAATTACGTTGAAACAGCCCTCCGATGAGCGAAAAACAGTATAGCAAAGTTTACTTTTTATGTCAAGCCCAGTTTTGCATCATTCTGCTGCAAAGTGTAAAACACGAAAAAAGAGAACACCCGCTGCGAATGCGGCGGGCGTTCTCTTTTTTGAGCAAGGGTGGGGTGACGATTCCCACATCTCCTAACAATGGGCGACGGCTGCCTGTTCCGTCCTCCGTTGCTCATTTTTATTATAGCATAAAGTGTGTGCTGTTCAAGTTTCTTCATGCTCCGCCGCAAGGCGGACAAAGGGCGCGATGGCGTTGGCGTCGCCGTGGCGGACGATGGAGTAGGTAATGTCGCAGTAGGGCTGGATGGCGGTGCTCTTTTCCACGGTGGAGATGAGCAGCACCTGCAACTGCAGGCGGCGGAACAGTTCCATCATGGGGCGGATGCGGTCACTGGTCATTTTACTGAAGGCCTCGTCCAGCAGCACCAGACGGATGCTGTTTTCGCTCTTCTGGTAGATTTGCAGAAGGCTTGCGCAGATGGCCACATAGAAGGGTGCCTGATTCTCGCCGCCGGAGGAATCGCGGCTGACGCGGGACAGATACGCCTGCTGCCCGGTGACCTGATTGGTCACCTTGATATCGTAGTCCAGATAGGTGCGGTAGTCCACATAGTCCGAAAGGGTGGCACCGGCAGCAGTGCGTCCCTCCTGCCGGGCGCGGGTGTTCTCGTCCACATCCGCCATGATCTTTTCCATCAGTTCGTCCACCTGACGCTCGTAGGCGGGGTCGGCGGTGGCGGCAAGGTTGTCCAGAGAGTCGCCCTCGGTCATCTGCTGGTTGCCCTTGTCCACGATGACCTGATAGAACGCCGCCAGCTGCGGGTCGCGGCTGGGTTCCAGCTCAAAGCGGTAGACCTCCTCGCCGTAGGTCAGCTGCTCCATGACCTTGTTCAGCTCCCGGAACTGCCGCCGGGCGTTGAAGATATCGTCCTTCATGCGGAACAAAATATCCTTGCGGAAGCGGTCCTTGCAGTCCCGCTGCGCCTGCTCCAAGCGGGCGGCGTAGCGCTCCAGGTCGATGCGCACAAGGCTCTCATGCTGGGCGCGGTACTGCTCCAGCCCGGCAAGCCCCAGAGGATAATCGCAGACATAGCGCTGGTTATAGGCTTTCTGCGCCGGTTCAAGGGTGCTGTTCAGGTAGACGGTCAGGGCATCGTCCAGCTTGGCCTGTGCCTTTTCGGCGGCCTGCGCGGCGGCGCGGGGGGATTTATCCGGCCCGGTCAGCGCCTGCTGACGGCTGCGGGAGAGCGGCTCCACCAGCGGGTGGGCGGCAAAGAAACTTTCTGCGGCCTGTGCGCTCTTTTCGGCGGTGTCCACCGCCTTTTGCTGCTCCGCTTCGCAGGATGTAATTTGCTTTTCGCACACGCGCAGGTCGCCGCCGGTCTGCTCCACGGCAGTGCGGGCGGCCTCCCATGCGGCTTCGCGCACCTCTTCCTCCTTATACAGCTGCTGCAAAAGCGGGTTCTCGCGGCACTCGGCCAGCTTTGCGGCCTGCTCGTCCACCGCCGCGCGGGCGGCGGTCAGGGCGGCGCGGGCGTCCCACAAAGCGGCAAGTTCTTCCAGCGTGGTGCCGCGCAAAAGGGTCTGGTACTGGCTGTATGCAGCTTTCAGGTTCTGCTCCGCCTGTGCGGCGGCGCGCACCTCTTCAGCAAGGGCGTTCATCTCCCCTGCCAGTGCCCCGGCGCGGGCGCGGCGGGCTTCCAAGCCGATATAGCGCTGCGGGGTGCGCAGACGCTCCAACCGGAAGGGATGGTGGCGCAGAAGGTCCCGGGTGGCGCTGTCGGGATAGTTTTCCAGCGTGTCGGGGGTGTCGCAGCAGACGATGCGGCGCAGGATGGTGTCGGCGTACTGCGCGGCCAGCGGGTTTTCACTGGTGACCTGTGCCGCCAGACTGTCGGCGGGGGCGGTGTCGGCGCGGCGGTTGGCCTTGCGCAGACCCGGGGTGTCCAGCAGGCTGATGGGTCCCACCTTATCTTTCAGCGCCACAAAGGCGCTCTTTGCGGCGGCGTAGTGGGCGGGCGGCACAAGGATATCGAACCGGCGGTCGCCCAGACAGGCTTCCACGCAGTCCTGCCAGCTCTCGTCCTCCACGTTCAGCAGCTCGCAGAAGATGCGGGCGTCCGGCTCCATGCCACGGCTTTTCAGCTCGGCATTCACCGCGTCCCGCACCCGGGTGGCGGCGTCCCCGTGGGGGTACACCCACTTGCCGCCGGATACGGCATCCAGCTCGGCGCGTTTTTCGGTCTGCTGCCGCTGCAAGGCGGCGGTGTGCTGCCGGGCGGCAAAATAGGCTTCTTCCAGCGGCTTTTCCTGTGCGGTCAGCCAGTCGGTCAGGGCGGGCAGGGTGTCGGGGGTCAGGTCTGCCATCTTCTGCCCGGCGGCAAAGCCGCTGCGGCGCAGCACCGCCAGCAGGTTGCCGGTCTTTTCGGCGGCTTTTTCGGCGGTGTCGGCCTTGCGGGCGGCGGCATCCAATGCGGTCTGCCGGTGCGCCAGCTCCTCGCTGAGGGCATCCAGTGCGCGCCCCTCGCCGCTGGCACCGGCGGCGCTGTGGGCGGTCAGGTAGGCGCGGCGGGCTTCCGCTTCGGCGGTCTTGGCCTCGGCGTAGCGGGTGCGCAGGGTTTCCTGCTGGCGGCGTCCGGCATCTACCCGCTCCTGCCAGACGGCCTTTTCCCCGGCATCGGCAGCAGCCCGCGCCAGCAGGGCGGCACCCCGGTTCACAAGGGCTTCGGTCTGTTTTTCGGTGGCTTCGCGGCCATAGCGCACGATCTCGTCCAGCGCATCGGCGCGGGTCTGGGCTTCGGCCAGCACGGCGTGCAGGTTTTCCAGCTCCAAGCGGTCACCCTGCAAGGCTTCCAAGTCCAGCTCCGGCTGCGGGAGGATATACCGGTACAGAAACTCCCGGAAGTTCGGGATCTCGTCCATGCTGGTGCCCATCTGGAACACCTCGTTGAACTTTTTGCCCAGCGGGCTGGATGCGCGCCCGATGCCCAGTGCGCGGCAGATGCGGTCCCGCGCCTCGCTGGGGCTGCGGGTGTAGGAAAGCCGCCCTTCGGCGGGCTTGAAGTCCTCCTTGGCGCTGGGCGCACCGGTGCGCGGGTCGATAAAGGGCAGCTGTTCCAGCGTGATGCCGTCCTCCGAGATGTACCATGTCTGGTCGCCGGGGTGCAGCTCCTGCATGGGGCCCTCGGACTCCACCCGCACCGCGATGACAAAGCTGGTGTGCTTTACGCTGTCCCAGAACTCCGCCCCGATATACGCCACGGTATGCCCCGGGCGGCGGTAGGCGTTTTCGCCGCGCTGCTTGGCGTGGACAGAGCCCTGCAGGGTGCGTCCGCTTTTCTTATTACCCAGCGCATTGAAGTTGCGGTTGGTGGTCAGGCAGTAGCGGATGGCGTCCAGAATGGTGGTCTTGCCCACGGCGTTCACGCCGATCATATAGGTCAGGCGGGCGCAGTCGAAGGTGGTATTTTCAAAGTTGTGCCAGTTGATAAGTTTCAGGCGCTTGAGTTCGATCATGCTTCACCCTCCCCTGCTTCGGTGTCTGCGCCCTCCGGGCGCTCGTACAGGCCAAGCTCGGTGCGGGTGCGGGCGCTCTCGGCGGCGGCATCCGCAAGGTCGGCATCCGGCAGCGCCAGCAGCACCGTGGGGAACACCTCGATGCGGCTGTCCAGCCCGGAGAGCCGTCCCACCGGACGCGCCAGATTGTACCGGCGCAGGGTGCGCATGAGCTTTTCCAGCGTTTGCTGGTCCAGCTTGCGGGGCAGGTTCATCTTTTGCAATTCGGCCTGTACCTCTTCCACCGTGACCAGCACCTCGTCTGCGCTGGCGGCAAGGCTTTCCCGCTTTTGCAGGTACAAAAGCCGCAGCACCAGCAGCAAAATGCTCTCGTACTTGAGCAGCCGTGCCTGACTGCCCTCGTGCTCGTTGACCAGCGCCGCCGCCTGCATGGGTGCGGGGTACAAAAGCACCGCGTAGCCCAGCGGTTTGAACACCGCGCGCACCTCGTTGAGGTGATCCTGAATATACAGATATTTTGCCCGCTGTTCCTCTACGCAGCCCAGCACAAAGCAGTGGTTGAGCAGATAGTTTGCGGTCTCTTCCAGCAGATCAATGGTTGCCATCCGTGTTTACCTCCTTGCGGCGGGTCAGGACAAAATCCTGAAACCGGAAGCCGCCGCGCTCCACCCAGTTTCCGGTCATGGTGATATCATACTCCCGGTGCGGCGACTGGGAATAGGTGTGCAGGCCGATGATGCCTGTAAAATCGTTCGGATATTCCTCCACAAGGGTGGAGGCGTTCACCTGCCCGCGGGCGGCCAGTGCCTGCCGCGCCAGCAGCGCCACGTTTTCCTCGGTGACGGCAAGGCGGGCGTAATCCAGCAGCAGCTGCTGCTCCTGCCGCAGCCGGGCGGGGTCAAGGGGCTCGGTGCGCACCGGGGCAAGAGGTGCTTCGGTGCGGGGCGCGGCGGGGGGATACAGCGGCTTTGTGCCGAACACTGCCGCCGGGTACAGGTGCAGCCGCGCCGCCACCGGGCCGTCGTCCGGCTCAAACAGCTGCTCCGGGCTGCGGATGTCCTCCGCATAGCGGCGCAGCAGGGCGGTGACGCTGCCCTGCGCCGAGCGGTCGCTGAGCAGCAAAAACTGTGCCCGCTGCACCGCCCGCTTGCGGTAGCGGATGTGGCTGGCGTCGATCTCCTTCATCAGGGTGCTCATCTCCTCCAGCGCATCCCGCTGCTGCTGGATAAGAGCACGCACCCGGGGTGCAGCCTCGCCGGGGGCGCAGCGCTCCACCCGGGCGTAGTCCAGCGCCAGCCGGGGCAGTTGGTTCTGCTCGCAGTCGTCCAGTTCTTCTTCCAGATAGGCGCGGTAATTGAACAGGTTATCGCTGGTTTTAAGGCGGTGGTATGCCGCTGCCACCACCTTTTCCTCGTACTGGTCGAACAGTTCCAGCACCTCCTGCGGGGTGCGGTTATGGGTCAGGCGGTCGATGTAATGCCCGATGGAAGCGTTGAGGGCGCGCAGGGACTTGTTCAACGTTTCAAGGTCTGCCGCCACCTCCCGCAGCACGTTCTCGTAGGGGCTTTTTTCCTGTCCGATGCTGCCCAGCAGCTGCCACGCCTTGTACAGCTTGCCGGTATAGGTGACCACCCGGGGGTTCAATATCTCTTCCAGCGCATCCAGCAGCGGGGTGACCTCCGGCATAAAGGCAAGGGTGGGCTCGCTCTCATAACTGCCGGGCTGCTCCTCCAGCCAGCCGGTGCGGCGCAGACGCAGCAGAAAGCCCACCGCCAGCGTGTGGGGGTCGCGGGTGGGCTGCTCGTCCTCGTCACCCGCACCGTCGGCGTCCAGCGCCAGCGGCTTTGCCAGTGCGGCAAAATAATCCTCGGCGCGGGAGACGGCCTCGGCGCGGGAAATGCTGTAATCTGCCGTATGGCGGCACTCCTCCCAGAGCAGCAGCAAAAGCTCTGCATAAAACGCCCGGTTGGGCCCCGCCAGCGGGCGGAACAGCCGTGGGCTGACCAGTTCAAACAGCTGCATGGAAACGTCCTTTCTGTGTGAGTTCGATACCCTTTTATTGTACCACAGCGGGCGGGGTTTGTCACAAAAAGGCGAAAAAAAGCCCGCCGGGCAAGGCGGGACGATTTGGAATGCGCGCCGCGTGCGCTTTGCGCATAAGCAGCGGAAAAATTATTTTTATTTTCGGGATAGCGGAGCGTCTGCGGACGTTCCGCTATCCCATTTTCACGGGAGGGGTTCACGCAAAAAGCCCCGGGGAGCGGGGTGCTCCTCGGGGCGGGGTGGGGTTCAGTTCTACGGGGTGGTGTTGGTCAGCTCAAAGCCGATGGCAACATAGGTCTTGCCGCCGATGGTCCATGCGCCGACACCCAGCGCGGTAAGCCCCAGCGTTATGCCGTTTTTCTTTGCGTTGGCAATCTCCTCGTTCACGGTGCGGAGCAGAGCTCGAACATTGGTAGAGTTCGCTTTGATGGCTGCGGTTTTGGCGGCCTCGTAGAAAAGCGGCACAAAGGCATCCGGCTTGCTGCTTTTTGTATCAAAGCAGAGCTGCACCTGCCGCACCACGGTCTTTTCGTCGCCTTCTGTTTTGCAGCGTGCACTGCCGGTCAGGATGTCTGCGCCATGTTTCTCCTCGATGTGCTCGATGGCCAGCCTCTTGATGTCGGCATCGTTTTCAAAGCTCGTCCCGAATGTCTTATTCAGCGCGGCAAGATAGGCGCGTTCCACCTTGGGATCAAACTCCGGGTTGCCGGGGTCGCTGCTGTCGCTGCAGGCGGTGAACAGTGCCAGTGCCATGATCCCGGCCAGAAGAACAGCCGCAAGACGCTTTAACTTTTTCATGCAATGCTCCTTTTATAAAATGCAGGGGCCCATGCGGATGCACGGGGCATTCTGTTTTCATTTTACAGCAGCGCGGCAGGGTTCGTCAATGGCAAGTGTGCCTGTTTTTTGCCGGGATTTTTGGGCAGAGCGCAAAAAGCCCGGGCGGGGCAGGACGATTTGGAATGCGCGCCGCGTGCGCTTTGCGCATATTCAGCGGAAGAATTATTTTTATTTTCGGGCTAGCGGAGCGTCTGCGGACGCTCCGCTAGCCCATTTTCACGAAGAGGGGTCGTAAAGGCAAACGGCATTTGCCACGGTCAAAACAAAAAGCCCCGGAGGGCGGGTGCTCTCCGGGGAAAGATGTTGATATGATCAGGTCTTGGGGTAGTTGGGGTTCCTGACCTGAATGGAAACGCCTGCATACTTCTGGCTATTGTCGCCCCAAACAACAACACCAACCTTAGTCCAGTAACCAGACTCGCTCACGTGGATATTGGTGGGGACGCGGTTGTCGCCCAGAATGTGGTTCAGCATGGTATTCAGCAGCGTTCCTCCAAACTCATAGTTTGCGGTTACGGTAATAATCACAAATTCCTTTTCCTCAGCCGGATCCAAGCCGTCCACATGAACACCTGCCACGACCTTATGACCAAAAATGTCGACCTTGGCCTTTGCAATATCGCCCTTCAAGTAATCAGCAGCGACTCTGCGCATATCCTGACTGTTATTAAGCTTTGCAGCGCTGGTGCCCTTATCATGGATCTGCTGCATCAGCTCCTGCTCTTCCTTGCTATTATCCTGCGTGCCGCCACCGCCGCCACCGGTACAGGCGGTGAGCATCACCATAGCCATTGCGCCTGCAAGCAGCAGAGCGACGATCTTTGACAGTTTCTTCATAGGGGTATCCCTCCAATCAGCGTTTTTTGTGGATATGTTTCTTTTTTCTCGAAAGGCTTTCGCAACCATCGTTGCCTTTCTGCCCTGATTATATCCGACACCTGACGGTTTTGTCAATCGGGAATATCGCTAAACTTCCCGAAACAGTTTCGTGAAAATGATGAAAATAAGCGGGATTTGTTGCAGTTCTGATATATTCCGGAATAAAGTCTGTCTACAATTCACAGAATCATCTTTTCCCTGCCCCGGCGGCGCAGTTTTTCCGGGTGCGGGAGCACTTAAATTTGGACATATGTTGTGTTTCAGGCGTTAACTCCCTCAGACGCGGCTTGCGCCGCGCCAGCTCCCTCTGGGAGGGTATTTCCCCATTATTTTGCCTTTTTACACATTTTCACCACGTTTTAGTGGTAAAATCATGTCCAGATTGAAACGAACTTGGAGGAAGTACCCATGCAACACTGTCCCGCCCGCGCGGCACAGCAGCTGGCGGCGGCAGTTCTGGCGCTGGTTTTGCTGCTGTGCGCCTTTTTGCCCCATGCCCACGCCGCTGAACTGAAAGAGAAAAACGGCATCCGGCTGCTCAGCTTCGACACCAGCCACATTCTTTCCATCGGCAACCAGACCTCCGGCAAGTGCAGCCTGTACGCGCTGCGCTACGCCCGCACCATTCTGGACGGCAAGGTGTGCTCCGGCAGCGGGATGTGGTCGAACGGTGCGGTGTGGTCCGCAGCGGGCTACACCGGGTACTCCGGCACCCGCGCCGAGTGCCTGAAAAAGCTGTACAGCGAGCTTTCCGCCGGGCGTCCGGTGATCGTGCACCTGAAAAATACCACGGTCAGCGGGGTAAAGCGCCACACGAACCGCACCTCTACTTATGAATACCACCTGACTTCCTCCGGCTGGGACGAGGTGAACTACCCCCACATTGCCACCAGCAGCACCTACGGGCACTGGGTGTGCGTGGCGGGCATCTCCCCCACCGCCGACCCGGAAAACCTGACCGAGAGCGACTTCTACGCCCTCGACCCCGCCCGGGTAACGGCAAATGGACGGCTTGCCGTCACCCGCCTGCTGGATCATACCCTGTGGGTGGAAAACTCCCCCCTCAAGGTGCTGGGGTGAAAGTATAATATGATAGAAACAGAGCGCCTGACACCGCGGTGTCAGGCGCTCTGTTTCTATTCAGTTCCTTTAATATCCCTTCACCGAGAACCCGCGCTCCCACGGGTCGGGCGGGATATTCTTGCTGCGGATGCCGGTAATTTGGATATAGTCGCTTTTCTGGATCATAGCGAACAGGGACATGAACTTATCCGGGTCGCCCTGCACCTCCAGCGTCACGCTGCCGTCATCCTCGTTCTGCACCCAGCCGGTCAGGTCAAGGGTCTGCGCGGCGTACCGCGCACGATAGCGGAAACCCACCCCCTGCACCTGTCCGGTGATGGTGTAGCGCCGCCGCTCCGTGCCTTCCGGCAGTGCGGGCGGGGTGCGATCCTTTTTGGAAAGAAAATCAAACACGGCAGTGTCCCTTTACAGCTCCTGATAAGCGGTCATCAGGGCGGGAATGAACTGCTTTTTGCGGCTCACCACGCCCGGCAGCGTCCAGCTGGCATCGGCGGCGGGCTGGGTGTCGAAGCCATCCGTCAGCACCTCGGCGGCGTAGCGCCCGTTGCAGATGACCACGCTCTCCTCCTTGGGCACGTCGGTCAGCAGCATATAGATATCCTCCACGTTCTGCTTGTTGCGTGCTTCCTCGAGATAGGGCTTCAGCAGCGCCTCGGCGGCGGTCAGGTTCTTGCGGGTCATGTAGCTGCCCTGCGCCACACCAAAGCGGATATCACCGCACATGAACACCTTGAAGTCCTGCAAGAACACTTCCTCGGCGGTCTTGCCGTCCAGCTTTTCGCCGGCCTCAAACATCTCGTTGGCAAACTCGTTGATGTCCACCCCGGCGATCTTTGCCAGACGGTTGGCGGCGCTCACGTCGATGGGGGTGCAGGTGGGGCTGCGGAATACCAGTGTATCCGAAAGGATGGCAGCCAGCAGCAGACCGGCGATCTTTTGCGGGATGGTCACGCCGTTTTCATCGTACATCTGGGTGACGATGGTGGCAGTGCAGCCCACCGGCTGGTTGCGGAAGTACACCGGGCCGCTGGTCTCCAGACTGCCGATGCGGTGGTGGTCGATGATCTCCAGAATCTCGGCCTGATCGAAGCCCTCCACCGCCTGTGTGGCCTCGTTGTGGTCCACCAGAATGATGCGGCGCTTGCGCAGGTTGATGATGTTGCGGCGGCTGACCATACCGCAGTACTTGCCGTCTGCATCCAGAATGGGGAAATACCGGTGGCGCACCTTTGCCATCACGCGGGTGACGTCTGCCACCGGGGTGACGAGGGTGAACTTCATGATATCGTCCCGGGTCATGTAATAGGAGATGGGCGCGCACTGGCTGATGAGCTTTGCCGCCGCGTAGGTATCGCAGGGGGCGCTCATGATGGCTACGCCGGTCTCGGCGGCAATATGCTGGATGGTGCGGCCTACCTTTGCGCCGTTGCAGATGATGATGAGAGAAGCTTCCTTCTCGATGGCGCAGAGCTGGCTTTCGTAGCGGTTGGTCAGGATGACGATATCGCCCTTTTCCATGCTGCTTTCCAGCATTTCCGGGGTGGCGGTGCCAATGCGGATATGACCGGTGGTGCACTCCGCGTCCTCGCTGCCCACCACCATGGTAGCGCCCAGCGTTTCCAGAATATTGCGGTAGCTGGTGCGGCTCTTGGCAAGGATGCCGGTGTCGAACAGGTCCATGTTGGCGGTGGCGATATCCTTCACCGTGATGACACCTTGCAATTCGTCATCCTCGCTGGTCACGGGGAGGGTGTCGATCTTCTGGTCGCGCATGATCTCCCACGCCTTGCGCAGGCTGGTGGAGCCGGGGATGCCGGGCACCTGCCGGTAATCCACATCCCGAATTTTAGGGTTGACGTCGGTGCACATCCGGGGCGGCGTGACCCCGAACTTTTTCAGCACAAATTCCGTTTCCTGATTCATCTTGCCCGCACGCCGGGCTTCGCAGACCAGATCGCTGGTCTTGTTTTTCAGCTCTGCATAGGCAATGGCAGAGCAGATGGAGTCGGTGTCCGGGTTGCGATGCCCGATGACAACGACCTTATGCGCAGTTTGCTGCATACTGTACCCCCTTATGGGTCCTCAACTTCTTATCATATATCTTATCATTTACCAAAGGCAGCGCCCCCCCTCCTGCACAGCGGGGCGGGCTGCAACCTTATTTTAACACAACTGTGCCCATGGGTAAAGGGCACGAAACGCGGCGGGCTGTTGCTTTTTGGCACTTTCTTGTATACAACCTCTTGCATTTCGACAGCATCCGCTGTATGATAGAAGCATTCGAGCTTTTTTGTCATTTGCAACGGAGGACAGCATGAAATCGTCCAAATTCACATCCACTCCCCTGTTTCCACGGCAGGCGCTGGTGGCGCTGCTGCTGCCGCTGATCGCGGAGCAGGCGTTAAGCGTGACCATCGGTCTGGCGGACACTTTGATGGTATCCTCGGTGGGCGAAGCCGCCGTGTCCGGCGTGAGCCTTGTGGACAGCTTCAACACCCTGATGATCCAGATCATGAGCGCACTGGCCACCGGCGGTGCGGTGGTCACCAGCCAGTACATCGGCCATCAGGAGCCGAAAAACGCCAAGGCGGCGGCTGCGCAGATCCTGTTCGTGCTGTCCAGTTTCAGTGTGCTGGTGGCGGCGGTGGTCATCGGCGGGCGGCACGCCATCCTGCGGGGCATCTTCGGCTCCATTGATGCGGACGTGATGCACTACGCCGAGACTTACTTTCTGCTTTCGGCGCTGAGCTACCCCTTCATTGGCCTGTACAACGCCGGTGCGGCGCTGTTCCGGGCGCAGGGCAACAGCAAGATCAGTATGCTGTCCAGTCTGGTGATGAACGTGGTAAACATCGGCGGCAACGCGGTGCTGATCTACGGCTTCGGCATGGGGGTCATGGGCGCGGCGCTGGCAAGCCTTGTGTCCCGCGCCATTGCCTGCGCAGTGGTGCTGTATCTGCTGCAAAAGCCGGACTGCGCCCTGCGGGTGGACAGCCTGCGGGCGATGGCTCCGAACGGCGGGCTGATCCGGCGCATCCTGCGGGTGGGCATCCCCGCAGGCATCGAGAACGGCATGTTCCAGATCGGCAAGCTGTCGGTCTCCAGCCTGACCTCCACCCTTGGCACGGCAGCCATTGCCGCCAATGCCGTTGCCAATACCACCACCACTTTCCTGAACATCCCCGCCAACGCCGTGGGCATGGCTGCCCTGACCGTGGTGGGTCAGTGTCTGGGTGCGGGCGAAAAGGAGCAGGCGGTGTACTACTCCCGCCGCCTGATGCTGACCGCCTACTGCGGCGCGTGGGCGATGAACCTTTCGGCGTTTTTCTTCGCCAACCGGTTCGCGGTGTCTCTGTTCAACCTTTCGCCGGAGGCACAGGCCATGGCGCTGGACATTATGGTGTGGTTCAACATCGTTTCCCTGTTCGTGTGGCCGTCCAGCTTTACCCTGCCCAACATCCTGCGCGCCGCCGGCGATGCCCGGTTTACCATGACCGTGAGCATCGTGTCCATGTGGGCGTTCCGGGTGGGCTTCTGCTATCTGGCAGTGCTCTGCTTCGGCGGCGGACTGCTGAGCATCTGGATGGGTATGTATCTGGACTGGGTGTTCCGCTCGCTGTGCTTCTACCTGCGCTTCCGCCGGGGCAGCTGGCTGGAGCAGAGTGTGATCTGAATTTTTGGCATCCACCCCTTTACCGGTCTGCAAAGACCGGCGAAAACGGGTGGATTTTTTCTTTTTGCAGGAAAGCGCCGCTTTGATTCGTATTATCAGCAGAAGAACGATGGTATTTTTTACAAGTTCCACAAATTATTTTTTCAGCGCTTGACAAAGTTTTCACCTTTCGTTCTTGCAATCTTCATCGTTCGGGCGTATAATTTCTCAATGTTATCGAGTTCTGCTCTTCTGTAAAAGGAGGCTATTCTATGAAACGCAGCTGGCTTGCGCGCCACCCTGTCGGGTTCATGGCGCTGTATACTATATTTTATCTTTCCGTTTTTCACTCTCTGGAGGCAAACGTCCCTCTGCGCAGCATTCTGGTGCACTGCCGTCTGGACGATCTGATCCCCTTCTGCAAATATGCGGTGATCCCCTACTTTGCATGGTTTTTGTGGATCCCCTTCACCCTGTTCTATCTGCTGTGGAAGGCCCCGCGGGAGGACTTCTGGCGGCTATGCCTGCCGCTGTTCTCCGGCATGACCATTGCACTGGCGTGCTACGCGGTGCTGCCCACGGCGCTGGACCTGCGCCCCTACTGGGTGCCGGGCAGCGATATCTTTGCGCAGACTGTGCGCTTTTTGTACCGCACCGACACCGCCACCAACGTCTGCCCCTCCATCCATGTGTTCAACTCGGTAACGCTGCTGCTGGCGTACTACCGCAGCCGCATTTTTGATGCGCCCCGCCGCCGCTGGATGCGTCCCGCAGCCGCTGTGCTGTGCATTTCCATCGTCTGCTCCACCGTGCTGCTCAAGCAGCACAGCTGCATTGACGTAGCCTTGGGTGCGCTGCTGGCACTGGCGCTGGACAGCGCCTTTACCGCCCTCGAGCGCAGCCAGATGCCGCAGGTGCGGAGAGCCTAAGGAAGAAAGAAAAAGCGACTCCTGTCAGCGCCTTTGGCGCTGGCAGGGGTCGTTTTTTCATTTCCTTTTTCAGAACAGTCCCTCGGGCAGGCAGATATCCTGCTTGGGGACTTTTGTCCACGCAAAGTCCGGCACAAGGCTTTCCGGGGTGCGGGGGGCTGGCTCCGGCTGCAATCCGTAGGCAAACGCCAGTTTGCCGATGATCTCCGGCGCGGTATATTTTGCCCGCAGGTTTTCAAGGCTCTGGTCGCCGTCCCGCTTGGACAGCCGCCGCCCGTCCGCTGCCAGCAGCAGCGGGCAGTGGGCAAAGTGGGGCGGCTGCAAGCCCAGCAGCCGGTACAGGTACAGCTGCCGCGCCGTGGAGGAAAGCAGGTCTGCCCCGCGCACCACCTCGGTGACGCCCATGCGGGCATCGTCCACCACCACCGCCAGCTGATAGGCAAACACCCCGTCTGCCCGGCGCAGATAGAAGTCGCCGCAGTCCCGCAGCAGGTTCTCCGTGTGGGTGCCCATGCAGCCGTCCGTAAAGGTGATCTCCTCATCCGGCACCATCAGGCGGTAGGCAGGGGCTTTCTTTTTGCGCTTTTCCGCGATCTCTTCCGGCGTCAGTCCCCGGCAGGTGCCCGGGTAGATGACGTTGCCGTCCGAGGTGTGGGGTGCGCTGGCGGCGTGCAGCTGGGAGCGGGAGCAGAAGCAGGGGTACACCAGCCCCCTCTGCTCCAGTTTGCGGTAGCTTTGGGTATAGATGTCCCCGCATTCGCTCTGGTAATAGGGCGCGTGTGCGCCGCCGGTGCTGCCGCCCTCGTCCCACGTAAGCCCCAGCCATGCAAGGTCCTGCTCCAGCAGGTCGGCGTAAACGCGGGGGCAGCGCTCGGCGTCCAGGTCCTCAATACGCAGCACGATGCGCCCGCCCTGACTTTTTGCGCTGAGCCATGCCAGCAGGCTGCACGCCAGATTGCCCAGATGCAGCCGTCCGCTGGGGCTGGGCGCAAAGCGCCCGGTGACCGGGCGGTTTTGGGATACAGGGACTTGGTTTTGCATGGGTGTGCTTCCTTTCGCTTTTACTGGTTTTTTCTCATTATAAGCCCTTGCTGTGCAAAGGTCAATGCGCACAAAAAAGCCGCCGCAGGCGGCAATGCCTGCGGCGGCGGGAAAACCGGCTGCTCAGTGCAGCTCCGGCCAGTAGCCCTTGTTGGCTTCGATCATATCGTCCAGAATGGCCTTTGCAACGCTCATGCTGGGCACAGTCTTGTTCAGGGTGAAGGCCTGCAGCACCTTCTCGTAGCTGCCTTCCACGCAGCCCTCTACCAGCAGCTTTTCGCTGTTGAGCTGCTGCATCATCAAGCCCTGCTGGAACAGCGGGATGTTGTCCCGGGCAATGACCTCCGGGCCGTTTTTGCCGATGTAGGCGGGCAGCTCCACCATTGCGTCATAGGGCATATTGGGGATCGCGCCGCGGTTCTCGGTGATGATGAGGAAGCGTGCCTTGGTGTCGTTCTTCAGCGCAGCGGAAAGATCTGCGATCCAGTCGCCGTGGCTGCCGGCATAGAAG
>QWCH01003031.1_pt1 | contig 18841 bp, 18 predicted proteins | sample 1972671 | NCBI WGS metagenome assembly QWCH01 (sample SAMN09866713, study PRJNA288562) | Human gut metagenome isolate term3_stool, whole genome shotgun sequencing... | isolation source: gut | host: Homo sapiens | place: USA: California | reverse complement strand
TTACTTCCATGGGGCTTTTGTCCAAAGGGGATGTAACGGGGGTAATGGCGCTTAACGGCATGGGGGATTGGCAAGCCATGGCCAAAGGGCCGTATAAGGAAAAAATCGAAGAACTGAATCCCATCCGTCACGTGGAAGATCACGTGGAAAAAGCCATTTTGATGCTCAACGGAGAAGCGGATCAATCGGTGAACCCCGTGTATCAAGAAAACTATTACGAGGCCATTCGCCCCCTTCACAAGGGAACGATGCCTTTGGTCTACGAATGTATGGAAATGACATCCCATGTGGTGACCACCAATATGATGGAGTTGTCGCTGGCCTTTTTAGAGGAACTCTAATTCCCCGATTCCTCCGAAGCAGTGGCTGCCATGTGTTATAATGAACAGTTGAGGAGGAATCCATGGAAACGAAAGTTTTACACATAGATACAATCGATGAACGGGAAAAGATTAAAGAGGCGGCGGATCTTTTACGCGCCGGCGAATTGGTCATCTTTCCCACGGAAACGGTTTACGGTTTAGGTGCCGACGGTTTAAACGACGAGGCGGTAGATAAAATTTTTGCCGCCAAGGGGCGCCCCAAGGATAATCCCCTGATTCTTCACATCGCCGATCCCGAGCAGGTGCTGGATCTCGTCAAAGTGATTCCGCCCAAGGGAAAGGACTGCATGGATATGTTTTGGCCGGGGCCTTTGACGCTGATTTTCGAGCGTTCGGACATGGTGCCCGACAGTATTACGGCAGGGGCGGACACGGTGGCCATTCGCATGCCGTCACACCCCATCGCCCATGAAATTCTAAAAGAAGCGGCCATTCCCGTCGCGGCGCCGAGCGCCAATACATCGGGCAGGCCGTCGCCTACGCGCCTTTCCCATGTCTTGGAAGATATGAAGGGGAAGGTGCCCATGATCGTCGATTCCGGCGACAGCCATGTGGGCATCGAATCCACGGTGCTGGACGTTACCGTGGATCCGCCGGTGATTTACCGCCCCGGCGGCGTCACGAAAGAAGATTTAGAGGCGATTATCGGGGAAGTGGGCATCGACCAGACGACCATCGACGCCTCCAATCACGAGGTTCCCAAAAGTCCGGGACAAAAATACAGACATTACGCGCCGAAAGGAGACGCCACCCTTTTCGCCGGTGATTTGCGAAACATCGCCAAAGAAATTAATCGGCGTATCGAGGAAACAGAGCCGTCGAAACGGACGGCGGTTTTATGTACGACGGAAACGAAAGAGGCCTATGAAGGAATGGATCTTTTAATCGACATGGGCTCTCGGGAAGAACTTGAATCAATCGCCCACGATCTTTTCGACAGTTTAAGGCGATGCGACGAAGAAGACATCGACGTCATCTTCGTGGAAGGCTTCGATTTTCGCGGCCTCGGCGTCGGCATTATGAACCGTCTCTTAAAGGCTTGCGGCGGAAAGGTGGTTTTAGGACTGTGAACATTCTCTACATTTGCACGGGCAACACATGCCGCAGCCCCATGGCAAAAGTGTTGACGGAAGTAGAAGCGGACAAGCGCAATCTCGGCTACACCGTGAGAAGCTGCGGCATGGCGGCTCACGACGGCGAGGGCATGAGCCATGGCGCGTTGAAAGTGTTGGCTGAAGAGGGCATTAACGGAAGTTTTCATAGAGCCAAAACCCTTACCGAAAAAGATTTGGAATGGGCGGATAAAATTTACGTCATGACCCACACCATGGCGGCGAATTTAAAGCGCGGATGGCCGGCTTACAGCGATAAGATCGAGCCATTCGCCGAAAAAGACGTGATCGATCCCTTCGGCGCCGACATGACCATTTACCGCTTTACGAAAAATAGTTTGATGAAAGAAATCGAGCGTAAATTCGAGGAGGGAGAGCTATGAAAATCGCCATGGGCGCCGATCACGGCGGCTTTCGCAGAAAGGAAGCGCTAAAAGCGTATTTGGAAGAAAAAGGCCACACTATCGTCGACGTGGGAACGGATTCCACGGAATCGGTGGATTATCCCGAATTCGGTAAAAAAGCGGCTCGACTTGTAGCGAGCGGAGAATGCGAGCGGGGCATTGTGATCTGCGGATCCGGCATCGGCATCGGCATCGCCGCCAATAAAGTAAAGGGCATTCGCTGCGCCATGGTGTCCGAGCCCTATTCCGCCGCCCTTTGTCGCCGCCACAACGACGCCAACATGATTTCCATGGGCGCGCGCACCATCGGCGGCGACATGACAAAAGCCATCGCCGATGTATTTTTAGAAGAACCATTTGAAGGCGGCCGACATATTCGCCGCGTGGAAGCTATTGAGGAGGAAGTATGGGAAAAGTAACTGTAACCGATCACCCTTTAATTCAACACAAATTGACGCTCCTGAGAGACGTGAACACATCGAGTAAAGATTTTCGCCAATTGTTGACGGAAATTACCATGCTCATGGGTCACGAATTGACGAGGGATTTGCCCATTCAAGATAAAGTCATTCAAACGCCTATGGGAACGGCCACGGGCAAAGAAATGGCGGGTAAAAAACCCGTTATCGTTCCCGTTTTAAGAGCGGGACTCGGCATGGTCGACGGGCTATTAAACTTAGTTCCCGGAGCCCGCGTAGGTCATATCGGTCTTTACCGCGATCCGGAAACCCTTCAACCGGTTGAATATTACTGCAAACTCCCGAAAGACGTTTCCGAACGGGAAGTCATTATCGTCGATCCCATGCTCGCTACGGGCGGTTCTTTAGCGGCGGCCATCGATTTTGTCAAAGAAAGAGGCGCAAGCCACATTCGCGCCCTCTGTTTACTTGCGGCGCCTGAAGGAATGGAAGCCCTTCAAAAAGCTCATCCCGATGTAGATATTTACGTATCGTGTATCGACGAAAAACTCGACGACAACGCATACATCGTGCCGGGTCTCGGCGATGCGGGAGATAGAATTTTCGGGACGAAGTAATTTATGAAGACCATGATATTACCGTTTTTTATAGCGGCGATCATCAGTTTTCTCGCCACGCCGCCGGTGAGAAAGTGGGCCATGAGCGCGGGCTTTATGGATGTTCCAAAAGACGAAAGGCGCGTGCATAAAAAAGCCATTCCCCTGAGCGGAGGCCTTGCCATTTACTTCGCCGCCATGCTCGGCGTCCTCGTGTTTTTGCCCTTGGACAGGGAAAACATCGTCTACATGATCGGCGCATCCCTTATCGCTTTTTCCGGCCTTTACGACGACAAATACGATATGCCGCCGCGCTATAAATTCGGCATCCAAATCGTGGCGGCGATTATATTAATCGCCGGTGGCGTGAAAATCAGCTTTTTCACCAATCCCTTTTACGGCACTAATCTTCTCGTCAATTTACAGTGGCTCGCCATCCCCATTACGATTTTTTGGGTCGTGGGCATCACCAACACCATTAACTTAATCGACGGGCTCGACGGCCTCGCCTGCGGCATCAGCGCCATTGCTTCCATTAGCTTAATGTTTGTGGCGCACCGCTTGAATCACGGGGAAATGAGTATGTTCGCCGCCATTTTGGCAGGTAGCTGCATCGGCTTTTTGCCCTTTAACTTTAATCCCGCCAAAATATTTATGGGGGATACGGGAGCGCTCTTTTTAGGATTTACTCTGAGCTTTTTGTCCATACAAGGCGTTATGAAATCCGTAGCACTCATTACCGTGTTTATTCCCGTGTTGATTTTGGCAGTGCCCGTCTTCGATACCACCTTCGCCATGATCCGAAGAAAACTTTCGGGCAAGAGCGTGACCCAGGCGGACAAAGGCCATTTACACCATCGCCTTTTGCGCCACGGCTTTAACCAAAAGCAAACGGTCCTCGCCCTTTACAGTGTCAGCGTTATTTTCGGCATCATCGGCAACATCGTAAGCACCATGCACGAAAAAAACGGCTTAATCGCCGCCTTGATTATTTTAGCCGCCGTCGGCATTCTCGCCTTAATGCTTGGATTTTTAAATGAGAGAGAGGAAGAAAATTGAAAGTACTTTCCGTATTCGGCACACGGCCCGAAGCCATTAAAATGGCGCCTATCGTCTTGGAACTGAAAAAGCGAAAAGAAATCGAAAGCTACGTCGCCGTAACCGGTCAACACCGGGAAATGCTGGATCAGGTCCTCGCTATTTTCGACATAAAACCGGATGTGGATTTGGATATCTTTACCCCCGGCCAAAGCTTGACGGACATCGCCGTGAGAAGCCTTCGCGGTTTGGAAGATGTATTGAACGAGCTGAAGCCCGATCTTTTATTGGTGCAAGGGGATACCTCGACGGTGTTCGCCGCCGCCCTTTCCGCTTTTTATCATCGGATTCCCATCGGCCACGTGGAAGCCGGGCTCAGAAGCCATAATCTGTACTCCCCCTATCCCGAAGAGGCCAATCGCAAACTGACAGGCGTCCTCGCCGAATACCATTTTGCGCCTACGGAATCCAATCGCCAAAACCTCTTAAAAGAAGGATATGACGACGAGAAAATTTACATTACGGGGAATACTGTCATCGACGCATTGGCCTACACGGAGCGGAAAGATTTCGTCTTCGACGAACCTTCGTTAAACGCCATCGACTTCGATAACAAACGGGTAATCCTCCTGACCTGCCACCGAAGAGAAAACTTAGGAGAGCCTATGGAACGCGTGTTCCGCGCCGTGCGCCGCATCGCCGATGCATACGACGACGTGGAAGTGGTTTTCCCCATGCACCTTAATCCGAAAGTGCGCGCCATTGCCGAAGAAGCTTTCGGCGGCGCGAAAAACGTACATCGCATCGAGCCAATGGATTATCTTCCCTTCTCCAATCTCATGGCGAGAAGCAATATCGTCGTCACCGACAGCGGCGGCATTCAGGAAGAAGCGCCCCATTTCGGCGTGCCCGTTCTCGTGGCGCGGGAAGAAACGGAACGCTGGGAAGGGGTAGAAGCGAAAACCGCAAAACTCGTCGGCACCGACGAAGAAAAACTTTACAGCGCCCTTAAAACCCTGCTCGACGATCAAAATGCCTACGAATCCATGGCTCAAGCCGTCAATCCCTACGGCGACGGCAAAGCCGCCGAGCGCATCGTAGATATTATTTTAAAAGACAAGCTGAAATAGGAGTTTGGATGAAGTTACTAAAACGAAGTGTTGCTCTACTTATGGCGGCGATCTTCCTTATGGGGGCGGCGCCGCCGGCTCCAAACGGCGAAGTTCAGGAAGCTCCGCCGAAAAAAGTGGAAGAGCCTAGAGACCAAAAAGAAAAAATTCATACGGCAAAAGGCGTATTGCCCATGACTGCCACGGAGAAAAAAGCCTTCGACGAGGCCATGGCAAAGCCGGAAGCTGCCCTTTTAAAAAGCTACGTTCTCGGCGATTACGAAACGGGAAAAATTTACGCCGAGCACAATGCCGATGAAGTGGTGGGACTGGCGTCCACGTCGAAACTCATGGCCATGTACTGTATTCTCGACGCTGTGGATAAAGGCGAAATCAGCATGAAAGATCAGGTCACCATCGGCCACGAAGCCGCCTCCATGAACGGAAGTACTTACAAAACAAAAGAGGGCGAAGTGTATACCGTGGAAGAACTCATTCACGCCGGCATGATCGTGTCGGGAAACGACGCCATGATTTCCCTCGCCATACACATTGCGGGAAGCCAAGAGGCATTTGTAGCGCGAATGAACGAAAAGGCGAAAGAACTGGGTTTAACCCACGCCCACTTCACCAACTGCCACGGCTTAACCGATTACGGAAAAAATGATTATAATCAGGCCACGGCGCGGGAAATGTTCGAACTTTCGAGAAAACTCTTAAAAGACTTCCCCTACATTTTAAAAGTAACGTCGAGAGAAAAAATCGACGAGCCTCAAAGACAATACTTAGCCTATAGCACCAATCCGTTACTGGGAATTTTGGCACCTATCGACGGGCTAAAAACGGGCTACACCGGCATCGCAGGCCGCTGCTTTATTGCGACGGGGGCGCAAGTAGGCCAAGGCCACACCCGCTATACGCGTTTTATCGGCGTCTACATGGGGGCGGAGAACGACATGGATCGCTACGCTGCTGCCTTAAAACTTTCAAAGCGCGCCCTGGAGTACCACTCCGTCTACCTTTGCAAAAAAGATGAAGAAGTGGGCACGCTGAAATTAAAAGACGCCTCCCCCAATCAATCGCCGGTTTACGCCGGAAAGGATTTGCTTTATTTGAAGCGTGATGGCGATGACATCAAGCGCTATGTAGATTTCTACGACATTACCGCGCCCCATTCCAAAAAAGAACCAGTGGGCCGTGTGCGCTACGTGTTAAAGGGAAAAGAAATCGGCCGCACCGACGTCTTCGTAAAAGAAGACATTAAACACCCGAACCCCATACTAAAATATAAAGACCTTATGGCGGATATCTTCCGCACCATGGAGAGCGCAGCTTGACACTCCGAGGGACTATTGCTAAAATAGATCGGTATGAACCCGTAGTTCAGCTGGATAGAACGTTGCCCTCCGAAGGCAAAGATCGTTGGTTCGAATCCAATCGGGTTCGCCAGAATAAAGACAGCAAGGCTGTTAATTGCAGCTTGGCTGTCTTTTTTTGTGCGAAGAATGTGCCTGATAAGAGTCAACGGATGTGAATTGAAAAAGTGGGGCAGAGGTGTTATCGTGATGAAGTACGTTTGAAATTAGTCAAAGTTTCCGGCAAAAGAATATGGAAAAGAGGAGTGTCAATGAGCAAAGTCATCTGTTCGCCGGGTTCTTATATACAAGAAAAGGGCGCTATTAAGAGATTGGCCGACTATTGCAAGGGAATCGGAGCAAAAAATGCCTACATCATCACGGGAAATTCTGCCAACCGTAAGTATAAAGCGGATATCGAGAAGTCATTTAAGGACAATGATATGGCCTGCACCATCGTTCTTTTCGGCGGAGAATGCTCCGATGTTGAAATTAAAAGGCACCAAGAGCAATTAGGCGATGCGGATGTCATTTTCGGCATCGGCGGCGGAAAGACGCTGGATACGACCAAGGCCATTGCTTTTTACAGCAAGATTCCCATGGTCATCGTGCCCACGGCAGCATCCTCCGACGCACCTTGCTCAAGATTATCGGTGGTTTATACGGAAGATCACGAATTCGATTATTATCTGCCCCTTAATAAAAATCCGGATATGGTCATTATGGACACGGATGTTATTGCCAATGCACCGGTGAAGCTTCTCGTTGCCGGTATCGGCGATGCCCTTGCCACCTACTATGAAGCCATGGCCTGTGAAAAATCCGATGCCGTGACCATGGCAGGCGGCCATTCCACAAAGGCCTCCATCGCCCTTGCCACCCTGTGCCTGGACACGCTTTTAGAAGACGGCTTGAAGGCAAAAGTGGCAGTGGAAAATAAGGTTGTGACAAAAGCCCTTGAAAATATTATTGAAGCGAATACCTATTTATCCGGTGTAGGCTTTGAATCAAGCGGCTTGGCGGCAGCCCATGCTATTCATAACGGCCTTACGGTGATCGAAGAAACCCATGATCTGTTGCACGGTGAAAAGGTGGCATTTGGCGTTCTTTGCCAAATGGTGCTGGAAAATGACGACCTCGAGGATATTTATGAGATCATGGAATTCTGCAAGGCCTTGGGTCTGCCGACGACGTTTGAAGACATGGGCATGGGCAATGTAAGTGACGAAAAGCTTCTTGAAGCGGCCGAGCTGGCGTGTGCCGAAGGCGACACCATGGTCAACATGCCCTTTGAGGTGACTGCCGAGGATGTGGTCGCCGCCATGAAGACGGCGGACAAGCTGGGCAAAAGCCTATAGACGCTGGAAAGCCGTGCTTTTCGGTAATAAAAGAGTTTTAATAGCCATTGAGGTGTGCATCCTCAATGGCTATTTTAGAGTCTTATTTATTAGCCTAGAGGCTTTTGAGTATGAAAAAACCCCTCCATCCGATTTGGATGTTGGGGTTTTCGGCTAAGGTCAATTAAAGTGTCGAACGGAAAAGGAAATTTTTAGCGGTATGAAGGATTATTTTTCCTGTGCTCTTGCTTTCGAAAAGGCCAAGCCGATTAACGCAATGGTTACGAGGACCAGCACAACGGCCATTAGGAAGGGCTTGCCATAGCCTCCGGTGAGGTTGCGTAAAACCTCAATTAGGGTGACGCCCAAGGACGAGGCCACCGTGGTAACAAGGACGACATAGGAATAAATTTCGCCGTAATTTCTGTTGCCGAAAACACCTCGAACAATTAACGGAAGAAACATACTGGTCGTCGGAACGATGAAACCGAAAAGAATGGCGCCCAGACCATTGAGCAAGGGATTCGCGCCGGCAAGGTATAGGAGAATAAAGCCGACGCCGACGAGAGTCAAAACGAGGCATGTGATTTTGGCGATTCCGAAGCGATCGCAGGCACCGCCTAACACAAATTTACTTAGTGTATTGGTCAACATGACATAGGAGATCATCGAGGCACCAAAGACAGGGCTTAATCCCACCGACGGTGCGTAGGATGGCATATGATAGGTAAAGCAAGTTAAAATCATCATAAGGGCTGCTGCCAACAGGACATAGTAAAAGCTTGCGGAGTGGAGTGCTTGGGACTTGGTCATACCAGTCAGCTCTTGATTTTTTTCAGATGGGGCATCGGCTGCTTCCTTTTCCTCTTTGTAGCCGTAAGGATGAAGGTTCATCTCTTTCGGGCTTTTTTTAATGAGGAATAAAGCGGGCAAGACGCCGAGGACAAATACTAAAAGGGCATAAAAGAGGTAGGCGCTTCTCCACCCGAATTTAGCGATGCAGGCTGCACCCAAGGGGCTTAGAATCATGCCGCCGATTCCGGAAAAACCGAGGGCAATCCCCAAGGCGAAGGCCATTTTTTCTTTAAACCAATTGCCAATTAAGATAGGGGTTAAGACGTAAAAAACGACACTGGCTCCTATTCCGGCCATCACAAAGGCCAGGGCCATGGTTGTGAGCCCCGTGGCGCGGGACATAAGAACCAAGGAGAGGGCCATGAGGGTAAAGCTTCCCCCTGCCAGAAGGTTGACTTTTTTTCTTTGGATGAGCTTGACGGCTAAGGGGCTTAAAAGACCGGTGACTAATCCGGAAAGGGTGGCCGTGGCAAGGGTAAAGGAGCTTTTTGCCACGCCGAGACTTTCAGCTACCGGTGTCATAAAAATTCCCATACAGCTTCCGAAAATACTGATCCCTGCAATACTCATCAGACAACAGGCAATTAAAATAATCCAGGCATAATGAATTTTTTGCGGCATATTCTTTTCCATGGCTGTTTCCTTTCTAATCCAGGGCGTAGGCGGCATCGAAGCCGTCACGCATGGCTTGACCGATGCGGCCGGTGGTTGCTACGGCACTGCCGATGACACGAACGTTTTCGAAGCTGTCTTGAATCCTTTGGATTTTCTCATCATTGGGGCGGACACCTAAGGAAAGGATGACGGCATCAGCTTCTAAATCAAAGACTTTTCCTGTTTGTAAATCTTCGATGGTGACTGATTTTTCTTGAATCGATTGAAGTGCGGAGGACGTGTTAAGGGTCACATTTTTTTCCTTTAAGTGGTCCAGCTCCGGCTTAATGTAGGTGGGAAGGACGCCGATGCCAATGGCTTTTTGCATTTCCACAACCTGGACTTCATTGTCCTCTGCCAGGAAAGAAGCCACATCCAGCCCCGATAAGCCGCCGCCGATCACGACGATTTTCTTTCCGGAAAGTGTAACCTCTTGATCTAAAATTTGGCCTACGGTGTAAATATGATCGGATTCGATGCCCGGAATTTTTTTAGGAATAACCGGATCCGCACCGGTTGCGACGATGACGGCATAGGGATTTAAAGACTTAATTTCGTCGACAGTCGGCGCATGATTTAAATGGATCGTGACACCGTATTTGTCACATTCTCTTTTCAGAACCTCGGGCAATTGATGGGTCCAATCCTTCATGGGTGGTTGTCCCGCTAAGAAGGTATCACCACCTAAATGGTCCTTTTGTTCAAACAAAGTGACCTTAAAGCCCCGTTGACCTAAAACAGAGGCGGCTTCCATGCCGGCGACGCCACCGCCGACAACGACCACTTGTCGTCCTTGGCCGTCGATTTTTAAAGGCTCAAGCTCAGATTCTCTGCCGGTTTTCGGATTGACGGCGCAGGAGGCGGCTTTAAGCTTGCTTTCACAGTCGGCGCAATACAAGCAGGAAATGCAGTGATGGATGAGCTCCTCTTCCCCTGCCATGGCTTTTTTACACCAATAAGGATCTGCCAAAGACTGTCTTGCCAGGCCGACAAAGTCACTGACGCCCTCTTCGAGGAGGGATTCCGCGAAGTCCGGCGTTTTAATGGTGTTTACGGCAATAACGGGAATCTGAACAGCGGCTTTAATGGTTTTTGCCAAATGTTTTTTCCAGCCTTGGCCGTAAAAAACCGGTTCGATGACGGGCTTTTCGGCGCCGAAGGTCGAGTTGGAAATGTTTAAAGCGTCGGCTCCGGCCGCTTCGAGGAGCTTCGCCGTGATGACGGCATCCTCCAAGGTGGTGCCTCCCTCGACAAAATCCGAGCCGTTGATGCGGACACTGACGGGAAAATTCTTCCCGCATTTTTCTTTAATTCCGCGGATGATTTCGCAAATGACACGGGCACGATTTTCGTGGCTTCCGCCGTAGGCATCCTCGCGGCGATTTAAGTGAGGACTTAAGAATGTAGATAAAAGGTAGATGTGGGCGGCGTGAATCTCGACCCCGTCCGCTTCTCCGATTTGTGCATAAACAGCCCCTTGAACAAATCGATCGATGAGTGCTTGTATTTCTTCGACGGTCATGGCCCGCACACGACGGCCGTCAGGGGTGGTCGATTCCGAAGGGCCAATGGGGTCTTTACCCTCCAATAAGAGGGGATTGGCTCCCTGTCCGGCATGGGCGAGCTGGGCAAAAAATTTGGCGCCGTGGCGATGAACGACTCTGGCGATTTTTTGAATGGACAGGGCGGAATTTACATCCAGCATAGTCAATTGGCTCGGTGCAGCTCGACCGGTTTCAAAGTCGATGTTGGCATATTCCGCGATAATCAGACCGATGCCGCCCTTCGCTCTCTCCTCGTAATATTTCACCAGGGCTTCGTCGACTCGGCCGTAGGAATCGGCCAAAAGCGTCAGCATGCCGGGCATGACGACGCGATTTCTTATCTCCAATCTTCCGATTTTTCCTCTTGAAAACAAATGGGTATACATGGTGACCTCCTAGTCGTTTATATCGTCAAAAATGACGCGGAAACGGTGAATCTTGCTGGTTTTGACCTTCCAGCAGCCATCAATTTTTTCGAATGTGTCGGTGTAATAGCCGTAGCCTGTGAAGGCGGCAAAGCCGTGGGCAATGACTTTATCCTCAAAGGGGAAATAGGCTTTTGCCGTCGTTTCTGATGTAAGTTCAATTTCAGGAATATGTCCCATATGGGCGCTCTGCGTTGCCGGGCCCATAAGCTTTTTAGAGTTTTGAATAATTTGCTCACAGGATCTCGAGGGCTCCAGCTTTGCCGGAATGTCCGGGTGTTGGCCCTTAATCGGGTCTCGGGTAGAGTCGGAAAGGTCAAATACAATATCATCTGCCAGTACGGTTCTCAGAAGCTCGAAATTTTTGGTATCGACAGCTCGCCAGTACCTTGCTTTACATTGCTTGATTTCCTCGATTGCAAGTAGCTTTTCAACTTGATCCATAATGATCCTCCTTTTATTCGTCTTATTTGTAACAATACCTCCGTGCCATTAGTATACGGTGGTGACAGGAAGGGCAACAATGGACGTGACGGACAAAAAAAGCTTGACTATTTGTGCAAAATGCACCAAGATAAAAGAACGCTGTTATTGGAGGGGCTTCTTATGTACTTTAGCGAGCTTATTGAAATTTTAAAAAAACACGTTGCTGTCCAAGACCTGTCCACTCAAAAGGCTCCCGCCATTCGCGAGGTACGTCTGTTGGATGGCAGTGAAGACATTTGCGAGGAAGACATTCTTTACTTTGCCTATGATTTTGGAGAGGATCCGCCTCTTCAGGGCTTTCTTTTTGGTGGGGCTGACATCAAGGGAGAGCGGCATTGCTTTGCCAGGTTTCCCGAGGACCGGCTTTTTTCCGTGTATAATTTGACCTTACAGGCCCTTCGAGAAAGGGAAGTGCCCGATCTTTATCAAGAATTTAAAGACCTGGCGCATCAGGCGAAGGACTTTGAAAGCTTTATCAATGCCCTTGCCCTGCGCTTAGATAATCCCTTGATTCTTATCGATGCCGATTACCGCGTCGTCGCAAGCTCCAATTGCCCGCTGGTTAAGGAGGCCCTTTGGGCTCGAATCATTCAGCGAGGCTACTGCTTGTATCCCTTGATTAAGGCAAGCGAGGCCGCGCCTCCTTTCCGGCTGGGACAGCGAAGCAGAGAAGCGTACCTTGGAGAGATTTGTCAGCATACGCCCAGTCCGAAGATTTACAGCAAGATTTTTTTTAATGGCCGGTATTGGGGCGCCATCATCCTTATCGAAGAATCTTCCCCGCTTTCCGCGGTGCATTATGAAAATCTACCGAAGATCAGCCGGCTTTTAGAAGAAATCCTGCCTCGACTCCTTCCCGCCACATCGCCGGAGGGGCGACCGGTGGATCAGGCATTTTATCGTCTCTTAGTGGGGGCGAATCCTGAAGATCTGGCCCATTCAAACGAATTACTTGCAAAGGGAGAGATCCACCGAATAGCCGTTTTAAAGGCGCGTGGGAAAGAAGAGAAAATCGCGCCGCCTATGGCAAAGATTCGGCGGTACTTTCCTTCCGCTCCCTTGGCCCAAATTCAAGACCAAGCCGTTCTCTTTCTTTCCTATGCCAAAGAAAAACCTTCCTTTCCTCAAACATTGAAAAAATTGGAGGATCTGGCATCGGAACAACAGTTGTTTGTCGGCCTCAGCCATGGGTTTGAGGATTTAAACCGAGTATCCGACTATTTTCGGCAAGGGCAAATGGCTTTAGAAACGCCAGCCCCCGAGCCGGTCAACTCCTACGAGCAAGTCTTTTTTCTGGCCCTGTTACAAGAATTTCAACGACGAAGTGAGAAGGATATTTCTTGGGAAAATTACCTTCATCCCAGTCTGGAAATTCTCCTTAGCTACGATAAAAATAACCAAAGCCAGCTTTACCTCACCCTTGAGGTTTACTTAGAGTCGGAAGCATCTGTCCAAAAAACAGCCAAGCGGCTTTACCTCCATCGAAACACGGTCAGCTATCGCCTTCATCGCATTACCGAGCTTTGTCAGGTGGATTTGGGCAACAGCCAAACGCGTTTTTTGCTCAGTGTTTCTTTCCAAATTAGGTCCTACATTGATCAAGGCCTTTTAAATCGGGAAATTGAATCGTAGACAAACTAAAGCCCCCGATTGATTCAATCGGGGGGGCAAAGGGAGCGTCGCGGGCTTTATGAAGGAGCGTTTCTTTCAGGCCCTCGTGATGGTCGGGCTACGGAAAAGGAAAAAATACATCAACAAAAAGGTATTAGGTCAACGAGTGGGGAGTCTAGTGAAGGCCAGGCTCCCTTTTGTTTTTCTAATAGGAATAGGGTAAGATTACCTTGCACTTGCTTGACCTCCTTTATTATTTTGTAGTGCTTTAATTTTAGGCTTTAGGGAAAACAGGTGCTATCTTTTGGACAAAAACAGCTATTGAGAGGTTACTCCCAACGAATAGTCCGGAGCCCTTTTTAATGTCGGGGTGCCGAGCCGGGGTAGAAAGAAAGGGCTTGAAAATTGGGTTCAGCACCTGTATAATGATAGGGTAAGTTGCTACGGGGTGTGGCGCAGTTTGGTAGCGCACATGGTTTGGGACCATGGGGTCGAAGGTTCAAATCCTTTCACCCCGACCACTTTATACAATTTCATAGCGGGGTGTAGCGCAGTTTGGTAGCGCGCATGCTTCGGGAGCATGAGGTCGAAGGTTCAAATCCTTTCACTCCGACCAAAGGAATCTGCCCATGGAGGCAGATTTTTTTATGCCCTTTTCTTTTTGACAAGATTTTACCGATTTTGTCACGATCTTGTTGATGTGGTATATTTAGAGTAACTGTGGATGTTACTTCATGGAATGGATTTTAAAATTGTACAATGAGGAGAAAGGAAATCAATATGGATTTTATTCAAGAAATGAGTGAACGCCTTAAAGGCAATCAAATGAGAATCGTCTTCCCCGAAGGCAGCGACCCACGCGTTCTTTGGGCAGCGGTAAAACACGCTAAAGACGGTTTGATTAAGCCCATCGTCATCGGCGAAAAGGCTGCCGTTGAAGAAGTGGCAAAAAAAGAAGGCTTGGATCTTCAAGGTTTAGACATCGTAGAACCGGGCAATTACGAACACGAAGATGAACTCGTTCAAAAATTTGTCGAACGCCGCAAGGGCAAAATCGACGAAGCCGGCGCCGTTGAAAAACTTAAAGACCCCAACTACTTAGGCACTATGATGGTCTATGCCGGTTATGCCGACGGTATGGTTTCCGGCGCGGAACACACCACGGGCGAAACCGTTCTTCCCGCTCTTCAAATCATTAAGACGAAACCGGGCATCAGCCGTGTATCCGGTCTGTTTATTTTAATCCGCGAAGACGAACGTTACTTTATGGCAGACTGCGCCATCAACACTTCCATGGATACGCAAACCATGGCGGAAGTTGCCGTCGCTACCCACGTATCGGCTAAGCAATTCGGCGTCGATCCCAAGATCGCCATGCTTTCTTTCTCCACTAAGGGCTCCGCTAAGAGCGACACGGTTACCATGGTAGCCGACGCTACTCAAATCGTGAAGGACGAACATCCGGAAATTAAAATCGACGGCGAATTACAATTCGACGCCGCTTTCGTTCCCGAAGTCGGCAAGAAAAAAGCGCCGGGTTCCGACGTAGCAGGTCAAGCCAACTCCTTTATTTTCCCGAGTTTGGAAGCGGGCAACATCGGCTACAAAATCGCCCAACGTCTCGGCGGTTTCGAAGCCATCGGTCCCGTTCTTCAAGGCCTCAATATGCCGGTGAACGACCTTTCCCGCGGCTGCAACCGTGAAGAAGTTTACCAACTTGCCATTATTACGGCAGTACAAGCTTATTTAGCTGAGTAATCGAAAAGGAAAATGGCCCGCAAGGGTCATTTTTTATATAAGGAGTTACCATGTCTGAAACGGAAATGTTTGAAAAACTGAGAAGTATCATCGAGCCTTACGGTTCCGTCGCCATCGCCTATTCCGGCGGCGTAGACTCTTCCTTTTTAATGGCCGCTGCCTCGGAAATTTTAGGCGCCGACAATGTTTTGGGGATTTATGTGGAAAATGATCTCCACCCGAAACGGGAAAAATTCGACGCCTACGTTATGGCGGAAATGCTGGGCTGGAAGGTAAAGGTAGTTTCGGTGGGGCTCGACAGCGATCCGCGCATCGCCGAGAACACGAAGGATCGCTGTTATTACTGCAAGCGCGCAGCCTTTCAAACGATCCGCGATTGCGCGAAGAAAGCGGGATTTTCCACGGTTATGGACGGCACCAATTGCGACGATCTCGGCGAGTATCGCCCGGGTCTCAAGGCCTTAGGGGAGCTGGACATTGTAAGTCCCATTCGGGAAGCGGGGCTCGGCAAGGAGGATGTGCGGAAGATTTCCAAATCCCGCTACGATTTGCCCACGTGGAATAAGCCGTCCAATTCCTGTTTGGCCACGCGCATTCCCTACGGCACGCCCCTGACCCCGAGCAATCTGGGCATTGTGGAAAAGGGGGAAATTTTCCTTCACGAATTAGGCTATTTAGTGTGCCGTATGCGCCTTCACGGCCATTTAGCGCGTATTGAACTTCCCGTAGAGGACTTCACGAAATTTATGTCTCTTCATCGGAAAACGGTGAGCGATTATTTTAAGGAACTGGGCATTCTTTACACCACTTTAGACGTTTTAGGTTTTCGATCGGGATCTCAGGATGAAAGCTTGGAGGTAAAATGAGAGCGTTATTTATTGATCCTTTCAGCGGCATTAGCGGCAATATGTTTATCGGCGCCATGTTGGACGGCGGCTACAAAATCGAGCCTTTTTTAAAGGGGCTTCATCCTTTGGGGATTCATCCCGGCGACGTCATCGTGGAAAAGCGGGACAAGGCGGGCATTTCCGCCACCTACTTTAATTTAATCGGGGAAGAGGAAAAACTCTCAGAAGCCGACGGCGTTCACGAGCATAATCACTCACATTCTCACGGCCATAGTCATTCCCATGACCACGATCATTCCCACGACCATGAACACTCCCACGACCATGCTCATCATCACCGGGATTTAAAGGCAGTTCACGCTCTTATCGACTCCTGCGATTTTTCCGACGAGGTAAAAGCCCTTGCGAAATCCATTTACCGTCCCCTCGCCGAAGCGGAAGCCAAGGTTCATGGAAAAAACCCCGACACCGTTCACTTCCACGAAGTAGGGGAGTTGGATTCCGTCGTCGACGTATTAGGAGCGGCATATTTTACGGTACTCGCCGACGTGGATGCGATTTATGTCGGCGCCGTCAATCCCGGCGGCGGCACGGTGCATTGCGCCCACGGAGAATATCCCGTGCCCGCACCGGCCACTGCCTATCTTTTGGCGTCTCTCGATGCTCCCTTAGGGGGACCCGACGCCAAAGTGGAACTCACCACGCCTACGGGCGCCGCTATTTTAAAGGGCATTGGCGCGTGCTTTAAATCTCGCCCGGAAGGCCGGGTGCTGAAAGTGGCCTACGGCGCGGGAACGCGAGAAGGCGTGGTGCCCAATGTGCTTCGTATTTTCTTCCTGGAAACGGAAGAGGCCACGAATCCGGTGTGGTACAGCTGCAATTTAGACGACATGACCGGGGAAGCGCTCGGCTTCTGCATGGAACGGCTTTTTGACGCCGGGGCGCGGGATGTAAGCTACACGCCTATTTACATGAAGAAAAATCGCCCGGGGTATCGTCTCGACGTCTTAACCGACGGGGAAAAGAGCCGCGATGTTTGCGACGTGCTCTTTACCCATACGACGACTTTAGGAATTAAAAAGATTCCCCTGGAAAAAATCGAATTGCCGCGAAGAGTGGAAGAGACGGAGACAGAATGGGGCGACATTCGCACGAAAATCGCCACGTGGCACGGGGCTGAAAAGGCGAGTCCGGAATACGAGGATTTGCGGAAGATCGCCCTGGAGCGCACACTTTCTCTCGAAGAAGTGCGCCATCAATGGGAGAGACGATGAGTAAATTTTACGCCGTACGGGCAGGCAAAAAGCCCGGCATTTATACGGATTGGGAAAGTTGCAAATCCCAAGTTCACGGATTTAAAGGCGCCATTTATAAATCCTTTAAGCGGAGAGAAGATGCGGAAGCCTTTATGGGGGCATCCAAAGAAGAGGAAACCCCCGAAGGTCTTATCGCCTATGTAGACGGCTCCTATCGCGACGATGACAAGAGCTACAGCTACGGCGTCGCCCTTTACGATGAGGGCGAGGTGATCTGGGAAGACAGCCGCCGTTTTCAGGGAGAAATGGCGAGCATGCGCAACGTGGCGGGGGAAATTTTAGGCGCCCGCGTCGCCATGGAGCGAGCCATTGAAACGGGACACGACGCCCTCATTCTCCATTACGATTACGCCGGCATCGAACATTGGGCGAAGGGAGAATGGAAGTGCAATAAAAAAGGAACCATAGACTATAAAGCGTTCTATGATTCCATAAAGGATCGATTAAAGGTTCACTTCGTAAAAGTAGAGGCCCACACCGGTGTGGAAGGCAACGAGCGGGCGGATACCCTGGCGAAGGAAGCGGAATTCTAATCGAATTTGCGAATGGGAATATTATTTTTTTCAAAAAGGCTCACGGCGTAATCGTCCACTCGATAATCATTTTTGTAGACGATTTCGCTAATTCCCGCCTGAATAAGTGCTTTTGTGCAGTTTAAGCAGGGGAAATGGGTAACATAGCAAATAGTACCCTTTGTGGAAATGCCTTCTTTGGCGCAATATAAAATGGCGTTCATCTCCGCGTGAATGGTGGCGATGCAGTGGCCGTCGCGCATCGTGTGGCCTACATCGTCGCAATGGGGATTGCCGGCGACGGAGCCGTTATAGCCCGTGGAGACGATGCGGTGATCTCGATTGACGAGGACGCAGCCTACGAGGGCGCGATCGCAAGTGGAACGACTGGCGACGATTTCTGTAATTTCCATAAAGTAACTATCCCAAGATTTTCTCAAGATGCACCTCCTTAGCTTTAGTATAGCACGAGAAAATCGCGAGCACACGGAAAGGAATAAAATGAAAAAAACACTGAGCGAATTTAAAGATTTTATCGCGAGGGGCAATGTCTTGGACATGGCCGTCGGGGTTATCGTCGGCGGTGCCTTCGGAAAAATCGTAACCTCTCTCGTGAATGATATAGTAATGCCCTTGATCGGCCTCATCCTAGGCGGCATCGATCTTACGAAAATGTACTTGGCACTGGACGGCAAGACCTACAGTAATCCCGTGGAAGCGGCGGAAAGTGGCGCGCCTATTTTGGCCTACGGCAATTTTATTCAAAACGTTATCGACTTTCTCATTATCGCCTTCGTCATCTTTATGGCGATCAAGCAAATCGGCAAGTTGAAGAGTCACTTCGTTCATGAAGAAGCGGCGGCGCCCACGACGAAAAAATGCCCTTATTGCTTTGAGGAAATCAACATTCAAGCTACACGTTGCCCCCATTGCACGGCGGAATTGGAGAAATAAATGGCATACGGTTTAGTTTTAGAAGGCGGCGGCGCCAAGGGGAGCTATCAGCTGGGCACTTATATGGCGGTTCAGGAAATGAAGCCCGATATTCGCCTCGTCGTCGGCACGTCCATCGGCGCCTT
>QWCH01003029.1_pt1 | contig 18846 bp, 16 predicted proteins | sample 1972671 | NCBI WGS metagenome assembly QWCH01 (sample SAMN09866713, study PRJNA288562) | Human gut metagenome isolate term3_stool, whole genome shotgun sequencing... | isolation source: gut | host: Homo sapiens | place: USA: California | reverse complement strand
CTCTTATTATTTCTTTTGTAATTCATAAATAGCACCATCCTTTGATAATGCTATACTACTACTTATATTGACATTATTTATGTCCACTTATTGAATGGGATTATCAGATGGGTACTCACATATTATTATAATGCAAATCCTTCTTTTCTCTTTTATATCCATAGGATTGGTTCACATAATATCGAAATGGACTTAAAAACTCAATTTGACTACCATCATCATGACCAACCATATAATCTGTCTCGTCTAAATCCAAAAACTCATGAACATATTTCTCTTCAACCAAATATTTCATTCTAAAACACCCCAATATACTAAAAATCATTTCTCATAAATCAAATGTTCATCTTTAAATCAAAAGTATGCCATATACACATTTATATATTTGCCATTACAATTGTTTTAAATACTTATTTATATCTTTTATCATACTTTCTACATCATCATCTTTATAAATGTTATTCAATCCTGAATGATCATGATTTGTACTCTCAAAAGAATACACTGGCTTACCTATTTTATGAACTTTTTCAATAATTTGATCCACTTCATTTTGATAATTAATATCTAGATAGAAATCAATTTTATTTAGAACTTCATCGTTTTTTAGTGGATTAAAACAAGGATATAATGAAACATTCATATATTTTTCAAGACTAATAATTTCATTACCAAAATATGTATGTGCCAATATGTTAAAATGAACATTACTTAAATTTTTTATTAATCTCTCAATTTCATGCAGATGAACTGAATTTGTATAAATAGCCGTTTCATATTTTGTATCATCAGTAAGATTTTTAAAATCTTTATATAACTTAGTCTTATCTAAGATGATTTCATCCCAAGACATACTGTAATAGAACCACCAAATATCTTTAAATCGAATCATATTATGCATAAACCAAGGCTTGTGTGTATATGTATAATGTATTACTTTTGGAATACCATCAAATAAGTCATACCAGCCAATATTGCCAATCAAATTTTCCTGACTATCCGAACCCACCTGTAAATTATATGTTAATGATAATCTATACCATTTATCCTTAAATAATATATTTAATATTCCTTGATCACCATAAACTTTTTCATGATATTCAACAGTAAGTTTAATCAATCTGTTTAAAATATCATTTTCTTTCCAATATTTATTGTTAATTAATAGCACCCCAGAATTGAATCCATCATTTGTAGTTGGTAAATCAGGAACTGCCGCAACTGGATAATTTTTCAAGTCCAAGTTAAATAGACCATCTAAGCTTTCAGTCACTATAATATCACAATCTAAATAAAGTACCTTTTCTTCACTCACATAGTCTGGAATTAAATAACGAAAATATGCTTGATAATTTATGTGCTCTGAAGGACATCTAAACTTCTTAAAACTATCACCCGAAACCTTAATATTTAATATTTCCGAATTAAAATAAGACAACTTCTTTGTCATCAATCGAAACCACTCAATTGGTAAATCCTCATTTAAGATATAAAACTTAATATTCTTATTATGCGCACAAATAGATTTAATTGTTGTTTCCAACTTATCCATATAACTATTATCACACGCTAAAACAACCGCATTTTTCATTACCCTTTACCCCTCTATAAAAAATGGACATGTCCTTAAACACATCCATTTTATCACACTATTCAATTAAGGTGACTCCCACTTTCCATATCTGATTCAAGAAATTCAAATTCAATGTAGCCAAACGATTATGCTTATCATACTTAATAATATAATCATCCATATTTACTAACGGACCTCTTGTCACATGAATCTTATTGTTTAGTAATACACCATAAGACATACGAAGAATCTTCTTGTCATCCATCAACATCGTAAGAATACGAATCTCTTCATCAGTTAATGCAGAAATATCCTCTTTATATTTTAATTCGTGAATAAAAACACTCTCCAAAGGAAACTTTCTAAAAATACGATCCACTTCTACCTGTGACAATTTGCTCACCACAAATACATAGCCACCGAATAAAGTTCGCAATTGAATCTGTTTTGAAACCCTATGATAAAACTCCATCTTAGGACTAAACGCAAAAATACCCTCGTTTTCATTCAAGTATTTACATACTTCCTCTTCCTTCGAACGAATGGTTAATAATACATACCAATGCTCATTATTCATACTTAAAACCCTTTCAATACATATGAAAATTATAAAATGTATGTTAAGTTATGTCAATTTTATGACAAACAAAAGGATATGCACAAGGCATATCCTAATTACTCTTATAAACTTTTCAATTCTTCTGTGATTGCACGGATAGCCTCATCGACCTTAGAAGCATCCTTACCACCGGCTTGAGCCATATCTGGCTTTCCACCACCATTTCCAGAACAGATTTGAGCCGCTTTCTTAACCAATTGACCCGCATGTACACCAGCCTTAACAGCCTCTTTACCTGCACCAGATACAAAGACAACCTTTTCTCCATTTGTGTTAACGAAGAATACAACCATCTTGTCATCACTAGCCTTTAAGTTAGAAACAATATCCTTCAATGCACCTGCATCCATTCCAGAAACGGATTTAATCAATACATTGACTTTTCCAAAATCTTTAGCCTCAGTAGCCCACTCTTTAGACTTCAATGTAAAGATCTGGTTTTTCAAGTTATCGATTTCTTTCTGCATATCGTGCATAGTCTTATAAGCAGTCTCAACCTTCGTATCAATATTCTTAATACCCTTTTGTTTCGCACTATCCGCAATGTTTTCTAACATAGTGTGTTCTTGTGCAAAATCTTGGTAAGCCGCAAATTTAGTCTTAGCCGTAATACGACGAGAATCTGAACCAATACTTTCCTCACTAATGATCTTGCATAGACCAATCTGAGCTGTGTTTTCTACGTGACATCCAGCACAGAATTCTTTAGATACATCCCCCATTGTTACAACACGAACTGTATCTCCATACTTCTCATCAAATAATGCAGTGGCACCAGACTTCTTAGCCTCCTCAATAGGCATTACTTCTTTCGTTACTGGATATGCCGCACTAATATATTCATTCACAATACGTTCTACTTCAGCCAATTGTTCAGCCGTAACCTTTTCATAATGATTAAAGTCAAAACGCAAATATTCAGGACAGTTAAAAGATCCAGCCTGGTGAATATGATCGCCCAATACCTTAACTAAAGCCGACTGCAACAAGTGTGTACAAGAGTGGTTTGCTGTCGTTGCCAAACGATCTTTGACATTCACTTCACCATGTAAAGACATACCCTTTTCTAATACACCACTATTGATTTTTACTGTGTGAATATGCTGTTTATTACGCGTCTTTTGAACATCCAATACCTCTACTTCTACACCATCAGCTGTAAATGTTCCCTTATCGGCAGCCTGTCCACCACTTTCGGCATAGAAACAAGTTTCATCTAAAATGATCATACCTTCATCTTCTAAAGAATCAACCATTTTACCCTCAGCATTAAATAAGGCAATGATCTTACCATCACAAGACAAGTGATCATAACCGATAAACTCACTAGGCTCATTGAAGTTCATCAACTCTTCATTTTGAGACGCAAAAGAATCCTTTACATTACGCGCATTACGAGCACGCTCTTTTTGTTTATTCATCTCTGCATCAAACTCATCATGACTTACAGTAATTCCACTTTCCTCGGCAATTTCTTGTGTCAATTCAAATGGGAATCCATACGTATCATACAATTTAAAGACAACTTCACCACTAAGCTTACCATCCTTAGCCTTGCTGATCTCTTCGTCTAGTAATGCCTGACCAACCTTTAAAGTCTTCTTGAAAGTTTCTTCTTCCACCTTAATCAACTTCTGGTTGAACGCAACATGCTCCTGCAAATAAGGATAGAAATCCTGCATTAAATCCGCAACAACAGGAACTAGTTTATATAAGAATGGTTCATCCAAACCTAATTTTAAACCATAACGAACTGCACGACGAAGAACACGACGAAGTACATACCCACGACCACTATTTGAGAAGTTAGCACCATCACTCAACGCAAAAGTCACTGTACGAACGTGGTCCGCAATAACACGGTAAGCCATCTTATATTCACCTTCATAAGGATGTTTTGCCATAGCCTCAGTAGCACGAATAATAGGTAAGAATAAATCAGTATCAAAGTTTGTTTCTCCATCCTGAACTAAGGCAACCAAACGCTCAAGACCCATACCTGTATCAATGTTCTTCTGAGGAAGTTCCTTATAGTCTTTACGATCAATACTTGGATCACAATCATATTGAGAGAATACAACATTCCATACTTCTACATAACGATCATTTTCCATTTCATCAAAGAATAATTTTTCTCCCAATCCCTCAGGATCATATTTTTCTCCACGATCAAAGAAAATTTCACTGTCAGGTCCACCAGGTCCCTTACCAATTTCCCAGAAGTTATCATCTGTCTTTAAAATATGACTAGGATCTACACCACAAATTGTAGTCCATACTTCATAAGCACGCGCATCATCTGTATATACAGACACATACAATCTGTCCTTATCAATACCCATCCATTCTTCGCTTGTTAAAAATTCCCACGCAAACTGAATGGCCTCATCCTTGAAATAATCTCCAATCGAGAAGTTACCTAACATTTCAAAGAAAGTGTGGTGACGAGCTGTACGACCCACATTTTCAATATCGTTTGTACGAATTGACTTCTGCGCATTCGCAATACGATTTGAAGCTGGTTTTTCACTACCATCAAAATATTTTTTCAAAGCCGCAACACCCGCATTGATCCATAATAATGTTGGGTCATTATGCGGAATCAAACTTGCGCCCGGCTCAATCATATGCCCTTTAGATTTAAAATAATCCAAGAACATCTGACGAATCTGATTACCAGTTAATTGTTTCATCTTTTCTTTCCTCCAATAAAAAAACGCTCCTATTTCTAGGAACGTATAATTACGCGGTACCATCCTAGTTCATTTTTCAAAATCGAAAAATGCCCTCAATTCACTCGTTAACGCCGACTACGTTTCAACTCCAAAGTAGCTTCAAATTAAAAGACTCGAAGAGCTTTCACCAAACGCCCTCTCTCTATACACAAGAACTTTTAATTCTACTTATCTTCTTCACTGTCGAATCGATAAAATTTTAACACTCTTTCCATATTTCTGCAAGACGAATCACACCATCTAACATCAATTCTTTACTCATACTCGCAAAAGACAATCCAATACGCCCATTTAAAATACTAATTGCGACACGATTCGATTCACACAAATCTCGAAAGCGTGATATATCCACATCTAAATTTAACCAATACGCCATATACGTCTCATCCAAAATATACGAACAACCAATATACGTGTCCAACAATTTCTTTAAATATAAATGCTTCTCCTTATACTCACGAACAAGCTTTCTTAAATGCTTCTGCAAATACCCATCCACAATATACTGTGTAAAAGCCACCTGCTCAATTTTACTCGTCGTTGGACCAAAATAAGAAGCACTATACTTACGCATATACTCCTCATTTAAAATCATATACCCAATACGAAGACTCGGTAATAATAGTCTTGAAAACGAAGAAAAGTAAATCACATTCTTACTTTTCGAACACAACGAAGTCTTGATTTTAGAAGCATACACAAGCTCCCCATTATAATCATCCTCAAGAATCAAAACATTCTCTAAGGAAACTAATTCCTCACGAATTCTTTCACTCATAGACTGTCTATTAGACGTAAAACAAGTCGTATTCACATAGACAACATCCACATTCAACCTTTTTATATCCTTCACAAAAGAATTTGGATTCAAATATTCAACATGAAAACCATACGACAAAAACACCTGCTTAGCCTGATCATCTACTAAAGTACTTAAACCAATCACCTTTGACTTATCTAACATCCCACAAAATATATACAACAAAGACTGATAGTTTGAACCAATCACCATCTGCTCAGGAAAACACAAAATATTCCGATTCTGATATACATACTTACATAGAGCCTGTCTTAATCCATACTCACCCTGCGCTAGACCATAACTTGACATCAACCGCTTATCATTCAAAACACCCTTCATATATCGTTTCCAAATTGTCGTTTCAAACGAATCAAAAGAAACCGACTGAATCCGAAAATCATAATCATACGATTTTTCTTTATGACTCGAACTATAATCCAAAATTTCCTGATGCAGTAAGATACGCTCCGGATTCATACTCACCACATAACCCACTTTTTCTTGACTTGAAATAAACCCATCCAAAACCAACTTATTATATGCATTTTCCACCGTGGTCTTAGACACATTCATCTTCTTTACACATTCACGAATCGAATCCACACGATCCCCATACTTTAAAATTCCAGAAAGAATCGACTCCTTATATAAATCATAAATTACTTGATATTTCTTCATGCAACTGTCCCCTAATTATTTTTTATAATTGTATATTTTTTTATATACAGAAACAAGTATAATAGTCACTAAGTTACAGAAAGAAGGAAAGATTATGAAAAACAAACAAACATATGAAATCGTACTAACCGGACTAGGTATGGCACTTGTCTTTGTCGCAACCATGTTCATCAAAGTACCAAACGCATTAGACGGATACTTCAATCTAGGAGATGGCTTCATCCTATTATTCGCAAGCTTTTTAAATCCATTTGAAAGCTTCTTGATTGGAGGCTTAGGAAGCGCACTAGCCGATGTAGCCGGAGGATACGGACACTACTTCTTCTTTACTCTAATCATCAAAGGACTAGAAGCTATCGTAGTTTCACTACTAATGAAAAACTACTCTAAACCGAAACAAATCTCAAGCTACGTATTGGGATCTGGTATTATGGTATTTGGATACTTCATTGCCAAATACATATTAAAAGGAAGCTGGATCGTAGCCGCAAGTGAAATTTTAGCCAACGTAGTCCAAGGAGCTGCAGGTATTGTGATTTCACTTATTGCCTATCCAATGGTAAAGAAAATCGTGCAAGATAAATTAAACTAAAAAAAATTAGGACGTATATCATACGTCCCTTTTTCTATAATTCAATTGTAAGGTATTTTAAACCACCATATTTAACTTGATAACGATAAATATTATACATAAGTTCTAACCACTCTGTATCTGTAATCTGCTTATTGCCAATACAATCAATCATCATGTTTTCAGACTTTTTTAAACACTCCATATTCTGAACCCACTTTTTATAATTTTTACTATTCGGCTCTAGTGCCATGTCTATGAGATCATCATACTTCTCATTTACAGCCTTATATATAACTCGAATATTGTCAATTGTAGGCTTTTCGATAGTATCAATGTAATCAAAAAATCTCATATATATTACCACTCCTTTGCATCGAACTACCCACATTATAAACCGCAAATATATACCTTGTATAGAAAAAAGTGTCAATTAAGACACTTTTTTGAATATGTTTATGATCTGCTTTTCCAATACATTCACATCAATTGGCTTAGAAATATGCCCATTCATACCTGCTTTGATTGCCATTTTCTTATCTTCCTCAAACGCATTGGCCGTCATAGCTAGAATTGGAATACTTGCCTTTTTTACATTCTCAAATTGACGAATTCTTCTAGTCGCCTCATACCCATTCATATTTGGCATTTGAATATCCATCAAAATCAAATCATACAAATCTGCATCCACTTCAGACAACCGATTTATACAAGCTAAACCATCCTCAACACGATCCAATATTAAACCACTCTGTTCAAGTATGGCCATCGCAATCTCGGCATTCAATTCATTATCTTCCACAAGTAAAACACGCTTACCTTCTAAGATGGATTTTTCATCCAAAACATCCAATTCTTGATTCCATTCTATAGAATCCTCCTCCGCTATTCTATGCTCAAAAGTAAGAGTGAAACAAGTCCCCTCACCCAGCTTACTCTTTACACAAATTTCTCCATCCATCATATCCACAAGATTCTTGACAATCGCCATACCTAGACCTGTACCCGACACTTTTCCAATTGTTGTATTGTATTCTCTAGAAAAAGAATCAAATAAAGTTGGAAGATAGTCTTCACTCATGCCAATACCCGTATCTTTGATTTGCGTTTGAATCCTGACATAACCAGATCTTGCACAATCAAGTTCCTTGACATCAATTGCAATATGACCACCATCAGGCGTATACTTAAACGCATTGCCCACAAGATTCATTAAGATTTCACGAACCTTAAAACCATCCCACAACACATGTGTATGATCCACATCTACACTCGTTGTAAATACGATATTCTTTTCTTGTGCACTCGACTCGAATACGCTCTCGATTTCTTCGACTACAAGCCCGATTGCTTCGGCTCTTTCTTCGACAACCATCTTACCACTCTCAATACGCGCCATATCCAGCACATTATTAATGATGGAAAGTAATAGCTTACCACTCTGCTCAATCTTATTTTGATAATCCACTAGGATTGGATCCGTCAAGTACTGCTTCATCAACTCATTGTAGCCAAGAATCACATTCATAGGCGTACGAATATCATGTGACATATTGTTTAAGAAATCCGTCTTCGCCTTATTCGCCTCTTCCGCCACAATATACGCCTCTTTTAATTTTGCCTCCTGTATACGTTCCTTCTTAATCAAATCATCAATGTTTCTTGTACCAATCACTGCCACACGACTACGATCTTTTTTATAAACATACACAATACGTGTCTGATGATAAATAATATGATCACCCGTTTTAAATTCATAGGTCATTGAAAAATCATCTTGATTTGAACATAACGCATCTAACGAAAGCTGATCTAAGAAATTCTCACGACTTTCATCCGTCACAATCTCATCGGCATAAGCCGGCAAGAATGCACACCACTTATTTTCATATTTACGACAAAAATCCGCAATACACTTACCATTCTCCCCCACTTCACGATAAGAAAAGATTTGACCACTATCCAATTCCAACAATAATATGGAAAAATATTCTTTACCAAGGCCCTCAATAATCTCTCTTTGAAGTTCTAATACTTTTTCCCTTTTTATGACCTCATCAATCGGACGAAAACCCATTATAATCTTAAAATGGTTCAAATCCTCATATAGAAATACTGCCCTTGCCCCTAAATTCGAAATTCCATTCTCATCCGGAACAATTTGAAACTGCCATTCTAAAGAACCCTGTTCCTTTAATGTACGCATTAAAGACCCATTTGATAAAAGATCCATATAATTTGGACAAGAATCCTTCATCAGTACATTATCATAGAAATAATTTAAACTCTCACTATAAGTATGCCAATTCATTTCTGCACAACTCGCATCCTGCTTAATCACTTCCACTGTATCTTGTTTCAAGTCACAAAGCACTAAAGAAGTATAATCCATAGTCAAGGCCGATAAGATATTATTCTGTTCCTTTTCCCGAATAAATTCCGTTACATCCGAAATATGTCCATGCAGTATAGAATCCCCCTCTATATCTATACTCTCACTCACATAGTGATATCCATCTTTTCCTAACAAACGAAAGACAGAATGAAAAAGATCAAGATTACGATCTTCTGGATGCACCATATTCATTAATTTATTATCAAATCGAGTTTCAATCTCTTCTTTGGACCAACCAAAAATCTCTTGAAATTTTAAACTCACATATAAAAAGGGATATCCATCCCCCAATGAACACCGATGATATCCACCAATACGCCCACACACTTCTTGAATTGTCAAATCATTATCTATTATCTTCATAAAAATCCCCTAATATCCATCACTCTATCAAATTCTCAATCCTATTTCAATCCATTAAAAACTATGGTTATATTCCCATTAAATAAAAGTAAACTAATTTGACTATATAGTAACATAAATTACGTTTAAGTTATATGTATGCGTTTACAATCAATTAAAAAGTACAAATTGTACTAAAAAGTGCAACTAAAAAAGGTACATAAAGTACCTTAATTGCTTCTACACTTTTTACGACTATGAATATTCTTAGATACACTACGAATATTTAAAATTGGAGCCAAGAAAATGATAATTGGATAGATTTCCAAACGACCAATCAACATCGCAAAAGATAAGACAATCTTCGAAAAATCCGAGAACATGGAAAAGTTTCCCATTGGACCACAAAGACCAAATCCTGGACCTACATTACCAATACAAGTCATAACCGATGTAACCGTTGTCTCAAAATCAAAGTTATTAAATGAAACCAAGAACAACAAGACACCGACAATAATAATGAAACTACAAAAAACGCCATGATCTGATTGACCACCTCTGTATCTACAACTTTACCATCCATTGTGATGGCTTCTACTTTTTGTGGATGCAGTAACTTTTGAATATCCAATTTGATTTTCTTCACAATAATCAAAAGACGACTGACCTTGACACCACCACCAGTCGAACCAGCACTCGCACCACAGACTGTTAACAAGAAGAGAATCATCTTACTAAGTCGTGACCAGACACTATAATCACAACTCGAATGTCCCGTTGTCGTCATAATTGAACCCACTTGAAAACTTGCTAAACGAATGGATTTGAATACATCAAAATTATACATGGATAAAATATTCAATGTGATACAAATAATTGAGAATAGAATAATACCTAAATATGTACGCAACTCTTCATTTTTAAAGACTTGTTTGAAATCTTTGATTAATAAAAAGTAGTACATATTAAAATTCACACCAAATAAAATCATAAAAATCGTAATGATCACTTCATAATACGCATTGTTGTAGGCACCAATACTCGTGTTTTTAATCGCAAAACCACCGGTACCCGCTGTACCAAACGTATTACATAACGCATCAAACAAGGGCATCTTACCAATCAAAAGTAAAATGACCTGAATGATAGTCAATCCCATATACATGGTATATAAAATCATAGCAGACTGACGCATACGAGGCACTAATTTACCAATGGTAGGACCCGGTGCTTCGGCACGCATGATATGCATATCACGATCGTTTGATTTTGGAAGTAAAGCCAAAATGAAAACCAAGATACCCATACCACCAATCCAGTGCGTAAAGCTACGCCAGAATAGTGTGGCATGCTTCAAATTCTCAACTTCCGTTAAAATACTTGAACCTGTCGTTGTAAATCCAGACACAGCTTCAAAGAAACAATCCACAAAAGAAGGAATTTCACCCGATAAATAGAATGGTAATCCACCAAAGAAAGAAACAACAATCCAGGCAATACCTACCGCAAGCATTCCGTCTTTGGCAAAATAAGAATTCGTTCTCGACTTTTTACGCGTTAAACCATATCCTAAAACCAAACAAATCCCAATTACGATCAAGTAAGAATCATATAATCCTTCTTGATAAATCAAATCCACAATGACCGGCAACACCATTAAACAGGCTTGCGCAATAAGCACCATACCCAACACATTACCAATCATAGTCCAGTTGAGTTTATGTATATTATGCTTAAGATAGTAAATCATTGATATCCCTCAATCCTGCAACCTTACTAATAATAATAACCGTATCCGATAGTTGAATACGCGTATCCCCAGTTGCCACTTTAGAAACACCTTTATGTGTTACATACGCAATGATAATACCCTTACGAATATTTAGATCCTTAATTGGCACGTCAATAAAACGACAATTGTCACGCACTCTAAATTCTAAAGCCTCTACCTTGTCATCCACGAGTTTGATCAAAGATTCAACGTTGGATCCAACCGTATTCTGCATAGCACGAACATACTGCACGATTTGGTTTGCGGTAATAAACTTAGGCGTAATTGAATTTTCAAGACCCAACTTTTCCAACAAGAAACCTAAAGAAACACGATTTACCTTAGGAAGCACATGCGTAACACCATGACTTTGGGCAAACATGGAAATAATGACATTCTCCTCATCATTATCTGTAAGAGCGATAAAGGCATCCATTTCCTCTAAGGATTCACTCAACAATAATTCATGATCCGTTCCATCTCCATGAATAACTGTTGCCTGTGGAAATTTTTCAACCAAGTTGATACACTTTTCTTTATTCAACTCAATAATCTTAACAGCCATACCCAATTCAAGTAACATGCTCGTCAAATAATATGTGATACGACCACCACCAACAATCATAACCTCATTGACTGTTCGATCACTTAAAATACCAATTTTAATAAAGAAACGCTCTAATTGCGTTGTTGAACCCGTTAATGTAAGACGGTCATTTGCATAAATCACCGTATTTCCATTTGGAATGATGACTTCACCATCACGCAAAATCGTCACAAACAAGACTTCCGTCTTAAAACGACGATTGATATCAACCACACGCATATTTATAAGTGGGGAATTTTCTGTTACCTTAACTTCAGCAAGCTCAATTCTTCCCTTCGCAAAAGACGATACTTTAATGGAATTTGAGAAACGAATCGCACGCAATATTTCACGAGCCGCCGCCTGCTCTGGATTGATACTCATACTCAATCCCAATTCATCTTTAATCAAACGAACTGTATTATTGTATTCTGGATTACGAATACGAGCAATGGTATGTCTTGCTCCCAATTTTTTTGCCAATAAACAACAAATAATATTCACTTCATCCGTTGATGTAGCCGCAATCAACAAATCACTCGAAGGTACACGTGCTTCTAATAATGTGTCTAAACTAGCACCATTTCCTTGCACACCAACAATGTCGAGTTGATTCATTGTACTCGATAATACATTCGCTTTATTTTCAACCACTGTAATATCATGACCCTCTTGATTCAATTGTTTCGCAATCGCAAAGCCAACTTTCCCATAGCCAACTACAATAATATTCATATTTTCCTCCAAAAAAAATAAATTCCGATACGGAATCTATCTCAAGTATAATACAAATCAATATTAAAAACTAGTGATACAGAAAATATGTTCAATCTTCTTGCATTTTCAATTCATAGTGATATACTAGGCTATGCTGGATAATCAAATTACCCTTTTACCGCTTATCCAGCGTTTCCTATTTCTTGAGCTGATTTACCCGATCAGCTCTTTTTTTCGTTTTAACAATCGAGTACAATGCCCTTAGAAAAGTGCATGATTCATTTGCACTATCTTAGTTACGTCTTTCTATAGACTCTTTTTTAGGAGGATTATCATGAATCCACAATTACTCGAAGCTTTATGCCAAGATTTTACAGCCATTTATCAATGCGACCTCATCCAAGATACAATCGATATCGTACGCTATGACAAAGGAACCCATACCGATACGGCCATACAAACCATGGATCCCTATACACTTCATTCTTTTAGTAAAATGATACAATATTTTGAAAATCTTTATATTCAAGATTCCGCACAAGAAAGCTTTTGGAAAGAATTTGAACCCCAGGCATTAATGGAAAAACTAAAAGACAACCCCATCTATTGCTACCATTGTCGTTTAAAACCAAATCAAAACGGTAATGAATACCATTCTTTTCGAGCCATTAAACTCAATGAATCCAAATCTAGCTTTGAAGTTGTGATTGGCGTTAAAGTCATGGATGATCTCATGGAAAAACAATATAAGAATGAAAAACGCCTTCAACAACTCCTTGAAGAAAAGAAGCATCAAAAAGAAGAATTAGAAATCGCCTATAAACAAGCTTCTGAAGAAGACTCCATATTATTGGCATTATGCAATGACTATAGCGTTGTTTATGTATGTGATTTAGAAAAAGACGATTTAAAAGTCATTAAAGATACCAATCCCCATATTGCGGCTGGTTCTGAATTTAAATATTCCACAACCCTAGAAATATTTACTAAGATACAAGGGATTTATAAAGGAAATGAATCCTATGTTAAAAAACTAAACAGAACCAATCTAATACAAGCCCTAAAAGATAAGGATGAACTCTCTTTACAATTTTGTATCAATAAAGACCAAGACAATCCATCCTATATGGAAACGCGTGTTGTGAAAATCAAGTCCGATACTGGCTTTAAAATCATTCTAGGCTCACGTCATATTGATGATATTGTCAAAGAACGTGAAGAACAAAATAAACAATTGAATGAAGCCCTAAAAAAAGAGCGCACATACAATGAAATCATTCATGCGATTGGTTCAATTTATAAAAGTATCGCCACCATTGATCTAAAGAAACAAACCTATACCGTACTATCCTATAAGAGTGCAGACAAAAAAATTATGGAAACCGATTTTAAAGGAAGTATGGAACAATTAAAACAATATTATATAGCTAAGAATGGCTCATCCCCTTTTGTAGATGAAGTCTTAGAATTTATTGATCTAGACACAATCCTTGAGCGTATGAAAGGCAAAAACATTCTTACCCTAGAAATGAAAGGCCAAAATGGAAAATGGCATGCCTGCTCCATCATCCCACAAACCTATGACAAGAATCATAATTTGACTAATGTATTGATGACTCTATCTGATATTGATGATTTTAAGAAAAGAGAGCTCGAAGCCAAAGAAAAGCTAAAAGAAGCCGTCATTGAAGCCAAGCGTGCTAATCTTGCCAAGACAAACTTCTTACGAAGAATGTCCCACGACATACGCACACCATTAAATGGCATCGTAGGTATGATCAACCTATCTGAAAGATATATAAACAATACAGATAAGCTCTATGAATGTAAAGAAAAAGTATTGACCTCACTTGACTACTTGTTGTCATTGATCAATGATATTCTAGATATGAACAAAGTAGAATCCGGTACACTTGTTTTAGAAAATAAACCATTCAACCTAATTGACATTCTTAATAAAATCATTGCGATTATAGAAACAAACTGCGAACAACACAACATACAATTCTTTGGCGGAAAAGATATGAGCAAGATCATCCATCGTAATTTTGTAGGTAGTGGTGAATATTTAAACCGCCTATTGATGAACATCGCTAGCAACGCCATTAAATACAACCGTGAAGGTGGCTCGGTTACATTATATTGCACAGAATTATCGAGTGATGATACGCACGCTCTTTATGAATTTGTATGTAAAGATACAGGACTTGGTATGAGTGAAGAATTCCAGAAACATGCCTTTGAACCATTCACCTGCGAAGGTAAACCAACCACAACCGGATATAATGGTACAGGATTAGGTCTATCTATTGTCAAAGACATTGTAGAAATGATGCATGGTACAATACAAATGGAAAGTAAAGAAAATGTGGGTACAACCTTTAGGATAATTCTTCCTTTACAGATAGATCCAAACCCACAAATTATAAAACCAATTCAAACTAAGCCATTAAATCTTACAAATAAAAAAGCACTCCTTGTTGAAGACAATGATATCAACCTAGAAATCGCAACCATTCTGTTACAAGATTTAGGACTTGATGTCTCGATTGCTCGAAATGGACAAGAAGCCGTTGATCAATTCAAAGAATCTAAGCTTAACACTTTCGATTATATTTTTATGGATATTATGATGCCAGTTAAAGATGGATTACAGGCCACAAGAGAAATTCGTGCCTTACCAAGAAACGATGCGAAAAGCGTACATATTCTTGCGATGAGTGCCAATGCATTTGAAAGTGATATTCAAGAATGCCTAAAAGCAGGTATGGATGGACATATCGCAAAACCAATCACTATGGAACTATTAAAAGAAAAATTAGCGAAATGAAAAGGGTGAGACATCACCCTTTTAGTCTGCATATGGCTTTAAATAATCTGCATTCAAAATTAAAATCTTATTATCGACTATACGAATTACATTCTCTTCCCTTAATCCACGCAAAATACGGTTGACACTGTTTCTTGTGGAAACACCACAGAATCCAGCAATATCATCATTTGTGACCTGCATATCAATCAAGATACCTTCCTCGTTTTCTTTTCCAAACAGAGAAATCAAATTATAAAGAAAGGCATAGATAGCGCCACTCTTTCCATTCATTGTCATACATTTTTGGCGATATAGAGCTCTTTGTAGATTCTCACGATAGTATGCCTCAACATATTCTTTGAGCTTTTCATCTTGTTTTACAACCCTTGAAAAATCTTCTCGACTTACCAAACAAAAAGATGCCTCTTCACTTTCAACACGAATTCTTATACGATACGCAACATCTTCACGAAGTGTGTCGCACATTAACGAAAGAAGATTGGGTCCTTTGGCGTAAGTTATATTATATTCACGTCCATCCTCTAAAATGGAACTCACCTTTACGACACCTTCCTTTAAGAAAATCATCTTTTCTAAACCGCACATTATAATATCATGGTTTTTTTTTGAAACAATTGGGATTTCCATCTTTTCTAGATATTGAAGTACATAGTCACAATTCATCTTCGTCACCTCTATCATTATTTCCATTGTATCATACTTCAGTAGAATCTTGTTAGCAATTGATATTTATTATGGTACGTGTTCCTTACATATACAATTATGGACAATTATTTTTGTATAATACACAACAAGATGATATACTTATTTTTGCTGGATAGCTTGTCCAAAAAGTAATTTGCATATCCAGTTTCCTATGAATAGAGCTGAATTACTTGCCACATCATCTAGTTCAGCTCTTTTTTCATTTCAAAATCCATGATATAGTAAACAAAACTGGTTGTAACCAACTCATGATCGTCTTTCTTATAATGACCAGTTTTAAGAGTCGACATCCCACATTTTAAGTTGGCTCTTTTTATTTTGCATGAAAAAAGGCAGATTATGCATCCACCTTAACATCTACAAATTGTTTTAAATACTCGACATCCAAGACCATGATTTTATTATACAATGTGCGAATAACATGTTCTTCTCTTAAGCCACGCAAAATACGATTTACGCTATGTCTTGTAGAAATTCCACAGAAACCCGCGATGTCATCATTTGTGATCTTTAAATCAATCAAAATTCCATCACGCGCTTCTTTTCCAAACATTGTAACCAAATAGTATATAAATGCACATACAGCACCATTCTTGCCATTCATCGTCATTAATTCTTGTCTTGAAATTGTTTCCGATAATTTCTTACGATAATACGTATTCACGTATTCTACCAACTCCGTATGTTCATTTAATAATTGATTAAATAATTCTTTGGAAACACAATAAAAACTAGCTTCATCACTCTCAACACGAATCATCAATGAAGAAAATTTACAATCAACAACTGCATCTTTAAACATAGATAAAATATCAAAGCCTTTTAAATACGCAATATTAAATTCACGTCCATCCCGCATTAAAACGCTGACCTTCACAACACCTTCTTTTAAAATATATACATTCTCATCATCCATCTTTAAAAATGTATGTCTTCTTTTACGAATAACAGGCACTTCGTGCTCTGTAAAAAAGTCTAAAAATAATTCACGACCCATAATTTAAATCACCCTTTGTCAATATAGTTTATTATAACACACTCCCAATTTGTATACGTTAACAAATCACACAGATAAGTAAAAAGAATAGACCTAAGCCTATTCTTCTATGAGTTCAAATCGATATTCCTGCTTCACATCCGGATACTTGTCATGATCGACTTTTGACACAAACATTTCATATGGACGAACAAAATACTTATAATCTCCATATAATGCTTGATAAACCACCATCTTCTCTTGCGTTTCCGTATGCATCGCAACACACAACACTTTATATAAATTTCCTTTAAAATGTCGATATATTCTATTTTCTAATACTTTCATTTGTTATTTTTTAATACTTTCATAAATTCTTTCCTACAACGTTGTTTGACGGATACACTTTAATTTTAAGAGTACCTGCGTTTCAAATAAGCTATTTTTTAGCACGCGAGATTGCCGTATATAAAAGACGCTTTTCTAACATATTCTTCGCAATACAGAATACCATTTGATATTCATTACCAATCAAAAAAATGTGATAACGCTATGGAAGTGCCTTTAATAATTGGGTGTAAAAGTATAGATCATCCTCATTTTTGTCGATGGCATCCTTTAGTAGCTTCTGCTTAACCTGTGATAGGTGCATATATGATCAAATATCCAGCTTTTTAAGAATTGCATCCATATTCCGTTTGCCATATACAATACGTAGAATGTAAATTATTTTTTCTCCCATATCTGGAAGATAGTACATGATATAATTTCCAACAAGTTTCCTTCGCACATTTTCTACTTGTAAAAATTCATTATGTACAAGAGAACCACTTTCAGGAAAAGCTCTTGTTTCTTCAATATTATCCTGCAGCTTATCTACAAAATCAGATGCAGCCTGTGGATTTGCGAGTACAACTGCGATATACGAGACAATCCCATCTAAATCAGATTCTGCTCTTTTGGTCAACCGATATCCAAATTTAGATGCCATACTTGCTCCTTACATTAGAAATTGCAGTGTCTCCGTCTACGGTGTTTCCGGATTTTGCATCTTCCAAACCTTCCAAAATAGTTTTTGCTTCATACATCTTTCTCATAGTTTTTTCATAATAATCGATGTCCATAACAACCAATCTGCCATATCCATTCTTGGTTACGAATACTGGACCATTTTCTTCTGCACAGAGGCGTTCTACTTCAACTGTATTTTTCAAATCCCGCATTGGAATAATCTGCATAGAATCAGCTCCTTTCTTGTGGCTATATTATAACCTATATTTAGCCACACTCCAAGCAACTGTAAACTTTTTAGTGATTACGCATGAAATAATCTTCAAAATTTCGTGATTTAAGATTATTTATTTTGAGGCATCATCAACAAGTGTGGGTAGACATTAATCAAATTGTATAAACATTGACTGTCTTATTTCATAAGGCAGTTCTATTTCGTATTATAGAACTAGAAGTTATTCAAGTAATAATTCTAGTTTTTTATTTTATTTAGAAGTGATATCATATCACTGAAGAGAAGTTAATCATTATA
>QWCH01004461.1_pt1 | contig 18850 bp, 15 predicted proteins | sample 1972671 | NCBI WGS metagenome assembly QWCH01 (sample SAMN09866713, study PRJNA288562) | Human gut metagenome isolate term3_stool, whole genome shotgun sequencing... | isolation source: gut | host: Homo sapiens | place: USA: California | reverse complement strand
CACTGGCGGCGCTCACCTTTGCAGCATCCAGTATTATCTGCGCTTTTGGCTTGGCATCTGCCGCACCTCGCTCGCTGTATCGGCACTTAGAATTATGCGATATTGCCTTAAAAGAATAAAGAATAATGGCGGTGTGCCTGCGGCACGATCAAATCTGCGGTTTTTCGCGGCTTTTGCGTGATAGTCTGCGAATATAGAATCAGCCTTTATATGCTACCTTGCCCCAAATTTCTGAGCCGCCCACCGGGCGGCAATCCACCGCTAATGATTCATTGCTAATTGCTAATTACTAATTTAATTCTAATTCCGGGAGGTGCTGTACCGTGCAGATTGTATTCGGCCTGCTGTTTTTGTTGTTCTTCTCCGCATGCTGTCTGTGCGTGGCGGCATGTACCCGGTTCGATGCCGCCCTGCTGCCGCTGCCCGCCTTGTGCGGGTCGGTCGTGGTGCTGTATCTGCTTTCCCTGCTGGGGCTTTTGCAGTTCGGCCATTTTATCATCATGGCGGTCTGGCTGGCCGGCGGGGTCTACTTTGGGGTGCGTGCCGGGTGGCGGGCTATCCGGCGGGCGCTGTTCAGCCCCGGCTTTTTGCTTTTTGTGGGCGGCAGCTGCTTTTTGTGGGTGCTGTTTGCTTTGCAGCAGCCCATGTTTACCCAGTGGGATGAATTTACCGCCTGGGGCCTGGCCCCCAAGATGGTGGCGGAGCGCGCTGCGCTGTATGTGGCGGATCCCATCAACCTGACGGCGAGCTTTACCTACCCGGCAACCAGCCTGGTTTCCTATCTCTTCCAGCGCGTACCGGGCCAGTTTTATGAATGGCAGTGCCTGGCCGGGCTGGATATTTTGTTCCTGGCCTGCATTGCCCCGGCGGCAGCCATGCCGCGCAAAAACTGGGCGGGTGCTGTGTTGGTGTTTGCTGCGGGCTTTCTTCTGCCGTTCTTTTTCAGCGTGGTTCCGGCGGGCACCCCATCCACCATTTACGCCAACGCCATGGCGGACACCCCCCTGGCGCTGCTGTTTGGCGGAACCCTGTGCCTGTATGCCGCGGCGGGCGGGCGCAAAACCGGCTTTTTTGCCTGTGCCATGCCACTTGCCGTGCTGACCATGACCAAAGATATCGGTTTTGCCTATGCCTTGATCGTTACGTTCCTGATCGGGCTGGATCAGCTGTTCGGTACGCCGCACCCGGATACAAAGCCGGCCCGCATTTTCGGCGTATCGCTGGCAAAATGCAGTATTCTGGCGGCGGTGGTGCTGGCGGTGTTTATCAGCTGGAACCGCTATACCGCCGCCGTGACCCCAACCGAAACCACTGGGGCCAGCGTGGGCAGCGCGGGCCTGAGCTATGGTGCTGTGCTGACCGGCGGCATCAAGCAGCTGCTGGGCATTGGGCGCGAAGAACGCTTTGCCCAGATCATGCAGAGCATGGGCCAGGCATTTTCGTACCGCCGCGTCTGTTTGGTGGGCGCGCCCATCATGGCCGTCAGCTGCATTCTGCTGCTGTTCACGGCGGCCTTTGTGGCAGCGCCTGCCGGTGCCGCACGCCGCCGCACCGTGGTTGGCTTTGTGGGCGGGGCGTTCTGCTTTGCCGCGCTGTATCTCTTCCACCTGATTTTGTACTTCTACAATTTCTCCGAGGCCGAAGGCTCCGCCTTGAAGGACTATGAGCGTTATATCGCGCCCTACCTGCAGGGGTGGATGCTGTACGGCTTCTGTGTGCTGGGCTTTGCGGTGGGGCAGGGCAGCGGCGCGGCGCAGCGGCTGGGCCGTGCGGCGCTGGGGCTGGCCGCTGCGGCAGTGTTGGGTATTTTTGCCTGGCGCGGTGTGCCCGCAGCCGGGTTCTGGACCAACGCCGACAGCCTGTACACCCTGCGCCGCGATGTAAAGAACCGCGCTGAAGCAATGAACACCGTGCTGGACTGGCCGGACCGCGTGCTGGTCATCAGTCAGGGCGACGATGCCACCCGCTGGTACTACTACAAGTATGAGCTGACCGCCAAGGTGGTCAACGGCTATGGCGGTACCTGGTGGGGCAACGATGATTATTCCAGCCGGTGGGACTCCGACTTTATGAACCTGGTGGAAAGCCTGAACTGGACCTTGTATGACTTTGAGGCGGTCTGCACCGCAGACTCTCTGACCGCCTATATGGAAGAAAAGCAGATCGACTACCTGCTGATCGACCGCGCGGACGACTATCTGGAGCGGGAGTTCAGCAGCCGGTTCGAAGGCGGGCTGAAAGCTAATATGCCCGCAACCCTCTACCGGTTTGAAGGCCGCAGCAAGCCGATCGCCTTTACCCCGGTGGCTGTGGCAGAAAGTGGGGTGGTACAATGAAAGATAAACGCCCAACCAAGCGTTTCGCCGCCCCCGCCCGTGCGGGCCGCCCGCTGCGCCCCCAGCAGCTGCTGATATTGGCATATGCCGCCGCTGTTATTGTGTGGCTGGTGTACGTGCTGGTGGGCAGCGCTGTGATGCTGAACCATAAAGCAGACGGCACTATGGTGACCCGCACCCTGACGGCGGATGACCTGGAATTTGAAAGCTTTGTCAATTATGATGACGATGAATGGCATACCGCGCCGGTGGATGAACCCGGCTGGTATCTTTCCACCGACAACGACCCGCACATCATCTGGCGGGGCGAAGCCTGGCTGGAAACGGTGGAGCTGGACGCCGTGCACTATCTGCCGCCCGGCAGCGTGGCATTGTATTACCTGAGCCCCGGCCAGACCGAGTACAGCGAGACCCAGAAAGTTTTTGCCCGCGTGAGCGGCGAAAACCAGTATACCTTTGACCTGGGCGGCCTTACCGTGACCGGGCTGCGCATTGACCCGGACAGTGTGGGCGGCGTGCCTACCCGGCTGGACGGCGTGGTGCTCAACCCGGTGCAGCCGTGGTACCTGCGCTTTGTGCCAAACGGCGGCCAATGGCTGCTGCTGTTGTTTGCCCCGGCTGTGGGGGCTGCGTTTGCCTGCCTTGCCGTTGATGTTTTCCGCAAAAAGTAAAAAAGAGCCCTGTGGGGCGGTGCGCCCATGGCTTGGGGGCACACCCGCAGGGCTTTTATGTTGTATAAAATGGTGATTCTATGGAGCTGCTTTGCATCTTTGCCGCGCTGGCGGTGCTGTTTTTGTTCTGCGCGTTCCTAACGCTCAAATGTAACCTGCATGCTGCGCTGGCCCCGCTGACCGCGCTGGGCATTGCCGTTGCCTGGCTGACGGCTGCAGGCATGGCAAACCTGCTGCTGCCCGGCACTGTGCTGCTGTGGGCGGTGTTTGCGGGCAGCGGCGTGTGGGCGCTGGTGCCCCACAAAGGCCAGCGTCCGGCCTACCGCCGCCTGGTTACACCGGGGGCGGTGCTGTTCTGGGGCATGGCGCTGGCATTTGCGGTGTACTTTTTCATCCGCCAGCCGCTGGCAACCAAGTATGATGAACTCAGCCTGTGGGCTACCGCCGTAAAGGTGACCAAGGCGGATAACCGCCTGTATGCCCTGGCTACCCTTGGAACCCCCTGGCCCCAGACCCAGAACCCCGGCCTGCCGCTGCTCTCCTACTTCTTCCAGTTTTTGGGCCATTATGCAGACTGGAAGATCTATGTGGCGTATGATGTGCTGGCCGCCGCCGTGTTTGCCGCGGTGCTGGGCGGGCTGAACTTCCGCCAGTACCGCATTGCGGTGCCGCTGGCAGCAATCTGCTGGTTTGCCCCCTGGTTTTTGACGGTGTATAACCATACGATCTATCTGGATACCACTTATATGACCGCCTATGGCGATGTGCCCGCGGGCCTTGCACTGGGCGGCGCTGTGGCGCTGTGGCTGGCGCTGCGCAAAACCGGCGGCCCCAAGTGGGCCGTACTGCCGGTACTGGCGCTGGCGGCCAACATCAAGGCCAACACCTTTGTGCTGTCCCTGGTGGCGGCGGGGCTGATGGCTGTGGATGCCTGGCTGTTTGCGGAGCACCCCTTCAAAAAGGGCCTTGCCCGCCGCACCGGCTTTGCCATTGCCTGCTTTGCCGCGCCCATGCTGATCTATTATTTCTGGAACATCCGCTATGTGGGCATTCTGGTTGCCAAAAGTGCCAGCGAGGGCGGCACCGGCGAAACCAGCGCCCCCTTGTCCGCTGTGGTCATCAACGGCATCAAGATTTTGCTGGGCCAGTCGGTGGAGGGCTTTTACGCCGAGCGCCAGAGCCAGTTTACCCAAGCCATGGCCGATATGGGCCACCAGTTCTGGACTTCGGATGGTCGGCTGAGTATGATCGGCCAGGGCTGCAATGTTGTGGTGCTGATTCTGCTGGTGTTCTTGGTGGCGGCCATCTGCGCCAGAGGCCGCCAGCTCAAGCTGCGCATTGGCTGCATCGGGGTGCTGTCCCTTGCATGCTTTGTGGGGTATAACCTCATGCTGGCGCTCAGCTATGGTTTTATTTTCAAGCCGGATCAGGCCGTGGGGCTGGTGGATTATAACCGCTATATCTATACTTACTATATCGGCTGGTTCTTTATGGCGCTGGCCTGCTGGAGCACCGCCCTGCAAACCGCGGATGGCGAACAGAAAGCCCCGGCCCGCCGCTGGATTGCCCTGGCGGGCCAGGCCGGTGTTCTGCTGATGGCCGCCGCCATGCTGGTGCGGGTGAACGGCATGATCCTGCCGCAGCTTTCGGTGCTGGGCTTCTCGGATGGCGAATTCGCCGACCGCAAGACCGCCCGCGCCGAAGCTGACTGGCTGTGCAGCGATTACCTGAACGAAAACGACCGCGTGTTTTTTGTCAGCCAGGGGGATAACGGCGAACACTGGTTCTCTGCCGTGTTTGATTTTTACCCCGTCCTGGTGGATTACTCCGGCGTGGGGGCCACGCAGGAGGGCGGCGGCGGAACCTTCGGCCTGCCGGAGCTGGAACCGCAGGAGGAGGGCGTGAAGCAGCGCTACTACCACCCCTACACCGCTGAACGCCTGGATGAAACCGTGCGTGCCAACGGCTGTACGGTGCTTTACCTGCAAAAGATCGACGATATCTTTGTGCAGAGCTATCAGAACCTGTTTAGCGACCACCTGGCCGCTGCGCAGGCGGGGCAGACCCTGCTCTACCGCGTAACGGATGCCGGGTATGAGCCGGTCACAATGCAGATGAGCAAGGAGGCGGCCCAATGAAAGAGATGACATGGAAAAGCCGCCTGAACCGACTGTTTGCCCATCGCTTTGCCTTGCCGGTGCTGTGCTGGTGCGCGGCGCTGGTGTTCTGGCTGGTGCAGGGTGCGGTGGCCTTTGCGGGGGACAGCTCCGCCAAGGCAAAAGGCACCCTGACGGAAACCTCGATCCCCATTGAAAGCTGGCAGCTGGCCGAGCTGACCTGGGGGGAGCCGGGGGAGAACAGCGCACCCCATGGCCAGCTGATTACCACAGGCGGCGACCCGCAGATGATTTTGGAGGATGTATCCGGCCGCGTGGTGCGTACCGTGAGCTACAACGTGGAGTTTGACGGCGATTCCCGCGAAATGTGCCTGTATTACACCACAAAAACGGGGGAGCCCTACAGCCAGGACCGCCGCGTCTTCCCCAAAGTGCTGGCAGACGGCACCTATGTGTACACCCTGCCGCGCACCCAGATCGTGGCACTGCGGCTGGATCCCTGCAGCCCCGATGAAAACAAGACCGTGGGCCTGACCTTTACTCCGCAAAGCATTACCCTGAACGCCGCCAGCACCCTGCCCGGCGGGGCAGATTACTTTATCCCCACCTGGTACCAGCTGTTCGGCCTGATCGTGTACCCCGCCCTTGCCGCCGCCGCATTGGATTGGCTGTGGGCCGTGGGCAGACAGCTTGCCAAAAAGAAACAATAACCCGACAATAGCCTGATACAACAAAGCACCGTGCCGCAAGCAGGAGAACCCCCTGCATGGCGGCACGGTGTTTGTTGTTGGTATGGGTGAAATCAGCAAAAAGCATCCCCCAGCCGAGAGCGAATGTATTCCAGGAACGCGGCAGATGCTGGGGCATATTGCCATCGGATGGTGCTGTCCTGGGCATTGTTCCCGGCCATGGTGGCCACCGGCACCGACAGGATCTTCGCCAACCTATTCTGGATGGGGGTGATGATCTGGAGAAAATGAAAAGCGGTGCTCGATAAGACATCCAGTATTATCTGCGCTTTTGGCTTGGCATCTGCCGCACCTCGCTCGCCGTATCGGCACTTAGAATTATGCGGTATTGCCTTGAGAATCTTGAATGACACAACAAAAAAGCACCGGACAAAAATTTGTCTGGTGCTTTTTGGTGCGCCCGCGGGAATTCGAATCCCGGACACCCTGATTAAAAGTCAGGTGCTCTACCAACTGAGCTACGGGCACAAATACTCAATTTGCCTGTTACAGCTTAAATATTGTAACAGGTATGGGAGAAAAAGTCAAGCTTTTTGCCGCATTTTCAGCCAGAAAATCTGCCGCAGGGCAGCTGGTGCAGGAACCTGAAGCATAAACGCATTGCAAAACAGAATAAATATATTGAAAAACGATAAAAACGTATTGCAAAACGATGCGATATATGCTATGATAACAGCATCGGATATACCATAAAACATCAGGGGGAATGACCAATGCGTCAATTACCAGAAAACTTTTTTGGCTGGAACGACCACAAAAGCATTATGCTGACCAAGTTCGCCACCCTGGCGGCGGCCATGGGGTGCGTGGTGATGGTGCTGTGCGGGCCGCGCATCGTCAGCTGGGTTTTGGCGGTGCACGCGCTGCAGCTGGTGCATGGGCCAAAGCTGGGGTATTTTTTGCTGGGGCTGGGCTATTGCAGCGCCGCGCTGGCCCTGTGGATGCTGTATAACCTGTACATGTTTTTGGCGCGCATTGAAAAAGAAGAGGTGTTTACCCCTGCCAACGTGTTGGCCCTGCGGCGCATCAGCTGGTGCTGCACCTGGGCTGCAGCGCTCTGCCTGCCGGTGGGTGCTGTGCTGGGGCTGCCGTTCATCTTTGCCATTGGCGTTGCGGCGGCGTTTATGGCGCTGATCGTGCGGGTCATCAAAAATGCGTTTGCCCAGGCCGTTAAGATGAAAGACGAACTGGACTATACCGTGTAAGGGGGCGCAGAAGATGCCAATTATCGTCAACCTGGATGTGATGATGGCAAAGCGCCACATGGGGGCGGGGGAGCTGGCTGAAACCATCGGCATTACCCCGGCCAACCTTTCCATCCTGAAAAACAACAAAGCAAAAGCGGTGCGGTTTTCCACCCTGGAAGCCCTGTGCAAAGCGCTGGACTGCCAGCCCGCTGACCTGTTGGAATACCGCCCGGACGAAACGTAAAGAAACGACCTTGATATAAGGAGACAACCCAATGAAATTTGATAAAAAAGAGGCTGCAGGCCAGCCCCTTCCATTTTCTGCACCCAAAAATCCGCAGTGGGTCATGCTGGCCGCCCTGCTGCTGAGCTATGCGGCGGGCTATGAATATGTTGACCGCTGCCTGGGTTTTGGGGTGACGAGCGAGTACTCCGCCTGGCGCGCCGGAGTGCTGGTGTTTGTGGCGCTGTATACCGTAGTGGTGGAGCTCGCCGCCTGGGCGGGGGACCGCAAACCCAGCCGGACCGCCGCGGCCTGGTGGTGCTGCTGGCTGGTGCAAAGCCTGGCCATGGCGGGGTGGAGCCTGCACACGGACGACCTTGGCTTCTGGCAGGTCGTGGCGTGGCACTGCACGGCTATTTATTATGTGCTGGCCCGCAATGATTTACTGGCGGCTGGCCGCACCAGCTGCCTTGTGCTGCTGGATGGCGTGGCGGGCATGTTTGCCATCCCATTCGGCAACTTTTTGCTGCGTACCCAGCTGCTGTGGCAGGCACTGCACCGCTGGTGGGCCAATCATGCGGGACGCAAAGGCCGCACGCTGGAAACCGCCGTCAGTATAACTGCTGCCCTGCTGCTGGGCGGTGCGGCCTGCGCCACGCTGGCTGGGGCGGATGATAACTTTGCCCGGCTGTGGGGGCATCTTGGCAGCTGGCTGGGGCAGCTGTTCGGGCAGGATGCCCTGCTGGCAAATCTGCTGATCTTTGCGCTCTCCCTGCCTGTTGGTGCCTGGTTGTTTGGTCTGGCGGGCGGCAGCGCCCGGCGCAAGGCGCCGCCTGTTGCGGCGGAACAGTTTTACGGCAAACTGGCAGCCCTGCCGCGCCTGCCCCAGCTGATGGGAGTGTTAGTCATGGCGGTGCTGTGTGGTGTGTATACGTTGTTTTTTGCCGTGCAGGCGGCGGAATTCGCCGCTGCCCTTGGGGCACCGCTGCCCCTGACCGCGCCGGATGCCGCCGCGTTTGCGGTGAACGGTTTTTGGGAGTTTTGCCGCATTCTGGCGCTGGACCTTACTGTGCTGGCGGCACTGCACTTTTTGGGGGCGCAGCCGGTTACCCAAAAGGGCTTATCCCGCGTGTTGGCCGTGGCGCTGTGCGGGTTCGGTGCCGGGTTTGCGATGCTGGCTGCGGCCAAGCTGGCGGTGTATATCAATCTGTACGGCCCAACGGTGCGGCGCATTTGGGCTGCGTGGGTGCTGGGAGCATTGTTACTGGCCAGTGTTCTGGCTGCGGTGCGGTTGTTCCGCTGCATCCCGGCGGCACGCATGGCCTTTGTGGCAGCGGCGTTCAGCTTCAGCCTGCTGTGCTGCCTGCCTCTGGAGCGCTTCTGTGTGGATGCTCAGCTGGCCCGCCCCGATTGCGATTGGCAGCTTTTGCAGCGCTACACCTGGCAGAGCAGCGAGCTGGACGAGTATATCACCCAACAGGCAGGGGAAAACGCGAACTTGTCGGAGTGAAACTCCGCCATCTTGCTATCGCAAGACCGTTCTGTCGCTTGAAAGCCCCACTGGGGCTTTCATTGCTTCACTTCGTTTCGCAAACGCGAATTTACCCAAGGGAGTGTGATTGCATGAAAAAAATAAACATCATTATAAACATCTTTATTGCAGTTTTTATTGGTGTATTTATTGGACACGGGGTTTATACTGTTTGGGACTTCAAAACTCATCCCGAATTATACGTTGTGCAATCAGCACCGTGGTATACAAGCATCTTGATATATGGTGTATTGACCATTATTTTGTTACTGATTTGCATTGTGATAAAAGTGATCATCAATCATAAATCTAAACAGAAGTGAGAAATATATGATTACAGTATCGGGAAGTTGACAAAGCTACAAATCCTAAGTTGTTCTGAATAAGAAGTCGTAGTATAATAGTCTCAATAAGTAGTCGGAATGTGTTCAAACTTAGAAAGGAGTGACATTAATGTTTAATATGTCTAAAAAAGCTTTTTGGGTACCATATAACGAAGGAGACATCTATCCTACTGTTGTTAAAGCGCACCAAGCAATTTCCAAGTATTGTGATGAGAATGGCGACTCATACACTTTTACAGGTGATGACGAAGTTGTAATAAACGGCAAACTCTATGAAATATATAGGGGTTATGAATCTGGAAGCCGTGGTAATTACGGAATTAAGTGCAGAGAAAAGTGAACTTGTCGGGGCCTTGTTGTATATCTCATTATGGCATATACAGCGAAGCCCCGGAACGGTCAAGACCGTTCCCTACAACTTATTTTATATTGCGGTGCAAACATACAAATGATCTGTAGGGCGGGATGCCCTCATCCCGCCGCGGAGAAGCCTTGCTGATTGCGTCAAACCTTGCGAATTTGTTCAAATTTTGTTTACAATTTGTCCAAGAATAGCCGGTCGAAACTGCGTGAAATTTATCCGCATCACCAAAAATGAGTTAAGCGCTTTGTACAGTGTTGACAAATGTGTGCCAAAAGGTTTATTGTAATAGCAATTCATCAGCCAAATGCAATGAACAGGAAATGACCTATCCGTATCACCGCTTACAGAAAGCCGTCGGTTGTGCAAGGCGGCAGCAAGGCGCGGTCTGGCCCTCACCTGCGAGCAGCTTGGGGGAAAGCGGGCAGAACCGCCCGCCGTGTAGTTCAAGCCGGGAACTCTCCGTTAATGGGGTGCGCAGTCCGGCACAGTGCGGTGTGGGGCTGCGGGTGAGCGGTCGGCATTGAGCCGGCAAAGCAAAGTGGTAACGCGGAAGTAAAAGTTGCAATGGTGCAGCGCATGATTGCAGTGTATGCCTTCGTCTTTGCGTTGGTCCAAATGGGCCAACAAAAGACGAAGGCTTTTTTGTTTACCGCATTTGGCTGGATGGAGTGGAAAATTTTTATTATTAACGGAGAGAAGGATTATCATGAACACACTCGCCATCGTGTTGATCGCTGCTGTGGTTCTTGTCTGTGCTTATGCGTTTTATGGGCGCTGGGTGGCAAAAACCTGGGGCATTAACCCGAACGCACAGACCCCCGCTGTTAAGTATAACGACGGTAAGGATTACGTTCCCACCAACGGCTGGACCGTTTTCAGCCATCAGTTTTCTTCCATTGCCGGTGCAGGCCCTGTTACCGGTGCAATTCAGGCTGCAGCTTTCGGCTGGCTGCCGGTTCTGCTGTGGGTGCTCATCGGCGGCGTTTTCTTTGGCGCTATTACCGACTTCGGCGCTTTGTATGCTTCCGTTAAGAACGACGGCAAGTCCATGGGCATGCTGATCGAAAAGTACATCGGCAAGCTGGGCCGCAAGCTGTTCCTGCTGTTCTGCTGGCTGTTCTGCGGCATCGTTATTGCAGCTTTTGCTGATATGGTTGCCGGTACTTTTAACGCTTACACCACGGTTGACGGCGTTACCAGCCTGGCTGATGCAGCTACCACCAACGGCGCAGCCGGCATGGTTTCCATCATGTTCATGCTGTTCGCTGTTGTGTTTGGCCTGATCCAGAAGAAGTTCAACTTCTCCGGCTGGAAAGAGGCTGTTCTGGGCATCGTGTTCATCGTGCTGTCCTTTGCTGTCGGCATGAAATTCCCCTTGATTTTTGACAAGGCTACCTGGAGCTACATCACCTTTGTTTACATTTTCTTTGCTGCAGTTCTGCCCATGTGGCTGCTGAAGCAGCCCCGCGACTACATGACCACCTTCATGTTCATCTGCATGATTGCCGGTGCTGTTGTTGGCCTGCTGGTTGCACATCCCACCATGAACCTGCCCGTCTTTACCGGTTTCAATAACGAAAAGCTGGGCACCATGTTCCCCATTCTGTTCGTTACCGTGGCTTGCGGTGCTGTTTCCGGCTTCCACAGTCTGGTTTCCTCCGGTACTTCTTCCAAGACGGTTGAAAGCGAAAAGGATATGCTGAAGGTTGGTTACGGTGCTATGGTGCTGGAAAGCCTGCTGGCTGTTCTGGCCCTCTGCGTTGCCGGTGCAGCCGCTGCTGCTGACGGTACCCCCGCTGCTGGTACCCCGTTCCAGATCTTCAGCCGCGGCGTTGCTGGTTTCTTTGAGATGTTCGGCGTGCCCGTTTATGTTGCTACCGTCTTTATGACCATGTGCGTTTCCGCTCTGGCTCTGACCAGCCTGGATGCTGTTGCCCGTATCGGCCGTATGAGCTTCCAGGAACTGTTCAGCGTGGACGATATGGAGCATGCAGAAGGCTGGCGTAAGCTGTTCTGCAACACCTACTTCTCCACCATCATCACCTTGGCATTCGGCTTCCTGCTGACCCAGGTCGGCTATGCCAACATCTGGCCGCTGTTCGGTTCCGCCAACCAGCTGCTGAGCGCTCTGGTTCTGGTTACCCTGTGCGTCTTCCTGAAGGTCACCGGCCGCAACAACAAGATGCTGTTCCCGCCGCTGATCATCATGCTGTGCGTCACCTTCACTGCTCTGGTTCAGCGCCTGATTGCTATGGTCAAGGCCATCCAGACCGCAGCTTCCACCACCATCCCCGCTGGCGAAACCACCTGGGGTGCTGTGTTCATCGCAAACGGCCTGCAGTTGATCATCGCTATCCTGCTGATCGTTCTGGGCATCACCATCGTGGTCAACTCTTTCAAGAGCTATGCCAAGAGCGAAAAGAACAGCGAAAAGGCTTCTGCCTGATTTATCCCTGACAGTTACTACCTTCCATAAATAACAGCCACCCCCGCAGTGTCATGTCATGCTGCGGGGGTGGCTGCTTTTATATTTGTATGTATCTTGTAAAGAGTAAAGGCAACACCGCACAATTCCCGCAACCTTGAGGTGGATGGTGTAACAAATTTATGAGAAATGTTGACTTCCCCTGAGGATAACTCCCCGCGCAGGGGCCGATGCTCGCATCGGCCCACAGGCAGAACGTCTCGTAAAAATGGCAAGCGGGCGCACAGTGTGCGCCCCTACGGGGTTGGTGGCGGTACCACGTTTTTATTTTTTCTTCCCCAGCAACTGCGTGCGGATATACCGGAAACATTCGTCCTCGCCTTCATCCCGCAAAATCAACAGGCAGGTTTCCAGCTGTTTGCGGGTTTCGGGGTGCAGGATGTAGTGGTCACGGCTGTGTTCGTAATACTCCCACGCGGCGGCGTCTGTGTAGCTGGTGCCCTTGTAATTCTTGCTGGCGGCAATGCGGTCACACACCATTTCCGCCACATAGCGGTTGGGCATGCGCATCCCGGCCATGGCGTGGTCACCGTTAGGGGCATAGTCAATCCAGTATTCCAGGTGGTGCTTGTTGCGCCCCTTGTGGTGCAACCATGCGGCAGAGTAGCCTTCCGCCTTGCGCTGGGCGTTGTTGGGGCTGCAGGTGCCCTGCCAATATTTGGCACCGGCCCAGAATTCCACGGGGGACAGTTTGCTCAAATCATGGGTCAACCCCTGCCAGTACAGCCCGCAGCGGAAACACCCCTGCATGACCAGCATTTTGTGGTGATGGATGGTTTTATAATGTTTGATGGGATGCCACATGGCAGATTCCCCCTTTGCTACTCAATCAAAAACGCATTGCTGCCTTTGATTGTAATACAAACGCCGCCGGTGCGCAAGCCCGGCGGCGGGATTCCAATTATTCTTTTACCGCAGTGATGGCGGTTTTAACCAGCCACACCAGCAGCGCACAGCTGACCGGCACCAGTGCAAAATGCCACAGCATGGGCACCAGATGGACATGCACATAGGCGTGTGCTTTGGAAAGCACCATCCAGGATACCGGTGCCGCCAAGTTGAGCACCCACACCAGCGCAGGCCCGGCCAACACGGCCAGCGGCTTTTTGCGCAGGGCCAGCACCGCAAGGCACAGGGCAAAGCCCAGCAGGGTAACGGCGATCAGCGGCTTTAAGGTGATGGTCAAGGGGCCGAATTGCAGCAGGGGTTCATCCACCTCCACAAAATAGCAGGTCAGAACCTGTGCAACGCTGACATCGCTCACCATAGCATCCGTCAGGCTGACACGGCTGGTAACAGCCCCGGTCAGGTTCTGCCAGCTGCCTGCGGCACTGCCAAAATAGATGACCCCCTGAATGAACCAGGCCCCCAGCGCCGCTGCCACGCCGCCCACAGCAGCAAAGCCGGTGCATATCATGCGGCGCAGCCAGGCGCGGCGGTCCCCACCGGCCCAACAGTAGACAAGCGGGGCTTCGCACAGGATCAAAAAGGTGGAAATAAACTCAAACCCGCACATGCAGCGCACCATGCAGGCGGCGAACACCAGCAGGTAACACCACCAGGGCGTTTTGCCACGCCGCCGGGTAACGGCACAGAGCAGCAGCCCCGCCAAAGCGGGCAGCAACCAGGTCCACAGGCACCAGTACAGGTCTTTCATGCCGCGCTGCGGCCAGGGGGCAAACACCACGGCGCACAGCCACGCCAGCGCGGAAAGCGGCCCCCACGCCCGCCATACGGCCAGGCAGACCAGCAGAGTAGCCGCATAGAACAACATACTGTTGATGTTGTACAGTATGATTTCCCGCGCTTCGCCGCGGTCCTCAAAAACAGAGAGCACTTTGTTCAGCACGCCGAACGCCCAGCCCTGCAGCCCGGTCTGGTGGGTGTAAGCCTGAAAATCCTGCGGGGAAACGGGGGTGTTGTCCCGGTACCAGTAGCGGTTTTGTTCATCACTCCAGTCCTGGGTATATACCCCCATAAAGCCGCCGGGGCTGGTCTGGTTCTGCTGCATCTGCAGCATGCGGCCGAACACGAGAGTCTGGGAGCCATTGTCCCAAAAGCCGGTCAGATAGGTGCTGCCGTTGTGCCGCCAAACGTTCAAAACAACCGCCAGCACCACAACCACCACCGCCGTTACAGCCACCTGCACCGCCGCAGGCAAGGATCGAAATTTTTGCTTCAAAATAATAAGTTCCTAACGTATAGAATCAATATCGTCTAAAAAGTTGAAAAAGCGGGAACAAAGAAAGGAAACCAGCGAGTTCTATGAGCCACACGCCCCCAACTCCTAACTCCTCCCTCCTACCTGCCTACCTGTCCCACTTATCGCACAAGCTGGCGATCTGGCTGGCAAAGCGGGCAAGATCCTTGTTGGCACCGCCGCGGTTGTGCTCGATCACAACCAGCAGCCGCTTGCCCATGTTCAGCAGGCGTTCAAACGCCGGGCTGGTGCGCGGCTTGTCGGCAGGCTGGCTGGCCTTGGCCAGCGGCACCATGGTGCCCTGCCGCAGTAGGGCAACGGCCCCGCCGGTCAGCTCATACACGGCACCGTTGTACGGCGCTTCTGCCGGGATGCCCTCCGCCGTCAGGGTGCGGGCAAAGTGCTCGGCAACCAAGTCCTCGCCGTGGTTCACAAACACATGTTTGGGTTTGGGATCAAAGTGGCGGATCCAGGTCAACAGGCCGTCCCGGTCCGCATGGCCGGACAAGCCGCTCATCTGGCAGATCTGTGCATTGACCTGCACCGTTTCGCCAAACAGCCGTACTTCATCGGCACCCTCGATCAGTGCGCGCCCGAGCGTGCCGGGGGACTGGAACCCCACAAACAGGATGGTGCATTCCCCGCGCCACAGGTTGTGCTTGAGGTGGTGGCGGATGCGCCCGGCATCACACATGCCGGAAGCGGAGATGATGACCTTGGGGGTGGAGTCCAGGTTGATGGCAACAGAATCCTCTTTGGTTTCACTGATCTGCAAACCGGGGAACGCCAGCGGGTTTTCGCCCTTCGTCACCAGGGCTATGGCTTCGGCGTCATAACATTCACTGAAGTTTTCCCGGAAAATGGTGGTGGATTTGCTGGCAAGCGGGCTGTCCACAAACACGGGGAAGTTATCGTGCCCGTGGATGCGGTGCTCCTCTTTGATCTGGCGGATAAAATAAAGCATTTCCTGCGTGCGACCCACGGCGAAACTGGGAATGACCACATTGCCGCCGCGGTCGAACGTTTCCTGCAAAATCTGGGTCAGCTCGGCCACATAGTCCGGCTTGGGGCCGTGGGTGCGGTCACCATAGGTGGATTCCATCACCACAAAATCCGCTTTGGTCAGGTACTGCGGGTCACGGATCAGCGGCTGGTTCAGGTTGCCGATATCGCCGGAGAACACAATGGTCTGGCTTTCGCCGTTCTCCGTTACCTGCAAGGTGATGGAAGCGCTGCCCAGCAGGTGGCCTACATCGGTAAAGGTGGCCGTAATGCCGGGGAACACTTCCAGCGGCTTGCCGTAGCTTTGCGGTACAAACTGCTTCATCACGGCCATGGCGTCTTCTACTGTGTAGTCCGGCTCTACCAGCTCATTGCCGCTGCGCTGGGCTTTGCGGTTTTTCCACTCGGCTTCCTGCTCCTGAATGTGGGCGGAATCTTCCAGCATGATTTCGCACAGGTCCATGGTGGCATCTGTGCTGTAAATGGGGCCGCGGAATCCGTTTTTGTACAGATAGGGGATGCGTCCCGAATGGTCAATGTGGGCGTGGGTCAAAAGGATGGCTTCAATCTCACCGGGGGCGCAGGGCAGGTCCGCATTGGGGTAAACGTCTTTGCCCTGCTCCATGCCGCAGTCCACCAAAAAGCGGTGGCCGCCTGCTTCAATCAGGGTGCAGCTGCCGGTCACTTCACGGGCAGCGCCCAAAAAGGTCAGCTTCATAACAGCCTCACTTTCTCCCGGCACCGCGTTGCGGTGCTTCGGGCAACGTAAACGGGTTTGCAAAGTTATTGGTTACATCATTGATATTCATGCGGATATCCCAAAAGACATCCCCATAATCACGCAGAATCGTATAACTGCCGCCTGCCTGCTCCAGAGCTTCCAGCGTGGCGGTATCGGTCACCACAAGGGCGTCGCCGTCCGTCGGCTCAAAGGCAGTCAGGCTTTCCTCATAGGTGCGGGTCACGGTACCGGTGTCGATCAGGGCACCGATGGCGGCGGAGGTCGTCCGCGCCAGCACCAGCCGCTGCCCGGCGGGAACGGCATCACACAGCGCCCCGCGGGTAACATCGCCAAAGTCAAGCTCGGTAATGCCGCCTGCCAGCGCGGTTACGGTCAGGTCGGCGGCATCCTGCGGGCAGTTGGCGCGGTCACCGTCGGCATAGGCCAGGTAAAGTGCGGCGGCATAGTTGGCAAAGCTGATGGTTTTATCCGCACTTTCGTTGGCTTCAAAGGTGAACAGCGTCTGGCCGCGCACATCCTCGTCGCCGTCTGCCAGGCTCTGCAGGCTGGTAAAGGCGGAATCATAGGCAGTCTGCTGGGCGGTGGTGTAGCTGCCGCGGGCGGATTTCAGGTCGGCGGCGCTCATGCTGGCGGGTTCGGCTGTCATGCTGCCGTCCGCCGCAAAGGTCAGGTTCAGGCAGCCCACGCTGTCCCAGCCGGACCCGGCGGCAACAACGGCAATGCCGTTTGCCTTTGCGGTGCTGTTGGCTGTGGCGCCGGCATCCAAGACGGCGGTCACGCCAAGGTCTGCCAGGTCGGCATAAATGCCGCTGATGTCGGTATCCGGCCCGGCAATGCAAAGGATGGCATCAGCCCCCTGGGCCTGCAAAGCAGCAACCTGTTCGGAAGCCGCCAGCGCCAGGTCCGCAGCGGTCAGCTCTTTCGTCTGGGCGGAATTGCCGATCGAGGCCAGCGAGAAGAAGCCGATCTTTTTGCCTGCTTCCTCCACAATGGTGTTCATGCCGTTGGAAATGCGGTTGCGGCTCCAGCTGGTGGAACGGGCCAGCAACGCTTCGTTTTCTGTCGTGTACAGGTTGGAAGCAATCGAAGGCCCAGTGGCGGTCATTACATCGCTGAGAAGGCGGTCAGTGCCATACGCCATATCGGAAGCATCAAAGGCCTGCAAATCATACCCGGCTGCGGCAAAGGCGCTGGTCATATCCATGCCGCCGGTCAGGCTGGCGCGGGCGGTGCCCTGCAAACTGCCGCCTGCATCCACCAGAATGGAGTCCTCGCTGCCCGCTTTCAGGGCAGCAATGTCCGCAAGGCTGACCTCTTCGCCCTCGGTCAAGCCCTGCAGATTACCGGTAACGTAAACGGGAATGGTGAATGCCCCCACCCGCACCGTCACATCGGCGCTCATGCGGCCATCCGCCAGGGTGGCGGTGATGGTGCAGGTGCCGTCCGCCTTGGCTTTTACCTCGCCGTGCTTATTCACGGTGGCAACGTCTTCATTATCGCTGGACCAGAAGATTTTCTGCCCGCCCTCGCTTTCGCTGGGCTCATCGGTCAGCAGGGTGGCGGTGGCTTTCGCCTTGGGCAGCCACAGCTCGTTTTTGTAGGTGTCGTTGGTCAGCGAGGGCAGGATGTCCTTGCTGGTTGCTTTGATGCCGGTAAAGGTCAGCTCTTCCATCACAAAGTCAACATCCACCGTGTCGCTCTGCACGCCGTACTTTTCGCCCGGCTCCGTATAGGTGGCCTGCCAGATGGAATACGGCCCGGTGTAGCCCAACGCGGAATTGAACCGCGCGATCCAGAAATTATCGCGCCAGCGGTCAAACGCGGGGTCCGTCAAGCGGCCGCGGGTCCAGTTGATGGAGGCGTAAATGCCTTCCTCGCCCTTGTAGCCCAGTTCTTTCAGGCGGTCGAAAAATACTTCGGTCAGGTGGGCCATCTCGTCCGGGTACAGGCCGGTGATGGATTTATCCTCCAGGTCATAATAGACCGGGTAACTGAGCTGGTAGGGGGTGGCGGTGTAATCGTCCAGCCCCTCGTGCGGGGGTGCCACAAGGCCCAGCAGGCGGGCAACGTGTTCGGCTTCCGATTTGGCCTGTTCCTCGGTGGTGGCGTAAGAATACAGATAGGTGCCAAAGGGGATGCCAAGGCGGGTGCATTCGTCCGCGTTGCGGCGCCACTGTTCATCGTCCTGGGCGTAATCGCCGGTGCCGTTCCACTCGCTGCCAAAGCCGCAGCGGATCATGGCAAAATCGATCCCGGCAGCCTGGGCTTTCTCCCAGTCCACTTCACCCTGATACTTGCTCACGTCAATGCCTTTTTTGGTGGCGGCCAGAATCGGCTCTCCGTCACTGTTAAAGTAGTACCCGGCATCGTTCTTGGCCCACGCTCCGGCACTGGTGCCGGGGTCAATGGTCAGGGGGGCTTTCTGCCCGCTGTTGCAGGCGACCAGCCCGATCACTACCAGCGCCACAACGGCAACCAGCACGCACGCGGCCAGTGCAAGACGCAGGTTGGGCTGCTGCTTCTTTTTGGGCTGTGGGCGGCGGCCCTGCGGGGACTTGGGCTGGGACTGTTTGCGGTAGGTTTGGCGGGGCTGTTGTTCCGGCTTGCGGGGCTGCCCCGACGGCTGTTTGTTTTGTTCCATCGGCGGTTTCCTCTATGATCGCAGCTGCCCGGCGGGCAGCGGAATGTTGGCGTTAAAACTTTTATATTTAACTTTTATATTTATAAGAATATGGTAACATTTTGTCAAACAAAATACAATCCGGTAAAGCAGGCAGATTGTGTAATTTTGGACAGGAAATTTTGGGCAATACCGCATAATTCTAAGTGCCGATACGGCGAGCGAGGTGCGGCAGATGCCAAGCCAAAAGCGCAGATAATACTGGATGCTGCAAAGGTG